>Ga0187819_10001007_pt1 | contig 14458 bp, 5 predicted proteins | sample NC_wetland_sal_i_15_FD_132411 | JGI IMG/M metagenome (GOLD analysis project Ga0187819, IMG submission 132411) | Wetland sediment microbial communities from Neuse River Estuary, North Carolina, USA - SO4_4 | ecosystem: Environmental > Aquatic > Freshwater > Wetlands > Sediment | place: USA: North... | reverse complement strand
GCGGAGGATATATTTTCCGCCCTCGAAGCGCACATTGGAAGCGCAACCGACCAGCAGTTGTATGTATTGAGGCTCCAGGCCGGCGAAAAAGGGATGTTCCGCTACGATTCGCTCAAGTGTTTCCATGGTCGTTCTCCCCGGCGGAAGCAGTGGCGCCCCGAATGGCGGCAACTTCCTCGGTAATATCGATGCCCACCGGGCACCAGGTAATGCAGCGCCCGCACCCCACGCAGCCGGAACTGCCGAACTGGTCGATCCAGGATGCCAGCTTATGGGTCATCCACTGCCGGTAGCGTGATTTGGCGGATGATCGCACGCTGCCGCCGTGGATATAAGAAAAACTCTGCGTGAAACAGGAATCCCATCGGCGCCATCGCTCGGCATGGTCCCCGGTCACGTCGCTCACTTCTTCTACCGTGGTGCAAAAACAAGTAGGACACACCATCGTGCAGTTGGCGCATGTCAGGCAGCGCTGCGCTACATTGTCCCATCTGGGGTGGTCAAAGTTGCTGTACAGCAGGTCTCGGATGCCGGTGGTGTCCATCTTCCGCTGAATCTGAGATCGAGCGCGGTCGACCGCCGATGCGGCTTCCCTTTCGGCCTCATCGGAGGCTTCGACGTGCTCCAGTTCGGCCAGCACCTCCGCTCCCACCTCACTGCCCACCTCGACCAACATCCGATGGTGATCCGGGCCAAGAAGCTCGGTCAAGGCGAGGTCAAAGCCTGCGGGCGCCTTAGGCCCGGTTCCCATCGACGTGCAAAAGCAGGTGGCCGCCGCCTGGGTACAGTTAACGGCCACTATGAAGATCCCCTCGCGGCGGGCTTGGTAAATCGGATCGCGGTATCGGTCGTGAAGTAGCACTCGGTCCTGGACAACAATGGCGGCCAGCTCGCAGGCGCGGACGCCCAAGAAGGCATAGCGCCCCGGGGGTGGAGGGTCGGGATTGTTCAGGATCCGGAAGGTCTCCCCCTGCCGTTGCGCGGAAAACAGCCGCACGTCCGCTGGGTGCAAATACTTTTTCCAGCTCTGCGGCCCCACCACGTAGCCGAACAGCGCGCCATCCTGGCGCCTCTTCAGCCGGTAAGAGCCTGCCTCTTGTTCGTCGGTCCAGCCGACGGGCAGATCGGCCAACTTTTCCAAGCGGTCGTAGACGATCGCTTGGTCGCGCACTGTAGGCCCCACCACTTCATAGCCACGGCTTTGGAGCACTTCGATCAGCCGTTCGATCTGGCGGGCTTCCACTAGGGCAGTTTTTTCAGCCACTCCGCCCACTCCATTGTCCCGTGATGAGCTCATCACATCCCGGGAAACTGGTCCCCACTCCGCATGTCAAGAACGCGGTTGCCACGGATTCAGCTTTCGAGCGCCACTGCTTCCGACAGGTTTATCCGTGATTATACCGGTTGGGGGCGGTCTGCCGGGAATCAGGCAACCGGACCAAGACATGGAGAGCCGCATCGGCGTATTCCAGCGGCACGATGACGAATCGACCCACGTTGCCCAAATCGACCGGGTCAAAGCCGGGGACTTCGAAGGCGCCGCGCGGCCACTCGAGTAGCTCCTTGACTACGGGTGCTGATCGATCTTGCCTGTTTTCGCTCCTAAAGAGCTCTCGGCCTAATCGCTCCGCCGACGTTGCCGTCTCTGTGCTTAGGGAGTCTGCCAGCATGAGCAGTTCGTCACACTGAACCGCGTCCACAGAGCGGACAACCCCGAAACCTGAGAGGAGGCACAGTGCGACCAAGAGGGTAGTCTTTTTCGCAGATTCGGTGACCTGGGCCGGGCTAATGGAAGCGCGTCAGTTCGTTTCGGCTCGAAGCGCGCCCGGCCGCATCCTCCCGCGCCCTGCGCGCCACTCGGCCGCGATCGGCGCGGCTGCGGTACGGCGTCAACCCGTTCGTAGGGCGCTCGGGGCACTCTCCTCGGCCGCCGCAGCCACCGCACCTGGCGCGCCGCCTGGCGCGAAGCGCAGCGAGCGCGGCGGCGCCAGTGTTAAGTCGCGAAGGCGTGGAACCCGTCGGCACGCCGCAACCGATTCGGCGCATTTCGCGCCCGCGCTCGCGCGCGGTCCGACGTCGGCGTCCTTCGCCGCCGCCTCCCGCGCCGGGGGCGCCGGCCGGCGCGAGCCAGTATACTCCTTGTGACCGGCGCCCGCTGTTACTGCGGTCATCTGGCTGAAAAGCCATTAGGTAGAGATCTTTAATCACTTAACGTTGTAATATTAGCGGATTGCCATGTACCCGGCGGCACTCGTATGCGGCGGCGAGGTTTGCGTGGTGAGTTGCACCATGACCTGCGGTCCCGGCGCAATCCCGGAAGGCACCGAAACCTGCACCTGGTAGACGCCTACCTGCCCCGGAGCCAGACCGGCATAGGTGGCAGGTGAGTCCACTCCTCCTATCGTGACCGTCACCCCGTACCCTACGGTGGCGCCCGGCAGCGGCGGTCCGGCCGCGCCCGAAGCCACCGCCGGCTGCACCTCGCCCAAGCCGCTGCAATAAATCGTGATCAGATCGCCGGCAGTAGCGGGGTTGCCGGCATTGACCGCCTGCCCTGAGGCGTTGAATATGATTGCCTGTCCCGATTGATCGAGAAAGAGCGCCGGCTGTGCCGCAGCCACGTTGATGGAGACCGGCACACCGTAAGTCTGGTCCCTCTGTACGAGGATTTGCTGGCGCGCGTCCACTGTGATGCCGTAGGGCACCAGGGCATTGACCTGGCCCGTGCTCGCCATCAGCAACGGCACGGATTGGCCCGCCATGAAGACCGTGGTTCCAGCCAACTGTATGCCGGCGGGCACGCTTTCCGACGATGCCTGCCCATCGGCCAGTTGCGAACCGAGAATTGAAATCGCGCTGCCCGGTGCAACCGTCTGCACCGTTGTTCCATCCGCCGCGTTGAGGACACCACCCGCCGCGATCACCGGCGGCAGCAGGCTGCTTCCCAGCGCGCCTGTCACCTGGTCCACGGCCCGCAAACCGCCGGTGGTATCCTGCGCCCGAAACGTGATGGTAACGGCAGCATTGGCCGTAGCGTGCGTGGCCCACGTCCCATCCCATCTTCCGTCCCCCAGCGGTACCAGGCTCAGCGGCGGATCGCCATTGGAAAACTCCGCCACCACGGAACCGTCGGTCAGCGGCGCGTTGCAGTCGTCGCGCACATCGAGGCGTAGAGCCTGCGGCCATCCCGCCGGTACGGTGAACGTGTCGCCGATGGATACGAGTGTGGTCAACAGCTTCGTCGGCTGGCAGCCGGCGCTGTCCTTTGATCTCAAACGTGCTCCGGCAGACATGGTGGAAGCGCGCGCCGAGCCCGGCGAAATCAGCAGCGTCATCTTCAACCGCCGCACACGGCCGTCGGAAACCTGGAAGATCAATTCTCGGGAATAGATCCCCGCGTTCATGCCATCGGTCTGCGGCTGCACCAGAATGCGCGCCGGCTGGGCTGGATTCAACACTCCATTCGCCGGGATCGCCTCAAAGAGGAAATAGTTCATACCGGAATACGAACTCATCGACTCGAAGCTTTTTACCGTTCCGGTGGGGTTGTAGATGGAAACCACCTGCGCACCGGGCGACAGGTCCCCCTGCACCGCCTGAAAGACCAGTTCATTAGGGTTGATTAACGGCGCCACGTCCGTAGCCGGGTCGAGAACGTTCAGCGACACACTGGCCACCTGCGGGCTATTGGCCGCGCCCTGTGCGTTCACGGTGATGAGGCCGTAGTAACGGCTGGGCGCCAAACCGGTGGCGTCCACGCCGGCCTGCACCAGCGGAGGTGAGCTATCGGCCCCATCCGCCGTCGCGGTCTTCAGCCAGCTTCCGCCTTGCAGGGTGGAATTCGTGACGGTGAATCCTGCGAGCGCGTTACCTAACGTCAGCACGGCGAAATCCTGCGGCGGTATCACCCCCCCGTTCGCCACCGCCGTGAAAGAAAGACCACTCTGAGAAAGCAGCAGCGAGGTCGCCTGGGAACTGACCGTCATGGTGACCGGCACGGTTACCGCAGACACTCCCGCTGCGGTCACGGTCACGTGCCCTGTATAGGTGCCTGCCGCCAGACCACCGGAAGCCGCTGTCAGCGTGAGCGGCGCGGGCGTCGAAGGAGTAACGGTTCCGGCGCTGGGCGTGCATTGCAGCCAGGTTTGCTGAGCGCCCTTGTCCAACGAAATCGAAACGGTGAACGGCAGTGAGCCGCTTCCAGTGTTGAGAACGGTGAGAATCTGGCTTTGGGAATAGGCCCCCGACGGGAAAGCGAAGGAGAGGTCCGTTTTATCGGTTGCCAGTTGTGGAGGGATACCCGGCGCGACGGTAAAATTCACATCAACCTGCATCTGAGCGGGAACAGCGTTGGCCACAGTGATGGTGATTGTGCCTTGGTAGGTTCCGAGAGCGAGTGAGGACGGATCGGCACTCACATCCAGCAATGCCGGTGTGAGCGAGCTTTCCTGCGTCAACACCAGCCAGTTGGCGCCGTCTTTCGTGGTGGTGCTCGCACTGAGAGGCATGAGAGGCACACCGCTGGTCACGGCAATAGTCTGCGCGGCCGGCGGAGCACCGCCGGCGTTGGCGGCAAAGGAAAGAGACGTGGCACTGAGTTGAGCGGCGGGAGGTGCGGTGAGAATGGCGCGGATTCTCGCAGCGCCCTGGTCCACAACGTACACGTTGCCGGCGGAGTCCACCGCGATATCCGCAATGAAGCCTGTGGAACTGAAGGAACCGTCGATAGCGGGTCCGCCGTCGCCATCCTCCAAAGAATAGCTTTTGCCAGCCAACGTGACGATGTTGCCGTCGCGGGTTATGTATCGGATCAATTCCGCATCCACGAAACACAGCGTTCCGTCCGGGCCGACGGCAATCGCTCCCGGGTAAATCGACGCCTGGAGGGCGGGCCCGTCCGCGGAAGCGTTGCCTCCACCCGCCACCACCGTAACGGCACCCGTCGGGTCTACTTTCTTGATCCAGCGATCGCCAGAGCCCATGTCCCAAACCGAGAAGTAGATGTTCTGTTGGGCGTCGGCAGCACACCCGGTTAGATAAAGTGAAGACAACCCGATTTGGTGGGTGGCGCCCGAATCACCCCAGATCGTGCTGATCGTGCCATCGGGAGTAACTTTCCTCACAACAGCGTGCAGGCTGTCGGCAAAGTACAAATTGCCGCTCGGGTCGGTTGTGAGGCAATTGTTGAAATCCGCCGTGGCCTCCAAGGCGGGACCAGTAGCGCCGCTAAACGAGTCCTCCTGGGATCCGTTGCCAACGAATGTGGTGATCGTCCCATCAGGAGCAACCCTTCGGATGTACTCTTGGTCGGCGATGAACAAATTGCCCTGTAAGTCGACCGCGAGATGCGCCGGTTCAAACATGGAAGCCGCGGTGGCCAGGCCACCGTCCCCGGCATCCTGACTCGCCCCATTCCCCGCAATCGTCCTCATCAATCCGTCCGCACCAATCTGACGCACCCGGTTGTTGATCATGTCGCTGATGGAGATCGAGCCATTCCGGCTGTTCACCGCGATTCCAGACGGCTTCGCAAACGTGGCCTCAACGGCCGGCGACCCGTCACCCGAGTATCCGTATTGGCCATTACCAACCATGGTCTGGATTATCCTGTCAGCCGTCACTCTGCGAATGCGCCCGTTGCCGCTGTCGGCGATGTAGATGTTTCCTTGCGCGTCTGCGGCGAGACTATCGAGACCAATCTGGGGAAATAGAGAGCCCATGAAAAGAGACGCTCCGGTCGCATCGCCCCCATCGCCGGAAAAGCCAATCAGTCCGTTTCCCGCGAACGGCGAGGACCTCCTCGCGGGCGTCACCTTCAGCACCACCCCGCCGGATATGGAATCGCTCCAATTTACATAAAGATTTCCTGCCGGATCGACAGTGATGCCCCAAGCATCAGCGCCGTACATCCCGACTCTTGTTTCGGTGGAATTTGCGTCAAGAAAGTTGTGAATTACGCCATCGGGAGTAATTTCGCGGACGTTGGCGGTGAAGAATTCCGCAATAAATAAATTCCCTTGACTATCGAATGCAATTCCCGTGGGATAAGGAAGCGACGCTTTCAGAGCCGGTCCACCATCCCCATCGTCGCCCTCTGGACAATTCCCGTTGCCTGCAACCGTCGAGATGATGCCGGAAAGATCAATCTTCCGAACCAGGCAGTCGTAGTAGTCCGTAACGTACACGTTGCCTGCGGAATCGAGTGCGACATCCAGAGGCGTATTCAAGGTGGAATTCAAGGCTGGAACTCCGTCAGTAACCGGGCAGTTGTCCCCAAACCAGCAAACCTTGTTGCCGGCAACGGTGGTGATGGTGCCATCGGATGAGATCATGCGCACTCTGGAATTCTCGCTGTCCGCAAAGATAATGTTCCCCTTACGATCGATCGCCAATCCGCCAAACGTGTTGATCGATGCCAGCGTGGCCGGTCCGCCGTCTCCGGAATATCCCGCAATGCCGTTCCCGCCAACTACATGCAATACCCCATCCGGTGTCACCTTCATAATCATGGCGTTGCTGGAATCAATGAAATAGAGATTGCCGAGCGAGTCGACTTTCACGCCAGTCACCTGGCCGATGCGGCCAGAGAGCGCGGGCTTGCCGTCATCGGGAAATACCCACTGCACACCGCCGGCAATGGTCGTGATAATACGCTGGCTTTGTGCCGGAAAAACGGCGCAAAGCAGCACGAGCAGGAGCAGACGAAGAAACCTACTCACAGTGGCGCTCCTTCCCGAGGCACGAGAAAAGGCCACTATATATTTTACACTCTGCGGAGCGGTGGTCAAGTGAATCAGGTCCTATTTTCTGATATCACGAGACGTCGACAGTAGTATAATTGCAGCGTCGAGATGCGAGGAACGGGCGTTGGGGCGAGGTTCCGCGCGCTCTTGGCCGCCTCAGCCCTGGCCATGCCCATGGCCGCCCAAACTACGCAAGGCCTGATCTCCGGCCGGATTACCAATTCGGTTACGGCCGAACCGGTTGCCCATGCCGTCGTCACCTGCTTGAACCCGGCGACTAATACGTACCTGAGTGTCTCTGCCGGAAGCGATGGATTCTATGTGCTGCCTCTGCTTCCACCCGGAGTTTATGAATTGGAAGTGAGGGCGCCGGGGCTCAAGGCAAAGGGACGCTTCGAACTCGACCTCGGCGTGGCATCTACACTTTCACTCGATTTCGTCTTACGGCCGCTGGAAAACATTCTGGAGCCGATACTGCCACGAACGCTGATGCTCCCCGGCGAGCGTCTACTGGTCAACCTGTATGGTCCCGACGTTGACCAGAATTTCTGGACCACTTACTCGCCCAATCCAGGGCAGCCGGGGAAGCTCGAAGCAAGTATGTCGTATGCGGTGCGCCCCGCCGACATACAACAATTGCCGCTGGAGGGCAACAACATTTATTCCATCCTGCTGGCCGAACCGGGCGTAGCAGCGAGCAACTCCACTTCGCGCAGCTTGGGGATCTCCGCCAACGGCATGCGGCCGTCATCCTCCAGTTTCCTGCTGGATGGCCTGGATACGAACCTGTACCTGATCAGCGGGCCGCTGGTGACGGTGGCGCCGGAAGCGGTACAGGAGTACCGTCTCTCCACGAACAGTTTTTCGGCTGAGTATGGCGGCACTGCCGGTTATATTGCCAACGCGGTAACGCGTGCGGGAGGTGCCGCCTGGCACGGGCAGGCTTATCTCAATTTTGCACGCGGGTGGCTGAACGCCAATGAATTTCAGGACAATGTCAATGGTTACGCGCGGCGGCCTTCCCGGCGGCTTCGTCCGGGGTTCTTCGCTGGCGGCCCCGTGAAACGCGACCGCTTATTTTTTGGTCTCTCGGGGGAATACTTCGGGACCCGCGACCAGATGAACCCCGTTGATATAAACCTTCCGAACCAGAGTCTGCTGGATCTCGCGGGCTGTCCGGCGGCAAAGTCGATCGCTTGCCGGCTGCTTCGCGATTATGCGGTGCCGGCCTCCACGGCCCAAGATCCGTATGTGGCGCCGGTGACATTCGAGCCGCCGGAGGCGCTGGACCGTTGGCTCGCATTGGCGCGAATCGACTACAATTCCGGCGGTGAACGGGCGCACGGTATGGCGCGCGCGGCCTTGGCTCATGTCTCACAACCGGATTTCATCTGGTCGCCTTACCCAGATTACCTATCCGCGCTGCGCCAGCCTGTGCTGAGTATGGCCACGCAATGGACGTTCACGCTCACTCCCACAGCGATCAACCAGTTGACCGCCGGTTGGAGCGGGGAACGCATCGCCTGGGCTCGCGCGCATCCGGAGGTGCCTACTCTTATTTCCGGACTTGGCAATACACTCGTACCGGTGCTTCCCGGGAGTCCGGCGGCATATGGATTCGACAATCGCAGCCGCACGGCGGAGGTGCATGACGAGCAGGTCATGGTGCTGGGGAAGCAGGTTTTCAAAGCCGGCGCCGGCGTACTGTTGCGCCGCGTGAATGACCTGCTCAACTACGGGCAAGGAGGGGAGTACACCTTCGGGAACGTCGTGGACTTCGCTTTTGACCAGCCCGCAATGTTTACTGCCGCACTTTCGCGACTGGCACCTAATTTCGTCCAGCCTGATCTCGACCGGGCTTATCGCGAAGACCAGTTGTTTGGGTTCGTGGAGGATACTCTGCGGATTTCGCCGCGGCTGGTACTAAATGGCGGGCTGCGTTACGACAACCTCGGCGGACCCGTAAGTATTGGTCCCGCACGCGACTCGGTGCTGGAGTTTGGAGCCGGCGCCACGATTGCTGACCGCGTCCGCGCGGCTCAGCTAGTCCCGGCAGCCGCCAACTCGGTCCTCTACCCCGGCGCCAACGGTTCCTTTGCGCCTCGCGCCGGTTTCTCTTACGACATTTCTCCGAACTCCGGAACACTGCTGCGCGGCGGCTTTGGCGTTTTCCACGATCGGATATTTGACAATCTCTGGCTGAATGCGCGCAATAACAGCTTCGTTTTCGATGCTGCTGGTTTCCCGGTGATGAATGCAGATTACCTAACGCCGGTTTCCGCCGTGCTTCCGTCTTACGCCCGGGCCTTCGGCAGCCAATTCCCCAACCTGCAATTCCCCTACCTGACAGCCTTTCAAAAGCCGATGCCCAATGGTTACGCAGAGAATTTTTTTCTGGGCATCCAGCAACCAGCCGGGCGCAACTGGTTTCTTGAAGCCAACGGCGCAGGCTCGCTCGGCCGGAAACTCATCACGACTGACGTTCTGAATTTCAATTCGCTCGAGAATCCCAAGCTTGGACCAATCAATTGGCTCTCCAGCCAGGGCCTCTCCGACTATTACGCGCTGAGCGTTCTTACGGCCTGGCGCGGGCAGCGCGGTTTTCTTCAGGCAGCCTGGACTTGGAGCCACGCCATCGATAATCAAAGTGATCCTCTGGCCGGAGATTTCTTCGATCTGCTGTTCATCAATCCCGGCGGGAGCGCGGAACAACTTTCGAACGCCGGATTCTCGCACCCCGCGGATAGCAGCCACGACCGCGGGAATGCCGATTTCGACCAGCGCCACACGCTGGTTCTCTACGGCTCCTATTCCCCACCGGCTCCCGCCTTGCCACGGCTTCGCAGGGTCTTCGGCGGATGGACATTCTCCGGCATCGGGGCCGTACGTTCCGGTTTTCCGTACAGCATTTATGCTATTTCGAGCGATCCCGCCGTGCTGAGCACGCGCGCTCGCGCTGCTCTGCTGCCAGCCCCACAGCCGGTTGCGGGTGGTGAAAGGATTTTCGACGCATCAACATTCTGCGCGGGTGCCTCATGCCCAGAGCCGGAGAGCGGCCGTAATGCGTTTGCCGGGCCGGGACTGGTGAACTTGGACCTCTGCCTTGCGCGCGTTCTGCGTCTGCGCTGGCTCGGCGAATCTGGCGCCGTCCACCTGCGGGCGGATTTCTTTAATGCGCTCAATCACCCTAATCTCAACCCGCCAGGGAACATTCCGGGAAACAGCGGCTATGGCATCGCGCTGTATGGGACACCAGCCGCAAATGCCGGCTTTCCTGCGCTGGCTCCGCTCGCGGAAACCGCGCGGCAGATTCAACTTCTAGTACGGGTGACGTTCTGATGGCCCAACGGAACAGCAGCCTGTTGGTGTTCGCGCTGGTCTGTAGCGCTCGCCTGGGCCTCGGGGGTTCAGCCGACCCGGTAGGGATCATTCTGGCTGCCGGCGGTGTGGCGGAATACCAGAGAGCAGGCACCAGTACCTGGCTCGACGCGAAAGCCGGCATGCTGCTCGCGCCAGGCGACAGTCTGCGCACCGCAAGTGGAACGGTCCGTTTTGCCTTTTGTCCCGATCGATCCGTGCAGACGTTGGCGGCGAATCGGACAATCTCTCTCCCGGCAGCGAACCTTACCCCAGTCTCGCCTCGCGCGCTCACGGGCCGCGAACCGGTAGAGGCGTGTCTCCTGCCGGCGGAAGCGGAAACCGATGGCACCATGGCGCGCGGCGGAATCGCGAACGCCGCACCCACCAGCCAATGCGGCGATCAGAGCGTGGATCTTTTGGAGGCCGCCAATCGCGCCGCCAAAGCAATAGCGGCCGGAGATTCCAAAACGGCTATATCGCTTTACCGGCGGATCTCCTGCTACCCGGGCGCGGTGTGGACGCGCGGCGTTATTAGCCGCGCCGAAGAGATGGAACGAATGGGGCCGCCATCTAGCAGTAAGGGAGAAACCTACGCCCTGCTAATCGGGATCTCGTCGTACCCGAGGGAGACGCCGCAAGGATCGCTCCGCTACGCGCATGCTGACGCCAGGGCATTCGCCGATCTCCTGGAAAACCGAAAGGGTGGGGCACTGCCGTCCGATCACGTCCGCCTGCTCACGAATGAGCAGGCGACCTTGGCCGGGATCGAAGAGGCCGTATCCACTTTTGTGCGCGATGCCCGGAAGCCGGAAAATACGCTAATCATTTTGCTCGCCGGGCACGGCGATTATCTGCCCACCATGATCGATCCTGCAAGCGGGAAGGTGCTCGAACAAGCGCCGTTTTTCCTCACGTACGACACCTATGCGCAGGAGAAGAAAACCACGGGCCTTGCCATGTCGCGGTTCCGCGACATTCTCGGCGCCGAAGCGCTGGCATTCGGGCGCGTGCTGGCGTACGTGGATGTTTGTCATGCCGGCCATGTCGAGGACGCAAGCGAGCGCCAGCTTCCCGATGCCGTGCAGAAGGTCTTTGTAGATAACCGCGGGCTGCTGGGCCTGATGTTGGCCACCAGCAGCCGCGGCGTGGCATTCGAATCGGACACCTTCGGCGGCGGACACGGTGCCTTCACCTACGCTGTGTTGGAGGGGCTGAACGGTGCCGTGGCGCCCAACGACAGGAAGCAGGTTACGTTCGACGACCTTTATAATCACGTTTTCAACCGCGTCCGCTTCCTCACTAATAATTTTCAGACCCCTGGCCAGATGGATGTCCCCCTCCATCCGGTGGCGATGGAGAATGCCACCCAACAACCGTCAATAGAGCTAGGAGCCGCGACTCCGATGCCCAGAGAAGTCACCGGGCGCCGCGAGCGCGGAAAGCCTCTGCCTCCCGCCGAGCCGGCAACAATCTCCTCCGCCTCGCAATCCGGGTTCGACCCTGATCTGCGCGCCGACCCGCTGGCTGCCGCCGCACAACTTAAGGGCAAACCGCAGATATCTCCCGCGAGCCTGGCGGAACGTTCCGAGCGCGTCCGTGTCGCTCTGGAAGATCGCGGGCAACAGATTATCATCCGCTACCTCAGGGGAGAGCAGGACCCTCCCCCCAAGGAGGATTTCGAGTTGTGCGGGCGGTATTTCGAGGCAGCGCTCGATTTCGCGCCGTTGAACACTTTTGACGAGAGCCGCATGCTGTTTTGCCAGGGGCGTGCCGCCATCTTTGCGCGAACGACACAGAATTATGCCGCGGGCACGGCCTTGCTGCAACGCGCCATCATGCTCGATCCACGGCGCGCCTATGCTTACAACGCACTGGGGATCGTCTACCTGGAGCAGGCGAGGGGGAACGCCGCCAATTACCACCGCGCCATTGACGCCTTCGAAGATGCCATCCGTTTCGCCCCCCAATGGGCTTATCCGCTGCATAATCTCGCTCTGACCTATGCGGAGCTGGGCGACTTTTTGGCGGCTTCGCGCGCATACCGGCGGGCGATGGAACTCGCACCGGACTATTCGTACCTTCCGTACAACCTCGGGCTACTCAACCAGAACGTGAACCGGTTGGCGGAGGCGGAACGGTATTATCGCCTCGCTCTGGCTGCAGCCGAGCGGGCACGGCGTACAGGTATTGAGCCGGCTCAAGCCCAATGGCGCGAGCGCGCGGTGGTCTGGAATGCGCTGGCGAGCGTCGAAATGGCGCGTCACCGGTATGACCAGGCTGCCGCTGACTTGGCGAATGCCAACCAGGATGATCGGGACTTGCCCGCGCGGAAGCACAACGAGGCTTTGCTGCTGAGCCGCAGCGGCCCTTCGCCGGCGGCTGAACAGTTGTGGCGCGAGGTCATCGCGACAGACGCCCCGGCCATTGTTTCGCGCCTCGCACTGGCCGAATATCTGCTTCGCAATGGCCGCGTTGCCGAATCCAGAATCGAATACGAGTACCTGCTGGCCGTGGATGCGGGCAATGTAGACGCGCATCGGCAGCTTGCGCAGTTCGATCTGGCGGAAGGAAATTCCGCGCGCGCGTTGCCGCACCTCCGGTTCCTCAGCACGCGCTTGCCCGGTGACACCGCGCTGCTTGAGTTGTGGGGCGACACAGCAGCGCGCATGGACCACACGGCGGAAGCCATTTCGGCGTACAAAGCGACGCTGGCCGCCTGCCGTTCTCGCAGTGACCGGAAGCGCATCCAAAGCAAGCTCGATGCACTCGCCCATTGAGGCAGCGGGCAGCGCTCGAAGTGCGCCCGCATTCCCGTGGACGCGAACTCCGCGCCGCAGCCCCAACCGCAGGGCATAAAGGGTCGTCTTCGGGGTCCTGTGGTTCCTTTACTGTCCTTCAAAGCCGTTTCAAGTAAGCCGCTGGCGCGGCGGACGCTTCGCGTGCGTAAAGGGTCGGGCTTATGTGCGTGCACGGAACGCTCTTGCTTCACAGCGACCATCGGGTGTAGGATCATTTCCGTGCTTCGCAGGTCCCCACCTCGGCACGATGCAGAGTCCCGCAGAAAGATGGTACGGAAGTACCAAAACAGCATTCAAAATCCATACCAGCCGCGTCCATCGCAATCGCCCGCGGCTCCCTTGAAACGGCTCTATCCGAACTGACGCGGCGATCTGGTTTCCGCCGTTCCCCACAACAACTGTGCCGCGTCACTTCCGATAGAGATCTAACGTTTATCACTCCCAATTGCGTGCGTAGCCCTCTCTGGCCAGCGGGAGCCACCTACTTCGGGACAACTTCCGGGTTGCCGACTGGACAGAATGCAGCGGGCGTTTCGTCTCGGTAACCGTCCGCAGTGGAGCGGCTGCGAAATCTGAACATTCGGTAGACGTCGGGGAGCAACCCCTTGTGGCGGCGCGGTCTAAAATCGGCGCCTAACTTGCTCTCTTCTCATGTAGCAGCATCTCTAGGGCGTGTTCCATCGAGCCGGCGAGTGCTATGGCTCCGGAGTTCACGAAGAAGATCTGGTCTACCTTGTCGATAGTGTTCAGGCGGTGCGCGATGATGACCTTGGTGGTTTGCGGGGGGAGCTTGGCCAGAATCTCTTCGAGAAGCTGCTCGGTGACGGTGTCGATGTTGGCGGTGGCTTCGTCGAGGATCAGCAGCTCGGGACTCCGTAGGGTGGCGCGCATGAATGCAATCAGCTGTTTCTGGCCCAAGCTAATGCTGTTGCCGCTGCTGGCGACTTTCGTCTCCAAACCTTCCGAGAAGCGCGAGAGCAGGCTCGAGAGATTGGATTCCTCTAAAACGGCGGCGAGCTGCTCGGTCGAGCAATTCGCGTAATCTTCGTTTCCGTACACGATGTTGTCGCCAACCGTCCCGGTGAAGAGGAAGGGCTCCTGCGGAATCACGCCGATCTTGCGCGCGCGCTCGGCTGGAGGAACCGACCGGATGTCGCGGCCGTCGAGGAAAATCGATCCCTCGGTGGGATCGTACAGGCGGGCCATGAGCGACGCCGTGGTCGTCTTCCCGCCTCCGGTCGGGCCGACCAGTGCATACACGTTTCCTTTCTCCAGCTCAAGCGTGATGTCGTGCAGAACTTCCTTGCCGCCGGGATATTGGAAGTGAACTTTGCGGAATTGGAGAACGGAAGTGGATTCGGGTGGGCCCACGGCCAATACGGGCATGTCCGACTCGAGCGCGAGCACTTCGGAGATGCGATCGAGCGCTGCCAGCGCGAGCTGGTAGGACGACCACACGGTTGCCAGTTGCCGCATCGGCCCATAGAAATTGTTGACGTAGAGCAAAAATCCGATAAGGAGGCCGGCCGTCGTTTGGGTCGCTCCGATCAGCATGAT
>Ga0187819_10001006_pt1 | contig 14462 bp, 11 predicted proteins | sample NC_wetland_sal_i_15_FD_132411 | JGI IMG/M metagenome (GOLD analysis project Ga0187819, IMG submission 132411) | Wetland sediment microbial communities from Neuse River Estuary, North Carolina, USA - SO4_4 | ecosystem: Environmental > Aquatic > Freshwater > Wetlands > Sediment | place: USA... | reverse complement strand
CGGCAGGAGCAGGCTGAAAAACTCGAAGCCGAACGCCGTGCCGCCCAGGAACTGGAAATCGCCAAGCAAGTGCAGGCGAGGTTGTTTCCGCAGATTCGACCGCAGTTGAAGACCGTGGACTATGCGGGGATCTGCCTGCAGGCGCGACAAGTGGGAGGCGACTACTTCGACTTTCTGAATCTCGGACCCGAGCGGCTGGCGCTGATCATCGGCGACGTTTCCGGCAAGGGGATCGCCGCCGCTCTGCTGATGGCGAATTTGCAGGCCAGCCTGCGGAGCCAGTCGTCATTGGCCTTCGATCAGCCTGAGGCATTGCTCAGATCCGTGAACCGCCTGTTCTATGACAACACCAGCGACAGTGCCTACGCCTCGCTTTTGTTTGCCGAGTACGACGACGCGACGCGGCGATTGCGCTATGCCAATTGCGGACATTTGTCGGGCCTTCTGTTGAGAAAGGACGGCAGCGTTGAGCAGCTTGAGCCGACCAGCACGCTGCTGGGGCTCTTCAAGGAATGGGATTGCTCCATGGGGGAGCGAGAGCTCTTTCCCGGCGACGTGCTTGCACTCTATACGGATGGCGTCACCGAAGCCAGTAACGATCGAGGAGAAGAATTTGGCGAGCGGCTGTTGATTGAAGCGCTGCGGCAGCACCGGGAACTGTCGTGCCAGGATTTGCTGGCTGCAATCGTGGATGAGGTTCGGCACTTCGGCGCTCAGGAACAGCACGACGACATAACGGCCATCGTCGCGAAGTTCAAGGTCAGCGAATGACACGACCGTAAAGACTTCCCCTGTTGTGCCGTCTCCACACTGGCGGCGTAGGCGTTGGACGCTGCAAACAAAATGCATGGGTCCTTCGCTTCGCTCAGGATGACAATCCAAAGGAAGCATGACAATCCGAAGGTGTTTATATTCCGCCTTCGAAAATCTTCTTGGATAGATAGCGCTCGGCCGAGTCGGGAATCATGGTTACGACGCGCTTCCCTGCCCCAAGTCGCTTGGCAATTTCTACCGCCGCATAAACATTGGCGCCGGAGCTTGATCCGCCCAGCACGCCTTCGCGGGCGGCCAGTTCTTTCACCATACCGAAGGCCTGCTCGTCGGTCACCATGAAGACTTCGTCGCAGACCGTGCGGTCAAAATTCCCGGGAATAAAGCTGTTTCCTATACCCTCGACCTTGTGCGTGCCGGGCTTGCCTCCCCCGAGAACGGAGCCTTGCGTCTCCACCGCCACAGCATGGACCTTGGCAATCCGTTCTTTCAGGTAGCGAGCCACGCCAGTAAATGTCCCGGCTGTGCCGCAGCCGATGGTGATGGCATCGACGCGCCCATCCATCTGTTCGAAGATCTCGCGGGCGGTGGTTTCGTAGTGAAAGTCGGTGTTGGCGGGATTGTCGAACTGCGCGGCCAGGAAGGCGGAAGGATCGGATGCGGCCAGGTCCTTGGCGCGATTGATTGCGCCCTGCATGCCTTCGGCATCCGGAGTGCGGGTCACCTCGGCGCCGAAGGCCCGCATGATGATGACTTTTTCCTCGGAAAATTTCTCCGGCACGAACAGGCGCACTTTGTATCCGCGATTCACGCCGATCAGGGCGAGGCCAATGCCGGTGTTTCCGGCTGTGGCCTCGATGATGGTGCCGCCGGGCCGGAGCTTGCCTTCTTGCTCGGCGCGGGCGATCAAGCCAATGGCGGCGCGGTCTTTCACGCTGCCTCCGGGATTTAGAAATTCGAGCTTGGCAAAAATGGCGGCGGAGCCAGCCGGGGCCAGCTTCTTCAGTTGCAGCATTGGGGTTTCGCCAACCAGCTTCGTGATGTCGTCGCTGACGCGCAGGCGGGAGTTCGAAGTCGATGTGGGCACCCTACAGAGTAAGGAACGCAAGCCGCCAGCGTCAATCGCCAGTCGTCTTGCCGGAGCGCCCCGCAGCCTCGACGGTTGTGGTTGGATCGGCGCCTTGCCAACTGACGTCCGCCGTCGGCCCGTAGGTCGCGGGCACCGGCTTTCCCAGCAGACGCAGATAGACGGTCAACTGCGTCCGGTGATGGGCGGTGTGCAACACGCGCCGCCAGAAGATCCAGATCCGTTCCCTGCGGGTATCGAAGAAAGGAACCACCGTCCGCCACCAGTCCTCATCGCGTTCCGCCATGAATCCCAGCCGCGGCAAGGCCAGTTCCAGCATTCTCTTATTCAACTCCTCAACCGATAGACTCTGTGGCAAGACTTGTTCGGCTGCAACTTCCGGCACACCGAGAAATTCGGCGAAGAATCGCCGCTCCGACAGCAGTTGGTGCTTCATGATGCCGGCGACCGAGGTCGAGCTCGGATGCGGGCGGTAGTCAAGCTCGGAGCCGGCAAAGTTCGCCCAGACAGAAATCACCTTGTTCGTCTCGCTGGCGTAGGTATCGAGGATGTGCTGGAGGAGCGCAACCCGGCAACGCGGAATCTGCTCGTCGCGAATTGCCGAGAACGGATATTTCATAAAGGCAATGGGACGCTTGCCTACTGTGCCCCGGAAGCGGGCTCGCTTCCGGCGTAGTACCCGCTCTTGGTGCGGACGGTGAGTTTGCCGTAGTTGTGCGAACGGGCGTCCACTCTCACTTGACGATAGCCGCCCTGGTTTTTGGGCGTCGTCGGTTTGTAGCCGATGGTGTACTGGCTGCGAATATCGTGGGCCACTTCACGGCTGATGGCGTCAACTTCGTCCAGCGTCTTGGGAAAGAACGCGATCCCGCCGGTTCTCTCCGACATGATTTGCAGGGCGCGTTTGGCGTGCTTCGGGTGCTCTTCTTTCTCCAGAATGCCGATGGAATAAACGGTGGGTCCACCGTCGGCCTGAAGATGCCGGACTGCCTGCTCCAGAGTTTCCTGACTCTCGTTGTCGTCTCCGTCGGTAACTACAAAAATGACTTTCTTGTCGAGCTTCGCCTCCCTTTTCAGGTGTTCGGCGGAGGCTACGACGGCATCGTAGAGCGCGGTACCACCGCGCGCCTCGATTTTTTCCAGCCCCTCTTTCAGTTTTTTGACGTTGGAAGTGAAATCCTGGTCGAGGTAGTACTCGTCGTTGAAGTTGACGACGAACACCTCGTCGTCTGGGTTGGAAGACCGCACGAGATTCAGCGCCGCAGCGTTGACTTTTTGCCGCTTCTCGCGCATGGAACCAGAGTTGTCGACTACGATGCCCATGGCCACGGGAATGTCTTCGTGGCGGAATGAGGTGATGGTTTGGGGATGGCCATCCTCATAGACGTTGAAGTCGCCTTTGTCGAGGCTGGTGACGATGTGTTGCTTGTCGTCGACTACGGTGGCGTGCAGCACGACTTCTTCGACTTGCTTGCGGAACACGAAGGTGCCGGCGTCGGTGGAATCCGGACCCTGAGCGGCGCTGGCCGCAGGGGGTGGCGACGCCGGTGAATTCGCAGGCGACTGGGAACTGGCAACCGGAGCGGAAGGCGGCTGATACGGAGCCCCCGCTTGCGCGTGAGGGCCAGCCAGGAACAGGGTTGTCAGGAAGATGAAAATCAGTACAGCAACGTTATTCGGTCGGCGCATAGTAACCCGTTTTGGCGTAGACCTTCAGCGGCGGCAGTCCTTTTGGCGGTAACAACTTAACTTTTATTTTACGCCATTTGCCATCGCGCACTGGGTTCGTTGGACGGTATCCGATGACATATTGGTTGCGCAACTCAATGCCAATTTTTGTGGAAACGTCCGCCAGGTCGTTCGGGTTATCAATGGTAAAAGCCCGGCCTCCGGTGAGCTCGGTGATGTCGCTCAGCAGGGTGGGTCCGAGCCGTTCTTCTTCGGTGGGGAAATAATGATCGTAGATGCCGATGGCGTAGATGAGAACGTCGGCCTCTTTGACCATGGAACGGATCTCGCCTTCGGTATAGCGGCTGTGGTTGTCGCCGCCGTCGGAGATGATCAGCAAGGCCTTCTTCGGATACTTGGCCTGGCGCATTTTGGTGACGCCGAGGTAGATGGCATCGAGCAGCGCGGTGCGGCCCCCGGGAACGGTGTAAATGAGCCTGCCCTGAATGTCATCCACGGAACTGGTGAAATCAGCGATCTCCTGCGGCTTATCGGCAAAGGTGATCATGAAGAATTCGTCTTGCGGGTTGGCGGTTTTGAAGAACTCGACCACCGCCTCGCGGGCACGTTCGATCTTGCTGCTCATGCTGCCGCTCATGTCGAAGATCACGCCGATTGAAACCGGAGCGTCTTCGCTGGAGAAGGTCTTGATCTCCTGCCGGTCTTTGCCTTCGAAAAGATTGAAGTTCTCGCGGTCGAGGCCGGTGACGAGCCGGTTTAAGGGATCGGTGATGGTCACCGGCACGAGCACCAACTCCACGTCTTTCTTGTAAGGCTTGGTGTGGGTGTTGAAGGCTGGATCAAGCTCGGGCACTTTCGGAGCCGGGGGCTGGACGCGGGGCTGGATGTGCACGTCCTCAGTCAAGGTCTGGGCAAGCAGCGGGTGAGCGCCGCACACAGAGAAGATCAGAAGAACGGCGAGGAAGAGGCGAGCCGAGAACCGTTTGGCGTACCACATAGACCCTACTTCAATCAGCGCGTTTTCGCGCCTCGGAGGGAGAGAACCCGCATCCCACAAGGCGGGCCATCAGAATCTCATCTGAGGCGGATAGTAGCACGATTTTGAAAAAGTGTTGTCAATTTTTTGTCGCGAACCTTAGATTCTCCGCGAAGTGATAGGGTAGCCTCCGAATCTGTAAACTCTTGCTACTGGAGCGACATATATCTCGCCCCTCCAGCCAGGCGAGGGCGCCCGGCTTTCCACTCCAGCATCCCTGCTACAATTCTGCGTTCCCCTTATGGCAATTATCTCCCCGTTCCGAGCCTGGCGCTACGACCCTGAGCGCGTCGCGGTCCAGCAGGTTGTGACCCAGCCCTACGACAAAATCACCGCCGTCCTGCAGGAGCGCTACTACCAAGCCAGTCCTTATAATCTGGTGCGGATTATTCTCGGAAAACGCCTGCCGGGAGACGGCGAGGCCGAGAACGTCTACACGCGATCGGCGGCATCGTTCCAAAACTGGCGCCAGACGGGCATTTTGCGGCGGGATCCCGAGCCTTCGATCTACCGCTATTCCCAGACGTTCGTAGTTCCGGGAGGCGCACCGGGAAGCGTTTCGGGAGATCTTCCGGGAAGCCCGCCGCGGGGCGAGCGGCGCGGCTTCATCGCGCTCGGGCGGATCGAGGAATATTCCGCCGGGGTGGTGTTCCGGCACGAGCAGACGCTGGCCAAACCGAAAGCCGACCGGCTCGACCTGTTGCGGGCAAATCGAGCCCACTTTGGTCAAATCTTCATGCTCTATAGCGGGGCGGGAAAGGTAGACGCGCGGCTCGATTCGGCGGCCGCCACCGACGCCGACATCGAAGTCACCGACGAGTACGAAGTGGTGCATCGCGTATGGAAGATTTCTGACGCCTCGGTCATCGCCGCCGTGCAGGAACAGATGCGTGACCGGAAGCTGATCATCGCCGACGGCCATCACCGCTATGAAACCGCCTTGGCTTATCGGAACGAACGTCGAGCCCTGGCCGACACCGGGACGGGCCTGCCCGCTCCTTACGACTCGGTGATGATGACGTTCGTCGACATGGATTGTCAAAAGGCAGATCGCCCCGATAAAGATCGCCAGGGCCTGGTGATTCTGCCAACGCACCGTCTGGCATTCGGCTTGCCGTCTTTTTCGGCGGCAAAATTTCGGGCGGAGGCGCAGCAATTCTTCAACATAGAAGAGGTCGATGCCGGAGTCGACGCGGCGCGCGCCGCCGCCATTCTGCGGCAGGCTGGGCACGCGGGAACCGCATTGCTCGCGGTCGCCGCCGAACGTGCATTCCTGCTGCACTCGCCAAAAGCCATTGGCACTCGTTGGTTCGGAAACCTTTCCTTGCGCCAGCAATCGCTCGACGTCGTGCAATTGCACAAGTGCCTGCTGGAAGGCGTGCTGAAGATCTCGGAGGAAGCGATTCGCAATCAGGAGAAGGTTTCCTATTGCCGCGAGGCCGCGGAAGGGCTGTCGCAGGTGCGAAGCGGAAAGGCGCAAATCGCGTTCCTGATGAATCCGGTGCGCATGGAGCAGGTTCGCGACATCGCTTTTGCCGGCGAAGTGCTGCCCCAGAAGTCCACCGATTTCTACCCCAAGTTGCTGAGTGGTCTCACGATCTATGCGCTGGAGTAGTGAACTGCAGTTCTCAGTTCCCAGTTCTCAGTTCTCAGTACCCCGCTTCCCAGTGAGAACTGAGAACTGGGAACTGAGAACTAAGATCCTGGCCATTCTGCTGGCCGGCGTTTCGCTTCTGTCCGCGGCGGCTTCCGGGGAGGAAAAGCACGTCTCCGTCTACTCGCCGGTCGCAATCTATACACTTCCGGTGCTGGAGCGCGCGGGCCACGAGTATGTCGGCCTGCTCGAACTTCTGGAACCGCTGGGCCGCGTCAGCTCCCAGACCGACGGACGGCGCTGGAACCTTCGATATAACGCGGTGGATGCCGAGTTTGCCGCGGGAAAGACGCGGGCCCGGATTCGTGGACGCAATTTCGATTTGGCGGCTCCGTTCCTGATCGAAAACTCGCACGGACTGGTTCCCCTAAACTCGTTGGGCGCATTGCTGCCAGGTTTTCTGGAAACGCCGGTAAACTTTCACGAAAGCGCGCGCCGGTTGTTCGTCGGCGATGTCCGCATCCAAGTCGGCTTTCAACTGGACGCTGGCAATCCACTCCGGCTGGCGCTGAGTTTTAGCGCGCCGGTGAACCCGACTATCTCCACCGAACCGGGCAAGCTGCGGATGGTTTTTAAGCGGGATGCGGTCGTATCCCCGGCAAGCCCGTCGATTTCTTTCGACAACAGCGTCATTACGCAGGCCAGTTATTCCGAAAACAACGGTGACGCCGAATTAGACGTCGCGGCCACCCAGCCGCTGACGGCGACCTTCAGCAACGACAGGAAGACGATCGTCGTTTCGGTTGTCTTACAAGCACCCGCCACACCGAGCTCAGCCGGATCGCAGAATCCCGCGCCGACTTCGCCCGCTGCTGCAAACGTTTCGTCGGGCACTAGCCGTCGCGTTCTGGCCGTGGTCGATCCCGCGCACGGCGGCAGCGAACGCGGTGCGGCCTTGACCGATACCCTGGCCGAAAAAGATGTCACGCTGGGATTCGCGCGGCTGCTGCGGCATGAACTGGAGGTTCGGGGGTTCGCGGTCGCCCTGCTGCGCGACGCCGATACCAGTTCGACTCTGGATCAGCGCGCGGCCGCAGCCAACGTGGCTCGCGCTGGAATCTACATCAGCCTGCATGCGACCTCCGAGGGCAGCGGCGCACGCGTCTACACCGCTTTGCTCCCGGTAGAAGGACCGAGCAAAGGAGCGTTTCATGCGTGGAATGCTGCCCAGTCGCCGGCATTGCCCGTCAGCCGGATCGTGGCGGCGGCCATCGTCGCCCAGATGCAGAAGCGAGAATTCCCGGCCCGAGCGTCTTCCGCGTCTCTGCGGCCGCTGAACAATGTGTCCATGCCCGCAGTCGCCGTGGAACTGGCGCCCGGAACGGACGGTGTTGCCGAATTGACCAACGCGAACTATCAACAACGCGCGGCTTCCGCCATCGCAGACGCAGTTGTCTCGGTCCGCGACCGCCTGGGAGCTCAGCAATGATGAGAGGATCGGGGGTGCAAGCGTGATCCCGCGGCATCTTCTGATCGCTGTCGGCACGTTGTTGCTGCTGGTGACCTCGATGGGTATCTACGCCCGCCACATGCGGCGGCGTGCGGAAGAATTTCAGTATGCGGCGGCCGACGCGCTGCCGGTCGCTCCGCCTGCTTCGGGTCCAACGGAAACCGTGACCCTCTATGTCGCGGATGACGACGCCGGCATGCTCCGCGCGCGATCGGCGCAGATTCCTCTTCCCGGAGGACGCCAGCAGCGAGCGGAAGAACTATTGCGCGCCCTGCTGCGCATCTACCAGCAACCGGACTCCCCTCATCCTCTGCCTCCGGCGGCCGACATCCGCAGTATCTTTCTTGTCGATCCGGGCGCTGCCGTCATCGACTTGAATGCCGCCTTCTCCGACCAGCACCGCTCCGGCATTCTCAGCGAGCAACTCACCGTCAATTCGCTGGTGGAGACCCTCGCCGCCAACGTTCCGGGAATAAGCCGGGTCAACATCCTGGTCGAAGGTAAGACGCGCGAAACCCTCGCCGGACACGCCGACCTGACCGAGACGTTCGATGTGATTGCGGTTGAGCAGGCGGGGAGTCAGTAAGAAAGAAACCAAAAAAAAAGCAAAAGCAAAAACAAAAGCAAGAGCAGCGGACAGGAGTGTCCGCTCTACACGGGCGCCGACTGTTAGAATTCCGTCTCATGATCTTTCGCAGCGATAACCGCACTCCTGAGCAGATTCGTCCAGTCAACATCATTCCCGACTTCATCTCGACCGCGGAAGGCTCAGCGCTGATTGAGATGGGCAACACGCGCGTCATCTGCACCGCTTCGGTCGAGGAGACGGTGCCTCTCTTCTTGCGCAACTCGGGCAAGGGATGGATTTCCGGCGAGTACGGAATGCTGCCGCGTTCGACCCTGACCCGCACCGCGCGCGAATCGGCCAAGGGAAAACAAAGCGGACGAACGCAAGAAATTCAGCGGCTCATTGGACGCTCGCTGCGCGCCGTGGCCGATCTGAAGCGCCTGGGCGAGCGTACCATCTGGATCGATTGCGACGTGATCCAGGCCGATGGAGGGACGCGGACGGCTTCGATCACCGGGGCATTCGTCGCGCTGGGCCTGGCACTGCAGCGCCTGATCGAAGCGGGAACGTTAACCGCAGCTCCGATCAAGGATTTTGTGGCGGCCATCAGCGTCGGCATCGTGGACGGCGAAGTTCTTCTCGACCTGAACTACGAAGAAGACTCGCGCGCCGACGTGGACATGAACTTCGTTATGACGGCGGGCAACAAAATTGTCGAACTGCAAGCCACGGCCGAGCACCAGGTGTTCGACGACGCTCAACTCGCCAAAATGATGGCACTGGCGCGGCAGGGCATCCAGTCGCTGATTGCCAGGCAGCGAACCCTGCTCGGAGCGCTGGCTCTGCGGCAGTGACTTCGGTTACAACCATGGCGTTACGGTGCTTGGTATCCTCGAAGTCCGGGGGAGCGAATCGGTGTCGCGTTTGAATTCCAGAATCCGCATCGCCGCTGCGACCGCTTGCCTCGTGCTCGGAACGCTCTCCGCGACCGGGCAAACCGCACCGTCATCTTTGACGGGCGTTGTTGAAGACCCTTCGGGCGCCGTAATCGCGGGCGCAAGCGTGGAATTTACGAGCGGTAACTACCACGCTGCGGCGCAGACGAATTCGCTGGGAAAGTTTCAGCTTGAAATCGCGGTCCCTTCCGGCGTGATTTCCGCCAGAGCCGCCGGATTCCTTCCTTTTCATCTCGCTTGGAATCATGAACCGCAGCTCAAAATCGTGCTCCACCCGCAATCTGACTCGGACTACGCCAGCCACCACGTTCTGGTCACGGCCAACCGGATTAACACGGCACTCGAGGATTCTCCCGCTGACAGCGTTACCATTTCCGACGATGATCTGGCCTCGACGCCGGCGCTCGCGCTCGATGATGTGCTTCGCGGAGTTCCCGGCTTCACGCTCTTTCGCCGTGCGAGCAGCCGCACCGGGAATCCCGGCACGCAGGGCGTCTCCATGCGCGGAGTCGGCGCCAGCGGGGCCAGCCGCGCTCTCGTCTTAGTCGATGACATTCCCCTCAACGATCCTTTCGGCGGATGGGTTTACTGGGACCGTGTCGTCCGCGAATCCATCAGTGACGTCGAGGTGGTTCGCGGCGGCGGCGATGCCAGCCTCTATGGTTCGACGGCCATGGGCGGTGTGATTCAGTTCCGCACTCGCGAGCCTGAACAAACCGTAGTCTCCGCCGAGGGTTCCTGGGGAAGCGAGAACACGCCCGAGCTATCGCTCTTCGCCGGCACTCGGCTGGGGCCCTGGTATGGCTCCGCATCCACCGATTTGTTCCGCACCAATGGTTATATTCCGGTTCCGGAGTCGCAGCGCGGAGCGGTCGATTCGCCCGCCAACTCCCGCCACGAACTGACCACGGTCGAACTCGGGCGGCATTTTGGCGACTTCAGCCGTTTCTTCGCTCGCGGGTCCTTCTTCGACGAAGGGCGCCATAACGGCACCGTGATCCAGTTGAATACGACGCAGTTGGGTGATTTCGCAACCGGCTGGAATTACGAAACAAAAAGGGTAGGAGCGATTTCAGCACGCCTGTTCGGACTGTTCGAGTCGTACCACCAGACTTTTTCGTCGGTCGTACCGGACCGCAGTTCCGAATCGCTGACCGACGACCAATATGTGCCGTCGCAAGCTCTGGGGGGCAGCACACAGTGGTCGCGTCCCGTCGGGCGGATGCAGACGCTGGTCGCGGGCTTTGAGATGCGCGAAGTGCATGGCTCCAGCAACGACGATTTGTTCAAGAAGGCAGTACCCAACGGAACCACACTGAGCGGCGGGCACGAGCGCACCGAACGCGTCTTTGGAGAAGACATTCTGCAACTGGGCCCAAAGCTGATTGCGAACCTATCGCTCGGCTACGATCACTGGAGCGATTTCGCAGCGCGGCTGATCGCAATCAAGTCCGGCGTCGCCACGCTTACGCCCTACCCCGACCGCACATCCGACGCTCTCAACCCACGCGCATCCTTGCTCTACCATCTGGGACACGGGACGTCGCTGACCGCTTCGGGATATCGGGCCTTCCGCGCGCCGACGCTGAACGAACTCTATCGCAATTTCACTCAAGGCAACATCGTGACCTTCGGCAACCCGGCTCTCCGCGCCGAACGACTGACGGGAGTCGAAGCAGGAGTCCGGCAAAGTCTGCTTTCCGACCGCCTCAGTTTGCGGGCGACCTTGTTCTGGAACGACATCACCGACGCCATCATAAACGTCACGCAAACGGCCACCACGCGCCAAAAAGAAAACGTTGCGCGCACGCTCTCCACCGGCATCAATCTCGACGGCGAGTTCCGCCTCAGCAATACGGTTCAGTTCGCCGGAGGCTACCAGTTCGCCCACGCCGTAGTGGTGAGCTATGCGCCGCTGGTAGGAAATTGGATCCCCGAAGTGCCGCACCAGCAGTTCACGCTGCAGGCCCGCTACGTCAACCCCAAGATTCTCACTGCGACCGTGCAAGGGACGTTCGTCGGGCAGCAATTCGATGACGACCTGAATACTTTGTTGTTGAAAAAGATCTTTACCGTCGATTTGTATCTGGGACGCTCGCTCGGTCACGGCGTGGAAGTCTTCGCGGCTGCCGAAAACGCGTTCAATCAGCGCTACTACACGGCGCTGACTCCCGTGCCGAATGCTCCCCCGGGCACGCCTGCAACGGTCCCGAGCCTGGGCGCCCCCATCCTCGCGCGCGTCGGATTGCGCTATGAGTTTCCCGGCCACTGAGCCTTGTCACACACAAGAAGGCGGACAGGAGCAAAGCCCCTGTCCGCCATACGCAGCCCACTCAGTAGCTTCCCTTTCGCCCCTTCGGAGCTTGCTCAATTTCCACTTGGCACCCACGGCTTACGCCGTGGGCTATATTCTTACGCCGCTTCGCGGCTGGGAACCGGGCTGGCGCTCTACCTTTCAGGAACAATCGAACTGTGACACATGCTCGTCTCGCCCTCGGCGCGGCGGGCCAGGACGCCCGCCGGACAGCCGCCGGGACGGCGCCGCTACTCCCGTTTGCTAGTTGTATTGCTTGGCAACCTCGGCCAGCGGAATTGGCTTGTAGTCGCCGGCGTGTCCTGCCTGGCCGAATTGCGTCATGCGCTGGGCTACGACCTTCTTCATGGCCTCGCGCGCCGGCTTCAAATAGTCGCGGGGATCGAATTTCTCCGGCGTCTCCATAAATACCTTGCGGATGGCGCCGGTGATGGCCAGGCGGTTGTCGGTATCGACGTTGATCTTGCGCACGCCGTTGCGGATGCCGAGTTGAATCTCTTCCACCGGCACGCCCCAGGTCGGCTTCAGCTTGCCGCCGTATTGGTTGATGATGTCTTGCAGGTCCTTCGGCACGCTCGAGGACCCGTGCATCACCAAGTGCGTCTTGGGCAGGCGCTGGTGAATCTTGATCAGCACATCCATTTTCAGCACCGAACCGTCGGGCTTCTTGGAAAATTTGTAGGCGCCGTGGCTGGTGCCGATAGCGATGGCGAGAGCGTCCAGACCGGTTTTCTCGACGAACTCTACGGCTTGGTCGGGGTCGGTGACATGCTCCAGACCCGTGCCGCCCGCGCCGTGTCCGTCTTCAATTCCGCCGAGCACGCCGATCTCGCCTTCGACCGTCACACCCTTGGGGTGCGCCAGAGCGACCACTTCCTTCGTCACGTGTACGTTGTAATCGAAAGTAGAGGGAGTCTTGCCGTCGGGCATCAGCGAGCCGTCCATCATCACGCTGGTAAAGCCTAGATCGATGGCGGACTTGCAGGTTTCGACGCTGTTGCCGTGGTCGAGGTGCATGACCAGAGGAATCTCGGGGTACAGTTCCGCCGCCGCCAGCATCAGGTGATAAAGAAACTTGTCCTGCGAGTAGGAACGCGCGCCGCGGCTGGCTTGAATAATGACCGGAGAGCGGGTCTCCTTGGCCGCTTCCATGATGGCCTGAATCTGTTCCATATTGTTAACGTTGAATGCTCCGACGCCGTAGCCGCCTTTGGAGGCTTCGTCTAAGAGTTGCCGCATTGAAACTAAAGGCATAAATAGCCGCTCCTTCTCGAATGAGATCCGTTACCAATGAGATCAATGACCCCAGACTCAGTGTAAAATGCGGCGAGCGCAACTCCGGTGACGGCCATCACACGATGTCGTATCATTTTTCGGAAGATGCACGCGGCCGCCTCCAGACTGACACATCGTTTCGCTTTGCTTTGTTAAGCACGCGCAAGCTTTCAACCATACCGAAACACCGATGGGAGGATTTATGAAACTTACGCCCGGCAAACTTGCCGGAATGAAGGCGGTATCGAATGAACACGGCGTAATCGCCGCCGCCGCCATGGATCAGCGCGGCTCACTGCAGAAGTCCCTCGCCAAGGAAAAAGGCTCGGCGGTTTCCGACGCCATGATGGAAGAATTCAAGATCTTGGTGAGCGAGGTCCTGACGCCCCATGCCAGCGCCATCCTGCTCGATCCCGAGTGGGGGCTGCCGGCTTCGAAGCGGCGCGCCAAAAACGCCGGCCTGCTCCTGGCTTATGAAAAGACCGGCTACGATAAGACCGGTCCCGGACGCCTCGGCGATCTGCTGGATCATTGGTCGGCGCGCCGCCTGAAGGAAGCAGGCGCCGACTGCGTCAAGATTCTGCTCTACTACACGCCGTTCGATCCGAAAGAAATCAACGACAAGAAGCACGCTTGGGTCGAACGGTTGGGCGACGAGTGCCGCGCCAATGATATCCCGTTCTTCCTGGAGTTCGTTACCTACGAAGAAGGCGTGGACGAGAAAGGTTTCGATTTCGCAAAGAAGAAGCCGAAGGCGGTCACCGAAGCCATGCGCGAATTCACCAAAGACCGCTATGGCGTCGACGTCATGAAGGTCGAAGTCCCGATCAACATGAAGTATGTCGAAGGGACCAGATCCTACCAGGGTGAAAAAGCCTACTCGAAACATGAAGCGATGAAATTCTTCCATGAGGCAGCCGTGGTCGCGACCAAGCCGTTCATCTATCTGTCGGCGGGCGTGAGCAATTCCGAGTTCACCGAGTCGCTGGAGCTGGCCGCCGAGTCGGGGGTGAAATTCAACGGCGTGCTCTGCGGACGCGCCACTTGGAAAGATGGCATCCCCATCTACGCGAAACAGGGCGCCGGCGCGTTCCGGAAATGGCTGGAAGACGAAGGAGTCAAGAATATCAATAACGTGAATGATTGCCTGAAGGCCGCCACCTCGTGGCACTCGATCTACGGGGTGTAACGGGGAGCATTCAGCACTCAGCAATCAGCAGTCAGCACAAGCTTTTCTCGATTAGGCTGTAAGTAAAGAACCCCGCATTCCGCTGCGAAGCGTGACCCGCTTTCTTGCTGAATGCTGAGTGCTGAATGCTGACGGCTCAAAACAAAACCGCTCTGATCACCGGCGCCTCGTTCGGCATCGGCATGGAATTCGCGCGCATTTTCGCGCGCGAAGGCTACAACCTGGTGTTCGTCGCCCGCAATGGCGACAGACTCCGCCAACTCGCATCCGAGCTCGAGAAGGCCCATGGCACCCGTTCGCTGATCCTCGCGACCGACCTGACTGAACCGGGCGCTCCGGCGTACGTTCTGGATCAAACGACGCGCGCCGACATCCAGGTGGACGTGCTGGTCAACAACGCCGGATTCGGACAGTATGGTTTGTTCGCCGACAGTGATCTGGAAGAATGCCTCCGCCAAATCCAGCTCAACGTG
>Ga0187819_10001004_pt1 | contig 14466 bp, 13 predicted proteins | sample NC_wetland_sal_i_15_FD_132411 | JGI IMG/M metagenome (GOLD analysis project Ga0187819, IMG submission 132411) | Wetland sediment microbial communities from Neuse River Estuary, North Carolina, USA - SO4_4 | ecosystem: Environmental > Aquatic > Freshwater > Wetlands > Sediment | place: USA... | reverse complement strand
TCAGCGACCTTGCGGGCGTTGGCGCCATCGCGATCCGGAATCAGGGATTCGTAAACAATGGTGTACGCGCGCAGGTCCGTTGCGCCGGGCGACTTCGGGGAAAACCCGCGGGCGGTGGAGGCGATGGCGGATGAATCGAGGCCGCCGCTAAGCAGGATGCCGGCGCGATCCCCGTCTGAGCGCAGGCGGTCCGAAACGGCGGCTTGCAGCAGAATCTGAAAATGTTCGATGTAATCGTCGCCGTGGCGATAGCGAATGCGGCCGTCGGTAGGGGCGGTCCAGTAGCGGGCGATGCGGAGGCCGCCGGGGGAAACGAGGAGCGAGTGCGCAGGAGGGAGGCGGCGGACGTCGCGGAAAGTGGTGGATGCGACGTCGCAATTCAGGCCGAAGAGCAGGAAATCGCCGAGGGCCGCTTCGTTTAATTCGTCGCCGACCTCCGGATGCAGCCGCACACAATTAAGCGTGTTGCTGAAGAGGAAGAGTTCGCCGAGCTCGGTGTAATAGAACGGTTTGACGCCGAAATGATCGCGCGCGCAGAAGAGAGTTTTCTCTCGTGCGTCCCAGAGGGCAAAGGCGAAATCGCCGCACAGATGCTGTACGCAATCGGCGCCCCAGGCGGCGTAGGCGTGGAGAAGCAGCTCGGAATCGGGCAGCGAACGGCGAAGCTCGCGGCCTGCCTCTTCGAGTTCCTTCTCGAGTTCCGCGCGGCAATCGAGACGCGCATCGGCGGTAATGGTAAAGCGTCCTTCGAGGCTTGCGGGCTGGCGTTCCGTGAGGGATTCGCGCGTGGTGCGCAGCATGGCGTGGCCCAGGCCGGCGCAGCCGTCTGTCCAGGAGTCGCGCGCATCCGGGCCGCGATAGGAAAGAAAATGGACGAAGGCCTGCAGGAGCCCGCGGTCGACGGGCGCGCCGTTGCGTTGAAACATGCCGACGATGCCGCTCACTGCGTTTGCATCTCCAGGGATGATGAGAGGCCTTCAAACGGGACGAAGTGACGATGCGCTTGGCCCGCGTCGTTTAATACCGCGCCCTCGAATTCCACCCAGGCGTGCGCTTCAAAGCGATCCGCTTCCTTGCGCGCGCCGATTCGAAGATCGGCGGCGATGCCGCGTTTCCGCAGCAGCCAGAGGAGCGCGAGCGATCGCTCGAGACAATTCGTTTTGAAAGGGAGGTGGCGGGCGGTCGCTTCCTCGATTGTTGCGATTTTGACGGCAACATCCGCGGGGGACACGTCGGCGGCTCTCCACGATTTCTTGCGCGTGAGCCAGGTGATCATGTTCTTCCACCGGTGGAAGCCCGCAAGCCGAAGCCCGAGGCGCGTCGCCAGCAGATCCGTGATGAATTCGAGCACAAGCCATTGCTCGAAGCCCGTCAACACTCGGAACTTGCGGCAGTCGTTGATGATGAGCTTCAGCATAGGTTCCAACCCACAATTCCAGAGAAAGTCGCGTGGCACCGGCAGGACGGCCCTCGGGCTGGGAAGGAGCTGTCCTTGCGGGCCCGCAAGGACGACCCGGTGAAAACAGGGACCAATTGCACTTGCTTAACCGCCTCGAACCTCGATCAACCCTTCACCGCGCATTTTTTCAAGCAACTCGAGGAGATCGTGCTCGCACCGCTTCGCCTCGACGTCGTATTCGTCGAGCAGGGTATCTCGAACAGCAGCGACCCGCCTTGGTTCTCGAAGCAGGTTCCAGACGCGCGCCCCGACAGGATCTAATCCGTAATAGACGCTGTTTTTCAAATTTAGGATGGCTGACTCTTCACCGAGCGGGCAGGAAACCTGGTCGCGCGAAGCCACAACGACGGACTCCACTGAGATAGGTGCGCCCATTTCGTTTGTTCCTTCCGGGCTGGGTGGGGGTGCTTCCCGCAGCTTGCGGCTGAGCACTCGAGCTGAGCGAATCCGCACGCCCCAGTGCGATCCGTTGAACGCCCGAGGTCATTCTACCGGGAGTCGGGCATAACGGCAATGACGGAACTGGATTCGCGGCGGGCAATCGGGTTATAAGGTCGGATGATGCTGGAGAACGCCATTTGTGTCGAGGGGCTCGAAAAATATTTTCCGCCCGCGCTTTCCGGATGGCGGGCGCTGCTCCAGCCCATCGTGCGCCCGAGCGAATGTGCACTGGCCGGGGTTTCATTCGCGGTTGGGAGCGGAGAAGCGGTGGCGCTGGTGGGGCCGAATGGCGCGGGAAAATCGACGCTGCTGCGCATCCTGGCAACCTTGATTATTCCCACGCGGGGGCGCGCGACGCTGGGCGGCTTTGACGTGGAGCGGCAGGGCGCGCAGGCGCGGCGGCAATTCGGCTATCACACCGGCGGGGACGAGGGATTTTACGGGCGGCTGACGGGGCGGGAAAACCTCGCGTTTTTCGCGGCCATGAACAATATAACCGGGGGCGACGCGGAGCAGCGAATCGCGCGCGTTTCGGAATGGATGGGGATCGGCGAATCGCTCGGGAGGCAGGTGCGCACATTTTCGACGGGGATGACGCACCGGCTTGGATTGGCGCGCGCGCTGCTGCATGGGCCGGCCATCCTGCTGCTCGATGAGCCCACGCGCAGCCTCGATCCGCTGGCGGCGGCGGATTTCCGGCGGCTGCTGAAGGGCGATCTCGTCAGACGGCGCGGGGCCACGCTGCTTTTTGCCTCGCACACGCTGAGCGAGGTAGAAGAGATCGCGGACCGCGTGGTTGTGCTCGAAGGCGGGCGTATGATTGCGTGCGATACGCCTCGCGGGCTGCGAGCCTCGACGCGCGCGGCGACGCTCGAAGCCGCGATCGAGCGCCTGGCGCGGCATCCGGCGGCCGCGGAGGCGCTGCCATGAACTTCGCGCACACGCTGCGGAGGATTGGCGCTTTTTTTTGGCGCGACCTGGCGATTGCGCGGGGGTATCGCGGAGCGCTCCTACTCGAGACGGTGGAAGCGCTTTTCGGCGTCGCGACCTATTATTATTTATCGCGCTTTGTGCAGACGCCGGAACTCGCTCGCGAGCTGCCCGCAGGGAGCAATTATTTTGCGTTTGCGCTTGTGGGCTTCGCTTTTTTCGATTACCTCAGCGTCTCGATCGGGGCGTTTGACGCCAGCCTGGAAGAGGCGCATCAGAACCGGACGCTTGAAGCGCTGCTCGTGACGCAGACGCCGCTGCCGGTGATTCTCGCGGGGTCGGCCCTTTATCCTTTTGCGGCGCTGGCTTTGCGCACGTGCGTCTATCTGGCGTGGGGAGCGCTGCTTTTCGGGTTTGCTCCGCAATCGGCCAACTGGCCGGGAGCGGTGGCGATTTTGCTGGCTTCGATTCTTGCGTTTGCGGGGCTGGGAATTTTGTCGGCGAGCTACCAGATTTTATTCAAGCGCGGGAATCCGGCGAAATGGGTCGTGCTGGGAGTGTCGGGGCTGGTGGGCGGAATGATGTACCCGATTTCGGTGCTGCCGCGGCCGCTGCAAATGCTGGCGCGGCTGATTCCTGTGACGTATTCGCTCGAGGGAATGCGCGCGGCACTGCTTTCCGGCGGCGGGTGGGGTGAAATTTGGCCTTCGGTCGGGGCACTATTGATTTTCGCGGCGATTCTGCTGCCGCTGTCGTTTGCGATTTTTGGCTGGGCTTTGCGCCGGACGAAGATTACCGGGACGCTGACGCACATCTAGAAGCGTGTGATTGGTGATTAGTGATTGGTGACCCGTAATTCGGGAGTCGCGATACGTGATTCGTGACGAGGCAAAAGCGCGGCACGAGATGAAGGTTCCACTGCTTGATTTGAAGGCGGAGTATGCGGGGCTGCGGGACGAGATTTTGCCTGCGCTCGACCACGTGTGCCAGGCGGCGGCGTTCGTATTAGGCGAGGAGGTGGAGGCGTTCGAGCGGGAGTTTGCAGCGTACTGCGGGACGAAACATTGCGTCGCGCTCGCCAACGGGACGGCTGCGCTTCATCTGGGTTTGTTGGCGCTTGGCGTGCAGCCGGGAGATGAAGTAATCACCAGCCCCAACACGTTTCTCGCTACCGCAGAAGCGATTACGTATTGCGGTGCGCGGCCGGTGTTCGTGGATATCGATCCGGCGACGGCGAATCTCGATCCCAAGCTTTTTGAGCGCACCATTACGCCCTGCACGCGTGCCGTGATGCCCGTGCATCTCTACGGGCGCGCGGCGGATATGGACGCGATTCGCGCGATCACCGAGCCGCGCAAGATCCGGATTCTCGAGGATGCCGCGCAGGCTCATGGAACGCGCTATCGCGGGCGGCGCGCTGGAGGGCTGGGAGACGCGGCGGCTTTCAGCTTTTATCCCACGAAAAATCTCGGGGCCTACGGGGAGGGCGGCGCGCTCACGACCGACGACGATCAAATTGCGAAGTTCGCGCGGGCGGCGCGCTCTCACGGGCAGACGGCGCGGTACGATCACGAGTTCGTGGGCTACAACTACCGCATGCACGGGATGCAGGGCGCGGTCTTGCGGGTGAAGATGCGTCATCTGGAAGCGTGGACCGCGCGGCGGGAGGAAATCGCGCGCGAGTACCGCCGGTTGCTGGCGGGGGCGCGCCTGGAAATGCCGGTGGACGATCCGCGCGATGAATGCGTTTACCACCAATTTGTAATTTACGTGAGGAATCGTAACTCGGTGATGTGCCAACTGGCCGAGCGCGGGATCGAGACGACCGTGCATTACCCTCGTCCGCTGCATTTGCAGACCGCGTATTCGTCGCTAGGCTATCCGCCGGGGACTTTCCCGCTTTCCGAGCGGGCGTGCGAGCATGTGCTCAGCCTGCCGATTTTTCCGCAGATGACGGCGGAGCAGGTGAGCCACGTGGCGGGATCGGTCGCGGAGATAGTAGGGAAGAAATAGAGATCGCGGCGCGGCCGGCGTCGTTCGGCTGACGACACTTCCGCAGAGTCTGAATCACTCGAATTGACCCTCAGGCGAGAGCTCTATCAGGCGCTGGGAATTGCCTCGTTGCGCGGGCCGGGCTGTTCACCGGCGTCACGGGCCGGCGGGGGCGTAAATCCAGCCACGCCGGCGGCGTTCGTCGCGCGATCGCGGAGCATTTCCCCCAGGCCGTCGAAGACTTTGGCGCAGGAATCGCGAACGGCTTGATCGGCGGAGCGCATCAGCGACTCGATCACGTTTTGGCCGTGCTCGTTGAGGCGGCGCACGGAGGAAATCATCCAGGAATCGCAGGTGGTATCGAGGCGTTCCTGGTATCTGCCGGCAGCTTCGGCGCTGATTTGCTCAAGGCTGGCGCGCCATTCTTTTTGGTGCTCGGCGCGTTCGGCGCGGTATTCCTGGAAGGTGGTGGCGAATTCCGCCTTGAGCGCCTGGCGGCCATCCGCAATGCTCGATTCGAGCTGCGAAGCCATCTGGGCGTGGAAGCGGTCGATGGACGTGCGCGCGGTGGTTTCGAGGTTGCGCAGCAGGAGCTGCGTGGAGCGCTCGAGTTCCTCCGCGCGCTCGTGCAAAGCCGTGCGGCTCCTGGCCGTGAACGTATCGACCTCCTGCGCGGAGATTCCGCGCAGAACTTGCCCGAAGGAGGCGGCCGCGGCTTCGGCCGCTTCGTCAATCTGAGTGCGCGCCCGTCCCACGAGCGTGCTGGCGACTCCCTCGAGCTGCTGATCGATTTGCGCCACGCGCGCCGAGGACTGCCCGTCGAGCAAGGCTTCGAATTTTTGTGCGGCTTCGGAGGTTTGCTTCTCGAAGCCCGCGCCTGCTGCGGCGAGCATTTGCTCGCTGAGCACCTGCAACCGCGCGCGCGCTTCCTGCTGGAACCATTCCGAAGCGCGGCCGATGGACTCGGAGGCCGTGTGCGAAGCGCGCACGCCGCCGGCTTCCAGCTCCTCAGTCCAGCGCCCCAGCGCTTCCTTGCGGGCGGTCTCGAAATCGTTGTGCAGATTGCCGAGCGTCTCCTGCATCTGCGCGGAAACTTCGCGCTGGTTGTTTTCGGAGAGCTGGCGCAGGCGTTCGCGGTGCAGGCGCAAACCTTCTTCCGCCTGCATTTCGCGCGCGGCCAAATCGCGCAGGAGCTGGGGGACGCGTTCGAGGTGCGGCGCGAGTTTCGATTCCACGCCGGCGATGGTTCTCTCGACAAATTCATGGCCCTGGGATTCGAGCGACGGAGCGATGCGCTGCGCCAGACCCGCGGCCAGGCTCTCGGCGCGGCGGTTCATTTCCGCGGTCTGCGCATCGAGCATGCTCTCGAGGCGCCGGTGCAAAACGTTGAGCGAATCCTGGCTGGCGGCTTCGAACTGCGCGGAGTATTCCTTCATGCGTCCGGCGGCCTGCTCGACTTCTGTGAGCGAAGCCCGCGCCTGCGCCACTTCGCGCTCGAGGGCGCTCTTGATTCCCTCGAGCGATTCGCGCGCTTCCTGGGAAGTCTGTGCCAGAGGCTGGCTCAACTCACGCAGGCGCTCGGAAATTTTTTGATCGGCGGCCACAAGGATGCTCTGCGAGCGCTCCGACAATTGTCCCGCGAGATTCTGGACACCGCTATCGATGGAGGACTGCAAGAGCTCGTTCCATTGGGACTGGGCCAGCGCCATCTCCGATTGCAGGCGCTCGCGCCAACTGGCCGCGGCCGATTCGCTCGAGGCGATTTCCTCCTTGCGAGCTTCCGCGGCCTGCAATTGTCCGCGCACGGCTTCTTCGGCGGCCTCGACGACTTCAATTTGCAGGCGCGCCTGGGCCATGCGGCTGGCGGCTTCCTGCGCTGCTTCGTTTTCCGCGCGCAACGCCTGGGATTTGCGGTCGAGGTCGTTCATCAACTCGCGCGCGCGGCTGAAATTCTCCTCGAATTCAGCCTTCAGCCCGGCCAGGAATTCGCCCTGGCGCGCCGACAGTTCGCCTGAAAAATCCGTGCGCGCGCCGGCCTGCACCTGTTCGACTTCTTCCTTCAACCGCCGGAAGGATTCCTCGACGACCGCGGAACTCTTCTGCTCGATTTCGGCGGCGGCCTGGCGGATTTTTCCCTGCGCCTCCGCAGCGGCGGCCTCGACGGCTTTCACGGCCTCCCGCTCGATCTCCGCGCGCAATTCGCGCAAGAGCGGGCTATCGGACGCGGCGGTGAATACAAAAGGCGCGGCGGATTCGCCCTCCGCCGTCGCGGGCGTGGCATTTTTCATGTCGGTCATGAGTTTTCCCATAATGCTGGCAATCGAATTTGTGGCGGTAGCTCCGGCGTCAGCCGCAGTGATGAACTCCGATTCGGCCGGGATGTTGGCGCGCGATCCGGGCGCGGACATGGCTGCGGTCCAGCTTTCCGGCGGGGAGGCCAGGCCCCAGAGATTTGCGGGGCTTTCCAGCTCGGCGGCGATTTGAAAAAATTCGCGCACGGAATGTGGGCGCTGAATCCAGGCCACGCGCGCGCGCACGTTGCGTCGGTCGGGACTTTGCGGCACCTCGAGCGTGACCCAGGTATTTTTCGGCAGGTGATGCTTCGAGGCGTAACGGCATCCGTGGAGATTGAAAGCCAGCGTCGAGGTGCGTTCCTCGAACGGCTGGCCGAGAAGATCGATTCCGCGCACGATCAAGGGAAGGGAATCGGCCACTCGCTCGCTGCGTCGGCGCTCCGTGCTGGGCTGGGTGGAATCCACTTCTGGCACCGGTTCCTTCCAACGTGATCATCGAGAGGATAACACTGTCGCGGGCGCGGGTCGAGAGCCGAGAGAACCTTAGCCGAATGCGATTCAAGCGGCGGAGAATCCTCCCGTGGACTTTCGCCATGCCAGGCGCTCGAGGCTGATCCGCCTGCTACTTTTTTTTCCTCTTGCCGACCGAGGTTTCTTCTCCGCCGCTCATGGCGTCCAATCCGGCCAGGACGTCTTTCGCCTGTTGCGCGTAAGGACCGGTGGGAGCGGCATCAATGCACTTCTGATACGCCTCCCTGGTTCCGGGCGGAATGATGTAAATCATCTTTTCGCCTTCCTGCTTGGTATCAATCGCGGCGGAGTAGGCACTTCCCAGCAGAAACCAGGCTTGCGCGTCTTTCGGATCGGCTTGCGTCGCCTTCTGGAGCGGCGCAATGGCTTCCTTCAAATGATTCTTGTTGCTCAGCACGATGCCGATATTTTTCCAGCAGCGCGCCGTCCCGGTGGGATCGAGCGCGGTGAGTTTGTCGCAGGCCGCGCCGGCTTCCGCGATCTTGGTTTCGATGGCCTTCGGGTCCGTTTGCGCCACGGCGACATTCGCCAGGTTCAAGCTCAGATGGTCATACACCGCCGCCTTGGGGACGAGGTCGGCCGATTTTTGAAACGCATTCACCGCCTCCTCGTAGCGGCCCGCGAATTCATAGGCCTGACCGAGTGTGGACCAGACGGTTGCATGCGGAACAGTGTCTTTGGGCAGGACGCCTTGTTCTGCGAGTGCCAACTCGCTGATGGCCGTCTGATAATCCGCATTCAACTTATCCTGAAGCGCGGATTTCTGGTCGGCGGGGGCAGTCTTGAGCTGCGTGCGTAGCGTCGTGGCATCGTCCAGTGCCGCTTTGCCGGCGTCGAAGTGCTGCTTCATGTTCTTGAACTTGTTTTCTTCTTCCTCTCTTTTCTTCGCCTCTTCGGCCGCCGGCGCCATTGCTGCCTTCACTTCTTTCAGGTTCAGATTGAAGGCATTGTCTTTGCCCGCTTCCACGCGAAATTGGAGGGAGAAGCTGAATTGGTCTTTCTCTTTGGTGAGCGTGACAACGTACACACCGGGATTGACGCCCACCAGCGTGAATTGCCCGCCCTTGTCCGTCTTGGCGTTAAAAACTTTTCCCGTATCCGGATTCTTGAATTCCAGCTGGACGTCCGCATAGGGCTTGCCATTTAGGTCCAATACTTGCCCTACGATCTGCCCCGTGGTTTGCGCCGCAGCGAATGCCGGAAACAAAAGTGCGAGAATCAAGGCCCCCCAAACGGGAATCAATCGTCTCATGTGGTCATCTCCTCCTGCCGTCGGTCGAATGCGGCCGCCCATTATGGCGCAACTCGCGCCCGGTACGCGATAGGGTCCGGCACTCCGGCCTCGGAAAAGGCCTGGAGGCGCAGGCGGCAACTATCGCACGTTCCGCAAGCTTCGTCTTGAAATTGATAGCACGACCAGGTGCGCTCGAGCGGCGCGCCCAAATCGATCCCGCGCCGCACGATTTCGCTTTTTCGCATGGCGATCACCGGCGTCACGATTTCGATATGTGTTTCCGGGCGTGTTCCTTCGCGCACCAGCGCGGCAAAGGCGCGGTAATACTCCGGGCGGCAATCGGGATAGCCGGAGCTGTCCTCGGCCACCGCGCCGATGAAGACAGCCGTCGCGCCAATCACTTCTGCCCAGCTCACGGCGGCGGAAAGAAAATGCGCGTTGCGAAACGGGACGTAGGTGACGGGAATTCCCGCATCAGGGGCAGGTGCTGCGCCTGACTCCGGAACGGCGATGCGCTGGTCCGTGAGCGCTGAGCCGCCGATTTGCGCGAAGGAGTCGAGGTGGATCACCAGCCGTTCGCGGGCGCCGTAGAAATCCGCGATGTCATCGAAGGATTTTCGCTCGCGCTGACCCGTGCGCTGGCCGTAGCTCGCGTGGAGAAGCGCCAGGCGGTGCGTTTGGGCCGCGATCGCCGCGGTGACGCAGGAGTCCATTCCTCCGCTCAGCAGCACCACCGCTTTGGGTTTCTGCGTCATTCTTTATGATCGCCCGCGCGCGAGCTTCATACTCCCTTCATCGCGGGATCCCAGATGAATTTGTGCAACTGCAATCCGATGCGCACGGGCAGGCCGTCCGCGAGAATCCACTCGGCGAGCTCACGCGCACTCAGGCCGGGCCACGCACCCGCCGGGTCCGGAAACACGGGTGAGAAAAGAACTTCGCGCACGCGGGCCGGGAGCCGGTGCTGCGCCATGAAATCGCGCGCGAATTCGTAGTCGCGCCGCGTGGCGATGACAAACTTGATTTCGTCCTTCGCATCCACCGCCTCGAGGTTTGCCGAGTCGAATGTGTCCGCTTCGCCCGAGTCCGGGCATTTCACGTCCACGATCTTGATCACCTCGCGCGGCAGCGTCCCCACGAACTTCTCGCCGCTCGTTTCGATCATCACCGTATAGCCCGCGCTCAAAAGATTCTCCGCGAGCGCGGGCGTTTCCGGCTGAAGCAGCGGCTCCCCACCCGTGATCTCGACAAGCGGCAGACGATCGGGCCCGGCGCCTGAAAGCGCGCGCACTTTTTCGATTACCTCATCCACCGAATATTTCGTGCCACCATGAAACGCATACGCGGTATCGCACCAGGTGCAGCGGAGATTGCAGCCCGTCAGGCGCACGAAAATGCACGGCAGCCCCGCGCGCGTTCCTTCTCCCTGAATGGATTTGAAAATTTCGGTGATGACCATGGCGCCCGCGCCCGCTCCCGCTCAGCGATTCGCCTCCGGGCCGCCCCGCCGCGCGCTTTGACGCCGCAGCAGATAAATCACGATGGCAACCGCGACGGCAATTTCCGCCGCCGTCACCTCCACCGCCAGCCGCCATCCCCATCCGACCGTGATCCACAGGAACGACGTGACCATCGCGGGAATGATGAGGATGAGAAAAGCGCGATTCATTTTTCCTCTGGTTCGTCGCGGACCTGCTTTTGCGCAGGCGCCGCTCAGGGCCCGGGCCGCGCGCTACGGGCGGTACGTCGCCGCGGTCACATCCGTTTCCCACACCGTAATGCTCGCCACGCCCGCGCCATTCGGGACTTCGCGCAACTGCTTCGCGGTCTCGTCATAAATATGGCGCGCGATATTTTCGGCCGAGGGGTTCAGGACGTCGAAAGGCTTCATCTCGTTCAGATATTTGTGGTCGAGCGAACGGATGACGCTCTGAATCACCTGTTTCAAGTGGACGAAATCGTAGAGCAGCCCGACGGAATCGAGCTCCGGGCCGGCCAGCGTGACGCGCACTTTGTAATTGTGGCCGTGCAGGTTTTCGCACTTGCCCTTGTAGCCGCGCAGGTTGTGGGCCGCGGCGAACGATTCGTCAACGTACACTTCGAACATGAACGTTCCTTCGAGCCCCGGCCATGCTGCGGCTCCCGCGCTCCGGCTACTTCGGGTGATTTTCCATGAAGCGCGCGACTTTTGCGAGGTCCTGCGTGGTTGTGTAATCGGGCAGGGACTCGAGAAAAATTCTACCATACTGCATCCGCTGAATGCGGTTATCGAGGATGGCCAGAATGCCGTGGTCGGTCTTCGAGCGGATCAGGCGGCCGAAGCCCTGCTTCAGCGCCAGCACCGCTTCCGGGACCTGATATTCGGCGAAGGCGTTGCGGCCGTCCTCCTGCAACGCGCGCACGCGCGCTGCGACGATCGGATCGCTCGGCACGGCGAAGGGCAGCTTATCGATGATCACGCAGGAGAGTTGCGCGCCCGGCACGTCCACGCCCTGCCAGAAGCTGGCGGTCGCGAAGAGGACGGCGTTCGCCGTGGTGCGGAAGCGGTCGAGCAGGATGGTGCGCGGCGCCGTTCCTTGCAGGAGCAGCGGAAATCGCACGCGCCCTGAGACGCGCTCGAAGAGGTCTCTCATCTGCACGTTGCTGGTGAAGAGGCAGAAGGCGCGGCCGTGCGAAATTTCGAGCAACTGGATGATTTCCTGCGCGGCGCGCTCGCCGAAGGATGCATGGCGCACGTCCGGAAGCGATGGCGGAATATAGAGCAGCGCCTGTTCCGTGAAATTGAATTCCTGGGGCAGGACAGCTTCCTTCGCCGGCTGCACTCCCAGGCGCTGCTTCAAATAGTCGAATCGGCCTCCGACGGCGAGCGTGGCCGAAGTAAGCACGACGGTATCGAAGCGGTCGAATAGTTTTTCGCGCAGGATTTCGCTTACATCGATCGGCGTCGCCGCCAGGAACACGCCTTTGCCGCGGCGCTCGTACCAATAGACGTAACTTTTCTCCGCGCTTTCGAGAAGGAATTCCAGCTCGCGCCGCATTTCCGCCGCCCGGCGCGCGAGCGTGATCATTTCCTCGGGCTTTGGAGTCAGCGCGGAAAGCTCCGTCTCGACGCGTTTCACCGCCGTGCATAGCTCGTCGTAGGCTTCGCGGTTGCGCTCGAGGAATGCCTGGCGCTCGGCGGGCTCGAAAGGGTAGCGGCCTTCGCGCTCCGGGAAATTTTCGAAGAAGCTGCGGCCGCGCTCGCGCACCTTCGCGAGCTGCCGCCGTATCCCCGCGGATTCGATGCGCAGGATGCGCAGCATGCTTTCCGTATCGCGCGCCAATTCCTCGAAACGGTAGCTCGAAATCTGGCGGCCGAAATAGTCGCTCGCGACGTCCTCGATTTCGTGCGCTTCGTCGAAGACGACCGCGGAATATTCCGGCAGGATCGAGCCGAAATCGTCCTGGCGGACGGCCAGATCGGCGAAAAATAAATGATGGTTGACGATGATCAGGTCTGCTTCCTGCGCCCGCTGGTGCATGGCGGTGATGAAGCAGGTCTGGTATTCCGCGCACTTTCGTCCCGTGCACAGGTCGCTGCGCGCATCAATGCGATTCCAGAGGTCCGCGTCGTCCGGGAGGAAGGTGAGCTCGCTGCGGTCGCCCGTTTCGGTGAGCTTCTCCCAGTCGCGGATTTGCGAAAACCAGTCCACTTCGTCGATTCCTTTCAGCACCGGCTGCCCCGCCATCTGGTGCACTTTCTGGCGGCAGAGGAAATTCGAGCGCCCCTTCATGAGCGCGGCTTTCAGGTTCGGCGCGAAGTGCTTCTGGAGGAACGGGACGTCTTTTTGAAAGAGCTGCTCCTGGAGCGATTTCGTCGCCGTGGAAACCACCACGCGCCGACCGCTGCGGATCGCCGGGATCAAGTATGCGAGCGTCTTGCCTGTCCCGGTGCCCGCTTCGATCACCACGTGCTGGTGCTTTTGAAAAGCATCCTCGGCAATCTCGGCCATCGCGAGCTGCGACGGGCGGAATTCGTACCCTGCATGGCGCTTCTCAAGGAGGCCGCCCTGGCCGAACACGCCTTCGATGGTGATTTCCTCGCGCGGCTCTGCGTCGGCGGCCATGCGCGGTTCCGGCGCCGCTGCCGAATTTCTGATGGACGGCCCCGCGGCCTCCGATTTTGCGGTTGCTGCTTTCTTGGGCATGGATATGAATCGCGCGAATGAATCGCGGTTGTTAAGAATAAACCAAAACGGGCGCACGCATGGAGGAATCGCGGGTTGGAAGCCGCGGCGCTGGCGGCCTATCGCGCCATGAACTTCACCGCGCATCCCGCGGCGACGCCCGCTACGATTAGCCACCCCGCGTTGATCCGGAAGCGCAGCAGGATGAGGAAGGCCAGGGCCGCCTCGACCGCCGTGAAAATATCCACAATTGCGCCTCGCGCGAGCTGCCAGGAAACGGCCGCCATCAGTCCCATCGTGGCCGCGTTGATGCCGTCGAGAAACGTGCGCGCGGCCGGCTCGCCTTTCAGCTTGGGAATCAACGGAAATAAAGCCGCGACGAACACGAATGACGGCAGAAAGATTCCCACGGTCGCGAGCAGCGCGCCTTTCAGGCCGCCCATTACATAGCCAATGAACGTGGCCGACGCGAACACCGGCCCGGGCGTGATCTGCCCCGCGGCAATGGCATCGAGGAGCTGCTTTTCCGTGAGCCAGTGCAGATGGCGCACGAAATCATGGTGCAGAAACGCGAGCAGCACGTAGCCGCTGCCGTAACTCACCGCCCCGATTTTCAGCATGGTGAGGAAAAGGCGCGTCAGCGTGAACGGAACCGCTGCTGCCGCAGTCGCTGCGCCGGTTGCCGCGGTCACAGCCGCCATCGGAAAAAACGCCGCCTGCCTTTTGTTCTTTCTGCTTTCCGCCAGTGCGATCGCTCCCATCAGCAACGCGGTGCCCAGCAGGATCTTCACCACCGACACGCCCCAAAAATAAAGTCCCAGGGCCGTGACTCCCAGCAGCAGGAGCCATGCACTTTTCACGGCCGCGCGCCCCAGGCTCCAGAGCGCATCGGCGACAATGGCGATGACGATCGGGTTCACGCCGTACAGCACCCACTGCACCGCGGGCAATGCTCCGAACCGCACGTACACCCAGGCCAGCGCGAGAATCGTCAGCATGGCCGGCAGGATAAAAAGCCCGCCGCCGAAAAGCAGGGCCGGCCATCCCGCGCGCCAGTAGCCGAGCGCAATCACCGTCTCGGTCGAAGACGGCCCGGGAATCAAATTCATAATGCCGAAAAGATCCAGAAAATCCTGGTCGGAAAGCCAGCGCCGGCGTTCCACCACTTCCCGGCGCATCATGGCGATCTGCCCGGCCGAACCGCCGAATGCCAGCAATCCGACTTTCACAAACACGAGCAAGACTTCGCGCAAAGGTCCGCGGGACATGCTCGGAACGATTTTTTCTGTCTGCGGCATCGGGGCGGCGGAAGATTCCTCGCTCGATTTCGGACCCGCTAAAGTATCATGTTCATTCCATCCTGTAGACCGCGCCGTGCGGGCCGCTCGAGACTTGGCGCCCGGAGCGCGTGTGCTCTCC
>Ga0187819_10001002_pt1 | contig 14475 bp, 7 predicted proteins | sample NC_wetland_sal_i_15_FD_132411 | JGI IMG/M metagenome (GOLD analysis project Ga0187819, IMG submission 132411) | Wetland sediment microbial communities from Neuse River Estuary, North Carolina, USA - SO4_4 | ecosystem: Environmental > Aquatic > Freshwater > Wetlands > Sediment | place: USA: North... | reverse complement strand
GGGAAAATCGGGGTCATGGGTACGCCACTCCTGAAGATATTTTTCATTTATTTTCCCGCAATCTGGACTTTTGCAAATGTAATAACAGTAAAAGTACTAAATCTTATTGGTTTTACCTAATGAAGTGTTACATATTGTCCGCAGCGACAAGGTAAATATTCTCTTTATCTCTGCGCGGCTTAAGAGTGACCTTCCGTGCCCAAACCAAGGGACTCCCAAGGATATAAGGACTTGTTTATATCTTGTTGCGGCTTCCGCCGGGGGGAGTTAGAACCACGGCCAATCGACCATCAGGCGGCCACCGGCTGCCGAGCCGTGAAAAGGAGCAAGCGATGGGTCGCGGTGCCGACTACGTCGTCAAGGACATCAATCTCGCCGACTGGGGCCGCAAGGAGATCGCCATCGCCGAGACGGAGATGCCGGGACTGATGGCGACGCGCGAGGAGTTCAGCGCGGCAAAGCCCTTGAAAGGTGCCCGCATCGCCGGCTCGCTGCACATGACCATCCAGACGGCGGTGCTGATCGAGACCCTGAAGGCGCTCGGCGCCGACATCCGCTGGGCCTCCTGCAACATCTACTCGACCCAAGACCACGCCGCCGCGGCCATCGCCGCCGCCGGCGTCCCCGTGTTCGCCTTCAAAGGCGAGACGCTCAAAGAGTATTGGGACTTCACCCGCCGCATCCTCGAGTGGGGAGATGGCGGCACGCCCAACCTGATCCTCGACGACGGCGGCGACGCCACCCTGCTCGTGCACCTCGGCCTGCGCGCCGAGAAAGGCGATACCGCTTTTCTCGACAAGCCCGGCTCCGAGGAGGAAGAGGTCCTCTTCGCGCTCATCAAGCGCACGCTGAAAGAGAAGCCCGGCTGGTTCGCCGGGCTTGCGAAGAACATCAAGGGCGTGTCGGAAGAGACAACGACCGGCGTGCATCGCCTCTACGAGATGCAGAAGAAGGGCGCGCTGCTGTTCCCGGCCATCAATGTCAACGACTCGGTCACGAAGTCCAAGTTCGACAACCTCTACGGCTGCCGCGAGAGCCTCGTCGACGGCATCCGCCGCGGCACCGACGTGATGATGGCGGGCAAGGTGGCGATGGTCGCTGGCTTCGGCGACGTAGGCAAAGGCTCGGCCGCCTCGCTCAGGAACGCGGGCTGCCGCGTCATGGTCTCCGAGGTCGACCCCATCTGCGCGCTGCAGGCGGCGATGGAGGGCTACGAGGTCACGACCATGGAGGACGCCGCCCCGCGCGCCGACATCTTCGTAACCGCGACCGGCAACAAGGACGTGATCAAGACCGAGCACATGCGCGCCATGAAGGACCGCGCCATCGTCGCCAACATCGGTCATTTCGACAACGAGATCGAGGTGGCGGGTTTGCGGAACTTCAAGTGGCACAACGTCAAGCCGCAGGTCGATGAAGTCGAGTTCCCCGACGGCAAGCGCATCATCCTGTTGTCGGAGGGGCGCCTTGTGAACCTCGGCAACGCCATGGGCCACCCCTCGTTCGTGATGTCGGCCTCCTTCACCAACCAGACGCTCGCGCAGATGGAGCTGTGGGCGAACGCCGGCAAGTACGAGAAAAAGGTGTACACGTTGCCCAAGCACCTCGACGAGAAGGTCGCGCGCCTGCATTTGAAGAAGATCGGCGTGAAGCTGACCAAGCTGACGCCCGAGCAGGCGGCCTATATCGGGGTCAAGGAGCAGGGCCCGTACAAGAGCGATCAGTACCGGTATTGAGCCGATCTGCGGCTTCCCCGCAGCAGTCCCCGCAAACTCGACGGCAGCCCAGGTATAGGGGCGCCCGCCGTCTGGCCACGTCCCTTGCGCGTCCGCATAATCCCCCGTGATTCGCCTCGTCACCGGGGGCGGTCATCGCCGGGCCTTTGCTAGCTCGTTGCGTCTTTGGCCTCGGGTTCCCATTTGCCTGCAACGGATCCCGATGCAATCAGCGGAAGACACCCCGAGAATTGGCGGCATGCGGCGCGACCTCGCTGCCCTCATGGCGGCGAGCATCGCCGGCGTGCTGCTGCTCGTGGGCGGGATCGCGGCCGGCGGGGAGATGCTGTTCGGGCTGTCGCTGAAGCAGCTATCCGTGATCGCCGTCATCGGCGGCATGGTCATCCTCGGCCTCGTGCTCGCCTGGTTCACGGCGGGAAAAGCGCGCCGCGAAGCGCAAAAGGCGCGCAGGGAAAGCGCGGACTTGAAGCGCAGCCTCGCCGCTGCCGATTCGGTCATCCGCTCAGAGCCGCAGATCCTGGTGTCATGGGCGCAGAACGAGCCCTTGCGCGTCGTCGCCCAATCGCTGAAGGGCGTGCCCGGCCTGCCCGACAGCCCCGAGCGCTTCCTGCGCTTCGGCCAGTGGCTGGAGCCGGGCTCTGGCGCCACCCTCAAGATGGCGCTCGATGCGCTGTTCGCCTCCGGGCGCCCGTTCAACATCATCGTGCGCACGCTTGCCGGCGGCCACGTCGAGGCGGAGGGGCGCACGGCCGGTGGGCGCGCCATCCTGCGCCTGCGCGACGTCGCCGGTCACCGGGACGAGGTCGCGCGCGTCCTGGCGGAACACCAGCGCCTTGCGCACGAGGTCCGCGCCAGCCGTGCGCTGCTCGACACCCTTCCCATGCCGGTGTGGCTGCGCGGCAAGGACGGACGCATCACCTGGGTCAACAACGCCTACGTCAAAGCGGTCGAGGCGCCGAGCCGCGCGGAGGTACAGGAGCGCCAGATCGAACTCTTGGAGCAGCGCCAGCGGCGGACGGCGGCGCGCATGCTCGCGCGCGGAGAGAGCTACCGCGCGCGCGTGCCGCTGATCGTGGGCGGCGAGCGCCGGCTGCACGACGTGACTGTCATCCCTTACGAGGATGCGACCGCGGCGGCGGCGATCGACGTCACCGCGATCGAAAAGGCGCAGGGCGAGCTCGACCGCCAGATCGCCGCCTACGACCGCACACTCGATCGCGTGGCTTCCGCAGTCGCCATCTTCAGCCGCCAGCAGCAGCTTATCTTCTTCAACGAGGCGTACGCCACGCTGTGGAAGCTCGATCCCGAATGGCTGAAGACGCGGCCGCTGGACGGCGCGGTGCTCGACCGCCTGCGCGAGCTCGGCCGGCTGCCGGAGGTCGTCAACTATCCCGAGTGGAAGGCGAAGGTGCTCTCCTGCTACGGAGAAGCCACAGCGCAGGAGGACTGGTGGCACTTGCCCGACGGCCGCATGCTGCACGTTATGACCGAGAAGCGGTCGGACGGCGGCGTGACCTACCTGTTCGTCGATGAGACCGAGCGGCTGGCGCTCGAGAGCGAGTATCGAGTGCTGATCGACGTGCAGCGCGAGACCCTCGACAGCCTCAAGGAGGGGGTAGCGGTGTTCGGCACGGACGGACGGCTGAAGCTGTCCAACTCAGCCTTCGCCGCGATCTGGAACTTGTCGCGCCGCGCGCTTGGCGAGGGTCCGCACATCGACGAGATCATCGCCCATGCGCGCGCCTACTACGAAGATGCGCCGACCTGGGCCCGCATCAGCGGTGCCGTCACCTCGATCTCCGAGCAGCGTGAAGCCTTCGATGGGCAGTTGGTGCGCCCCGACCATTCGATCATCGATTACGCGGCGATGCCGCTGCCCGATGGCGCCACCCTGCTCACGTTCGCCGACGTGACGGATGCCAAGAGCTACCAGCGAGCGCTAGAGGAGCGCAACGAGGCCCTTGTCGCCGCCGACCGGATGAAGAACGACTTCATCAGCCACGTGTCCTACGAGCTGCGCACGCCGCTGACCAACATCATCGGCTTCAGCGAGCTGCTCGCCAATCCGCAGATCGGCCTGCTGAATGAAAAGCAGCACGAATATCTGGAAGACATCTCGGCCTCCTCGAAGACGCTGCTCGCCATCATCGACGACATCCTGACGCTGGCGACGATGGACGCGGGCGCCATGGAGCTGAAGCTCGGGCCAGTCGATGTGCGCAAGGTCATCGACGCGGCAATCCTCGGCATCTGCGAGTCGGCCCTGCGCTCGCGTCTCACGCTGCACATCGCCGTCGCCGACGACGCGACGCAATTCATCGCCGACGAAGCCCGCGTCCGCCAGATCCTCTATAACCTCTTGTCCAATGCGGTCGGCTTCTCCAAGCCTGGCGACACCGTCCGCATAAGCTGCCGGCGCGAGGACCACGTGATGGTGTTCACCGTGGAGGACCAGGGCATCGGCATTCCCAAGGACCATCAGTGGCGCGTGTTTGAGCGCTTCGAAAGCCGCAGCCATGGCTCGGGGCACCGCGGCGCCGGGCTTGGCCTGTCCATCGTCAAGGCGCTGGTCGAGCTGCACGGGGGCACCGTCTCGCTCGAGTCGGAGCCAGGGCTCGGCACGCGCGTGACCGTGCGGCTGCCGGAGAGCGGGCGCGCGCTTGTGGGCGCCGAGCCCGGATTGCCTCAACAAGGCCCTCTCCGGCCGCTATCGACGGGCGGTACCGCCGCGTAATGTCATCCGCAATGACTGCCACCCATACCATCCCCGGCGTCCGGGAGAGCGAGCTTGCCCGGCTTGCCGAGGATATCGCTTTCGCGGCCCGGCCCGGAGACCTCATTGCGCTCAGGGGCGAGCTCGGCGCCGGCAAGACGACGCTCGCCCGCGCCATCATCCACGCATTCGGCAGCGATGAGTGCGAGGAAATCCCGAGCCCGACGTTCACGCTCGTGCAGACCTACGCGACGCGGCGCATGCCCGTGGCGCACTTCGATCTTTACCGTCTCAACGCGCCCTCCGAGATCGACGAGCTGGGCCTCGACCTCGCACTGAAGCAGGGCGTCGCGCTGGTCGAATGGCCGGAGCGCGCGGGCCGCGCGCTGCCCGCAAGCCGGCTCGAGATCCTGCTCGAGGACGAGAGCGGCAAGACCGAGGACAGCGCGACGCGACGGGTATCTCTAGCCGGCCAAGGGGACTGGGCCACGCGGCTGGCGCGGCTCGTCGCCATGCGGAACCTGCTCACATCCAACGGCATGGAGAGCGAGGCGTGCGCGCTCAGCTACCTGCAAGGTGACGCATCCGTGCGCCGCTACGCTCGCCTCACGAGCCAGGGTGCCATCGGCGCCATCCTCATGGATTGGGCGCGCCAGCCGGACGGCCCCGCCATCCGCAACGGCCTGCCCTACAGCCGCATCGCGCATCTGGCCGAAGACGTGCGCCCCTTCGTGGCCGTCGCCGCGGCGCTGCGCGCGTCCGGCTTGAGCGTGCCTCAGATCTACGCGCAGGATCTCGAGCAGGGCTTTCTGCTGATCGAGGACCTGGGCGACCGCGTCTTCGGCCATGAGGTCGAGACCGGCGCGGTAGACCAAGCGGGGCTGTGGCGGGTCGCCGCGCAGACGCTGGCAGAATTGTCCGGTGTCGTCCCGCCGGCGACGCTGCCGGTCGGCGATGGCTCCATGCACCGGCTACCCGAGTACGATCGCGGCGCGCTGTCGATCGAGGTCGAGCTCTTGCTCGACTGGTACTGGCCGGCGCTGCACGGGTCGTCGGTACCCGAGGACGCTCGCGCGCAATTCGTGTCGCTCTGGGGCGCCGTGTTCGATCGCCTCGCCGTGATGCCAGCGGGATGGGTGTTGCGCGACTACCACTCGCCCAATCTTCTCTGGCTTCCTGAGCGCGAAGGGATTGCGCGCGTGGGCGTCATCGACTTTCAGGATGCCATGCGCGGGCCGCCCGCCTACGACCTCGTCTCACTCCTGCAGGATGCCCGCGTCGATGTCGCGCCCGAGCTTGAAGCCGCCGTTTTCGATCACTACTGTGCAGCCGTCGCTGGGCGGCAGACGGGGTTCGACCGTGACGCATTCGCCTTCGCTTATGCCGCCCTCGGCGCGCAGCGCAACACCAAGATCATCGGCATCTTCGCGCGCCTCGCCAAGCGCGACAGCAAGCCCGCGTACCTGCGCCACATCCCACGACTGTGGCGCTATCTGGAGCGCGACCTGGCACACCCCGAGCTTGCCTCCCTCAAGCGCTGGTATGACTGCCACCTTGCTGCCGAGACGCGAGGCCGCGCCCTCGCCTAACAGGAGCGCGCGCGCATGACCCGGTCCGCGCCGTGGAAGCCCGAGACAGGGATGGTATTGGCCGCGGGGCTCGGCACGCGCATGCGCCCGTTGACCGACCGGGTGCCGAAGCCGCTGGTACGCCTCAAGGGCCGGGCACTGATCGATCACGTGCTCGACCGGCTGGCCGCGGCAGGCATTGCCCGCGCCGTCGTCAACGTTCACCACCATGCCGATGCGCTGGAGGCGCATCTGCGCCAGCGCAAGAACCCCAAGATCGAAATTTCGGACGAGCGCGGCGTGCTGCTCGACACCGGCGGCGGTGTCGTGCGCGCGCTGCCCAAGCTCGGCTCCGGGCCGTTCTTGATTCACAACTCCGACTCAGTGTGGATCGAGGGCATCGGCTCCAACCTGGAGCGGCTATTTGCGGCCTGGGACAGCGGTATGATGGACTGTCTCATGTTGCTTGCGTCCGCCGCGACCAGCCTCGGCTATGAAGGCTCCGGCGATTTCGCCATGGGCACCGACGGGCGCCTTTCACGCCGGGGCGAGCGGCAGATGGTCCCGTTCGTCTTTACCGGCGTATCAATTGCGCACCCAAGGATGTTCACGAACGCGCCGCAGGGCCGCTTCTCGCTCAACGCGCTGTGGGACGAGGCGATCGACAAAGGCAGGCTGTTTGGCGTGCGCCTGGAGGGGCTTTGGATGCACGTCGGCACGCCGGAAGCGCTGACGGAAGCGGAGAGGTGGATCGAAAGTGAGGACGTGGCTTGACTCGGCATTCGGCCGAACCGGCGCCAAAGCGCCGAGCACCGCCCGCGTCTTCACGGTGCCATCGGGGTGTCCCTTTCTCACGAGCGTCGCGCGCGCGATCCTGAGCGGCGAACTGCCCGCAGCCGGCGGTCGCCCCCCTTCCCGTCTTGAGCTTCCCGACGTGACCCTTCTGCTGCCGACACGCCGCGCCGCGCGCGCCATGCAGGAGGCCTTCCTCGTCGCCAGCGGCGGACGCGCCATGCTGCTGCCGCGCATCCGGCCGATCTCCGAGGGCGAGGAGGAGCTGACGCTCCTGTCGGGGCTCGCCTCCGACACCGCGCTCGGGCCGGAGGAGTTCGAGCTGCCCCCCGCCGTCAGCGAGATCGAGCGCCGCATCGCGCTGACAATGCTCGTCAGCAGGTGGTCGCAGGGCAAGCGCCGGGCGGGCGCGCATTTGGCCGGCGACATGGCAATCTTCGCGGGTGCGGCGGGCGACACGCCGGCGAAGGCTGCCAACCTCGCGGCCGATCTCTGCCGCTTGATGGACATGGTCGAGACGGAGGGCGTCGATTTCTCCGGGCTCGCCGAGCTGGTGCCGGAGGAGTTCTCTGAGCACTGGCAACAGACCATCGAATTCCTCAAGATCGTCACTGAGGCGTGGCCCGCGCACCTTGCGGAGCGTGGCCTCTTGTCGCCGGTCGGCCGCCGCAGCCGCGCAATCCTCGCGGAGGCGAGGCGCCTCACGGAGGCGCCGCCGAAGGGCCCCGTCATTGTGGCGGGCGTGACCGGATCGGTTCCGGCAACGGTCGAACTCATGCGCGCGGTGACACGGCTCGCCAACGGTGCGCTCGTGCTCCCGGGCCTCGACCCCCACCTCGACGAGGAGAGCTGGCAGAGGATCGTGCCTGCCGATCCGAGCGAGCTTGGTCATCCCGAGCATCCGCAGTTCGGTCTCAAGAAGTTGCTCGATAGCCTCGATCTCGAGCGTACGGACGTACGCGCGCTCGCCGCCAATGCAGCGAGCGCCGCGGGCTCCGGCCGCGCCGAGCTGATCACCGAAGCGATGCGGCCATCAGACACCACGGCCAAGTGGTACGGCTACACGAAGCGCGCCGACCGCGCGAAACTCCGCGCTGCGCTGGAGGGTGTCAGCCTTATAGAAGCGCCGTCCGCGCAGGACGAGGCCGAGGTGGTGGCGCTCGTCCTGCGCGAGGCGGCGGAGACGCCGGGGCACACGGCGGCGCTCATTTCGCCCGACCGGCTGCTCGCGCGCCGCGTCGCCATAAGGCTTGAGGCGTGGGGCATCCGCGTCGACGACTCCGCTGGGCGCCCGTTCACCAAGACGGTGCCGGGAACTTTCCTCGACCTGACCATCGCGGCCATAGCGCAGGGCTTTGCGCCCGCCGACGTGATGGCGCTTCTGAAGCATCCGCTGACGCGGCTCGGCCTCGGCCCGTTCGAGGTGCGCCGCGCTGCCCGCGCGCTCGAGATCGCCGCCTTCCGCGACGTGTATCTCGGCCAGGGCGTCGGCGGCATCAAGGCGGCGCTTGCGCGCGCCGGGCAGGACGTCGCCACGGGAGTGCGGCGCCAGACCGCCGTGCGGCGCCTGCGGCCGGATGACTGGAAGGGTGCGGAAGATCTCGTTGAGCGGCTGGAGGCGGCGTTCGCGCCGCTGCTCGCGGTGTTCGCTGCGGGCAACGCGCAGCCTCTGGGTGCGATTGCAGATGCGCACGTCAAGACCGCCGAGGCGTTGAGCCGCCTGCCCGAGCCAGAAGCGGACGAGGACGCTTCTCCGCTCTGGCGCGAGGAGGCCGGCACCGCGGCGGCTGCGTTCTTCACCGGTCTCGCCGATCCGGACCTGCCGGCACTCGAGGTGCCCGCCGCCGACTATGCCGACCTCTACCGCAGCCTCATCGCCAAAGAGAATGTACGTCCGCGCGTCGCCGTGCATCCGCGCCTCTTCATCTGGGGGCCGTTCGAGGCGCGCCTGCAGCAGACCGACGTGGTCGTTCTCGGCGGCCTCAACGACGGCACGTGGCCCGAGGCCGGCGAGCCCGGGCCCTGGCTCAACCGTCCCATGCGGACGGCACTCGGACTGCCCTCGCCCGAGGAGAAGATCGGCTTCGCCGCGCACGACTTTACATCCTTCCTCGGTGCCGACCGCGTGTACCTCACCCGCGCGCAGAAGATCGACGGCGTGCCGACGGTGCCGTCGCGCTGGCTGATGCGCTTGCAGGCGCTGTTGTCCGGCCTCGGCCTTGCCGACCAGCTCCGGCGGCAGCAACCGTGGCTTGGTTGGGCGCGCGCCCGCGACCGCATCGGCACGCGCGTGCGCATCGCGGCGCCCGAGCCGCGGCCGCCGCTCGCATTGCGGCCGCGCCGGCTGAGCGTGACGCGCATCGAAACGTGGCTCTCCAACCCGTACGCGATCTTCGCCGACAGCATTCTGCGTCTGGAAAAGCTTCCGCCTTTGGGAGCCGACCCGGACGCCGCGCTCAAGGGCTCGATCGTGCACGAGATCATGAGCCGCTTCGCCAAAGCCGCGCCAACGGCGCTGCCCGCCGACGCCGCCGATGAGCTCGCCGCCATCGCCCACGATGTGCTCGACCGCTACGGCGACAATCCGCGCGTCGTTGCGTTCTGGCTGCCGCGCTTTCTGCGCTTTGCCCAGTGGTTTGCCGAGACGGAGCCGCAACGCCGCCGCGGCATTACGAACGTCGCCCCCGAGGTCGAGGGCAAACTAGCGCTCGCAGTTCCTGGCGGCCCGTTCGCGCTCACCGCCCGCGCCGACCGCATCGACGTGGGCGAAGACGGCATCGTCATCACCGACTACAAGACGGGAACGCCTCCGACCGATAACCGCATCAGGCAGGGGCTGGCTCCACAGCTTCCACTGGAAGCGGCCATCGCGCGCGGGGAAGCGGGCTTTGCGCATATCGCCGAGCACCGCGTCAGTGCCCTGCGCTACATCAAGGCGTCGGGTGGCGAGCCCGCGGGCGAAGAGCGCACCGTTGAGGTCGATGACATTGCCGCCCTCGCCGATACGGCGCTCGAGCGGCTCGGGGCGCTCGTCGCGCAGTTCGACGACGAGGCGACGCCATACAAGGCGCTGCGGCGCGCCGAATTCGCGCAGCTCTATAAGTACGACGATTACGCGCACCTCGCGCGCGTAGCGGAATGGGCCGTCACCGAGGAGGAGGATCTGCCATGACCGCGCGCACCTCCGATCTCGAGCGCACGCGCATTGCCCAGCGCGACGCGGCCGATCCGGGCGCATCCGCCTGGGTGAGCGCCAACGCCGGCACCGGCAAGACGCACGTGCTGACGCTGCGCGCGCTGCGCCTCATGCTTGCCGGCACCATCCCCGAGCGCATCCTCGCCCTCACCTACACCAAGGCCGCCGCGGCCGAGATGTCGAAGCGCGTCTACGAAACCCTCGCGCGGTGGGTGACGATGGACGAAGCGAAGCTCGCCAACGAGCTTGCCGAACTCACCGCGAAAAGGCCGTCGTCCCAAGATATCGAGCGCGCGCGCACCTTGTTCACGACCGCCATCGAGACGCCGGGCGGTCTCAAGGTGCAGACCATCCATTCGTTCTGCGAGCGGCTGCTGCAGCGCTTCCCACTGGAAGCCGACGTGGCGCCGGGCTTCGCCATCCTCGATGAGCCGACCGCCAACGCTCTGCAGCGCGAGGCGATCGACGCCGTACTGGCGCTGGCGACGCGCAACGAGGCCTCCCCGGAAGGACAGGCTCTCGCCGCGGCGATCCGCTACGCCGCCGAGGAGCGCTTCGACGAGCTGTTGCGCGGCGCGCTTCGCCTACGGCCTCGGCTCGAGGAGGCCATGCGGCTCGAGAGCGGCAACGAAGCCGATGGCCTGCGCGTGCTCGAGGCGGTCTTGCGGCAGACGCTCAAGGTCCGTGCAAATGCGACCGAGGACGCGTTGACGCACGAGCTCGCGCACGTCGTGGGCGACGGCGAGCTGCGGCGCTTGCGCGATGCGCTGCAGGGCGGCGGCAAGAGCGACGTCGAGCTTGCCCAAACAATCGTGGCCGCACTCTCGGCCGACTCTCCGGGGGCGCGCGCCGACGCGCTCGAGCGGTTGTTTTGCACCGACAAGGGCACGCCGCGCACACGCCTGATGAGCAAGGCTGTCAAGGACCAGTTCCCCGACCTCGACAGCCTAGCGACCGCAGCGCAGACGCGCGCCGTAGCTCTTGCCCACGAGCGCAAGGGGCTCTACGTCGTCACCGCCACGATCGCGCTCTACCGGCTCGCGGGCGCGGTGCTCGAGCACTACACGGCGGCGAAGGCGCGCCGCGCCGCCCTCGACTACGACGACCTCATCGCCAAGACGGTCAGCCTGCTGCGGACGAAAGATTCGACCGCCTGGGTGCTGTTCAAGCTCGACCGCGGCATCGACCACATCCTCCTCGACGAGGCACAGGACACGAGCAATGAGCAGTGGCAGGTGGTGGAGGCGCTGGCGCAGGAGTTCTTCACCGGCCTCGGGCAGCGCGAGGAGGTGCGCACGCTCTTTGCCGTCGGCGATGAGAAGCAATCGATCTACAGCTTCCAGGGCGCGGCTCCGCGCAAGTTCGCCGAGATGGGCCAGCGCTTCGCGGCGCTCGCCGAAGCTGCGGCACAGACCTGGCGGGCCATCCCGCTCGATCTGTCGTTCCGCACCGTCACGCCGATCCTTTCCGCCGTCGACCGCGTCTTCGCCGACCACGGCCGCACGCCCGGCCTCACGGCGGAGATCACGGAGATCCGCCACGCAGTCCACCGCATCGGCCACGGCGGTCTCGTCGAGATCTGGCCCGTGATGGTGCCGGAGGGCGGCACGCAGGCCGACGCGTGGTCGCCGCTCGACGAGGAGGCACCACGCGCGCCCGAGGCGCGTCTTGCCGAGCGCATCGCGGCGACGATCCGGCATTGGCTCGATAGCGGCGAGCGGCTCATCTCCGAGGACCGGCCCATCCGGCCGGGCGACATCCTCATCCTCTTGCGCAAGCGCCGGCCGTTCGCGGCTCCGATGGTAGCGGCGTTGAAGGCGCGCGGCATTGATGTCGCCGGCGCCGACCGCCTGCGCCTCTCCGAGCAGATCGCCATCGAGGATCTGATCTCGCTCGGCGATTTCCTCACGCTGCCCGAGGACGATCTCGCGCTCGCCGAAGTCTTGAAGAGCCCACTTTTCGCCTTCGACGACGACGACCTCCTGGCGCTCGCCGCCAACCGCAAGGGGACGCTGTGGTCGTCTCTCATCGCACACGCTGACTTGAAGCCGCACTATCGGGCGGCGGTTGAAACGCTGAAGCGCTGGCGCTCGCGCGCCGACTACGCGCCGCCGTTCGAGTTCTTCGCCTCGATCCTCGACCGCGAGGGTGCGCGCGCGAGGTTCCTCGCGCGGCTTGGGCCCGAGGCCGCCGACCCGCTCGATGAGTTCTTGAACCTCGCGCTTTCCTACGACGACCGCGCGCCGCCGTCCCTGACAGGCTTCCTCACCTTCCTGCGCGAGACCGACGCCGAGGTGAAGCGCGACATGGAACACGGCCGCAACGAGGTGCGCGTGATGACCGTGCACGGGGCCAAGGGGCTCGAGGCGCCGATCGTGTTCCTCCCCGATACGTGCTCAACCGCCGCAGGTGGCACGTCGGCTGTGCTCGATCTGCCGGGCGTCAAACTCCCCAAGGGCATCGAGGCGCCGCCCTTCGTGTGGAGGGTCAAAGGCACGTCGGCGCACGGCGCGATCCTGAGTGCTTCCCGGAATCGCGCCGCGCTCGAGGCCGAGGAACGCCACCGGCTGCTCTACGTCGCCATGACGCGCGCCCGCGACCGGCTCTACGTGGCGGGCTTTGAGGGCGGCAAGGCGCGCCCCGACGGCTGCTGGTACGATCTGGTGTTCGAGGCGCTCAGGCACACACTCGTCGACGCGACGGCTCCCGACGGCGGGAGGGTCTGGCGCCGGATCGAGGCGCAATCCGTCGATCCAAAGGCCGGCAGGGCCTCGCTGACAGACGACAGCGCACCGGCCCCGCTGCCGCCGTGGGCGACGCGGACCGCGCCGCGCGAGCCGACCCTCGCCATCCCGCTGGCCCCGTCGCGCCTCGAAGCCTACGCACCCGACGAGGCGGGAGAGCCGCTTGCAGCCCCCCAGCGCTCCCGCGAGCGCACCGAGCCCTCCGTCATCTCGCCGGCGCTCGGCGAAGATGGCCGCTTCCTGCGCGGCACCCTCACCCACGCGTTGCTGCAATACCTGCCGGGGCTCCCGCAGCAGAGCTGGAGCCACGCGGCGAGGGGTTTCATCGAGCGGCGCGGGGTGGCGCTTTCGCCGGCGGCGCGGCAGGGAATCGTCGGCGAGACGCTTGCGATTCTCACCGCGCCGGAGTTCGCCCCCCTGTTCGGCCCGCAGAGTCGCGCCGAGGTTCCGGTGGTAGCGCTGCTCCCCAACCCCAAGGCGAAGGGTGCACCCTTGCGGCTCGTCGGCCAGATCGACCGCCTCGTGGACCTCGGCAAGGAGGTCCTGATCGTCGACTACAAGACCAACCGGCCTCCCCCTAAGCGCATCGAAGCCGTTGCCGCGGCTTATCTTCTCCAGCTTGCGGCGTATCGTCTCGCGCTTGCCGAAATCTACCCGGGGCGCACGGTGCGGGCCGCGCTGCTCTGGACCGAGGGCCCGCGAATCATGCAAGTGCCGGGCGAGGTGCTCGATCACTATTCGTTGCGGCTCTTCGACCTTGACCTAAGTCGCCTTGACGCTGGCGAGGGGCATTCCTAACTTTCCGCTCGACAAGGCGCTCGCCCGCTCATCGATCAAGGAGACCGTCCATATGGCAAATGCAGTGTCCGACAGCACCTTCGAGCAGGAGGTTTTGAAGTCCACGGAACCCGTTCTCGTGGACTTTTTTGCCGAGTGGTGCGGGCCATGCAAGGCCATGGCGCCCGCCCTTGAACAGGTCGCCGCGGAGATGCGCGGCAAGGTCAAGGTCGTGAAGCTCGATGTCGACCAGAACCCGACGGTGACCGGCAAGTATGGCATCCGCGCCATGCCGACGCTGATGCTGTTCAAGAACGGCCAGGTGGCGGCGCAGCACACCGGGGCGCTGGTGCAGAAGAAGAAGCTCGAGGACTGGATCAACTCGGCCAACGTTGCCTGAGCCGCGGTCCACGAAACGTTGCAACGGCCCCAGCGCAAGCGCGGGGCCGTTTGCTTTGTGGGATAGCGCTCGCACGGTCAGACGACGTGCGTTAGTTCGCCTGCGGCTCGACGCCCTCCTGCAGCGCAAGCACGCGGCCCGCAAGGTAGAGCGATCCGCAAATGAGGATGCGCTTTGCGCCCGGCTCGAGCTTCTCGCAGCGCTTGAGCGCGCTTTCCACGTCCGTCGTCCATTCGGACTCCAGGCCGACCTTGCGCGCCGTCTCGGCCAGCGCCTCGGGTGCGTGCGGGGCCTCGTGCGCGCCGGGAATGGGCACCGTCACGACATGACGGGCAAGCCCGCGGAAGGGCGCGAGGAAGCCAGCGGAATCCTTCAAGCCCATCATGCCGACGATGAGATGCACGGGCTTGGGCGAACGCTCCTCCAGATCGGCAATCGTTTGCGCGAGCGCGCGTCCGGCCGCCGGGTTGTGGCCGCCGTCGAGCCACAGCTCCGACCCGGGCTTCAGCAGCGACGGCAGCGGGCCGCTGTCAAGCCGCTGCATGCGCG
>Ga0187819_10001001_pt1 | contig 14478 bp, 14 predicted proteins | sample NC_wetland_sal_i_15_FD_132411 | JGI IMG/M metagenome (GOLD analysis project Ga0187819, IMG submission 132411) | Wetland sediment microbial communities from Neuse River Estuary, North Carolina, USA - SO4_4 | ecosystem: Environmental > Aquatic > Freshwater > Wetlands > Sediment | place: USA... | reverse complement strand
CGAGCGGTAACAAAACAGCAGGAGGTCTAGCAAGGATGCTGACTCCGAGAGAGCAACTCCTGACCGGTCATGATCAATTCCAGCGACTGGTTCAGGAGCACTCGCAATACTCCCAACGGCTGGAATCCCTCACCCAAAAGCGATACCTCACCGACGACGAAAAACTGGAAGAAGTGCGGCTGAAGAAACTGAAGCTGCGCCTCAAAGACCAGATGCAGAGTCTGGAATCGCAGTTCCAGCGGCAGTCCGCCTAGAGGACAGGCCTGAGGAGTCGGGCCGGAATCGCAAGAATAACGCAGGGTCCCACCAGACCCATGTCATCCCACAGGGCGCTTCTAAGCGCCTTTTTTTATTGCAGTTATGTAGAACGCGGCAGCCTCGCTCTATAATCATTCTGAATTCCCATGGTGCGAGACGGCTATTTCTATGGTGCGGGATGCCTGCTGGCTGCGGCCCTTGTCGCCTGGCTGGCGGCCTGGCCTTACGCCGTCCCGCTGTTGTTGCTGGCAGCGTTCTTTCTGTGGTTTTTCCGCGATCCGGAGCGCCAGATTCCCACCGTCGCTGGGGCCCTGGTATCTCCTGGAGACGGCAAGGTGACCGATGTTTCGGTGGTGGCTTCGGGCGCGGCGTCCCCCGACCCCCGCCGCAACCGGATCAGCATTTTTCTTAGCGTGTTCGATGTGCACGTGAACCGCTCGCCGATTGCGGGCGTGATCCGCGACGTGCGCTATCAGCGCGGCAAGTTTCTTAACGCCATGGGAGCACATTCGGCGGAAGAGAACGAACAGAACATCGTCACCGTTGAAGGCGATGGCCGTACCGTAATCTTCAAGCAGATTGCGGGCCTGATCGCGCGCCGTATCGTCTTTAGTCTTAAAGTAGGAGATCACGTGGCTTGCGGCCAGCGGGTTGGGCTGATCAAGTTTGGTTCGCGCGTGGATGTTCTGTTCGATGGCGATGCCGCCATCCAGGTAAAGCCCGGTGATCGGGTTAAGGGAGGAGCGACGATCCTTGCGCTTCTGCCGGCAGGTCAAACGCCGATCGTACGAACGGAGCCGCGGCAAGCCGCGTCTCTACAGGATATGAAAGCAGGAACATGGAAGAGCTAGCGCCGCGTCGTCGTGAATCGGACCGTCCGCGCGGAAAATTGCGCAAGGGCATGTACATCCTGCCCTCGCTGTTCACGACCGCGAATATCGCAGCCGGGTTCTACGCCATTCTGCAGACCGTGCACGGCAGCCTGGAAGAACCCTGGCACCTGGATTTCGCTGCTATGGCCATCGGCTTTGCCGTATTGTTCGACGGCCTGGACGGCCGCATCGCGCGCCTGACCAACACCGCCAGCGATTTCGGCAGGGAACTCGATTCCCTGGCCGACGTGATCGCCTTCGGCGTTGCTCCGGCGCTGCTCGCCTGGGTGTGGGGATTCCATCTATTGCCGATGGTCATCGCGCCCGGGCTCCGCCAGAAAATTATTGAGCTAGGTTCGATAGCCTGCTTCGCTTTCCTCATGGCGGGTGCGAGCCGTCTGGCGCGCTTCAACATTACCAAGAATCCGGAGCCTTCCAATCCCGGACGTCCGGGGAAGAAGTATTTCGTGGGCATGCCGATTCCGGCTGGTGCGGGAGTTATCGCGGCGATTGTTCACTACTCCGGCGGGTCGCCGGTGAATTCCTGGTGGACAGCGATGAGCTGGCTGCTGATGGTTGTCATGGTCGGTTATCTCATGGTCAGCACGTGGCGTTTCTACAGCTTTAAAGATATTGACTTTCGATCGCGTCGTCCCTTCCGGCTGATTGTGGTGATTGCCGTGGTCACCGCATTGATCGCGCGATTTTCACGGCCGACGCTGTTCGCCATCGCGATTTTATACATGGCCTCGGGCGTTCTCTGGCGGCTGCAGTGGATCTTCCGCCGCAAGACTCCGCCGGCGCCTCCGCCGTACCCGGAGGCATCGCCGACTCCATGACTCCCCTTTCCAAGTCCGCCAATACGCAGGCCGATTCCCGCGGCACCAAGCCTTATCGCGTGGCGATCGTGGGCGCGGCGTCGCTCAAGGGCAAGGAGATCGCCGAAGTCTTGCACGAACGAAATTTTCCCGCTGCCGATATCCGGTTGCTCGATGACGACGAGTCTCTCGGCCAGTTGGAGGCGGCCGGCGACGAGATGAGCTTTATTCAGAGCATCCGCTCGGAACAGTTCGAGCGCGTGGACTTTGTTTTCTTCGCTTCCGACCCGCGCTCGACGCGCAAGAACTGGAAAGTAGCGCGCGACCTCGGCGATACCATCGTCGATCTCTCGTTCGCCCTCGAAGATGAGGCGCGGGCCTCGATCCGCTCGCCCTGGATCGAACGCTGGATCGAGCGCCAGACCGGCCACCCGATTCCGCCCGAGTTGCAACCGGGCCCGGTGGTCGCGGCCCATCCCGCCGCCACCGTCCTCGCCCTGCTCGCCTTGCGCAGCGAGAAGTTTGCCAAGATCGAACGCATGGTCGCGACCGTGTTTGAACCGGCGTCCGAAAACGGCCAGAAGGGAATGGACGAACTGCACGAGCAGACCGTGAATCTGCTCTCCTTCCAGGATCTGCCGAAAAATGTGTTCGACATCCAGGTGGCCTTCAACCTGGCGGCGCGCTACGGGCAGAGATCGGACCTGTCGCTGGAAGCGGTGTCGCAAAGGATCCGCAAGCACTACCGGCAGATCGCCCCAGGGGCGGCCCAGCCCGCGCTGCAGGTGCTCCATGCCCCAGTCTTCCACGGGCACGCCTTCTCGCTCTATCTGGAGGTGGAGAAGCCAGTCGTGATCGCGGATTTTTCCGATGCCCTGGCGGGAGAGCACGTGGTGGTGACCGGCCGCCCCGAAGATACTCCGACCAGCGTGAGCGCTGCCGGCCAAGGCGACATCCTGGTCGAAATCGCCCTCGATGCCAGTGCCAATCGGAACAACGGGGTGTGGCTCTGGGCAACCACCGACAATCTGCGCGTGGCCGCGTTGACTGCCGTCGAATGCGCTGAGAGCATGACAGCATCCCGTCCCCGGGGTCAGATTCAATGACGCCCGATGCCACGAGGTCGGATCGAATGACGGCGAGACCGTGGGCGGCGGCCCTGGCGCTGGGAGTGGGGCTGGCATTCATGTCGACCTCGACCGGCTGCGGTTATCACACGACTGGCAATAAGGTCGAACTGCCGCAGAACATCCGCACCATCGCGATTCCCGGCTTCGTCAGCCAGAGCCAGACCTTTCGCATTGAGCAACTGCTGACCGACGCCGTAGTGCGCGAGTTCGACGCCCGTACCCAGTATCGCGTGATCCACCAAGCCAAGGGCGACGCGGATGCGGTGCTGAAGGCGACGGTTTTATCGGCGTCGGCAACCCCGCTGGCGTACGACTCCCAAACCGGGCGCGCCGCCAGCGCTTTAGTCACCGTCAGCATCCAGGTGACGCTCACCGACCGCCAGGGCAAGGTGCTTTTCGACAATCCTTCGTATCTATTTCACGATCAGTACGAAATATCGCACGATCTCCACAGTTTTTTCGAAGAAGATTCTCCCGCCGTCGATCGCTTGTCGCGAGATTTCGCGCGCACGCTGGTGGCCAACATTCTGGAGGCCTACTGATGTTGCAGGACCTGATGTTGGAAGACCGGATGCTAGAGGACGGCCATTGATGATGCGCGCCTTCAGTCAAGCCGACCGCTTTCTCTCCGAGGTGGAATCGCGCAAGCTGAAGCCGGCCTACGTGTTGGTCGGCGACGAAGCTTTCTTTCGCAAGCGCTGCCGCGACGCCATTCTCGAGCACCTGGTCGCGCCCGACTCGCGTGACTTCGGCTTGTTTGAGTTCGACCTCGCCGAAACTTCGCTCAATGAAGTTCTCGATCGCGCCCGCACCCCCTCGCTGATGGCGCCCTTTCAGGTGTTCTTCGTGCGTGGCGTAAAAACCTTGTTCGGCCGCGGCTCAAACGACGAGAAAATCTCGGCCATCGAAGCCTATTGCAAGAATCCCAATCCCGATGCGCTCCTCGTTTTCGTCGCCGATCACATCAGTATTCCCGCCGACGCCCGACGCATGGAGATGACCGACAAGGATCGCTACCAGAAGATCCGCGAAGACCTGGGCCCGTTCTGCGGCATTGTCGAACTGTCGCGCGTGCAGGAGGGCCAGGCCGTCCGCTGGATTGGCGAGTACTGTGCGTCTCGCGAAGTCAAGATCGACGCCGACGGCGCCCGCGAACTGGTCGACGCGCTGGGCGGCGACATGATGATGGTGTCAAACGAACTCGAGAAGCTAATTCTCTACGCCGGCGAAAAGAAGAAAATCACGCTCGGCGATGTTGAGACCATGGTGCTCGCCGCGAAACAGCGCTCGCTCTACGAGTTGACCGATGCGATTTCCTCCAAGGATCGGGTGCGCGCCTTGCAGATTCTCGAGGCTCTGCTTTCCACCGGCGACGGCGAAGACGCGGCCATTGGCCACCTCTATATGCTGGCCAAGACTTTTCGCCAGATGCTGGTCATCCTGGAACGCAATGTGCGCGATCAGCGCACGCTGTGGGCGGCATTATGGCAGGGTTTTCGTGTGCCGCCGTTTGCCGCCGACGATATCATCCGGCAGGCGCGGCGCTACAAATCGAAGCGCGAACTGACGCGCTCGATTCGCCTGGTCGCGAAAGCCGATCTGGCGCTGCGCTCGAATCCTCCCGGCAAACGGCTGGTTTTGGAAAAGCTGATCCTGGATCTCGCCGGCGAGCCCAAGCTCGAAGCCGCGGGCGGATGGGCACAGGAAGAACTGCCGGTGTAGCTTCGGGGCTTGCCCCGTCTCCGGTTGCCGACATGGACGTTCAAGCCTATCTACAGCGCATTCATTGCCAGGCGCCCCTGACTCCCGGCGCTGGTGGTCGTGGTAAAGATCATCCCAGCATTGATCTTCTTCGTTCCCTCCACCGCGCGCACCTGTTCGCCGTCCCTTTCGAAAATCTTGATATAGGCCTGGGACGAGAAATTATCTGCGACGAGGCTCGCATCCTCCACAAAATCGTCACCGAACACCGCGGTGGATTCTGCTACGAACTGAATGGAGCCTTTGCAGCCCTGCTACGAGCACTTGAGTTTCGAGTGACTTTGCTCTCAGGTCGAGTGACTGGCGAAGACGGCAACTACGGCCCCGAATTTGACCACCTCACGCTACGCGTCGATCTCGATGAGCCGTGGCTGGCCGACGTTGGTTTTGGAGAGGGCTTCCTCGAACCATTACGCCTCGAGCCTGGCATGGAGCAGGCGCAAAGGGAGCGAATCTATCGTTTAACACGCATCGATGACGGGTTCGTCCTGGAGGTCATGGCCGAAGGCAGGTGGAAAAAAGAGTACGCGTTCACCCTCCAACCACGCGAACTCTCTGACTTTGCCGGAATGTGCCACTACCACCAGACCTCGCCCGACTCGCATTTCACGCGCCAGAGAATATGCTCGCTGGCCACTCCCGAAGGCCGCATCACGTTGTCGGACGAAAAATTGATTGAGACACGCGGAGGTACGCGACAGGAAGAGTTGCTCTCGGGCGAGCAAGAATGGCGCGACAAACTACGCGAACGGTTCGGCGTGGTTCTGCCGCAATGAGCGCCTCTCATCTCAACGCCAAGAGCCCTGCAGCAGAACTGACTTCTAGAAATGACTTCTGGAGAATCTCGACTGCAAATGCGTCCCCTTCCGATAGGTCAGTTCGCAGGCAGCGGATTTCCCGCCAGGACATAGGCCGTATCCTTGTCAAGCTTGATATTGCCACTCTTCGAAATAAGCGTGATTGCCCCGTCGTTGTTGCGCTCTGACTCCACATTCTTCATGACGACACGATGTTTTGAAAGACCCTGCTCCGGCGAAGGCGGGGCGGGCGCTGGATCCGTGCCCGTGCCAGGTCCTGGCGCCGAGGCAGAGGTGTTCGGGTAGGTGGAGTTGTCGGCTCCCCGCCGACGCTTCGGTCGGATTGCGCCATCATCCCGTGCGTCAGTCGATAAATCCTGCGGCGGCGCCACTGGGTAATACCACGCGGTGAGATAAACCTTAATTGTCACAGAGCCGTTTTTCCAATGCGCAGAGTCCATGCGAATGCCGAGGCGGGACGCGTCCGTTGCAGACTTGGGCACTGACTCAGTAACTTCTCCGGATAAAATGGCGCCTTGCGGAGCCACTACGCGCCCGACCAGGGTAGCGAGTGCAAGTTTAGCCTGGACCTTGGTTCGGACTGGCGTTGTGCCGGCAGTCACCTTTTGCAGCATAATCACAGGAAATTCGAGCAGAGACGAGGAACTGGGTCCGGCGGGAGTCGATTGGCCGAGCAACACAATCGAACTGAGCACGAGAGTTACCCCGGCACGTCCGACGGCGATGGTTTTGCTGAACATCTGCATCCCCCCACGCGTTAGGAACCGGGCCTCATTTACGCACTCGGGTTAGCGGCGCGACTGGGCGTTACGCCAGAGTATAGCCGGGAAGCGTCATCGAATCGGAGTTCCGCGGCGTCTTGCCCGTGCCCGCGAGCCCATTCGCTTACCCTTTCGCCTCCGCCACGGCTTTTCGCAGTTCCTCCACCTCCGGGAAATTTGGCTTGATCTTCACCACGCGTTCCAGTTGTTGCCGCGCCAACGCTGGCTTGCCACTCTTGGCGTAAGCCAGTCCCAGGTGGTAGTTGAAAAGCGCGTTGTCCGGTTCCTTCTTGACCGCTTCCTTGAACAGATCGGTGGCCGAGGTGTAAACGTGCTTGTGGTAGAAAGCCCAGCCGAGCGTGTCGGCGGCATTCGGATTGTCGGGAAGCTGCCGCCGGGCCGTCTGCGCCATGGCGAATGCGACGTCCACATTGCCGCCCTGCTGCAGCATCACGTAGGCCAGATTGTTCGAGGCCAGCGGATTCTCCGGCTGTACCTCCAGCACCTTCTGGTACTGCTGTTTGGCGTGATCCCAATCCTGCCGGCTCAAGTAGATGCCGCCCGCCAGCAGGTTGAAAGCGATCTCCTTGGGTTTGTTCTTGGACCCATCCAGATAAGTTTCGAGCGCCTGATCGGTGTTGCCGCGTGCGCTCTGCACCATGCCGAGCTTGACCTGCGCCTCGCTGTTGTTTTTATCCAAGTCGCAGGCTTGTTTGAACTCCGCTTCTGCCCCGGCTAAATCTTTTCTCACCTCCAGAAGGTCGCCCACCATGCGGTGGAATCCGGCGTTCTTGGGATACTTGTCCGATTGTGCCTTGGCGGTCGCCAGGGCCTTGTCGGGCTGTTTCTGCTGCTGGTCCACGTTGAGCACGCCGCCCAGAGCCTCGGTGGAATTCGGATCCTGGTCGAGCGCCTGCTGGTAGGCTTTTTGGGCTTCGGGTAACTGTTTCTGGGCCATCCGCAGGTTGCCCAACTGCACATAGGCGGCGGGATTATTGGGCGCTTTTTCCAGACACCGCTTAAGATTTTCATCCGCGGTTGCGAACTGCTTGCGGTCGATGTCAGCCACGGCCCGCAGCAGGTATCCGTCGGGAGAAGCGGGCTGTAAGGCGATGATCTGGTCCGCTTCCTGCGCCAGCCCCGCGGCATCGTTCCGATGGATGGCCACGCCCGCCAACGCCCGGTGCGCTTCCGCCATCTCCGGACGCAGTCGAACTGCATCGCGCCACTCGCCTTCCGCCCGGTTGCTGCTGCCGAGTTGGTCTAGAGCCATGCCCAGCTGGTAATGCGCGACGGCGTTATCCGGTTCGCTCTTCAACACAGCTTGTAGAGTATTGACAGCGTCGCTCGTCTTGCCGTCGTGAATCTCGATCTCGCCCTTGTACACCCGCGCGTCGGAGTCGTCCGGCTTCGCCTTCACGATCTCGTCATTCAACTTGCGGGCTTCGTCGAACCGGTCTTTCAGAATCAGCAGCTGAATATAATTCTTCTTGACCGTCATCTCCTTGGGATGGTCCCGATACAGCGCGGCATACTCGGCGGTGGCTTTGTCGACCTGGTTGTTGGCAATATAGAAATTGCCAAGCATGCTGTAGCCCTCCGAATCATTCGGAAAATCCTGCTTGGATTGGCGCAGGAAATCTTCGGCCTGGCCGAGCTTGTTCTCGGCCATGTACAGGCTGGCCAGAGAAAGTCTGGGACCGGGATCGTCCTTGGCGGAGTCGATCGCTCGCCGGAACCACTGCTCCGCCTCGGGAAATCGCCCGCGCGTCTGGTAGAAGTTCCCCAGCGAGACCAGCGCATTCGTCGACTTGGGATTCAGTTCGGCCGCTTTCTTGAAACTCGCCTCCGCGGCCTCCCACTGTTGCCCGTGCATTTGCATCATGCCCAGGCTCAGATAAGAATCGGAGTGGGTGGGATCCAGTTGCAACGCCTTCTGCATGTCGGCCAGCGCAGCCGTGATGTTATTCATGCCGGCGTAGTAGTTCGCCCGTGCCACGTAGACCTCGGGGTTGTTGGGTTGTTTTTGCGTAAGCACGTCCAGATGCTCTTTGGCGTCACTGAACTGGCGGCTCAGGATCAGCAGGTTGGCCATGTCCAGGTGCGCGGCATATTGGTCCGGCTGCAATTGGACGGTGGTCGTCAGTTCCTGGAAGGCGGTGGGCCACTGCTGCAGCTTCATCGCCGTCAGCGCCAGCTTGTAGTGGGCGTCGGCGAAACGCGAATCCACCTGAATGGCGTTCTGGAACTGAATCGCCGCTTCCCGGTACTGGCCTTTGTCGAAGTAGCGCTGGCCACTCTCCATGAGCTTCTGCTTGCGGACGTTCGGATCCCGCGAGCACCCGGTCAGCAACGCTCCCAGCAAGCAGACCGCCACTACCGCACAACGAAATCCTGCGCCTTTAGCCATACCCATATCTCCCACCACCTCGCATCGCGCAAACTTTGCCGTATCAACGCCCTACTGCACCAAGGTACTCTTTGGGCGCAATCCCGAAAAGTTACTACCGGTATTATCGCAAACCTCGCGATCGGCCAGCACCAAACGCGTCCGATACTGGAAGCACGGGCCCATGTACAGGTGCTTTCGTAATCTCCCTCAAAAGGCCGGAACATGGCATAGTTTGATCCGCCTATGTCCCACTTCCCCCAATCCAATGTCAACCAGCGTTCTCCCCGTGTACAACTCCATGGATCGGTTGCGGCCGCAGTGATGGCCGACGGCGGCCAGCGGGCAAGCGCGAAACTCCAATCCATCTCCGTGACTGGCGGATTGCTGCAGTTGCAGCATGAACTCGCCGCCGGAGATTTCGTCGAAATCGCATTCCACACTCAATCGGGCGCCATCCACGGCATGGCCGAGATGCTGCACCCGGCGCGCAAGTTTCAGAGCGCGTGTTATCAGCCTTTCCGCTTCATTGCCCTGGGCGACGAAGATCACGAGAGGCTGCGCATGGCCCTCGAAGCCGCTTTGGATCGCGGTTTTCTCAGTCCCGCTTCCGGCCAGATTCAGAGGCCGCCAGGATTCTAAGAAGCAGGTCTTAGGTGTCAGGTGTCAGGTCTCAGGAAAAACAAAGTCAACCGTGCTTTCCTGACACCTAAGACCTTAAGACCTGACACCTGACACCTGCCTTCCCCGCTATACTGAACCCTCCGGAATGACGAACCAGACCATCACTCACTCCGCTGAGGAGACGATCGCTTTCGGCCGCAGGCTTGCCGCCGAACTGTCTCCCCCGCTCATCGTGTTGCTGCGCGGCGACCTTGGGGCAGGAAAGACCACCCTTGTCAAGGGCATCGCGGAAGGCTTCGATGCCGCGCTTGCCGAAGACGTGACCAGCCCTACGTTCACCCTCGTCCACGAGTACCGCGGACCCCGCGTTACCCTGTACCACATCGACCTTTACCGTATCGATACCCAGCGCGATCTTGAAACTCTTGGCTTGGACGACCTGCTCGCGCCCAACTGCATCTTATTGATAGAGTGGGGAGAGAAGTTCCCTCGCTTTGAACGCGATAAGAACGTGGAAATTATCCTGGAGCAAGTCGGGGAAGAGCGAGCTGGGGAAAATGAACGCCGAATCCAAGTGACCACCCGTTGAATCCCATGGGTTGCTGCCAGTGGCCGGGCCACATCTCGGTTAGCTGAACATGCAGCCAAAATCAATTTGAAACGCACCCAATTCGCACTGCCTGCCGATTTTGGGGAACGTGGCCCGCAACTCACACGATAGAATATAGTTCTATCCCTTACCGGTATTGGAGCTTTGGTTTTGAGAATTCTACGAATTTGGCTGCTGACCTTGGCGGCGATCGCTATCGCTGTGCCTTTGGCGGCACAGGACGTCAACGCACCCAAGCCGGAGACAGGACATATTACCGGCACTGTCACCGACGTGAACGACGACCCCGTTCCCGGAGCCACCGTCGTTCTCCAAGGCCCCGCCCCCGCAGACCCCCGCAAGGTCGAGTCGAACGACAACGGATTTTTTGAATTCAACGATCTCGCTCCGGGAATCCCCTATCACGTCACCATCAGCGCCCAGGGATTTGCCAACTGGACCTCACCCGATGTCATCCTCAAGCCCGGCGAGACCCAGATCCTGACGGGCAGCAAACTCCAGATCGCACAGGCGCTGACCACCATATCTGTGGCTTATACCGCCGAGGAGGTCGCCACCGAGCAGGTCAGGGTAGAGGAGCAGCAGCGTGTTTTAGGTATCATCCCCAATTTCTACGTCGTCTATGATCACAACGCCGAACCGCTCACGGCGAAGCTGAAGTTCAAGCTCGCCCTCCGAACCTCTTTCGATCCCGTGACCATCGGCGGCGTGGGTGTGCTTGCCGCCATCAACCAGGCAGCCGTCGACGCTCCCAACTACAAAGAGAATTGGGCGGGGTACGGTCAGCGCTATGGCGCGGCTGCCGCCGACGGGTTGAGCGACATCATGATCGGCGGCGCCATCCTGCCATCCCTTTTGCACCAGGACCCGCGCTACTTCTACCAGGGCGAGGGTACAACGAAGTCTCGCACTCTCCACGCCCTTTCCAGCCCGTTCGTCTGCAGGGGGGACAACGGACGGCCTCAGCCGAACTACTCGACCATCGGTGGCGATCTGGCCTCGGCGGCCCTCACGACTGCTTACTATCCGGTATCGAATCGCGGCGCGGGTGCGGTGTTCCAGATCTTCGCGATCAACACCGCCGAGCGCCTGTTCACCGCCCTGGCACAGGAGTTCATCATGGGCAAGTTCACGTCCCGAGGCAAACCCAAGCAGTAGGAGCGCCACGCCTGCCGTAGCGCCGGACACACGCCGGGACGGCGCTACTGTCGAAAGCCACAAACGTGAGCCGCCGGTTCCGCTTCTCCGCCATGCCAAGGAAAATGTCCGGGGCCTGAATCACGACGGGTTTAGCCTTCATCCAAACAGAGACTTGAACAATCTGGAGGATCTATGGAAGGTCGAATTGCGATGGCGAAAGTGGCGCCTGGAGCGTACCGGGCGATGTTGGGGCTGGAGGAATATCTCCATCAGTGCGGGCTGGAACCGTCTCTGATCGATCTGGTCAAACTGCGGGCCTCACAGGTCAACGGTTGTGCCTACTGCATCGACATGCATTGGAAAGATCTGCGGGCTCTCGGCGAAAGCGAGCAGCGGCTTTATGGTCTGGATGCTTGGGAAGAGTCTCCCTACTACAGCGATCGCGAACGGGCTGCGCTGGCTTGGACCGAGGCGGTGACCAACATCCGGGACGGACATGTGCGCGATGAGGTGTATGAGGACGTCCGCAAGCATTTTTCCGAGAAAGAATTGGCGGACCTAACGTTAGCGGTGGCAGCTATCAATGCCTGGAACCGCCTCTCGATCTCGGCGCGAACCGAGCCCGGGAAATATCAGCCGGTTAGCGAACCGGTAAGGAAAAGAGCGTAGTGGAGAAGCCCGGCGTTCCGGCCCGGGTAACGGGCGGGACGCCGGTCGCTCAGCAAAACACCAATCAGTGCCGCCAGATCTTCTGAGTGTGGTGGGCGGCGTCGCTGGGCGACGAAGCAGGCCCAGTCTCCGCATTTGTATTGGGCGCAGTCAGATTGGGCGCAGCAACCGCCGCAGGCGCGCCAACCGGCGTGGCCGTGGCCACTTCTGGCTTAACCCCTATTTCGTCGCCACGGAAGTAGCGGTCTTTATTCTGGGCGGCGCGCATTTCCGGCATCGCAGTGTAGGGCTTCGAGTAATCGTTGTTCGCGTTCCAGAATAGAAAACCAATCCCGCCCTTTTGTTTCGCTACTTCGACCTGAACTTCAACATACTTGGGCGAGTAAGTCTTCGTCCGCCAGGCGAAGGCTTGCAGCCAGGGGCGAATCACGACTCCGCTGTCTTTCGTGATGAGCTTGAAGCGGTCCATGGACTCGCCGATGAAATGCTCGGGCGCGTCGCCGGGGCGCGCGATGCCGTCCATGCCGAAGAAGTGCGAAGGATAGATCATGGGCGAGAGCACATCGCAATGCTTGGCCATGGCCACGATGTCCTGCCCGGTGTGCGAAAGATCGACGGGACGCTGCCACGCCATGACTCCGAAGACATCGAGCGAGAACAACGCTCCGGTTGGATGGATCTCGGCATAGGCGCGCTTGAGGAAATCGGCGATCACGTCGGAGCGCTGCGTCTTTGTTGGATGATCGGGATGCTCAGTCTGATAGTTGAACGCGGCATCCTTTTGGTCGCCTTCGGCCGGAAAGCGGACATAGTCGAACTGCACTTCATCCACTCCAGACTGGGCTACGAACTTCGCGAGCGCAATGTCATAATCCTGCACCTTGGGGTTCGAGGGGTCGGTCCAGACGAGTTTCCCGTTCTCGCGCCAGGGCTGGCCCGAGCGATGCGACTTCACCGCCAGTTCCGGATGGCTCGTTACCAGATGCTCATCGCGGAAGATGGCGATGCGAGCGATCGCGTGCATGTTTTCGGAATGCAGGAAGTGGATGAACTTCGGCAGGTCGGAAATGTAGTGGCGCTGTCCGCTGGCCAGCGGATGGTCGAAGGCGATGTTGACGATGCCGTCGCTATCCTTGATGTCGAAGACGACTGAGTTGCCGCCCACTTCGCGCCAGTGGCGGATGATGTGCTCGCCATGATCGCTGCCCGCCATCACCCCGGTCAGGTAAATGGCGCGCACTTCAAAATCTCTTGCAACCGGCACCGTTTTCTCTACAATAGGCGATTCGAGAATTCCGGGGATGACGATCTGTTCTCCGGTTTTGAGGAAGACTCCCTTGCGATCGTGGTTGGCGCCGCGGATGGCTTCCGCCAGTTCCGATGAGGTGAGGTATTTCGTCCGCTTCAGATTCTTGCGCGCCACCGACGGAATGCTGTCTCCGCGCTGGGCGACGTAAAGCGCCGAACCGGGCGGCGCAATAACGGGGACAGGCGCCGGGGGTTCGAGCTTCTTGGTGGCATCGGCTTTTACCGGCACCAACTGGACGCCGTGCGGATTTTGGACTCCGGCCGCAGGCAGTGAAAACAGGCTTAAGCCGGCCAAAGCCAGGGGGAACAGGAAGGAAGCAGGGATTGGGAAAGAGGGTCTAGCCGTCAAAAATCGGGACAAGGGCGTTCTCCAGGTACAAATCTCTTTCCCGATTGTGGGGTGGCGGCAATCTTGGCCGCTAGTTACGTCCGGCCAGCGCACTACCGGACATTGGCCGCAAGAGTGGTTCTGGGGCGCAAAGTAAAGTTCCCGCAGTCTGCAAACTATTGCTCATGGGGAAACTGTGGGGAACGTGGCCCGCCGCACCGGAGGCACGCTAGCCGCATCTAAAACGATGAGAAGTGGGAGATTAACGGGTGCCCGGAAGATGGCTAGCGGCTTGCACAAGGTAGGGAACCGTTGCGGGAGTGCGGGTTCCTCCCAAGCGGTCACCGAGTGGCAAAAATGAGCAGTTTTCCAGAAAAGCTGCAGTTCCAGGAAAGAAGAACGGGGCCCGAAGCGATGAGAACGAACCTTGCAACCGTGCTTGACCCTAGCCGCCGCAGCAACGACGCCCGTGACTTTGAGTCATCTCTGCGCCGCAAGATCGTGGGGCAGGACCAGGCGATCGAAAAGGTGGCGGAGATTTACCAGATGTTTCTGGCCGGGCTGAATGCTCCGGGCCGCCCCGTGGGCAACCTGCTGTTTCTGGGACCGACCGGTTCGGGCAAAACGCGCGTGGTGGAGGCGGTGGCCGAGGCGCTCTTCGGCGACGCGCGGGCCTGCATCAAGATCGATTGCGCCGAGTTCCAGCACTCGCACGAGATTGCCAAGCTGATCGGCTCGCCTCCGGGATATCTGGGACACCGCGAGACCCATCCGCTGCTGACCCAGGAAGCGCTCAACCAGTGGCACACTGAAAAACTGAAACTGTCGATTCTGCTGTTCGACGAAATCGAGAAGGCTTCCGACTCGCTCTGGCAACTGCTGCTCGGAATCCTGGACAAGGCCACGCTGACCCTCGGCGATAACCGGCGGGTCGATCTTTCGAGCTGCATCATCATCATGACCTCAAACCTCGGCGCCACCGAGATGAACGG
>Ga0187819_10001000_pt1 | contig 14484 bp, 8 predicted proteins | sample NC_wetland_sal_i_15_FD_132411 | JGI IMG/M metagenome (GOLD analysis project Ga0187819, IMG submission 132411) | Wetland sediment microbial communities from Neuse River Estuary, North Carolina, USA - SO4_4 | ecosystem: Environmental > Aquatic > Freshwater > Wetlands > Sediment | place: USA: North... | reverse complement strand
GCTTAGGCAACTTCATTTCGCGTACGCCCTTACATGGTCGTTGGGTGGAGCAGTTCGCTACGACGGCCATGGCATCCTGCGTCGCCCTGGAGGCATAGATCACCTCGGCGTCCTGCGGACGAAGACGCAGCAACTCCTGGAAATTGTCGCGGGCAGTGTTGAACTCTTGCTTCGCTTCCGGATATTGCGCGGTGCGTGCATGCACGACGCCCAAAGCGGCATGAAGCTTGGCAATGTTCAAGCGGGATTCGAGATCTCCGGGGTCGTGCTGGGCGATTTCCGTGGCAGCGGTGAGGGAGCGGTTATATTGTTCCAACGCTGCGGGAAAGTCTTTCATGGAACAGAGAATTTCGCCGCGAAAGGAGTACCCAATCAATAGCAGGTTTTTGTAGAAGAGTTCGTAAGGGTTGTCGACCAGCATCTGCTCGCCGATCTGGATGGCTTCATCGAGCTTTTTCTTGCCGGCGAGGATATGACCAAGCCGCGCCTCGTCGATGCCGATCGTGCCGAGCGCGCCGGCGGTATTTATTCTGTTCATAAGATCGTGCGGGTCGGCTTGCACCGCAGATTGCCCTAACTCCCAGCTCTTGCGGTTATCCTTGTCAGCACGAACATAGTCTTCCATGTCATCGAACAGGCGCGACCGATGATTGAAAAAGACGGCTTGCGCTGCGGCGGGCAGGCCTCGTAATCCGTTGGTCTTCGACCAAATGGCGTCATAGATTTTCAGGGAGGCCTCGAATTCCCGATTCTTGCGAAGGTGGTAAGCGAGGTTGAGACTAGATTGGAGTAGGGCCATCAGCGCTCTGGAGTCGGACGCTTGGTTCGCCAAGGGAGTAAGCAATTCGATGGATCTGCGATCATGCCGGATCGCTTCTGCCAATTCCCGAGTACTGCTCGAGGATCCGTTTCCTCCCAGAACCGAACCCATATAAATGTGAGCACGGGCTTCGTCCATGATGCAGTCGCGATCATTCGGCTGCTTCTGCGCGACCAGTTCCGCAAGCGCCAGCTGTTGCGTGGCCATGCGCAAGGCATCTTGCGTATTTCCGGTCACCAGCAAGGTTCGAACATAACCGTGCAGAAGACTAATCTCAGATTTGAGTTCGGCCAGATCGTGGCCGGAAGCAGCCGCCAGAGATTCACGAATGGTCCAGGCTTTGCGGTAGCTCTCCAGGGCTGCGCCGGAATCTCCAATGCCGGGACCGCTGAAGTTTCCCTGCAGATCGCCGATTCGCTGGTATCCGGCGGCGAGCTCACGCATAATTTCGCGGTCGCCGGCCGCATCGTGGCTTAGCTTGTCCAGGTATGCGAGCGTGCGCTGAATAACAAGGTGGCGGGCGGCTGCCGAGCCCGGCAGGTTCTGGATGGCGTCTTGGAACTCGGAGAGATTGGATTTCGCCAACGCCCGTCCATCGTTGAACCGCTGTTCAGCGCGAGCTCGTTGTTCACGCGCGATCTTGGCTTCGCGCAAGGCAAAAGCCAGACCGACGGTCAGACTGAGCACCACCAATGCCGCGGCTGTCACTCCCGCCGCATGCCGTTTGACAAACTTGCCGCTCCGATAACCAAAGGTGTCGGTTCGGGCAATGACCGGCAAACCCTCAAGATGGCGCCGAATGTCTTCCGAGAACTGCTCGACCGAGGCATAGCGGCGTTGCGGTTCCTTGCGCAGGGCCATCAGCACGATGTTGTCCAGGTCACCAGACAAACGTCGCCGCAGTTTTTCCGGACTGCCTTCCCGTGTGCCGCTTACCGTTTCCAGCGTCCTCTGGACTGACTCACCCCTTATGTCGGTGCTCTCTTCCACACGCACCACGGCAGCGCTCGGCTTTTCTGGGTCAGTGTCGGCCACCACTCGTGCGATCTCATCGGGCTTACGGGTAGTAAAACGATAGGGCCTTTCACCCGTTAGAAGTTCGTAGAGCACGACTCCGAGAGAATAAATATCGCTGGCCGTTGTAATGGGTTCATCCAGCAACTGCTCCGGGCTCGCATACTCCGGGGTGAACAATCGGACCATGGTCATGGTCTGAATCAGAGGCGAAGTGCTCGATTCCGGGCTAAGAATCTTTGCGATTCCGAAGTCGAGCAGTTTCGGGACGCCGTCGGCATTCACCAAAATGTTGTTGGGCTTAATGTCGCGATGAATGACCAGATTCTGATGAGCGTACTGCGCCGCCGAGCAGACCGTGCGAAAAAGGCGGAGGCGCTCGGTGATGGTCAGCTTGTGATTATCGCAGTATTGATCTAAGGGCTGGCCCTGAATGTACTCCATGACGAAGTACGGCTGGCCATCTTCTGTACTGCCACCTTCCAGCAGGCGGGCGATATTGGGGTGCTCGAGGTTGGCGAGAATCTGCCGTTCCGCTTTGAAGCGGTTTAGCGCAAATCGGGTGTCGAAGCCGCTGCGCACGACCTTGATGGCTACCTGCTTCTGATACTGGTCGTCGACGCGGATCGCACGATACACCGAGCCCATTCCGCCTTCGCCGATCTCCTCCGTGACTTGATAGGGACCGACCCGGCGGCCTTTCCAGGAATCAGGTTCGCTTTGTGCGAGCGACTCGACGTGACCGGCCAGTGCGGGTTCACCCAGAAACTGACCGGCTTGCTCATACGACAAGACCAAAGATTCGACGTATCGGCGCACCGCCGGCTGCGGACAGGCCTGATCCAGGTATGGACTTCGCTGATCGGGCGGCAGGCCCAAGACTGCATCCACCACCTCTCGAACTTGGTCCCATGGGATGGTTGGCACAGTTCACTCCTTGGGCTTCAGTTCGTGATAAAGCCAAGCCCTCGCGCCAGCCCACTGCCGGTTAATGGTCGCGGTGGATAAGTTCATAACTTTGGAGATTTCTTCAGCCGAGAGGCCTCCGAAGAACCTTAATTCCACGATCTGCGCACGTTGCTGATCCACTTGTTCGAGCCGTTGCAGGGCTTCATCGACAGCGACCAAGTCCATGTCGGGAGCCTTGGAATAAATCGCGGGCTCGTCGAGAGTGACCTTGACTGCTCCTCCTCCACGCTTCGCCCGGCCGTGGCTCTTCGCGTGATCGAGCAGGATTCGACGCATCATTTTGGCGGCGATTCCGAAGAAGTGACTGCGGTTTGCCCAATTGGCGTCCTGGCCGAGAAGGCGCAGATACGCCTCGTGAACCAGCACTGTCGTCTGTAAGGTGTGCCCCGGGCGCTCTCTGCGCATGTAGCTTCTGGCGAGGCGGCGAAGCTCGTCGTAGACCACGGGCATCACCTCATCCAGAGCGTTCTGATCGCCCTGACTCGAGGCCAGCAGGAGTTCGGTCAAAGTCTTCGGGGCAGCTGATGCCATTTCTACCTCTCTGGCAAAACCACGCCAATGGTTGCGGTCAGATTGAACCCGGGAACAGGGGAAACAAGAGCTTGGATGAACCGTTGCGAGAGTCATGCCCTCCCACGATTCCGGAAAGAGTACCATTTTTCGGACAATTTGCCATCTGGCAGACATGGCGATGTCTAGGCTAAAAGGAGAGGCACCAACTGGCACGACCAAAACATCGGTCGCTGATCAACTTCCGTCAGATCTGTCGCGTAACTAAATACAGAATGAGGAGCACCAATGCATGACAAGATTCCAGTTGCTCCATTGATGCAAGGATGACTGGAAAGAGTCCCTCCGAGTCACTCCCAAGCCTGATGATCCTCAGGCTAGCGTACGAATCGACGAGGGCGTCGATATGCATTCCTGACATTTTCGCCGCCCGACGCGCCTTAGTCGATATGCTCTCCCTCACCAAACTCGCCAGCGGCCGCGGGCAGCACGTCGCGCTCGCTGGCGAGCCACACGTAGAGCGTGGGCAGCAGGAAGATGCTCATGATGAGGGCGGCCGTCAGGCCGCCGACAATTACGATCGCGAACGGGCGTTGCGAGTCGGAACCGATGGCGTGAGACATCGCCGCCGGCAACAGACCGAGAGTTGCGACGAGCATCGTCATCATGATGGGCCGGAGGCGTAAGACGGCTCCCTCGACGGCAGCGTCTTCGATCGTAAAGCGGCGTACCCGCAGCTGATTGATGTATTCGAGCATGATGACGCCGGTCTGCACGGATACGCCGAACAGAGCCAAAAATCCTACGCCGGATGAGACGCTGAAGTTCGTCCCAGTAAACAAAAGCGCGAGCACGCCACCAATGGGCGCAATGGCAACGTTGGCCATGATCAGCATGGACCACTTGAACGATTTGAACATGGTGTAAAGAATGATGAAGATGATGAGGAGGGTGATGGGCAGCACGATCAGGAGGCGCGCGTTGGCTCGCTTCTGGCTGGCGTATTCTCCCTCCCATTTGAGGTGATAGCCGGTCGGCAACTTCACCCCCTGGTTGACCTTGCTGATGGCTTCTTCGACGGCGCTGCCGAGATCGCGTCCGCGGACGCTGTATTTGATGGCAATGTAGCGCTGGTTGCCTTCGCGATAAATCTCCGAGCCGCCATCGGCAACCTGAATCTTGCACAGCTGGGAGAGAGAGACTCGCTCGCCGGTGGGCGAGAGCAGACGAATCGTTCCGATGGCCTCCTTCGTATCGCGGTATTGCGGTAGATAACGCACGACCAGGTCATATCGCTGCTCGCCTTGCAGCACTTGCGTCAGCGCGTTGCCGCCGATGGCGGTCTGCACGGCATCTTGTACGTCAGCAACGTTGATCTGATAGCGGGCAGCGGCGTCGCGATCGACGGTAACGTTCAGGTTGGGCTGGCCGAGAACGCGGAAGACACCCAGATCTTCGATTCCAGGAATCTGGCGCATGATGCCGACGATCTCATCGGCCTTCTGTTCCAGCGTCTTGAGCTCGTCGCCATAGACTTTGGTGGCGAGTTCGCCCTTCACGCCGCTGACTGCTTCTTCCATGTTGTCTTCGATCGGCTGGGAGAATCCCCAAACGATGCCGGGGATCTTGTCGAGCTCGCGCTGCATGGCGGCGATCAGTTCGTCCTTGTTTTCGTGGAAGATCGGCCGCCACTGTTCCTTCGGTTTGAGATCGACAAAATATTCGGTATTGAAAAAGCCGGTGGTGTCGGTGCCGTCGTCGGGACGGCCCACCTGGCTGGTGCATTGCGGCACTTCTGGAAAGGAACAGAGCACGATGCGCGCCTGGTTGGCGACTCGGATGCCTTCGTCCGGTCCCGTGCTGGGAGCGAGCGTTCCGCGAACCCAGAGAGCGCCTTCATCGAGATGCGGCAAGAATTCGGATCCGATGGCACCGCTGAAGGCGAGAAAATTTCCCAGGATGATCGCGACAGCTGCGAAACTGACTGTGATCACGCGATGACGAATCGCCCACCGAACCGCGTTGCGGTAGCGCTCGGTGAGAAAATTCAGGACCGGGTTGTGCCATTCCTTCGCGCCCCTGGCGAAGGCAAAGCTGGCCAGGACGGGCGCGATCAACATCGAAAAAATCAGGGCCCCGAGCAGGGCAAAGGCGACCGTCCACGCCATCGGCTGGAAGAGGCGGCCTTCGACGCGCTGCAAAGTGAAGATGGGGAGATACGCCGTAATGATGATGCCAATGGCGTAGAAGACTGGCCGCTGCACTTCGTGGGCCGCATTGCCGATGCGTTCGATGGGAGTCTCCGTACTGTGGGAGAAGCTCATGTGGCGAACAATGTTTTCGATCATCACCACGGCGCCGTCAACGACCATGCCGAAATCCAAGGCTCCGAGAGACAACAGGTTGGCGGGGATTTGTTTCAGGTCGAGGCAAATCGAGGCAAAGAGCAGAGAGAACGGGATCGTCGCTGCCACGATGATCGCGCCGCGGATGTTGCCGAGGAACAGGAAGAGAATGACAGAAACCAGAATCATCCCCTCCGTTAGGTTGTGCAGCACGGTGTGGCTGGTGAAGTGAACGAGATCGCTGCGATCGATGAAGGGAATGATCTTCACACCCTTGGGCAGGATGCGAGTGTTCATTTCATCGATTTTGTCGTGGAGAGCTTTGAGGGCGGGATCGGCAGCGGCTCCTTTACGCAACAGGACGATGCCGGAGACGACATCGTCATTGTCGATAATCCTCCCGTTTTCATGGTGAATGGCGCGGGCGAACTGGCCAAGCCGTATCTTGGGGCCTTGCGACACCACTGCGATGTCTTTGATCCGGAGCGGAGTGCCGCTCTTGGTCAGGATGACGGTCTGTTCGATGTCATGAACATGATCGACCATTCCAACTTCGCGGACGTTGATTTGTTGCAAGCCTGCCTGGATAAAACTTCCGCCGGCGTTGGAGTTGTTGTTGGTCAGTTGCTGCTCGACCTGGGCAAGGCTAAGACCGTAGGCAACAAGCTGGTTGGGATCGACGCGGACCTGGTATTCGCGCGTGGGGCCACCGAAACTGGCAACGTCAACGATGTCGGGAACAGACTTGAGGTTCTTTTCGACGACCCAGTCTTCGAGCGACTTGAGTTCCATCGCGTCATACTGGGGGTTGCTGCTGTGCAGGGTGAAAAAATAAATCTGGCCGACTGGACTCCAGTCCGTGCCCATCTGCGGCACCACGTTAGAAGGCAGAGTTACCTGGCTGAGCCGCTCGAGGACGCGCTCGCGATTCCAGGCGTTATCGGTGCCATCTTCGAAGATCAGCTTCAGATCGGAAAGTCCGAAGAGCGAGAAGGAACGGAGATGCACCACGCCGGGGATGCCGTTCATGGCGGTCTCGAGCGGAATGGTGACCTGCTGCTCGATTTGCTCGGCCGAGATGCCCGGCCATTGAGTGATGATCTCGACATAATTGTCGGCGACGTCGGGATAAGCTTCGATGGGTAGATTGCGAAATGAAACGATGCCCCATGCAAACAGAAGAAGGGCCATTCCCAGGATCAGCAGGCGGTTGCCCAGGGCAAAATCGACGATGCGGCGAATCATCCACCTATTCTATCTATTGCTCCACTGTGTTTTGCAGATCGAGCGCGTTGGAGACTACCTGATCGCCGGGCTTGATCCCGGAAACAATCTCTTGCTGCTTGTTGGGGAGCATGTTGCCGGTGCCCACCTCGACACGCTTGAAGTGGCCCTTGCCCAGCGGAGTGTAGACCCACTCGCGGTCGTGCAAGTGTAGAATCGCCGCCGCCGGAACAGCCGCATGCATCTCGGGCTGCTTTCCGTAGAACGTGGCCGTAGCAAACATTCCGATGCGGATCATCCCCGGATTTTTCACTTCGAGCCGGACTTTGGCCGTACGAATGTTGGGATCGAGAATTGGCAGGATGTTGTCGATGCGACCCTTCAACGGCTGGTTGGGATAAGCGTTGAGATGGATGTCGGCGTATTCGCCAACGTGGACGGCATCGAGATCATTCTCATAGACGTCGCAGACGATCCAGACGTAGGACAGGTCGGCGATGGTGAACGGATTCGGACCTGATAATCCCTGGACGCCAGAGGAATTGGTGACCTGTTGGTCGGTGATGACACCCGAAATCGGCGCAACGATGTCGACGATGCCGGAGGGATGCTGCTTGTCGATGCCCAGAAGGCGCAGCTGTTCGGTAGCAGCGTTCAGGTCGGCTTTGGCATCGGCTTCGGCCGCCTCCGCCTGCTCCAAAGCGCTCTTGGCGATCGCGCCTTTGTCGTAGAGGAGCTGCGCGCGCTCGAACTGAATACGCGCCAGGCGCTCATCGTTTTCTGCTTTGATGTAGGTTTGGTACGCGCCAGAAATATCGTTGCTCTGAACGCGTAGCAGGAGTTGCCCCTTCGTTACAACATCGCCCAGCCTGGCCTTAATTTCGACGACGCGGCCCGAGGCGAGAGAGACGACCGGGACCGCACGAACGATGTCGGGCTGAACCACGCCCGTCACATTGAGAGCAGAAACTGCTTTGTGCTCAACCGCCGTCACTAAGGGGAACTGGTCGGGATGGTCGACCTTGAAGTTGTTGGCATCGAGGTCGGCCTCGACTGCGGTCTTGGGCGGGGCTTCGGCCTGGGGGTCGGCCTTGCCGCTGCTGCAAGCGACGGCGCCCGCGAGGATGACGGTAAGAATAGAAATCCGGTAAAAATCTTTCTTCATGGCATGACCTCACGTCCCACCGCCTGATTCAGTTGCGCCGCGGCCGTCAAATACGATCCGATGAGGTTTACATAACTCAGCTGCACGGTGCGGTAGTCGCTTTCTGCATTTAAGAAGTCCAGCAAAGATGCGCCGCCGTGTTGATAGGAGAAGAATACCGTGTCGCGCACGCGAACCGCCTGGGCAAGATACTGGCGTTTGTAGGGCTTGAGCAGATTGATGTTGCTGGTAACCAGGGCAAAGGCCGAGTCCACGTCGCTGTAAACCTGAGTCTCAACCCCCTGACGAAGTTTTTCGTTACGCTTGATGTCGATTTTTGTGCGCAGCTTCTCGCCCTGATTGGTATCGAAGATGCGCAGCGGAATGCTGACGCTGGCTCCCAGCGTGTTCAGCGCGTCCGGATTATTGTAGGAGCCGTTGTGCGTAAACCAAACACTAACGGTCGGGTCAGTTGATCCGTTGGCTTCGGCCAATTGATAGCTGGATTCCGCTTGCTTGACCGTGAGTACGGCGGCGCGGAGATCGGGCCGCGTATCCAGAGCCTCTTTCCGGTAGTCGTCGAGCGGAAGGGTGTCCTCGCTGAAATCGAACGCCCCCTCGACATCCAAGCTATCGACAGGCCGGCGGTCATCGAGCAGGGCCAGCAGGTTGATCTTGGTCGTCCGCAGGTTGACGAGCGCGTTTTGCAGGTCGGACTCATATTGCAGGCGCTGCAACTCAAGCCGGTCGAGATCGATTTGGGCGATGTCGCCCGCCTCATAGCGGTCGCGGCTGACTTTTAATATCTTGTCGTAGTAGTCGAGATTGTCCTGCGCGAGATGCAGTACGGCTTTGGCCTGAAGAATGCCGACGAAAGCGCTGCGCAGATTGAAGAGCAGAGTACGTTCTGTATCAAACTGCTGGGCAACGCCGATTGCGGTGCCCTGCTTGGCCACCTCGAACCGAAGATTGCGTTTATTCCTGCGTTCGAACAGATAGCTGACGCCGGGCGAAATGAACGTGCCGGCAAAGGGCTGCCAAACTCCATGACTAGGGCTAATTTGAGTTCCGTCGGCCGAGAGAGTGAAATCGGGGTTCGGGCGCAGGTGAGCAGTAATCTCCTCGGCCTTCAGTTCGTCAATGTTCAGCTTTGCGGCGAGTAATGTCGAGTTGCCCATTTCGAAGTGGTCTTTGACTACATCCCAGGTCCAAACGTTTACCTGTTGCTGAGCCCCGCAGGTCGGGCTGAGCCACGCGGTAACCAGGAGCGCGATGACAAGACCGCTCCTTCGCGCACGGACTGGCAGTCCGGAATTACGAAGAAGTATCGCGCCCTGTCTGTGGAAGGATGATGTCGTAGGAAAGGTCATTCCAATCTCGAGCAATTAGGACTTCAACCCACACGTCCGATCCAGGCCGCCATTCGGTAATCTGTCGCTCGCACGCTGTTTGCTGGAACTCTCTGCCGTTGCCGTGCGCCCCGGCATCCGGAAAACCGCTTCAGAGGCGGCAAACAGTCATCCCCGTACGCCGCCGACCACATCGATCATACCGGGACTCAACTAATTTAACCCATCCGGATTCATCGCGTCGGCTAGGAGCCTGGGGCGGACTCCGGCCCCCCCGACAGAGACACAGCTTCGGAACACTCCGAAGGGCGCAAAGTTCTACATAACCAGAAAGTCTTGACAACTGAAAGCCAGTTAAACGGTTTGCGCTCTGGTATTTTGATTGCCGAGTCGCCCCCGCAAGAGCGCAAGAGACGGAAAGTTCATTTGATAAGAGCTTTCATGCGAGGTCAATTAGGGACTGCGCCCTCAATCTTGCGAACAAATCTTTCGATTGGGGCGCGGAGTTGAAAGCCACTTCTCCGAACAATCAGACCCTTAAACCGAAGTCAGTGTGGATCCAGAGTGGAAATGGGAAGGAATGGTAGCCTTTTTTGCAATCTGAAGACGCCGGAGCCCTTCTAAGCCCCTCCAACATCCGGCCAAACGCAGACCAGGTCCATGCCGTGAGAGAAACACTCCAGTCTCCGTACCTGGTCCGATTCGAGTCTTTCGAAGTCAGTCTGCGCAACGGCACTTAAGGCTGACTACTCTCCTTTAATTTGGCGGAAGCGAGTGGGGGTCGAACCCACCGGTGACAGGATTGCCTGCCACCCGCCGGTTTTGAAGACCGGGACGATCACCGGACCGCATGCGCTTCCGCAGTCAGACAATCAAATGCCACGGATCGCGGGCGGCGTCACGGTCTGACCTCAAGTTTGCCAGTTGAGATAAATCCGTGAAAATCCGCATCAATCCGTGGCTGACCTAACTCTGCAACTCAGATTTCTCTTGCGCTACTTCGGCTGCGCCGCGACTCGTAGATACGGCTTTATGGTCCTGAATCCTGGAAACTTCTGTTGCGCTTCTTCATTGGAAACCGCGGCGGTGAGGATGACGTCATCACCTTGCTTCCAGTTTACGGGCGTGGCGACTTTGTGCTTCGCGGTCAGTTGCATGGAGTCGATTACGCGCAGGATCTCGTCAAAGTTACGGCCCGTCGTCATTGGGTAGCTGAGTTGCAGCTTGACCTTTTTGTCAGGCCCAACGACGAACACGGTCCGAACTGTGGCGTTGTCGGCCGGAGTGCGGCCTTCACTAGTTTCTCCGGCACTAGCAGGAAGCATGCCGTACAGCTTGGCGATTTTGAGTTGCGGGTCGCCGATCATGGGATAGTTCACTCTTGCGCCCTGCGTTTCTTCGATATCGGCTGCCCACTTGCTGTGATTGGTGACGGGATCGACGCTGAGGCCGATGATCTTGACGTTGCGCTTGGCGAATTCCGGCTGCAGCTTCGCCATATAGCCAAGCTCGGTGGTGCAGACGGGGGTGAAATCCTTGGGATGCGAGAACAGAATGGCCCATCCGTCGCCAATCCATTCGTGGAAGTGGATTGTGCCCTGGGTGGTTTCGGCGGTGAAATCGGGGGCGGTATCGTTGATTCGGGGGACGCTGTAAGTTTCGTTTGCGGTCGCGGTAGTCATAGTTTCTCCTTGCTGAAATGAATTTCTCAGGATTTCGAAAGTCGGCCCGAACCTGGCTCCCGGCGTATAAAGGCGGATGAAAATGAAACCCACCCGCTTCACCGGGTGGGTGGGAAGAATTTCGCTGAGTCCCTACCCACACGCCGGCATCAGGCGACAACAACACATGACGCTGGCGGCAGATGGGCTAAACATAGCGTTAGGATAGGCGGGACCGATGCCGAGTGTCAAACGCCACAACCGACTAGAGTGTGGGCGGAATGATCTTTTCTGCATCGCAAGTCGAGCAATTCTCATCGCTTCCTAGGGCGAGGGCACTTCTAGTTCTCTGGGGAGCTTCATGGGCAAACAGCCGCAGCGGTTCACAATGACGCAGTGGGACGTGTTCTCTTCGAATCCGCTGGAAGGAAATTCTCTCGCCGTCGTCTCGGATGCACGCGGACTGAGCGATGCCGCGATGCACGCGATCGCCAAGGAGATGAATCTTTCGGAGACGACTTTTGTTTTTCCACGCGCTGCGGAGATCGAGCGGCAGAGCGGCGTGCGGGTGAGGATATTTACGGTGGAAGAGGAACTGCCCTTTGCCGGTCATCCGACGCTGGGCACGGCGTTTGCGTTGCGTGGCGAGAGCGGCGCGACGGAGATCACGCTGGAACTCAACGTGGGAAAGGTTCCGGTGAGATTTGAAGAGACAGCTGGCTCGCCGACGTTTGGAGAGATGACGCAGGTTGATCCCACCTTCGGAGTGCGGCACGACCGCGAAGCGATGGCGCGCGCGACGGGATTGCGTGTGGAAGATTTCGATTCTTCGTTGCCGATCGAAACCGTATCGACCGGACTGCCCTACGTGGTCACTCCTTTGAAATCGCTGGGGGTCATCCAGGAGTTGCGGGTTGACCTGCACCGGGCCGGCGAGTATCTGGAGAGCACCGGCAGCAAATTCATGTACTTCGTGACGCGGGAAACGGTCGATCCCGCGGCCGGTTTGCACGCCCGGATGCTGTTTTATAACGGAGAGGATCCTGCCACCGGTTCGGCGGCGGGCTGCGCCGCGGCATGGATGGTGAAGAACGGAGTGGCCAAATCCGACCAGCGCGTGCTGATCGAGCAGGGCCTGGAAATCAAGCGGCCGAGCCGAATTTTTGTGCGGGCTGCGCGACGCGATAACCGGATAGTTAACGTTCGCGTCGGAGGCAATGCAGTCGAAGTTATCCGCGGCGAAGTTTTTCTCTAGCGCACATCGCGCAAGACGCGGAAAACATTGACGAGCATTCACTGTTCAAAAAAGCAATAGCCAAAAAGTTCCATTAGCATCGGCGGCACTTTACAGCAAGCGTGCTTCCCGTTAGCATGCATTTCGCTCTGTACATTCTTCATATTGAGAAAAGCCTCCGTTGGCATGTGCGGCCCACCTTGTGCCAACGGATTGCGGAAGGCTGATGAAACCGAAACGCACGATCTTGTGTGTGGATGACAACGAGCAGTCTCTTTCTCACCGGAAAATCATGCTGGAGACCCGCGGATACCGGGTGGCCAGCTTCTCACGCGGAGAGGAAGCGATGGAGCGATTCGCCCAGGGCGGAGTGGACCTGGTGATCGCCGACATGGCGATGCCGGGATTGGACGGGCCGCAGCTCATCGCCAAAATCAAGGAGCTGTCGCCGCAGACGCCGGCGATTCTGATTTCCAGCAAGGTCCGCATCTACGATCACGACTCGCAGGCGGATGTCTTCCTCACGAAAGGGATGTACTCTCCGGCTGATTTGCTGGAGCGAGTGCGGCTGCTGTTGATTCGCAAGCGTGGGCCCAAGCGCATGCAGCAGCGGCCTCCCGCGATTGCGCGGCAAGTCGGCGCGGCCTGAGGACGAGAATTCTCCTGCGCGATTCCTTTCGGTTGCGCCGCCGAAAAATCACGGGCGTCAAAAAAACTCATAAGACAGTTTAGCGACTGCCACAGTGCGACCCCGCACCCGGGCTGTGCCATCGTGTAAGATTCTTACCAGGCATGGCCGGAGCATTCATCGAAGCGAAAGACCTGCGCAAGACTTATCACGTGGGCAAAATTGAAGTCGAGGCGCTGCGTGGAATTTCTTTCAGCGTGCAGAAGGGCGAGTTCGTCAGCGTGGTGGGCCCATCGGGCAGCGGAAAGTCCACCCTCTTCTATCTGCTGGGAGGGCTGACTCGGGCCGATGGCGGCAGCGTTATGCTCGACGGAGACAATCTGGCCTCGCTCTCGGACGCCGAGCGCACCCGTATGCGCAAGCGCAAGATCGGATTTGTGTTTCAGAAGTTCAACTTGCTTCCGACTCTGGACGCGCGGTCGAATATTCTGATGGCGCAGGAGATCTCAGGAAATGGCAACCGCGACCCGGCGTACTTCAACCGCATCACCGATTTGCTCGGCCTGACCAAGCGTCTGGGGCACCGGCCCGCGGAACTTTCTGGAGGAGAACAGCAACGCGTCGCGCTGGCGCGTGCGCTGATCAACAAGCCGACGGTTGTGCTGGCGGATGAACCGACTGGCAATCTGGACTCGAAGAACTCCGATGTCGTGCTCAGCATGTTACGGCTTTCGAACCAGGAACTGGGGCAGACCGTGATGATGATTACGCACAACCCCCAGGCGGCCACGTATGGCGACCGGATCATCCACATGCGCGACGGGCAGATTGTGAATCTGGAAGACGACCCGCAGTGGGCGCGGCACTAGAGCTGGGCGTTACTGCGGCAACCCGATCCGGCGCAGCAGGTCGACGTAGCGCGGGTCGGAGCGAACGTTTTCCCAAAATGGGTCTACCCTGAGATAGAGCATGCCCACTGAACGCTCTTGGTAACCCTTTTCCAGCAATCGAAAGGTTTCTTCTCTCTCGCCAAGGCCCGCGTAGATCGTTGCGAGCTGATAATAATCGACATAAGTGCGTGGGGACAGATGCTCAACCTCTCTGGCGATCTTCAGCGCATCATCTCGTCTCCCCGCGACGGCGTAAACCCAACCTAGGCCGTCAGCAACCAACTGGTTCTCAGCCGCGACAGCCTTGTCCGGCTCGGCTATTTTGTCGTATTCCGCAAGGGCTTGTGGGTACATACGTTTCATCGCGTATGACCAAGCCAACTGAGCGCGAATGAATGCCGCGTTAGGATAAAGATCGAGGGCTTTTTGAAAATGAGGGATCGATTCATCGTATCGCCCCATGACCAAATAAGCATGCCCCAGACCGCCCAGTGAATGTGTTGAGATAGGGTCAAGCTCCTCCGCTCGCTTCCTCTCACGTATACCTTCGTCAAATCGGGTTTTCGTAAGCAGGCACTCGGAATACCGTTCATGGGAGATAGCACTGCTGGGGTTTAGTTCGATAGCTGCTTTGAATTCTCGCTCGGCGGTTGACCAGTCCCAATCGTAGAACCACTCAGCATAGGCTAAAGCAGC
>Ga0187819_10000998_pt1 | contig 14493 bp, 11 predicted proteins | sample NC_wetland_sal_i_15_FD_132411 | JGI IMG/M metagenome (GOLD analysis project Ga0187819, IMG submission 132411) | Wetland sediment microbial communities from Neuse River Estuary, North Carolina, USA - SO4_4 | ecosystem: Environmental > Aquatic > Freshwater > Wetlands > Sediment | place: USA... | reverse complement strand
CGAAGGAATTGCGCGACGCCATCGCCCGGAAATTCGAGCGCACGCAGGGCGTGCGCGTCGATCCGGAGCGCGAAATCACCGTCACCTGCGGCTCGACCGAAGCCATGATGGCGACGATGATGGGCATCATCAATCCCGGCGACGAAGTCGTCATCTTCGAGCCGCACTATGAAAACTACGGCCCGGACGCGATCCTCTCCGGCGCCACGCCGCGCTTCGTGCAGCTTCAGCCGCCGCATTGGAATTTCGACCGCGATGAACTGAAACGCGCCTTCGGCCCCAAAACTAAAGCCATCATCGTCAATACGCCCAATAATCCCACGGGAAAAGTTTTCTCGCGCGAAGAGCTGGAATTCATCCGCGACCTCTGCGTGGAATGGAACGCCTACGCCGTCACCGACGAAATCTACGAGCACATTATTTACGACGGCACAAAGCATATCTCGATGGCCTCGCTCGACGGCATGCGCGACCGCGCCATCACCATCAATGGGATGTCGAAAACCTACAGCGTTACCGGATGGCGCGTCGGCTGGGCCATTGCGCCGCCGGAAGCTTCCATCCCGATTCGCAAGGTGCACGATTTTTTGACGGTCGGAGCCGCGGCGCCCCTGCAGCAGGCCGGCGCGGTCGCCCTCGAATTGCCGCCCAGTTACTACCAGAAACTCGCCGAAACCTATCTCGTGAAGCGCGACCGCATGCTGTCCATCCTGACCGACGCCGGCTTCCGCTGCTTCAAGCCAGCGGGCGCCTACTACATCATGACCGACATTTCCGGTTTCAACTTTCCGGACGACATGGCCTTTTCGAAGTACCTCGTCGAAAAAATCGGCATCGCCGTCGTCCCCGGTTCAAGCTTCTACGACGATCCGGCCATGGGCGCGCGCCAGGTCCGCTTCACCTTCTGCAAGAAAGAATCCACACTAGCGGCCTGCGCGGAAAAGTTGTCCAAGCTTCGGGTGTGACAAAGCGAGAAACTTGCGATGGTGGCCCACGGTGCATCGCAGAGTTCCCGTAAGGTCCGTCTCTCAGAACCCAGATATTCGTTTTGGGTCGCTAGCGGTAATTCTAGCCAGTACGACCTATCCGGGCCACAACCAGGGACGCCAGCGGCAGACCTAGCCATCAAAGCCGGAGTTGCGAACAACTAGAAGTTTCGAGGAAACAAGATCCTTCATGGAGGCCGATATGGCAAATATGCAGATTCGTAACGTAGCGATCGTCGGGACGGGCTTGATCGGCGCGAGCTGGGCGGCGCAGTATCTGGCCAGCGGTTTTGACGTCATCGCCACGGATCCCGCGCCAAACGCGGAGGCCAACTTACGAAAGGGCGTCGACGAGGCCTGGGAGTTACTCACAGTCATTGGCCTTGCTTCGGGCGCAAGCCGCGACCGGCTGACGTTCACTGCCGATATGAAGGAAGCGCTGTCCAAGGCCGACTTTGTGCAGGAGAGCGTCCCGGAACGCCCCGACATAAAGGTCAAGGTGTTCGCCCAAATGGACGAAGCTGCTCCACCGGACACGATCCTCGCTTCCAGCGCATCCGGCATCACTATGGACATCATTCAGTCCCGCTGTAAGCATCCCGAGCGCTGCGTTGTCGGCCATCCCTTTAACCCTCCCCACGTCATTCCCCTGGTTGAAGTCGTAGGCGGGGCGAAGACTTCCGAGGCGGTGATCGAACGAGCCATGACGTTTTACGCGTCGATCGGCAAAAAGCCGATCCGGCTGCGCAAATCCATCCCGGGCCATGTCGGGAACCGGCTTCAAGCCGCGCTCTACCGGGAGATCCTCTATCTCATTCAGCAAGGTGTCCTCAGCGTGGAGGATGCGGACATCGCGGTGTCCTATGGGTCGGGGCTTCGTTGGGGCGTGATGGGCCCTAGCCTGCAGTGGCATTTGGGTGGCGGGCCCGGCGGGATCCAAAACTTTGTGGAGAAATTCATGGACGGCTTCGCGGGCCTCATGAGGAAACTCGAAATGCCCGACGTCACGCCGGCGCTGATGCAAACAGTAATCGCTGGCGTGCTGAAGGAAGCCAACGGCCAATCGGTCGAGCAGCTTGCTCAGGCCGAGAACAAGCTGGTGTTGGAGCTCCTCGCGCTACGCGCAAAGGCAGGCAGAACACTTCCGTAAAGCATATAAATTTCGATTGCCTTCCTTGCATTGAAGTCCCCATCATGTTCGTTTAAGGAACCTGCAAACTTTTGGACTGTATTAGCTTCCAAAGTGAAGCTAGCATTGTTGTATGTAGGGTTGGCCTTTGGACGAACAAGCAAGACGATGCATCAGGGTGAGAGTGGTTAAGACAACGAGTGAAGCCACATTACCTGTTGGCCACTCATAAAAGGAATTCACGATTAAGTGAAGCTCGATGATCGAAAGAAACAAACACTCGCAACCAAAGAAGCAGCGTTCTGTTCGTCGCTGTCCGCTCGTCGCTTCTGCAGAGGTGACTGAGCCAAATTCCGGGGCGCTAATCTCAGGGCGCACCTCGGAAATAGCCCTTGGCGGCTGCTATGTTGACGCGCTAAATCCGCTCCCCGAGGGGACACTGGTTGGGTTGCGGATTCTCAGGGATCAGGGCGTCTTCGAAGCCAAAGCCAAGATAGTCTACAGCCACCCAGGATTCGGGATGGGCCTGGCCTTTACAGAGATGACACCCGACCAGCGATCACTACTAGAAGCCTGGTTGGTCGAGATCGTCAGCCAACTCAAGTCGGATTCTTAGGTTCTGCTGCACTCGTTCAAACCTCTTCCGAGGCTCTCCGGTCCACTTACGCGAACTTCGGACCGCTCTACTATGCCAAAGGGCTTTGATCACTCGCTTCCAATGACTTGTTGCAGACCGTCGGGCACTCCTATGTACATGGAGCTAGGGCGAAGCTGCACTTCTTACAGGTGACTTTACAGGCGGGAAAAAATCGTGCCGAAATGCGTTCGTCATTCGGCGCTGGATGAGCCGCCTCATCAAGGCTCGATGAGTTTGGCCAGGCCGTTGTAGTCCATGGACTCGAGAACCTTCCGCGCGGCGGCTTCGTCGGCGGCGATCATTTCCGGGCGCGATTCGATCCAAGCCCACACCACAATGCTTCTTGTGACCAGGATGCGATGGCCGATTTTTACCTTGGGGTTCACATATCCCGGCGGAGCCAGAGAAACAGCTATACGGACTAACGTGTGGGTAACAGCCCCATTCAGGATTTCCGGAGTTTGCCGAAAGAAAGGATGTCCTGCCAGGTTGCCCGCAGGCAGCGGGTGCAGAGCGGGAGCCGTTGTGGAAGGGGTTCGGTTTGTATGAATCACGAAAGTGACCTTGCGGCGCCGGGATTCCAACGTCCGCCCGCGCTCGTCCAACTCCTGTCCCTTCTTGTTTAGAGAATCCATGAGCGCCTGAAACGGGGGATAGACGTTGTTGCTGGCCTTTTCCAGCTTTTCAATCAGAGGCTGGACTTCATTGATCTTGCCCTGGTTTGCAAGCTCCGCAACCTGTTTGCTCAATCGATCCGCTTCGGCGCGGCGCGCGTCTTCGTAGGCTTTCCGTTCGGCGCCGTGCTCTTTTTCGAATTCGTCGGCTGCAGTTTCCACTTCCTGTTTATGTGAAACCTTGTCTTTTTCTAGTTGCGCCATTTCAAGGTCGAGTTGCGGATCGTTGTACCACCAATCCTGTTGGACCTGGTAACTAGGATATTCGTAAACGAGGGAATCGGCACCTTTGTAGACGTAGGTTTCATTCGCTGCGGAGCTAGCCAGGGGATAAGGATCCACCGTCATGTCCTGAGGCGAGGCGTTGGGCATGAAGGGAACGAGTGCTTTATTCATGGCCGCCAGCCAGCGGTTTGTGGCCTCTTCGTCTTGCGCGGCAGCCGCCACGGCAAGGATGAAAACTGCCAGTGCGAACAGGGTGAGCCGTCTTCTCATCAGCGCCTCCCGCTATTGCTTCACTAGCTCGACGCGCCGATTCTTGGCGCGGCCTTCTTCAGTGTCATTTGTCGCGGCCGGGGCGATGGGGCCGGCGCCGACGGCATGAAGCCGGGCAGCGGCAGCGCCGTATTTAGTTGTGAGCGCACTCAGCACAGCGTCCGCGCGGCGCTGCGATAAATCCGTATTGGCCGCCAACGTCCCCACGTTGTCCGTGTGGCCCACGACATAAAGCTCGAGCTGCGGATCTTGTTGGAGAAGTTTGGCGATCTCTTTCAGCGTGGCGTCAGATTCCGGTTTGATATCGGCTTTCGCGGTATCGAAATAGATTCCATAAACGGAGGCGTGGCCCGTTCGGGTGATATCCCCGGCGAGTGTTTCCGCGTTTACCGCAACTAACCCGGATTGCATCGCCTTCAGCTCGATCACGTCGAGTTGCACTTGCGCGGGAACGCTCGAATTGTCTTGCTCAAGGTGGACGCTGACATAAACATCGCCATCCGGCCGCGAAAGTTTCGCGGATGCCTGATGGGGCGAGCAACCCGCGCACCACCCGGTGTTTTCCACCGTTCCGCCTCCGCACTGGTCACCACTTGAACAGGTAAACAGCGTCTGAAATCCGGCGCTCTGCAGGGCCTGCGTGTAGTTCCGGAATATTTCCAGCGGTGAGCGGTCCAAGGGGCTCTCGTAATGGATGCGCGTCACCTTGCCTTCCAAATTTTGGCTCTTGACCCATTTGTTATCGGTGATCTTTCCGAGCGGCAATGTGTATTCGTCAAATTCCCTGGACGCATATTCCGTGATCACGGAGCCAGGATAACGTGAAATCAGCGGATGGTCCTTGGCTCCTTCCACGTCTTGCTTCTGCGCCAAGGCACAACAGGGGATCCAGAGAACCAGCCATCCGATGATCGCAATTCCCACTCGCCAGGGTTTCATCTGAGTCCTCCTCGTTCGTAGTTCATCGCCCCCTCTATACAGCCGTTGACCGGAGGCGTCAACAACAAGGCTGACCCCGAGCCAAGTCCGGACAAGTTATCGGAATGTGGAAAAGACCAGATTTCCAGTCACCGAGAATCAAGTTTGTCAGAATGCCGCAACCAGCTTTGCATGTTGTGGAAGTGATCGCATTTGTGCTTCTGGTCCGAGTCGACTTCTTTCGCTGTATAGCGTTGCAGCGACATCTCCAGTTCGGTACGCTCAATCGGCAGAAGCAATATGCTCCATGGCAGCGGATCCGCATTCGAGATTGGATTCAATGGAATGCATAGGCTAACCGTACGAAAAAAGGGAGAAGAAACACTCCGCCGTAGCGAGGAGCAATTCCTCAAACTTATTCAAGACCTGCACGTGGGTATCCTCTTGCTGGGACCTGCTACTGAAGCAAAGTTTGCCAATCAAGCAGCGCTCGATATGTTTGGATTGAGATGGGAGGAAGCCCTGGGGAACAATATTTCACAAACCTTTACCCCCATCCGTGAAGACGGCACGAAAATCCTGTCATCCATGTTGCCTGGAGCTCGTGCGATCACAACCAGGCAAACGATTCGCAATCAGGTGGTCGGTTGGCGGCGGCCAGAGTCAAACGACGTCCTGTGGACTTTAATCGATGCTATCCCTCAGTTAACCGATCAAGGGGAAGTCACCACCGTAATTCTCTCCCTTACCAATATAACAGTGATGAAGAGAGCGGAGGAAGCCCTGCGCAGCAGCGAAGAGCTATTCCGCACACTCGTTCAATACTCGAATGTGGGTGTGGTGTTGTATGGGCCGAACCAGGAAATTCAATTTGCAAATCAGGCAAGCCTCGTAATGTTTGGGAGGAAAGAAGAGGAGGTCTTAGGAAAAAAAGGCATCGATCTCAGCATGACTCCGCTTAACCAGGATGGAACGGAAATGCCAATCTCGATGCGTGCTGTGCCACGTGCGTTTGCAGCAAGGCAAGCAATCCTCAATGAAGTGACGGGTTGGCGAGGAGCAGGTTCGAATGACGTATTATGGCTCCAAGGGGAAGCTGTGCCTTTGTTTGACGAGAATGGGGAGGTGGAACGGCTGATTACATCGTTTGTAGACATCACCAAGAGGAAGCAGACAGAAGAGGCACTGCACCAACTTTCGACGCGTTTGCTTCAGCTTCAAGATGAAGAAAGGAGGCGTCTCGGCCGGGAACTTCACGACGTTCTGGCTCAAAAAGTGCTGGCCGTAAATCTAGATCTAGCGCAAGTGGCGCGCTCTTCAGTCCCTCTGGACAAACATGCGAAGCAAGCACTTTCCGAAGCACGCAGTATACTGCGCGAGATGTCTCGAGAGATTCGAACACTCTCCTATGCCTTGCACCCTCCCGTGCTGGACGAGTTGGGCCTGATATCGGCAATTCAAGAATTTGCCGCTGGATTCAGCGCTAGGAGCGGCATTGCGTTGGAAATGGACCTCCAGGCGGGCTTTGGACGGCTTTCTCAGGAAGCCGAGACAGCGCTGTTTCGCATTGTCCAGGAAAGTTTATTGAATATCCAACGACATTCCGGCAGCAAGACTGCAAAAATTCGCCTGGACGGGGATTCTGATGGCGTAGAACTGCAGGTGAGCGATCGAGGTCGCGGGATATGCAGAAGGCGGGTAGAACGCGGGAGCAGACCTGGGGCCCGCTTGGGGGTTGGGATACTCGGGATGCGTGAACGGATGGCGCAACTCGGAGGTAAACTCGAAGTGGAATCCAGCTCATCGGGAACAACTGTGCGGGCTACTATCCCTTTAGTGATTGAGATCGCTTATGCCGCTTCGCATTCTAGTGGCGGATGACCATAACGTTGTACGAACTGGGCTTCGTACCCTCTTGGAGACCCAGAAAGGGTGGAAAGTCTGTGCAGAGGCTGCTAACGGGCGTGAAGCAGTCGAAAAGGCGGGCCGACTGAAGCCGGGCGTGGCCATCCTGGATATTGGAATGCCTTTGCTGAACGGAATTGAAGCCACTCGCCAGATCCGCAAAGTTTCACCGAAAACGGAAGTTCTCATCTTGACCATGCACGAGTCTGAACTCATGATCCAAGGAGTCTTGGAAGCGGGAGCGCGAGGGTACATCTTGAAGGACGATGCGGATCGGAATTTGATCGCGGCCGTGGAGGCCCTGCGCCGTCACAAGCCGTATTTATCCTCGCGGATACCCACGGCTGCACTCCAAGTAGAGGTGCCTCTTGGTGAGGTCTCAGCACGGCAGCGGCGCCGATTGACGCCCCGCGAGCGCGAAATCGTGCAGCTTTTGGCTGAAGGAAAGGGCAACAAGGAAATCGCCGAATTCCTTGGCATCAGTGTAAAAACAGCAGAGACGCACCGCGCCAATATAATGCTCAAGCTTAATTTCCACTCGATCACGGAGCTTGTCCGGTACGCGGTGCGCAACCATATCATTCAAGGCTAGAACCCCGCTTCCTCTACATGTAATTCCCTAGGGAATCAGACGAATTTCCATTTTTTTGCCGACGCGGCACACTACGCCGCGGCTAAGAACATTCACGGGTCTGTGGGAGTGTGCGATGGTCCCCAAAAATAAACTCATTCGCACCTTGGTTGCCGATGACTCGAAAATGGCTTTGCTTTCGCTTTGCAGATACCTTGAGTTCGAGGGATATTTCGAAATCATCGCGACCGCTACTGATGGCCTGCAACTATTGCATAAGGTCGCGCTCTGCTGCCCCGACCTGGTGTTAGCTGATTTGAGCATGCCTATGCTCAGTGGACTCGAGGCGGCGACGGAGCTGCGAAAGGCCTTTCCTAAAATGCGCATCATTATCTTCACAGAATTGAGCGGCCTTCCCCTTCGGGACGAGTGCCTGCGATCCGGTGCCGATAGCTTTGTCGAAAAGAGCCAAATGCCTGAAAAACTGATGGAGGAGGTCCGCAGGCTTTTCCCGAGCAATTCCAGGCAACAGTAGCTTCCAGCGCTCAGGGGTCTGTATTGCAGAAAGGTGAAGCCGCGTGTATAGCGTTTTTACGAAACTTGGTGATGGCGAATTTATTTTTGTCGCGTTCTGCGACAACCTTGAAGAGGCCTTGAAACTCGTAAAGTCTCTCAGTGCCGAGTGGCCCCGTGAATATGTAGTCCGAGATTCGGAAGGCAACGAAGTTGACCTTGAATAATCAGAGATCCGAACCAAAAGTCATGCGATTTCAAGTATGACGTATCTAACGCTGGTAGGCCGAATCTGTGAGCTAACTGCCGAGAAGTCCTCTTGTCTGAATCTGACTTTTAACGGGATTAGCTAAGCGGTTAGCAGGATATGAACCGGCAACGACCCGTCGAGCGGTCCCTCCAGCGAGTGTCGAGCCGAAACGGTTACCGACCAAGGAACGCGAGGAGTGTAGCAATTTTGGCGTGCTCGCATGACACCCCTGCCCATCCTTGACAGGATAGCGGACGCGTAGGGGAAAGAAGGACCACTCCTGTCGCGCGCGCATGAAGACTAAGGGGACGGAAATGTGCTTGCGGCCCGCAGTTCTCTTCACTTACTGAGCAGCGGGGGCCCTCTCGCTGCTCGCGGGTTTTGCGTCTTTTTTGATCGGAACTTGATTCCAATAGGGAAGCCAGCCGCGGTCCTTATCCGGCTCCGATTGCGGAGTGTCTGGAAAGAATCCGTAGCGATTCGGCATTACTATCTCGGGCAATGTTTTCCTGTCCAGGACATCGGTTTCCTTAATCGTGCCGTTCTTAAAAAGGATAAACGCAGTCAACGCGTAAATTTCGTCCGGGTTGAGAGTCCCTTCGGCTTCCCTGGGCATGGCGCGGTTAATGAAGTCCCAAATTGTGGTCGCAAAGGGCAAGTAGGCCGCGGAGCTCCGAATTGGATTCGGGGTGTTGTAGGTGCCGACGCCACCTGCCAACCGCGGGAATGGGAAGATGCCTTCAGCATTCTTGCCGTGACAAAAGGAACATTTCGTAGCGTAAATTTTCGCGCCTTCGACGGCGCTGCCGCTGCCGGCTGGAAGTTCCTTGCCGTCAGGACCTACCGCATGATCCCAAGCGCGTATTTCCGTATCTGTCGGCGTCCTGCCCAGCTTGTAGGTGGGAGACTGCGCCGCAGCGACACCAAACGCGAGCAGAACGATTGCCAGCAATCGAAAACTAGACCTTGACGTTGAAAGTGCTGTATAGCGCATCGGTCACACTCCCATCTTGCCCGATTTTCCAGAGCTGAATCGGATTGTTCAGGAACTCCGAGATATTTGCGCTTTCCCAAAATCTTTCGACGGCTTCGCCTGAAAGGTGCGGCTCTCTGTTATTGCCCCAGAGCTGGGCCAGTTCCAGCATGGTGGGCTGAATATCGCCGAATTCATTGGTGCAGCGAGACATGATCACGGTTTCCGAACCATTCCAATGCCAGTCGAAGCGGAAACGCGTGTGCGCCTTTCTGAATACCGGCGTTTGGAGAACCGCATCCTTCCAGGTTTTTCCATTGTCCGTGCTAACTTCCACTCGACTGATCGCTCCCCTGCCGCACCATGCCAGTCCAGTAATCTGATAATAACCGGGCTCCTTCAAATGGTGAGCGTCGCAGGGAAATGTAATCAGTGACTTCGGTCCGACTTGAGATTCGTATATGGTCGCTTTCCCGTCCGGCCTCAAATTGGTGTAAGCCGAGGTTTCGCTCTGGAAATAGTAGGGCTTGTCCACCACCTTGATATTCCTCAGGTACTTCACATTGTTGACGCCTTGCCAGCCGGGAACGATCAGCCTCAAGGGATAGCCCTGTTCGCGACGCAGCGCTTCGCCATTCTGGCCGTATGCCACGATCACGTCGTCCAGGCATTTCTCAAGGGGCATGCTCTTTGCATGGTGCTCGGTGTCATTCCCTTCCGCGACGATCCACTTCGCGCCCTTTTGCACTCCGGCTTCCTGGAGCAACAGCGACAGGGGGACGCCCGTCCATTCACTGCATGAAGTTCTTCCATGAAGTGCTTGGATGATGTGAATGTCTTTGGTCAACTCGGGGGATCTTTTCTTGTCAGCCAGATAGGATTTGTAGTGCATTAAGCCGCTGTTGCCGGTGCACTCGAGGAAATGAATGCGGGATACGGACGGGAGGCGATGCAATTCCTCCATTGTGAAGATCAGGGGGCGGTCCACCATGCCGTGAATCAAAAGAGTGTGTTCACGAGGATCGATGTTAGGGAGATGCTGCTCCCGGAGCACCAGGAAATGGAGCGCGGCCGGCGTGATAACGCCCATCGTATCCTGGAGCGGAGTCAGATTCCGCAATCCGTTCGCATTCAGTGCGCCCACGCTGTGCACGCGGTTCGTCGTCTCGTATCGAGAACGTGCGCCATAGGAAAGATCCTCGATCGTGGGATCGTCGGGCATCTGGATTTCGGCCGCGTGTGCTTTGCCCTTGGCGAAGGGTATTGCTCCCACAGCCAGGCCGGCCAGCGCCGCGCTTCTTTTCAAAAATCCTCTGCGGTCAGGATTGTTGGAATTCATGGTGGAATCCTCCTGAGCTAGATCTTTTTTGGAAGGCCCGTAGGCCCAACCATTCACTGTCTTGGAGCCAGTCTTTGGCGGCACTCTCCCGCGAATGGAACCAATTGAAGCGCAGTCTTTACAGCCGACGCAGTGCCATGCATCACTGATTCATGTGACCGGGGACACAGCGAAGCGGTGGTGTGAGGGTACTTTGGCACGCCTTACCTCTAAACGCACCCGAGTCTCGGATGGCTGGAGGCCCGTGCCTACATTCCGATGATCCCTGTCAGCTCAACCGGTCGATGCAACACCATTTAACCAGTTGATCTGACAATACTTCCCATCGAGAATCAATCTGTACAACAGTACTCGATCAGAACCTAAACAGGGTTTTTGTTTTGTTCGAATTGACGCCCGCGAACGGAATCAGCCTCCCAGACTCCTACAAGAGGATTTTGAGTAAGTGTTGCATCGACCCATTAAGACCGCCTTCGGTTTCCGGAAGCCGCGCACGTGCTCTTAGATGGCCCGTCACCATGCACCGTCTTTAGGCGAGACCCTATCTGTTGCTTTTGACAGTTCCACGGCAAGGGAATTCCGGAGCAGCATCAGCAATAAGTGAGACTGTGGCCTTACAAGCAGGACCGTGAGGCTCACGATCGTCGGAACACGCTGTGCGTGTTCTCAAATCGGTTCGCACGATCAAATTGTGAAGGATTGGACGGGGCAAACTCCAAGACGAAGCAATCGAAGGATGAGCGGCAGCGCCTTTACGAAACGCAGTTAGGAGTGCGATTGAGAATGAGGACATGCAAATTGCGATGGTCCGCTCTGGCTGCAATCACGATCAATCTACTGCTTTCTCTGACCTCGCCCACCGCCGCGCAGAAGGTCACAGTTGACACAGATAATCCCGCGAATCTCGCACACTTCAAGCGCTACGCCTGGGGCAAGAATCATATGGTGACTGCCCTACGGCCAGAGGATGTGACTAATGTTGAGGCCGTGCTCAACGATTCCATCAATCGGCAGTTGCAGTCAAAAGGCTATGTTCTCGACGAAAAAAATCCCGATTTTCGGATTTCCTATGATGCTGGTGGGCAGATCGAGAGCGGAGCAGGCATCAGGCCGGACTTGCTTCGGATGGACACATACGGCCAGGGTTGGGTTGCGCCGATGGACGTCTGGGCGACCACTTTGGCACAGATGCAGATCAACATTGTGGGCGTGAGCTCGAATGCCCCCCTTTGGCGAGCTATGGTCTCCCAAAAAGTGAGCGATCGGGACAAGTTCCTGCGCGACCTGAATAGAAACATCGACAAGATTACGGCGAGCGCTTTGAAGAAGTTCCCAGCAGCCGCAAAAGGCAGCTGATTCCCGATGTGGCCGAGTCCGCGCGGCTGAAATCCGACATTCCGATAAGACCTGGCGGGTTTAGGAGGCAATTCAGTAATAAGTCTTCTGTTCGCAAATGGTGGCAATAGAATTGGTGAAGCTAGGGAAGACACCGTCGATTGCAATTTCGCCTGATGCGAATTGACTTGAGGTCGTCCACACTAAAGAAGTTTAGGACGATCCACACGCAAGCGGTTTCACTCAAGCAGATCACCGATTTGCTTGTGACGCGGTTCACTCTAGCTAATTGTGATATATATCACAGAGCATTTTAGTGAGTCGTGGTAGGAACCATCCATTGTGAGCGAGATCTCCTTCATTTGAGGTGGCACTTTGGGTGAGGTGTCAAGCGCGGTTTTGCGTAAGGCCCCCAATATCGAAGATCCCTTCCGATTGATGGCTGATTTCGCCCCGGTTCTGATCTGGATGTCGGGCACCGACAAACTCTGCACTTTCTTCAATAAACCTTGGCTCGATTTCACCGGGCGAACCCTGGATCAGGAGGTGGGAAACGGATGGGCGGAGGGAGTTCATCCAGACGATCTTCCGAGCTGCTTGGCTACCTATGTCAACGCGTTTGAGCGGCGAGAAGAGTTCAGGATGGAGTATCGCCTGCGACGGTATGACGGGGAGTATCGATACGTATATGACACGGGAGTGCCGAGATTCAATCAGGACGGGACGTTTGAAGGGTATATCGGATCTTGTGTGGATGTGACGGAACGCAAGCGCACAGAAGAAAAACTTCGCGAAACCGAAGAGCGGTTTCTCCAGGCAGCCCAAGTTGGAAAGATGTTCGCTTATGAATGGGACCTCACAACCGGTTTGATCGTGCTCTCCGGGGAGTCTGCCCACATTCTCGACGTGGATGAGAGGGCAACTACTTCCCACGAGGAATTAATGACTCATGTTCACCCAGACGACCGGGAAAAACTTGAGGCCGCTATCGCCGAGCTCAGTCCGGACAAACCTAACCTTCAAATTAGCTATCGGAGGAGACTCCTTGACGGTACCTTGATTTGGGTGGAGAGAAAGGGTCTTGGGCAATTCGACTCGCATGGCAAATTGGTTCGAATGGTAGGGCTAGTAGTAGATATTACTGACCGCAAACGGACAGAAGATGGACTTCGCCAGAAAGAGATGGAACTTTTAGAAGCACAGCGTTTGGCGCAGATTGGCAGTTGGGAATGGGATCCAAATGCCGACGTTGTCACTTGGTCACGGGAACTTTACCGGATCGGCGGCCGTGATCCCATGCTGCCACCGCCTAGTTACAAGGAGTGCGCTGACCTCTTCAGTGCCGAAAGTTGGGAGCGACTGCAACGCGCCGTCGAAGCGGCTCTGCGACATGGAAGATCATACGAACTCGACCTGGAGATGGTCAGACCAGATGGCACCACGAGATGGATCACGGTCCGTGGCGAGGCAGTGAGCGATACCGCAGGGCGCATCATCCGGTTACGTGGGACAGCTCAAGACATAACCGAGCGCAAGCTCGCGGAAAGAGAACTTACCCTGGCCAACGATCGGCTTCGCTTGGCAATGGAAGCCGGCAAGTCAATGGGGTGGGATCGGGACGTTAAGACCGGGCGAGACACTTTGTTCGGCGACCTGCAGACCATATTTGGAATCCCATCGGAGCCCTATGAAGGGCACGTGGAAGATTTCTATCGTTACCTACACCCGAACGACCGAGAGCGGGTCCTAGAATCGATCAAGGAGTCCATGAAAAGCAAGAATCCATACGCGGCGGAGTTCCGCGTCCTTTGGCCTGATGGCACCGTGCGCTGGGTGACAGCCAAGGGGAAATTTTACTACTCACCAGAAGGTGAGCCCGAGCGCATGCTTGGCACGTCAGTAGACATCACTGAACGCAAACTCGCGGAAGAGGGTCTGCGTGAAAGCGAAGAGCGTTTGCGTTTGGCTGTTCAAGCCGGGAAGATGTACGCCTTTGAGTGGGAAGCGGCCACCGATGTGATCATTCGATCTGAAGAGGTCACCCATATCCCCAGTTTGATTGGCGAACCAATTAGGCTCACCAAACAACAATTGCTTGCGGGTGTTCACCCTGAAGACCGAACAACATTTAATGCCTCGTTAGCCGAGTGTACTCCGGAGAGCCCGAACCACCAGGTTAGCTTCCGCTTGTCGCGCCCCGATGGAACAGTAATTTGGTTGGAGAGAACCGGGCACGCCCTCTTTGACGAGCAAGGCAAAATGGTGGGAATGATAGGAATGGTGGCTGATATTACCGAGCGCAAGCAGTCCGAGCAGGCACTGATTGAGGCCAACGAGCACTTGGTGGAGGCCAATCAGCGAATCGAGAAATTGAAGGAGATGTTGGAGCATGAAAACGTTTACCTGCAAAAGGAAATCACAGTTGAACGGAGCCATCATGAGGTTGTAGGGCGCAGCGACGCGTTCCGGCGAGTATTGATGAATGCAGAGCAGGTGGCTCCTACGAATTCAGCCGTGCTGCTGCTTGGAGAAACCGGGACCGGCAAGGAACTTATCGCCAGAGCCATCCACCGGTCCAGCAAACGGAAGGACCGGCTGATGGTCAAAGTGAACTGTGCGGCCCTCCCGGCATCACTGGTCGAGAACGAACTTTTCGGCAGAGAAAAAGGGGCTTATACGGGGGCGCTCGCCCGCGAGATCGGACGTTTCGAGCTGGCCAATGAATCCACGATCTTTCTGGATGAGATTGGAGAGTTGCCGCTCGAGCT
>Ga0187819_10000996_pt1 | contig 14495 bp, 11 predicted proteins | sample NC_wetland_sal_i_15_FD_132411 | JGI IMG/M metagenome (GOLD analysis project Ga0187819, IMG submission 132411) | Wetland sediment microbial communities from Neuse River Estuary, North Carolina, USA - SO4_4 | ecosystem: Environmental > Aquatic > Freshwater > Wetlands > Sediment | place: USA... | reverse complement strand
TCGGGAAGGTCGCCGCAAACGAGATAGAGTTCGACTTCGTAAAGTGCTCCGGTACAAGCCGCCGCGCGAAAGTAGATTTCACCGCCGGAATACTTTCTCTGCCGCGTAATCCCAGCGGAAAGATAAAGCAGTTGGGCCAGCGCTGCCAAATCCGGCGCCACGTTATTCGTGACGGTGACACTCTCGCCAATCGCCGAAAGAGCGGCCACGCCAGTTTGCCGCATCTCGGCCGGTAAGCGCATGGGCTCCAGCGACGGATAGATCTTGAAGGGCAAAGGTTGATTGGCAAAATCCAGCAAATGCGCATTCGCCCGGACGCTCTGATACGAATGCTTAGTGGCATTGTGATATTTCCAGGCGAATTCCGTGTTGTGGTTGTCCGCCATAAGCCTGGAGCGAGCCTACTGACTACTGAGAAGATTACGAAGCACCGCTACTTCTGCGGTAATGGCCGTGTGCAGCGCCGGATCCACATCAGGAGCGAAGAGCGGGGAGTGATCGGTGGGAAGCTTGGTCCCGGCAATTTTAGCTTCGGCATATTTCGCCGGATCTGCTCCGCCCAGCGAAAAGTAGAACGACGGAATGCCCTGCTCAATGAAAAAGGAATAGTCCTCTGAGACCATCATGGGCTTGGCGGTTGCGACGTTCTCTTTGCCGAGCGTAGTTTCCAGTGTGCTCCTGAGCCTTCGCGCAAGCGCGGGATCGTTATACACCGCATCCGTCGCCTCATATTGCTCGATCGAAGGCTCGCGCTGCACGCCGGCTGCATCCGCTTCCGCCCTGGTGATGCGCGCGATAGCGGCGAGAATCTGCTTGCGCACTTCCGGCTTGTACGTCCGGACCGTTAACCCCAGTTCGGCCTGGTCGGGAATGATGTTGTCTTTTGTGCCCGCCTGAATGTATCCCACCGTGACCACGGCCGCTTCTCCGGGCTTGACCTCGCGGGAGACGATGGTCTGCAAAGCCAGAACCGTTCTGGCCGCGATCACAACCGGATCAATCGTGTTTTGCGGGGTAGCGCCGTGTCCTCCTTTCCCGTAAATCGTAATCCGCAACGAGTCCGCACTGGCATGGGAATACCCAGGCGTGACTGCGACCATTCCGGCAGGAAAGTCGTTGGCGACGTGCAGCGCGACGCCAACGTCCGGCTTGGGGAAGCGAGTCAACAAGCCATCTTCGATCATCTTCTTCGCGCCGGAGATGGACTCCTCGGCGGGTTGGCCAATCAGCATCAGGGTTCCATGCCAGGTGTCTCGGCTGTGCGCCATCACCGCTGCCGTCCCAAACAGTGCTGCCATGTGCAGATCGTGTCCGCAAGCATGCATCACCGGAACATCGCGTCCTGCGTCGTCTTTGGCATGGACTTTGCTGGCGTAAGGAAGAGCGGTCTTCTCTTCGACGGGAAGCGCATCAAGTTCGGTGCGCAGCATAATGGTCGGGCCACGGCCATTCTTGAGGATGGCAACAATCCCGGTGCCACCAACGTGCTCGGTGACGTCGTAGCCCAGGCTGCGAAGATGGTTCGCCAGTTTCGCCGCCGTTTGGGTTTCGTGGGAAGAGAGTTCAGGATTCTGGTGTAGATCCACATAGAGGGTACGCGCCTCAGGAAAAACGGCGTCGACTTCCTGAGCAGTTTTAGGAGCTTGTGCGAGGCCCAACGCAGCTAAGGCTAGCAGAAGTGTCGCCCATTTCATGGTGGAGGGATGATATCTGTAACCCTGGACCGGCAGCAAATCAATGACGACTGAGCGCGTGTAGCGCGGACATTCCAGTCACCCAGTCGAAGCAAAGCTTAACATTCACCCAAGCACTAGCCCCGAAAAGGGCGGCACATAAATAGCCCAGGACGGAAGTCCTGGGTAAAGCCAGAAAAAAGATGCACGCCCCGCACGGGAGGCACGAAGTTCGCGCAACCGGACACGCGTGGTGATCGCACCCGGCTGCCCAATGCAGCTAGACAAGAACCCATGTAGAGCGGACACTCCTGTCCGCTCCACTGGGCGGAGCTTCTCACTTATTTCGGCGAACAAACGAGCTACGATACTGATTCCGCCCTCTTAAATGCAGTGGACTTTGGTGTTCCACAGTTTCGAGAGCGCGTGTTTATTGTCGGATTCCAGGACGGATTCCAAGGATTTGCCTGGCCAAACCCGACCCATGTTCCGACCGACCAAAAGCTGTTGATCAAGGCTGGATTGAAGCCACATGTGACGGTTAGGGAAGCTCTTCAGGGACTGGATCATCTTCCCAACCATCTGAAACGAATTCACGGACCTAGGGTCGCCGGGGGCTACGCCAAGACTCCGCCAGACAGGGCCATTTATATCGCGGTGAAATCGGCCATATCCAGGAATTCGTTCACGGTCACGGGCGATCCAGTTGCACCGATATCGATCTGAACTTGGAAGCCGACGGCGCTCGACCATCCTCCCGGCAGATGACCTGCAGGATATTTCACGTTAACCGGGTGTACCACCCCATCCACGGTTAGTGTGTCGTAATACATGCAAGGCATGCCACTGCACCGGTTGGTGTCGCCTGCGACGCGGTGAACGTCCCATCGTATCTGGTGCCACTGATTCGCTGCGAGCGAGCAGCGCACTCCTGTATTCATCCAGTGTCCGTGGAGTTGATCGAAGACTTGCCAGAGGTGGTTGACCTGATTGCACTGTGAACCCCACATAAATTCGACTCGGGTTGAACTGGAGAAGTCGAACTGATCGAACTCATACGACCCTGCCACCGAGGCCGCACCCGTGGGGTAGACCCAGAGACTCATGCTGAACGAGGTTGCGCTGTCGTCGCGTCCGGCAATGTAAGTCCACAACGCATTGGTATAGCTCCGCCCGGTGAGGGACACCACCATCGAGCCTCCATCTTTTGACGGAGTCGCATGACCGACGGTTTGCGAAGTTTTGATAGGAATTCCACTTCCCCCAGGGTTGCAGCTTGGCAACACGCAAACCGGCTTCCATCCCTTCATCGAATCATCGGCGTTACGCGCCGAAACCTCTCCCGCATGCAACTGCGTCTGTGCTACAAAAAATGCGGAAAAGAACACGCCGACGTACAGTACAACCCGAGCTCTGCGCACCATGTTCATGTTGTCGTCTCCGAATCTTGCCGCGAATTTTTTTGAGCAGGATGGCTCGGAGGCAAACGTATCCTAGTGAAGGCGAGATCCCATAGATATAGGAAGTACATGCGGACATCGAAAGTACATGACCTAACGGTTATGCTGCCCGAAATGAAACTTTTTGGACGTTCGCTTGTCACTGCGGAACAATCATTGTTACTGGCGGTGATAGCTCGATCTACGCCTTCAAATACCAAGGCACGTTAACAATATTGATCCGCTTATCCCCACCTACAAGCAGCAGCGCCGTCAGCACCTGCCCACGCTGATTGTGCAGGAAATAGTGATACCAGTGGCGCTCCACCATGGTCGCAATTACCACCGCGACGGTCCGACCCGCATTTTCTTTCTCCACTTTCAATACATAGTCCACCAACGGGTGGATCACCATGCGATATGGCGAAGGCAACGTCACCAGCTTGGGAACCCGCGCCCCGGCCGGTTCCTTCTCGGCCCAGTTCCACTCCGTTTTATCTTCATCCGACTCACATGACACATGTACCGCTTGCACATCGGGAGAAACCGTCAAGGCAAACCGTACCGCCTTCAGAGTTGCGGCGTTCCAGCTGTCGACGGGAACAATCACAATCGGCGGCGTCAGGTCTCGACTCCAGGCCATTCCACCTTTCAGTGTCAGCTCCTTCCCCACTCTTTCATAATGACGCCGCACCTTTTTCATAAACACGAGCAGCGCCGGGATCAACAGCACCACCACCCACGCGCCCTCGGCGAACTTGGCCACCACGATCACCATGAGTGTGATCGCCGTGGCCAAAGCTCCAATCCCGTTCACCAGCATCCCTTGCACCGCTTTTGCGCCTTTGGCCGTTCGCCGCCAGTGCCCTACCATCCCTGCCTGCGACAAGGTGAACGCCATAAACGCGCCCACTGCGAACAAAGGAATCAACCGATCCGTCACCCCGCCAAACAAAATCAGCAACAGTCCCGCCAGAATCGCGAGCACCACGATCCCCTGTGAAAATACGAGGCGCCGCCCCCGCGTTGTCAACGAATGTGGAAGGTAATCATCCCGAGCCACCATCCGGCACAAGCGCGGGAAATCCGCAAACGATGTGTTCGCCGACAAACATAGAACGAGCAGCACCGAGAACATGGTCAGATCGTAAAAAATTCCTTTCCCCGCCACCGCCGCCGTCAGCAGCGACAACACGCTCTCATACCCCGGCTGTCCGGGATCCGTCGCCATAATGCCGTAATAGCGCACCAGCAGCGCAATCCCGCCCAGCAACAAAATCAGGATCGCGATGATCGCGGTTAATGTGGTTCGAGCCGCCTCAACCACCGGCTCCTTAAACGCCTGCACTCCATTGCTGACCGCTTCGACTCCAGTCAGCGCCGTACAGCCGCTGGCGAACGCTTTTACCAGAATCCACATTCCGACCGCCTGCAAAGCCACCGGCGCGTGCCTCTCCACCGACACCACTGCGACCGGATGCCCTCCCGAGACGACCACCTTGTACAGCCCAATCACAATCACCAATCCAAGTGTCCCTACAAACAAATACGTGGGAGCCACAAACGCCGACCCTGCTTCCTTCACACCTCTCAAGTTGACGACCGTCAGGATCACCAGCACCGCAAGACACATTGTCAGAGTGTGCGGCTGTAACGAAGGCACCGCCGAAACCAACGCACCGATCCCCGCCGAAATTCCCACTGCCACATTCAACAGGTAATCGATCATTAAAGCCGCGGCCGCCAACAATCCCGCCCTGGCTCCCAAATTCTCTTTCGCAACCGTGTACGATCCGCCGCCCTGCGGGTAAGCCGCAATCGTCTGCCGGTAACTGAAATACACAATCACCAGCAGCGCAATCACCGCTGTCGTCAGCGGCACAATGTAGCGGACGCCCATCAACCCCAGCGGCAATAGAATCGTCAAAGCCGCTTCCGGCCCGTATGCCGCCGAACTCAGCGCATCCAGCCCGAAGGTAGGAATCCCCTGCACCGGAGAAATCCGCTCTCCCTGATCTTCAGAAGAAGCCAGAGGCCGCCCAAACAAAGCATCAATAAATCCCATGTCTCCTCACCAACTCACGCCTCAACGAGCCAACACCCCAGCGACTCTAACAAAGAAGCCAAACAGCCGCGAGTGGTTTACTCGTAAAACTTCTTCATCACGCCGTGACGCGCGTAACTAACCAGCGCAGCTGAACTCGTTGCTTCCCGCCTCCCGCACCGCTATACTGAGAAAGATTCGTCCAGTCGGAGCCCCCATAGCACCGGCTGGGTCGAGGGAGGATCGTCTTCAGCAGTAACGGGACCCCAATTCGGGCCGCCGGGACCAGGGTTGTTGCACAGGATAATCCATGGGTCTCTTGGGCTAGCGGCATCGCCGCGGGCCTGTTCGCGACGCTATTTCCTTCTGACTGCCGTCTCTGCGGTACTCCCTTAATTAACATTTCGCGGCTGCCGGTTTGTGATGACTGTCTTGGCGGCATGCGGCCGATTGCAGGCGGCCTGTGTTCCATCTGCGGGGAGAGGCTGATAAGCCCCTTCGCTTTCTTCGCCGAAGCTTGCAAGGGTGAAGCTGATTCCGGCGAGGCTCGTTGCGGATTGTGCCGCCGTCTGGAACCCCCATACATCAAGGCCACAGCCTACGGAAGCTATGACAGCGGCTTGCGTGAACTGATCCACCTGCTGAAGTACAACCAGGTACGACCGGCGGCGAACGTTTTGGGACGCATGCTGGCCGAAGCCATTGAAGATTTGCAGCCTCTTTTTTCTGCGGAGGAAGTCCTGGTTGTGCCTGTGCCCTTGTACTTCAGAAAACTGCGCCAGCGCGGATTCAACCAATCGGAGTTGATCGCTCGTGCAGCTTTAAAGTTGAAACCCGCGAACGTTAGCTTCCGCCTAGGCGCGGATTTGATGGAGCGCCGCCGCGAAACCAAGTCTCAGATCGGCCTCTCCCGGCACCAGCGCCGGGAAAACATTCGCGGCGCGTTCGTGGTGGCAAGACCGGAGCAAGTGAAGGGACGCGCGATCCTGGTCGTGGATGATGTGTTCACGACTGGAACAACCGTTTCCGAGTGCGCCCGTATTCTGCGGCGAGCGGGAGCATCGAAGGTTTACGTGGCCACGGTAGCGCGCACGTTGAAGAGCGAGGCCCAGCACGCGATAAAAGAGTCAGAAACCGAAGCCAGGTTGGCCATGGCGGCTGCAGGATAAGGATCACGTAGGGACGGACGCCTCGTTCGTCAATCGAGCGAAGCGAGGCGGCTCGAAAACGCATATGTCGGGGAAATGGAACAATTCGATGAGTGGCATGGGACGGTCTCACCTGTCTCCTCTGCCTGCGAGCATGCGCTCCGAAGGCGATGGTCCGCACGTCCTGCACGCGCCCGTACTGGTGCTGAACGCTTCCTACGAGCCTATCAACGTCTGCGCCGCCCGTCGCGCCATCGTTCTCGTGCTCAAGGGAATCGCCATGACGGAAGAGGAGAACGGACACTTTCTCCACGCCGCCCGCCTCGCCATTCGTTTGCCGTCCGTAATCCGGTTGCTCGAGTACCGCCGTATTCCGCACCAAACGCGCGCACTTTCTCGCAAGAACATCCTGCTGCGCGATCGCAATACCTGCCAGTTCTGCGGGGAAGTACTGGCTTCAGGCGAGTTGACGCTGGATCACGTGGTGCCTCGTTCCCGCGGAGGCGCTTCCACCTGGGAGAACCTTGTCGCCTGCTGCCATCCCTGCAATCGCCGCAAGGGCAACCAACTTCCCGGCGAAGCCGGCATGAAGCTCATGCGCGAGCCCCGCGCCTTCAACCTCCACACCAGCCGCCACATCATGCGTTTGATGGGCCGGTCGGATGACAAGTGGCGGAAATATTTGTTTTATTGAGCAATCAGCACTCAGCATTCAGCACTCAGCCAGAGCAGGACACGGCAGTGTTGAAATCCCAGTACAAAATTGTCGTCCCGAGCGGAGCGAGGGATCTGGGTTTTGGCCAGCGTCGGCGATGCGGCTGGTGCAGGCAAAACCCAGATCCCTCGCTTCGCTTCGGGATGCAGGTGAATAGAACAGTCTTGGCTGAATGCTGACGGCTGAGTGCTGATTGCTATTTCTGCGGCGGCGGCGTGTTCTTTCCCTGATCCTTCTGCACTTCCTTCCCGTCGTAGGTAATCTTCACGTTCGCCCCGAATTTCTTGTAATTCGTGTACTTCACGATCTCGCGAATCTTCACGTCGCCGTTGGAAAAATGCAGCGTGTCGTCCGCGCGCGTGTAGACCGGAAACCAGTAGGGGCCATCGACAACCTGCTCGCGGTAAGTGGTGAACTTGGGGAACAGATTCTCGTTGTTTTTCTTCTTGCGAATATCAGGGACTGTCTTGCCGAAGGTCTTCACGATCTGAAAGTCCTTGTCGTCTACCCAGATGCGTCCCTGAAAATAGCGCTTCTTGCCTTCAATTTGTTTGGGTGCGATGTCGAACACGTAGCAGTGCAGGTCGTCCTCCTGCTGTTGTCCGACGTAGAGAATGCTGTATTCATTGATCTCGTCGCTGGTGAGGACGAAAGGCAGGCGGTTTTCGATGTCGTCGATGTCTTGCTCGGTCATCATAATGCGCTGCAGCGACGATTGCGGCGCGAACACCACGTTCTTGTATTTTTTCCCCTGATCATCGAACGAGACGTCAAAAACCTGCTGATATTCGCCATCCACCGTGTCGCCATCCAGCGTTTGCACCTTCACGGTTTGCCGATACCCATACTGGTCGAGCGCTATTTTGAATTCTTTCTCCTTGGCCGCAAAACGCTGGATGATTTCCTCGGGCGTAACCCCTTTGGGCTGGGCGGGGTCGAGCGGTCCCTCGTCCCCAAATGCGCGCAGCGACGCCGGTCCCCACAAGGCAAGGGCCATTACTACCGTGAATACAATCCGCATGAACTTCATAGCTCTAGTGTAGCGAAATCGGCGCCGGAAAGCCTACTGACTTAGATTGCGGGTCAGGACCGAAAGTTGCCGGGGATGCGGCCAGGGTTCTCTCGCTTGCCTCACATCGCCCCACTACATCACTATCCAGCAGAACCAGGTAAGCGCTCACAAGCCGGTAGCTGTTGTAATAGTCGTTAAAGTGGATGGCGCTATAGTTATCTCTGTTACTGTGCAAAACTTGGATCGTTGATTGAGTCAAAGAATGGATGGTGATCGTCGGAACCCCGCGCTTAATAAACGATTCCTCATCAGACTCTCCCACCCCGTCGACGTTTACGCCCGTAAGCGGTAATTTCAACGCATGTGCCACTCCGTTGAGTGCTCGTACCAGTTTCTGATCGGAGCGGCTTGCCCACACCTCCGTCGGGCCCAAGCCCAGCGTATCCATATTGACCATGGCATCGATTTTCTTTACCTGGTCAGGTGTAAGGCTGCTTACGTAGAATCGCGAACCCACCAGACCCTTTTCCTCTGCCGTAAATGCAACGAAGATGAAAGTGTGTTTACGTGGGTTAGTCTTCAACGCTTGATACAGGCTTGGCAACAGGGACGCGCCACTCCAGTTATCGACAACTCCGTCGCCTGCATCGACGTGATCGAAGTGGGCGCCCACCACGATCACCGCCTCCGCACTGCCGGGCAGAACGCAGATTACATTAGGCTGTTTCGATCCTTTTACCGATTGTTCGGTTAGCTCCCTATCAGGGCAACCCGCCGAGCGAAAAAGGTTCTTAACCGTCGCCTCCCGCTCGCTGTCGCCGCCCTTGTAGCTCTTCAGTCTTTGTTCGACAACCTGGGAGTTCACCGTTCCAAAATGAAGTTGGGCAACCGGAGTCGCACCCACGGCCGCCACTACAAGCACGAAACTCACGCTGGCTGACCGAATCGCTCTCATCTCCCTTTCTTGCCTCCAATACGATTCTATCTCGGGCGGTCTTGCAGCTATACGTTGTAAGATGACGTGGTCAAGTTATGCCATCCAGTTCGCGCGCCGAGGTTCCGCTAGTGTCCGCGACGGTCCAACAAGAGATCGCGCGTCTGGCTGCGCTGCCGACAATCCGCACGGCTTTCGCCTGGCTTCGCGCAGAGGAAGCCCAGTTCGCGGCCTGGCAACTGGAAATGGCGCGCATCCCCGCTCCTCCGTTTGGAGAAAAGGCCCGCGCCGAATGGCTCCAGGAACGTTTTCGCGCCCTCGGGCTTGAAGGCGTCCGCATCGACGACGTGGGCAACGTGTTCGGTGTTCATCCCTCCAAGCAACTGGCCAAATCGCCAGCCCAGCAATACACTGCGCTCAGCGCTCACATCGATACGGTTTTTCCGGCTGGGACTCCGCTCAACATCCGGCAGCAGGACAGCCGCCTCTACGGGCCAGGAGTTTCTGACAATGGAGCGGGAACCGCCGCATTGCTGGCAGTTGCAGCCGCGTTCCGTGCCGCCAAAATTGCCCTTTCCACCCCCGTACTTTTCATTGGCAATGTAGGCGAAGAGGGCGAAGGCGACCTACGCGGTATGCGCCACATCTTTTCCCAGGCTTGCTGGAAAGACTCGATCCGCTATAGTTTGATCCTGGATGGCGCCGGCTCTGATACGATTGTGGCCGAGGCTCTGGGCAGCCGCCGCTTCGAAATTATTGTGCGCGGGCCCGGCGGACATTCCTGGAGCGACTTTGGCATGCCCAACCCCATCCTGGTGCTGGCGCGCGCCATCCACGCGTTCTCTCAGACCACGCTGCCATCCTCTCCCAAAACTACTTTCAATATCGGCGTGATCCGGGGAGGCACTTCGGTGAACTCCATTCCCGAGTCCGCCAGCATGCGCGTCGACATTCGCTCGACTTCGATGGCCGAGATGGAGCGCCTCGAAGCTGCATTGCGTTTTGCGATCGAGCAGGCGGTCGAAGAAGAATCGCGGGCTAGCGAGCGGCGGACTACATCGCAAAAACGCTTCTCTGGCCTTAGTTACGAAATTGTAGCCATTGGCAATCGTCCCGCCGGCGAACTCGATGGCAACGCCCGCATCCTGAGGGTGATTCGCGCTGTGGATGTACATCTGGGCAACGCGGCACAAATTCAGCGCGCCTCGACGGACGCCAACATCCCACTCTCGCTCGGCCGCGAGGCCATCGCCATCGGCGGCGGTGGCGTAGGCGGCGGCGCCCACACCCTGCAAGAGTGGTTCGACTGCAGCGGACGCGACCTCGGCCTCAAGCGAATACTGCTGACCTTGCTCGCCCTGGCGGGAGTCGCGGAAGTGTAAGGGACAAAAAACTCGCCACAGATCTGCGCGGATCGACGCGGATTCAGAAACCCCAAAAAAGAGAAAAGAGGTATCTGTGTTGATCCCTGAAATCCGTGGCGAAGGTCTTAGAAACCCGCCTTGCGCATGGGCCGGAACGGAATCATCACCACCGTCTGCAGGGCCACAGGATCCCCATTTTTCGTGGCTGGACGGAATCGCCACCGCGACAGAGCGGCAACGGCATATGGATCCAGACGATCGTCGACTCCGCGGAGAATTCGTACATCGCCAACCACCCCGTTGCTGTGAATGACAGCAGAAAGAATAACCGTACCCTGGACATTCTGCCGCATCAACTCCAGCGGATATCCAGGATCCACCTCCTGCGTAGCTACCGGCGCGACCAATTCACCGTCTTTGTCAGCATCCTGCAATTCGACAAAATGCATGACCCAGCTTCCACCCGCGGAATTCAGGTTCGGCACATTCAAAACCATGGCGTAAGATTTCCGGCCAGCGAAGAGCTTGCGCTCAACTTCACTCTCAGCATTGGCGGGCATCTCGGCAGCAGGCGGCGGAACCGCCGTCACCCGCGGCGGGGTCGCGCTCGCCAGCAGGGCGGAACTGTCGGGGGACTTTGCCTTCGAATCGCCCTTGGTGCTGCCCGCGACCGCGGAAGCCTTCTCCGCCTTAGGGCTTGAGCCGACAAAAAGTCCAGGCGGGACGCCGTTCGTGCCGACCGCCGGATCCCCGCCGCCGATCCTGCCAGCAAGGGCGTGATGATTCTCAGCGGGGATATCTGGTGTTCCCGCTGCCCCGGCTTTGCCCGTCGGAGTCGCTGCGAACGTGCCACGACGATTGCCGCCGGGAACATCAACCGGTCCGCTGGGGGCCGCGGGATGAAGGTTGAGCACAATCAGGCGCCCCTCGGCGGAAGCTCCAGACCCTTGAAGCGAAGGAGGTGGCGGCACTACCGTTGCGCTGGCGGAATTTCCCATGGGCACCATACTGGCCGCGCGTTGCTCGCCAAGCGGCAACTGCGGCGCCGGAGCCACCACTTGCGTATGCCCGATATTGATATCAGTTAATCTGCGGGAACTAGGATCTTCAACCTCGCGCGGTGGCTCAACAATCGCTGGTTGCGGAGCGCGAACTTCTCGCCTCGAAGCTGCGGCATCGACCACCGGCGCGGGTGCGACCACCGACTCCTGTAAGACCGGGGCCTGCTTCATCGCGTTCCTGACGTCAGGAGCCGGCGCGACCACGGCTGCGGCCAGCAAGGGTAGTTTCAAATCCGACGGCAAGTCGGCCACCGCTGCCGGCGGAATCGTAGGCTTGGAATGCTCCCAGGCTACGATGTTCGGCAACGGCACATCACGGTCTAACTTCAGCCTCGGAGGCGCGACGATTGTCTGGGTGCGGTTATCCGCTTCTGGCGGAACTGAAATGATCGGCTGTTCCGCATGCTCGGGATCGCCCTTCTTTGGCAATTGGGACTCCGTTGCGCCCGTATTGAGCGGCGCCAGGTATTCCGAAGGCTCGTAATACACCACGTCGGAGCGATTGAAGACGTTTCGCTGCACGATCTGCGGCGGTTGCGGCCACAAGTCCGGCGCAAGACGCGTCCACCCCCATAACGCCGCAATCAGTGCCACGTGGGCAACGGTGGACTGCACAAACCGGCCCCAAGGCACTGGGCTGGCCACAAAAACATCCGGCCAAAAAGGTGCCGGCTGGGACACTAACCGAAGCGGCAGTTTTCGCCGAGGCCACAGCAAATCTATGAGGTTCCGTAGAAACACTCTGTGCCAAGGCTCCAGCACGACCAGCAATCGGGGCGCTGCCCCCGGGTTTGGTTTGCTCTTGCGCGAGGTATCGATCAGCAGAGGGCCTTGGATCATGCGTCACACTTCGAGTGGCGGGGGTGACTCATTATAGCTGGGCGGGCGGCATCCACGGCGCACTCATAAGTTCCCGAAGGCGAATTTCCATGCTCTAATACCGTTATGAAACTGGCAGGAGTCCTTTCGCTCATTGTTTTCGCATGGAGCTCGCTGGCTGGCCAGAATCTCCCACAAAACTCGGCTTCCGCCAAGCCCGTCCAGGACTACTCTGGAATGTACAGCTTTCTGCAGGACGGAGAATTCGTGCAGGTCACCGTTGAAGATGAAGGACGCGTCACCGGCTTCATTTCGCGCTACGGCAAATCGGAAAGCGATCGCGGCGCCTTCCTCGATCAATTCTTCAAACAGGGAAAGCTCGAAGGCAGCAAACTCACTTTCACGACCGACACCGTCCACGGCGTCTGGTACGAGTTCCAAGGCACGCTCGAGCGCGGAGAAGGCAAAACTCCCTCCGACGAAGCCTATTACGTCGTGAAAGGCACGCTAAAGGAATATCGCACGGATGCCAACAAGGCCGTCACCTCGCAGTCTCGCGAAGTCACGTTCAAGTCCTTCCCCCGAGAAGAGTAGAGCGGACACTCGTTTCCGCTGCCGTTGATGTTGGTTTGAAAATCAAAACCTGCTCAGACTCAACATCCCAAGTCTGGCAAAAACACCTTGCCCAGAGGTATCCTAGAAAACACTGGAGAGCCCATGAAACAGATGCTCGCTGTTATCGCGCTGCTTACGTCCGCCGCTTTTCTCTTTGGCCAAGACAAACCTGCGCAAACTAAAGCCGAACCGGACAAGGCCGCGCAGACCAAAGCGGGGTCGAGTAAGAATCCGGTAACCGATACGGTAAGGGAAGTTTTATCCCGCCAGCAGAAGAATCTGATTGCCGCGGTCGAAGAAATGCCCGCCGACAAGTTCGCCTTCAGTCCGACGCCCGCGCAGCAGAGCTTCGGCCATCTGGTGCTGCACATGACCATGTCTAACATCGAACTGTGCAGCAAGGCCGGGAATATGCCTCCGCCGCCGTTGCGCCCCGCGGCTGAGACCGATAAAGACAGGCTGGTAGCGAATCTGACGAGGTCGTTCGCGTACTGCGAAGCGGCCCTGAATAAAGTAGACGATTCAAAATTGGGTGATAGCGTCGAGCTCTACGGCGGGAAACAAGCAACCGTGGCATTCGCGCTGATTGCTCTTACCAGCGATTGGGCGGACCACTACAGCGCGGCTGCTATGTATCTCCGCCTAAATGGCCTGCTGCCACCCACGGCCCAACCGAAGAAATAGCCCACACGACAATGGTGTATTGTTGTCATCCCGAGCGGAGCGAGGGATCTGGGTTCTTGCTGGGGCTGGCGAAAACCCAGATTCCTCGTCGCTCTCGCTCCCCGGAATGACGGAGGATGGGTTTCCAAGACAGTCTACTACTCGATCTGCACCAAATTATGCGCGGGCGAGGCCCCCGGCGACGCATGCTGCGGGGCCCGCCAGGAATCGAAGATCGACACTTGATGAACGCAAGAAACGGTGCAGTGTGGAGCACAGGATTTTTCGGTGACGTACTCGCGGCGAATGTCCTGCAGGGTGTACTTCTCCAGCGGAATAGCAGGATAGCCGCGCTGTTGCGAGCAATAGTGCACCAGGCCATCCTCGCAAATGTACAGGTAGCGCGCGCCCGCGCGGCAGCGCCACTGGTTCGGGCGGCCCTGGGCGATGTTGTCCTGGAAGCCATTGATGCGCGTGAAGCTGCTCTTCTCCATCGCCTTCATCTCGTGATAGACGCGCTTCTCTTCGTCCCCGAGCGGCTGCAGTTGTCCACCGCCATCGTGAATAATGCCGACAGTCGAACTGAAACCCAGCTCCAGCGCCCGCCTGCCGATGGTGAGCGCATCCTGCGGATTGCACACGCCCCCGCCCACTACGGAATTGATGTTCACGTGGAAATCTGCGTGCTCGGCGAGCAACTCGAGCTTCTTATCCAAAACCTTGAGACTCTTCTTGGACACATCGTCTGGCGTAACGTTATCAATCGAAATCTGCAGCCATTCGAGTCCCGCCCGATTCAGCCGCTGAATGCGCTCCGCCACCAGCAGGTAGCCATTCGTGATCAGACCCGCGATCATGCCGTGCTTGCGGATGCGGCGGATGATCTCATCCAACTCAGGATGCAGCAGGGGCTCTCCCCCGCTGATCGTGATCACCGACGTACCTAGTTCGGCCAGCTTGTCCACCCGCGCGAACATGGTTTCGGTCGGAACCGGCTTGGAAAAGTCG
>Ga0187819_10000993_pt1 | contig 14508 bp, 10 predicted proteins | sample NC_wetland_sal_i_15_FD_132411 | JGI IMG/M metagenome (GOLD analysis project Ga0187819, IMG submission 132411) | Wetland sediment microbial communities from Neuse River Estuary, North Carolina, USA - SO4_4 | ecosystem: Environmental > Aquatic > Freshwater > Wetlands > Sediment | place: USA... | reverse complement strand
TCCATCCAGTTCTGCTGGCACATCGAGCCCAATGTCGATGCGCTGCTGCACGACGTGATTCCAGCCCGTGCTGACGCCTACGTACCCTTTCTCACGCTGCTTGAGGTAAAGGGAGACATTCCCGGAACCGTGAAGGTCTGGAACTCCCTGATGCAAACCTATCAGCCTTTCGAACCGCGCCATGCTTACGGGTACATTCGGTATCTGCTGGATCACCAGGAGGTCGACCAAGCAGTCCTTGCCTGGCAGCAAATCACCAACCGCTTCAAGCTTTCGGTTTATCTGCCTTCATCGGAAAATCTGATCGTGAATGGCAATTTCAATTTCGACTTACTCAACGCCGGATTTGATTGGCAGTATCAAAAACAATCCGGCGTCCAGTTAACCCTCGATCCCAGCGACTTTCATGCCGGCCGGCGGTCCCTGGAAATTACCTTTGACGGCCCTGGAATCTCTGAATCCGGCTTCTACCAGCTCGTGCCCGTACACCCCAATACGACCTACGACTTCACTGCTTATTACAAGAACTCAGAAATGGAAGGCGCGGGTGGCCCCCATTTCACCATTCAGGATAAATACACGAATGCGGTTTACTACGAGAGCGAGGAATTGAAAGACACGGGATTCTGGAAGGCGGCCTACGGCGAATTCACCACCAGCCGAGATTGCAAACTTGTTAAGGTGTACATCCGGCGGCTTCCGGCGGGCAGTCCGATGCGTGGTAAGCTCTGGGTCGGCGACTTCCATCTCACCAGAAAACCATCTTAAGGAACGGGTCTGCTGGCAAGCAGCAATTAAGAAATACCATGGGTCACCACAAGCACACGAAGACGGCCGAAATGAGCCGCCAATTGCTCTCGTCGCAGATTGGGGTAATCCTTCTCTACGCAACGTTCGGATTGCTGATGTTCGGCCCGCTTGCATTTGGCGCCGTCGAGCCCTGGTCAATCTTCGTCGTAGAAACCGGTTCGCTTCTTCTCGTGCTCCTCTGGCTCGCCAAACAATCGCTCGATGGCGAAATAGACTTCCTGTGGAACCCGTTGTTCCTCCCCATGGCGGCGTTCGGCGTCCTGATCTTGCTTCAAATAGTCTTTCGACTCAGCGCGTATCGGCACGACTCCATTTCGGGCGCGATGTTGTATTGCGCCTATGGCATGCTGTGTTTCCTGGCCACTCAGACCCTGGTCCGCAGTTCGCAGGCCCGCAAGATCGCGGTGATTCTTGCGGTTTATGGTTTCATTCTCGCTGCGCTTGCCCTGCTGCAGGGAGTTTCGCCGAACGGCAAAATATACTGGTTCCGGCAGCCCCGCATGGGAGGTTGGCTCTACGGTTCCTATGTAAACCACAATCACTACGCGGGCCTGATGGAGCTCCTCGTACCCATTCCCCTGATTCTCTCCCTGTCGCATCTGGCGCATGAAAAGAGTCGTATTGCCGCCGGCATTGCCGCAGCCATTATGGTCGGGACAATCTTTCTGTCCGGCTCCCGCGGCGGCATGATTGCCATCTTTGTCGAATTGATCGTGCTCGCGGTCGTGCTGGTTCGTCAGAAGAAAAAGATCGTCCGCGTCGGCATCGCCGTCGCGGCCTTCACCGTCGTTCTGGTAAGTCTTCTGATTTGGCTGGGAGGTAAGGAATTAACGACTCGAGTTTCGAGTATAGGGAAAGAAACCCGCAGCGAAATCTCCGGGGGCATGCGCCTGTCGATTGATCGCGACACACTCCGCATGTTTCGCCAAAAACCTCTAGTCGGTTGGGGGCTTGGAACATTCCCTGTGGTGTACCCGCAATTCCGCACCTTCTACACTAATTTCTTCATCAATGAAGCCCATAACGATTACTTGCAGTTGCTGGCGGAAATGGGAGTGCTCGGCTTCAGCATAATGATCTGGTTCCTCGTTGTCCTTCTTCGCCGCGTACGCCGAAAGATCGGAAACTGGACATCGAACGTGAGCGCCGCCGTCACCCTGGCGTGCACCTTAAGCTTTACTGGAATCCTCGTCCATAGCCTGGTCGATTTTAACTTGCAGATTCCCGCCAACGCCGCGCTGTTCTTTGTGTTCTGCTCGATCGCAGCCGCTCCGCCGCTTCTGCAGCGGTCGCGCAAACGCAGACCCGTCTCAGCCGACGAAGAAGAGATTTTCCCCGCTTCTGAAGTCGTTTAGTCGTGAGCTTCTGGTCTCGAGCCACACCAAGACCGCTTGGCAGCCTGTCACAGAGAGATTTTAGGCGAGGAGGAAATCCAAAATGCCGATTGAGTTGGATCATGCGGCCCACCGAAGGGCCACGATTGGAGGCTCAATCTCGAACCGCGTCAGGCTTAATCTCGAACTGCGCGCCAGTCCGCCACCACCCACTACGGCTTGGCTGGACTTGCAGGATTGTCGGGCCTGGTCAGGACCCAAACGGCAACCGCGGCTGTCGCTCCACCTCCAACTCCGACGGCCCACGGGGAATTCAGAATACCGCCGGTAGCCCCCGGCATGGCCCCGGCCGGTTCCTTCTTGTTCTTCCTCTTGCCAGGCTTGCCGTTGTTGTCAGAGTTGTTGTCGGAGTTCTCCTGCCGAGTCGTCTCCTGACCTTGCGCCAAAACTACCGTCTGAGCTCCGTCGAAAATCGTGAGATCCCCTTTGCGCGCCGCAATCCTGACAGTCCCGTCTACATCGCTGACGTTAAACTCGGTCCACGCATTCGAAGCCGGAGCCACTTTCACATCTCCCGCCGTAGTCGCAACTCCTTTGGAAGTCGAAACCGCGACGCCGCCATGCTCGATCTTGAGCGAGCTTCCTTCAAACTGCACCAGAGAGTCGGACATCACCGTGATGCTCGAACCTGGCTCATTGATGTTGGCAACGGAATCGCGCCGTGTCTGCACCAGGTCACCGGAGAAGATTGCCGAAGAGGGACGGGGAACGTGAGCCCCGTTGACCCAAGCCGCGCCATTGATATAAAGCATCGCCGCGTTGGAGTCGGCCGCGAACAACGAAGCGGGGAACAGAACCATTAGCACACAACTAACCAAACCGCGTAAAGCGGACTTGCCCATTCCCACACTCCGTTAATAACTTTGTTGGTGCCTTTGCTCCGAATCGTACCCTCCTCTCGAGTTCTCCGTCAATGCCTTTTGTGTTATGTGCGCCCTTTTCCGGTGGAAAACTCATCTTCGCGTCAACGACACATACCGCTCTGGGCAAGGATTTTGCTCACTTCCAACGCTCCACTGCATTCCACCACAGCAGTCGCAGCCACTCGTCTAAGCACGTTTTGGCCCATTGTCGATGGGCCCACCACCGCGCGCCGAACTGCGAATCGTCGTGGGCGGCCGCCACCGCGAAAGATTTTCCGCGAACCTCGTGCCGGAAGATACTCAGCGAGCGGCGGGTGTGGAACTCCGAGGTGACGATCAAGACCCGCGAGCCCGTCTCGCGCGCGAGGCATTTCTCTACGTCATGCGATTCGTCCCGCGTCGAGAGACCCTCAATTGGACAGATCCTCACCGATGCGGCCTCCGGAAGATCGTGTATGTATCGCTCGGCGAGTTGCACCTGGGAAAACTCGTAAATCGTAGCCGTCGTGGGAACGTCAATCAGAATGCGGCGCGCATAGCCCCGATCGAGTAGTTCGAGCGCCCGCACCGGGCGATGGTAGGTTTCACCCGCCAGCACGACGATTACATCGGAAGGTTGCGGAGCATCCACGACGAGCATCTTTCCCGCGTTCAACGCAAACAAAATCAATCCCGCGGCCGCCACCAGTGCCGCTACCCACAGCCACCGTCTGCCTCTCCAAGTCTTCATCGATGGCTCGGTTCTCCCCCAATCATTTCCGCCTCTGGGATTGTCACACCCAGCAGGCTCGATGCGCGAACGTTAGCGCTGCTTCAACGTGTTAAAATTGCGCTTCATCCACGCTTCATTCCAAGACATTACAATGACGACTCACTCTGTCGCAGACTTCGTCGATCAAGTCAAGAATAAGATTCAGCAGCGCGAAGCCCGCGTCGGCATCATCGGTTTGGGATACGTCGGGCTTCCCCTGGCGTTGCTTTACAGCGAGCAAAAAATCAGAGTCACCGGTTTCGACATCGATTCCCGCAAGGTCGACTCGCTCGCCAAGGGCGCCTCCTACATCTACCGCATCGCCCCCGAAGAGATCCAGGCAGCCAAGGCAAACGGATTCTCCGCGACTGCCGACTACTCACAGCTGACTGCAATGGACGCCATCATTATCTGCGTCCCGACACCGCTCAATGAGTATCACGAACCCGATCTGAGCTTCATCACGGACACAACGCATTCCATCGCTCCGCATTTGCGCGCAGGTCAACTCGTCGTTCTTGAAAGCACTACCTATCCCGGGACAACGGAAGAAGTCATGATCCCGATCCTGGAAAGAGAAAACAAGGCTGGCCTGAAAGCCGCGCGCGACGGGGTGTTCACGGGAAAGGAATTCTTTGTCGCCTTCTCGCCCGAGCGCGAAGATCCCGGCAATACGACCGTCGCGCGCCGCGACATTCCAAAAGTTGTCGGCGGATTGAATCCCCAGGCAGCGGAACTCGCTTGCGTTTTATATGGCTCTATCTTCAACCGCACCGTTCCGGTATCTTCTCCGGCCGCCGCGGAGATGACTAAGCTCCTCGAAAACATCTATCGCTGCGTCAACATCGCGCTGGTCAACGAGCTCAAGCTTCTCTCTCTGCGAATGGGGATCGATATCTGGGAAGTGATCGAAGCCGCGTCTACCAAGCCTTTCGGATTTCACCCCTTTTATCCTGGCCCGGGCCTCGGCGGACACTGCATTCCCGTTGATCCCTTCTACCTTTCCTGGAAGGCGAAGGAGTGGGATTTTCGCACGCGCTTCATCGAACTGGCGGGCGAGGTCAATCTCAACATGCCCTATCACGTGCTGGCTTCGGTCAGCAGCGCCTTGAATACCCGGAAGAAATCCGTGAACGGCGCGCGTGTGCTGGTGTTGGGGGTAGCCTACAAGAAAGACATCGATGACCTGCGTGAATCCCCTTCGCTGACCATCATCGAATTGTTGCAGAAAGATGGGGCCCATGTCAGCTACCATGATCCCTACTTTCCCTTCATCGGCAAGGGACGTAAATACGATCTGCAAATGAAATGTGCGGACCTGAACAATCTTGCACAATACGACTGTGTCGTCATCGTGACCGACCACTCCGACTACGACTATCAGCGGATCGTTCAGGAATCCCAACTGGTGGTCGACACCCGCAACGCCACTCGCGGCATTGTGAACCCCAAAATTGTGCGCTGCTAGTTGAGGTATGCAATCGAGTCTCTCCAGGGAAATCTGTCCTCGATTAGTGTAGATTTTTGCATGAACTCCCCAGAATGCCTGATGCCATAACCTTCAGGATTCGTAACATATTGATTTCCATAGGATTCAGGCCCCGTTTCCCCTTCCCGAATGGCCTATTTCGTGCATTACGACAGACGGGATAGTAAACTTTGCTTTAGGCCCCTGCCTACCCGGATTCCCAGCGTTCACCAGGCAGGGAAAACTTTTACACTGGCATTGGTGTTGGAAACACTATGACGACGTCGCGGTCCGACGAATCCATCCTGTTTTCCTCGCTCCCCAAGTGGAGGGCGCCATGGCGCGACTTCGTTCTGAGCTATGGGACGCAGGCCGTCATTGTTGCGATTTTCGTTTGGATCCCCATTCTTCACCCTGAAGTCTTGGAAGGACCGACGAGGGACTATCACGCGATCGAGTTAGTGCCAACGCCAGTTCCGGTGAATCATGAACCCCAGCGGCAACTCCCGAAGCGGGTGCTGGTAGCGAAGCTTGATCCGGTCGATCCTCCGCCAGCGGCTCTGCGCTTGCCTGCTCCTCAACCGCAGCCCAAGCCAAAGGTGGAAGATGCCCCAGTCCCAGAAGTGAAATTTGCCGCAAAGAAGCTCGATGTTGTACCAACTCCGGCGCCTGTGATGCCACGCGCGGTCCTGACCAATGTCTTCTCGACGGGAAGCTCGGCTCCGCAGACCATCGATCGAGCTCCGCAACACGTACAAACCGGCGGTTTCGGCGACCCCAACGGCGTGCCCGCCAGGGTTACGCAAACTCGTGCTGTGAACATCGCTCAAGCGGGCGGCTTTGATATGCCCACAGGCCCCGGCTACGGTAATGGGACCGGCGGCGCGAACGGCGCTCGTGGCGTCGTCGCCAGCACCGGATTCGGCAATGGCGTTGCTACCGGCAACGCTCGCTCCTCATCTCCGGCGGGCACAGTTCGCCAGGCTGGATTCGGCGACGCCGATGTTGCTGCTCCTCCCACCGTGCAATCGCGTCCGGCGGCGCAGGCGGTCGCAAGAATCGTTCCGGCGGAAATTATTTCCAAGCCGACTCCCATCTACACGGATGAGGCCCGCGCCAAACGCATCGAAGGTGAGGTTCTTCTTGAAGTTGTATTTGAAGCGTCAGGCAAACTACACGTAACGAGAATAGTTCGCGGACTTGGACATGGTCTGGACGATGCAGCCATACACGCTGCCGAACAGATTCGCTTCAAGCCCGCATTGAAAGACGGTCAACCCACGGATTCGACGGCCGTCGTAACTGTCACTTTTCAGTTAGCGTGATTTACTCCCAGAAGGTTCTTATGCCCATGGTTCGGTTCGGCTCGCGATTGCTGCTCGTTCTTTTGGTCTGCATCTTCGCAGCCACGGCTCAGGATTCACCCGCTTCCCCGGCCCAATCTGCGGTTAGTCCCAAGGACGCACAAGCCGTTGCACCGGCACAGAATGGCGATGGCATTCCTTCTTCCGCTCTCACCCTCACCGACGTAATCGACCGGGTGGTGCAGCGTGAGCACTACTTCATGGCCCAGATGCGCCACATGCATCCCCTGGTTGAGACCTACCTGCAAGACTTGAAGACCGACCGCGACGAAAACACCATCCCGGTAAACGACCAGTATTTTCTGGGTCGCCTCGACATGTCCGAAGCGGGCGAAGATGTCTCCTTTGTCGGCCAGCCCGGTTTCGGTCACCGCATGTTTGCCAAGCTGACGGGAGTTTATTCCCTGCACTACCTTCCCATGGGCTTCGCCCAGATGGTGGTGCTCGATACAGATTTCCAAAAGCGCTACTACAAGTTCAACTTTGTCCGCCGCGAGTTCCTCGGCGAAGTCCGCTGCCTGGTCATTGACGTTCAGCCAAGGGAAAGCGAAAGAACCGCGCGTTTCCTCGGCAGGATTTGGGTCGAGGATCAGGACTACAACATTGTCCGCTTCAACGGAACCTATTCTCCCCAGCCCAGAATCAATTTCTTTTTTCACTTTGACAGCTGGCGCCTGAACTTGCGCCCCGGAACCTGGCTTCCGGCGTACGTCTACACCGAAGAGTCGAACCTTAAGACGGGGCTGACAAAAACGCTTCACTTCAAAGCGCAGACTCGTCTTTGGGGCTATGACCTGAAAGGTTTGGCCAAGAACGAGGAGTTTACTCAGATCCTCGTCGATTCACCCCAATCCGTGACCGATCAGAGCGAAGCCGCCTCCGATGCGACGCCCATCGTTGCCGAGCGCATGTGGGAGAAGCAGGCCGAGGAAAATGCCATCGAACGCATGCAGAAAATCGGCCTGCTCGCGCCTCCCGGAGATGTCGACAAACTTCTGGCCACGGTCGTCAATAACCTGTTGATCACCAACAATATCGACCTGCAAAGCGACTTCCACTGCCGCGTGCTCTTGACCTCTCCGCTGGAGTCATTCACCATCGGCCACACGATCGTGATCAGCCGCGGCCTGCTCGATGTTCTGCCCGACGAGGCTTCACTGGCCATGGTCCTGGCCCACGAGCTCAGCCACATTGTTCTCGGACATCGCTTCGACACCAAACTCGCATTTAATGACAAGCTCTTCTTCCCTGATGAAGAATCGTTCCAGCGCCTCGATTTCAAGCGCAGCGCCGCCGACGAAGAAGCTGCCGATGCGAAAGCGGTCGAACTGCTGAAAAACTCACCGTATAAAGACAAGCTGGGAAATGCAGGACTGTTTCTGAAGGCTCTCCAGCAAAAATCTCACGATCTGCCGAAATTGATTCGTCCCCACCTGGGCAACGGCTTTGCCGGCGGCAAGAACGTTCGTATGGCGAGTTTGATTGCCTCTGCGCCTGCTCTGGATGAAAAACGTCTCGACCAGATCGCGGCTCTGCCTCTGGGCGGGCGCATCAAGGTGGACCCGTGGAGCGATCAGGTAGAACTGTCCAAAGCCAAGCCGGTGGCTCTCACTTCCGCGCGCGAAAAAATGGAATTCGAGATCACTCCATTCTTCCCCTATCTCACGCGCTTGTCTGCGGGCGGTGCAGAGAAAGTGGCCCTTACGACGTCATCGCAGTCGTCGCAGAGCAGTCCAAAGTAGTTTTCCGGAGACCCTCAGGATTGAAGGAAGTCTGCGAGCGCGGGGCGCAGACGCCCCGCTCCGCGGGAAGAGTTGGAATTCTCAGGACGGGATCGCCGCTTACTGTATCGCGCTGCCAACTTGAGAAAATACATTATTGGCGTTCGATCCGATGAGACGAATCGTGCCCACCACAATGACGAGAATCACCGCCAACATAACCGCGTATTCCGCGATGTCCTGACCACGCTCATCGTTCCAGAGCTGCTCTAGACGTTTCGCCACGGGCTCCCCTTCTGCGAACCAGCGAACTGTTGGCCCTGTCGTTGCACAGAGCACACAGCAATAGTGCCCCCCCAGCTTGGTTCGTTAGGAGAAACTATAGTCGGGCCGGCGAGCGAAGCCAATGGCACATAAGTGCCACAGCAATGGGGCACCCGGTGACTTCAGTCACGCGATGCTTTTCAGCGGTAAAGCCTGATTGACGGCAAACAGCGCGAGTTCCAGACGCGTCGACACGCCGAGTTTGTCAAAAATATTGCTGAGATGATGCTTGACTGTGTCTTCGCTGATCTTGAAATACTCCGCGATTTCCTTGTTCGAGTATCCCGCCACAACCGCCGACACGATCTCCAGTTCACGCGGCGTCAGCCCAAACTTTTTCTGCCGCGCCTCATCGTGCGAAGACTGCATCAACGTCCGCAAGTACTGCACCAGATTGGAGACGCTCTCGCGTCCAACCCAGTATTCGCCCGCCATGACGGTTTGAATCGCTTTCAATAGCAACTGCGTCGCCGAGTCCTTGAGGACCACGCCGCGCGCCCCGAGTTGCAATGCTTCGACGATCTGGCTCTTCTCCGCTGCCGCAGTGAGCAGAATCACGCGCACCGGGGTGGCATTCGCCGGCATACTCAACTCCCGCAAGGCCTCCAGCCCCGGATGTCTGGGCATGGCCAGATCCAGCAACAAGATGTCGGGCTTCAACTGGCGCGCCAGCTTCACGGCTTCCGCGCCGTCCGAAGCCTCGCCCAGAACCTTCAGGTCGGCCTCCGCTTCCAGCAAACGCCGCAACCCATCGCGGAAAATCGGGTGGTCGTCAGCTATCACCAGGCGAATCTGCTGCGGCTTTCTAAAGTTCATGCGGCACTTCCCCGTTCCGTGGCACTGTGACTTCCAGGCGCGTTCCTTGTCCGGGAGTTGATTCTACCGTGAGTTCGCCGGCAATCAAACCGACCCGTTCCTTTATGATCATAGGGCCTTTTCCAGCTTCATTCATTTGTTCCTTATTGTAGCGGCCAGCAAAGGGGAAACCTTTCCCATCGTCTTCTACGGTCAAAGTCCACTTCTCCCCGCCGGAAGCCAGACGCACCAGCGCATGCCGCGCCCCGCTGTGCTTCCTCACATTGACCAGTCCCTCCTGCACAATCCGCAGGATTTCGCGGCAGACGCGTTGCGGCATGTCCAACTGGTCAAGATCGGTAATGAATCGCGCATTAATCCCAGTCTCGCGCTGAAATCTCTCGACCGTATCCCTCAAGACTCCAATCAGCCGCTGGGCGTCGACGTCGATGGCTTTCATCTGCTGCATCAGTTCCCGCAGCTTTAGTACTTCTTCGCGCAGCAGGCTCTGGATGCGCCCCAATTCTCCGCCAATGGGCCGATTGGCCTCCACTTGCCGGCGCAACACGTCTACTTGCATTTCCACCGCGATCAGCGATTGCACAGCGCCGTCGTGGAGTTCCCGCGCGAAGCGTGCTCTCTCTGCCGCCGATGCGCGCCGCCGTAAACGATGCAGAAGGTATACGTTATACACCGCAGGTCCAACCTGCCGGACCAGATCCAGAAGAAACCGCAGTTCTTCTTGTTTCTCGCCGCGCCATGAGGGGTTGAACAGGAATACCCGCCCCCTCCATTCGCTACCGAACAGAAAGGCAACGGTGACCACCGAATCGAAAGTCTGCGCCTGTCGCAACTGTGAAAGCGTCACCAGGCTCGTCACTGGCACCTCATGTCCCGCGGAATCCAGGGCCAGAGTCGTCCAATGATCTCCATTCATCGATGCGTAGCAGACTTGCCCGGGAAGATCGCCGAGATAAGTCCGGGCATCCCGCGACGCGGATTCCAGCCAGTGGAACTCCGGTGCCGCGCTTCCGTTCGGCTTGTTCAACTCTCCCGCAAAGACGCGTTCGCTATGAATTTCCTGCGACGCAACCAGAACCCGCGACGCCCCGTACATGGACATGATCTCCTGGGAGATCTGCTCCATCGTTCCCGTCAGGCCAGCCTCCACTCGCACTTTCGACAGAGTCCCGGTCACCACCGCCTTCTCGGCCCGTAAATGCTTTTGCTGCTCGGCTAAGTAACCGAGCAGAAGGCCCATCACAATCAGATAAATCGACTCCATGAAAAGACGCTCAGGTTCGAACGCCTGAACATTAATGTGCAAACCCGTCAAAACCCGCAATGGTAGCGAACCTTGTGGCCAAACGTGAAGGATGATAAGACTCTCGATCCACAATAGCGCTGTCTCGGCGGCCGCCGTGCCCAAGGTTTCCCACAGCCCCCAACGATACGCAGCAGCTGCCAGGACAAAAAAGAAGAAGAGAAAGAACGGCGTCCTGGGACCCTCCGCAAAAACTGAAATCACCGCCGGCCACGCGATGTCGCCCGCGTGTACCATGAAGCGAAACGCAGCCGTGGACTGCTGCCGGCGGCGCAGCAGCATCAAGATGAGGATCCCGTTCGCCATATAAAACACGAACAGGCCGTACGCCGCCCACGAATGCCCCAATTCTGTGGGGTCCATCCGAATCGCCACCAGAGTCGATACCGCCAGAAACACTCGTGCGGTCGCCAGCCACCGTTCGATGCGGCGGGTCTCGCCCGGATCGGGAGGGATTCTCAGTCTCCAGGACTGTCGGTAGCGCTCAACGCGAGGATTCACTTACGCCCATATTACTAATTCGTAACGGATAACGCGGATATTATTGAATAAGAAAAGCTTACCCGCAAGTCCGACCTGGGCACTCCTCCTCCGCCCGATCCTCAGATCATGTTCACTCTGCAGCACCGGGTTACTCCAGTAACCATCCCCGCCCCACAATCCAATCTAAAATGGGGGCCGGAGAAGGTGTGTTTGGATAGGACGTCCAAAATTTGGCTGGCGGCGGTCGCAAGCATGCTAGGCGTGATGACCCTGGCGGCCCTCATTTTGCCCAGATCCTTCGCCCTAACCGCATTGAGCGATGTCATTCAGTCTCTGATGTTGCTCTCCGGAGTGGCTGCGTTCGTTCCGCTCGCCGCGCGCTCTCACGGCCGCATCCGCCTCTTCTGGTCGCTCATCACCCTCGGAATTCTCTTTTGGCTCGCGTACCAGTTGTTTTGGACTTATACCGAGGTTGTCCTCCGCCGCGACGTGCCTGACCTCTGCGCTTGGGATGCCGTGCTCTTCTTGCACATTGTACCGCTCATGGCTGCTCTCGCCCTGCGTCCCCAAATTTCGCGCGACCAGTATTCCGCTCGCGTAGGGCGGCTTGACTTTGCTCTGTTGCTCGTATGGTGGTTTTATTTGTACGTGTTGATGGTTATGCCGTGGCAATACGTCGTGCCCGACGTGCCGGCTTACAATCGCAACCTCAACAACGTTTATGTCTCCGAGCAACTATTCCTTCTAGCCGGCTTGCTCGCCTCCTGGGGGACGACCAGGGGGCCGTGGAGAAAACTCTATGCCGCCCTTTTCGGGCTGAGTCTCTGTTACTCCTCGGGTTCCACCCTGGCAAACTGGGCCATCGCTCGAAAGTCTTATTACAGCGGCAGCCTTTATGACATTCCTCTGGTCGCCTCCATGGCGTGCCTCACCTGGATTGCCCTGCGCACCCAAGCAGAAAAACCGGAGACTGATATCCCGGAGACCCACACAGTCTATGGCGTCTGGGTCGCCCGCTGCAGCATGATTGCCGTTTTCTCGCTGCCCTTATTCGCCGCATGGGCTATGTCCGATGCTGCCGTACCTTCAAGAATCCGCGTCTTCCGGCTGACGCTGACTCTACTGGCCGCTCTCTCGATGGGAGTCATGGTCCTGGTCAGACAGCAACTGCTCGATCGCGAACTCGTCCGCCTGCTCAACCAGTCTCGCGAGTCCTTCGACCATCTCAACCGCTTGCAGGCACAGATTATTCAATCGGAAAAACTGGCTTCGATTGGCCAGATGGTTGGCGGCGCCGCACACGAACTGAATAACCCCATCACTGCCATGCTGGGTTATTCCGACCTCCTGCTCAATACGCCGCTCACCGCCGAACAGCAGCCACTCGCCGCAAAGATCGGTCAGTACGTTCGGCGCACCAAATCATTGGTCGCAAGCCTCATCAGCTTTGCGCGTCAGGGTCCCGCTCCCAAAACTCCTATCGATCTGAACACTCTGGCTCGCACCGCAGTCAAGCTCGCGCAACCTCAGTGGTCCGCCCTGGAGATTGAAGTTCGGACGAAGCTCGATGCCGCTCTGCCCAAGGTATTGGGAGATTCCAATCAACTCCTTCAAGTCTGCCTGCAACTGGTTGGCAACTGCCTCCATGTTCTGACCGAGCGCGGAGGGAAGATCCTGACGGTGAGCACCGAGCGGCATGCGGGCGTCTGCATCCTTCAGATCGCTACAGAAGCGATGCCTGTCACGCCCTCTGTTGATCCGCATGTTTCTTCCCCGGTTGATCCTGAAGACGGACTGGGGCTGAGCGCCTGTCAGGCAATTCTCCAGGAGCATCAAGGTCGAGTTTCCCGCGAGCGCGAAGAAGATGACGCTGTCCTGTTTCGCGTGGAGTTGCCTGCCACTGAGCCTGTTGCCGCAACCACCAAGGAGTCTACCCTGCCGGTGCTGTGGCAATCTCGACCGTACGCTTAAGTTGTCCGCAGGCGGCGAAAATGTCGCGGCCGCGCGGCCGCCGCACAAACGCCGGAATTCCTGCCTTCATCAATTGCTGTTGGAACGCCTCCACGCGCTCCTCCTCCGGAGTCGAAAACTGAATTCCGGGGCCGGGATTCAGCGCAATCAGGTTCACTTTGGCGCGCATTCCTCGCAGCAATTCCACCACCTCGTTGGCATTCTCAACGGAATCGTTGACGCCATTCAAAACCACATATTCAAACGTGATTCTTTCGCGATTGCGCAGCGGAAACTCTCGCGCCGCTGCCATCAGCTTCTCCAGATTCCATTTGCGATTCAGCGGCATCAGTCGGGTTCGCATCTCGTCATTCGACGCGTTCAGCGAAATCGCCAGCTTCGGCCGAATCGATTCTTGTCCGAAATCGTGGATGCGTGGGACAATGCCCGACGTCGAAACCGTCATCCGCGACTCCGCCACCCCAACTTCTTCCACCAGAAGCCGCACTGCTTTCATGAAATTGTCGTAGTTGAGAAACGGCTCTCCCATGCCCATGAAGACGAGATTGATTCGATCCTGCGGCGGCGATACCTTCTGATCCTTGAGCACCGCGCAGACCTGCCCGACAATTTCGCCCGCGTTCAAGTTCCTCTTCACGCCCAACAACGCAGTCAGGCAAAACTGGCAGTCCACCGCGCAACCCACCTGGCTCGAGATACAGATCGTTGCCCGGTCAAAGCTTGCGCCATCCCAGGCACGACCGCTGCTCTTTCCCGACGCATCCCCAGCCTCCGTTCCATCTCCCGCTTCGCCGCCGTCGCCCTCCGGCATCCACACTGTCTCAACGCTCTGCCCGTCCGCGAATGCGATCAAGTACCGAACCGTGCCGTCCTGCGATACAAATCGCTTCTCAATCTTCGGGAGGCCAACCGACACTCCCATCTCCGCCAGCCTAACCCGAAGCGGCTGGGATAAGGTTGAAATCTGTTCGATCGCTTCCACTCTCTGCCGGTATGCCGCATCCAGAAGCTGGCTTGCGCGATACGCCGGTTCACCCATGTCGTTCACTAGGGCGACGAGTTCATCCCGGTTCAGTCCGAGCACTGCGATTTGGGAGGGATTCGTCATAACCCGGATACCAATGATCATGAGCGAGCGGGTCCGCCAACAGATGGGGCGGGTTCTCTGACACTACGCTAACCAATTGATTCTAAATAATTAAACTATTCTCGCACAGCCATCACCCCTATGTCAGAATAG
>Ga0187819_10000992_pt1 | contig 14511 bp, 8 predicted proteins | sample NC_wetland_sal_i_15_FD_132411 | JGI IMG/M metagenome (GOLD analysis project Ga0187819, IMG submission 132411) | Wetland sediment microbial communities from Neuse River Estuary, North Carolina, USA - SO4_4 | ecosystem: Environmental > Aquatic > Freshwater > Wetlands > Sediment | place: USA: North... | reverse complement strand
CGCGGTCCAGCCGATGACTTCCCAATCTCGCTCGGCGCAGATCTCGATATGGAGTTTCTGCAGTTCCTTGAACTGGATCGAGCCGGTACGGCCGCCAGGGCCCTGCAGAAATTCCAGGATAGCAGCAGCATGCTCGGCTGGTTGCACCCATCGCCGCGTCGAAATTGGGCAGTGGGTGGCAAACTGGACCTCACCGGTACGTATCGGTTCTGATCGGTTGAGGTCGGTTTCAACCGCTTCTGCCACAGGTCGGGCATCGCTGCCGCCGCGCTGATCAACGCTGAAGATCAGTCTGAGTAGTCCCCGCACCGCTGCTTCCGTGTTCCCACTTACATGCTAAGGGGTTGATCCGACATACACGGTACAAAGCGGGTAGAGTGGGAATGCACGTTGATCCTTCAACTTGAACGGCAGGTTTTGATTCCGCCATTCCCAGGTTCGAATCCTGGCGCCCCAGCCAGTGTTTCCCAATCCGCCGGGCCAGCGTTCAGCGAGCGATCGACGCGGCCGTCTGCCCGAACAGGATGGACTTCGACTCCTCGGATACCACCGGTCGCTCGTTGATCTCGCGGGCGCGCCCATATGCCCGCTTCACGGCAGGGCGCTCGCGCATCGTCTCGAACCAGCGCCGCAGATGAGGGAAATCGTCCAGCTTCTGCAGCTGCTGCTTGTGCGGAACGATCCAAGGATAGCTTGCCATGTCGGCGATCGAGTAGCCCCCGGCGATGAAGGCGCGGTCGGCGAGGCGCTTGTTGAGCACGCCGTAGAGCCGGTTGGTCTCCTTCACGTAGCGCTCGGTGGCGTAGGGGATGCGTTCCGGCGCGTATTGAACGAAGTGGTGGTTCTGCCCCGCCATCGGCCCAAGCCCGGCCACCTGCCAGAACAGCCATTGCAGCACTTCGTATTTTCCGCGCGTGTCCGCCGGCAGGTACTGGCCGGTCTTTTCGGCGAGATACATGAGGATAGCGCCGGACTCGAACACGCTGATCGGCGCCCCGCCATCCGCCGGTGCGGTATCGACGATGGCGGGGATGCGGTTGTTGGGCGCGATGGCGAGAAAGTCCGGCTTGAACTGGTCGCCGGCACCGATGTTCACCGGGATGAGCCGGTAGGGAACGCGCGCCTCCTCGAGAAAGATCGTGATCTTGTGGCCATTCGGCGTTGTCCAGTAGTGGAGGTCGATCATGAGAGGCTCTGCCCGGTGAGTGTCTTGCCGCCCCCAGCAGGTGCGGACGCTAAAGGAGATTTGCAAGCGCTGCCTACGCGGCCTGCCGCAGCGCACAAAATCGACCGGCCCCGACAGGTGACGCATCTAATGGCGGCCCCCAGGCATCACCGTTGAGCCTAATCGGGCGCCATTCTGGACATCGTGGGAGCACCAACCTAGAGTCCCGGCGTGGGGACGGGAGGGGGGCCTCCGTCCGCTGAGAAGCGCTGCTTTTTCAGTCGCATGGGGGAGTTCGGCATGGCCGCCGATACGGGGGAAACGATCGACATCAGTGCGCTTCCGGGCATGGTGCGCTGGTATAGCCCAAGCCACTTGATCAGCACCGGCTGGCGGTCGATCGTCTCGGAGCTTTTCGGCCAGTACGCCGATCAGCGCATCATGCAGGCAACGATCGATGGCTTTTCGCCGGAGGTGATGAAAGAGGTCATCGGCCGCTACAACTATGCGGACCTGCGCCAGCTCAGCGACGGCAACACGGTCTGGGTTGACTACATCGCCGACCTCGGCGACGGCTTCGATTCAACCTATGCGATGGCCTCTCTCGTCAGTGCGCCGAGCCTCGACATCGAAGGCGCGGGGAAACTGCCTGCCGGCAAGTTGCTCATAATGGGCGGCGATCAGGTCTATCCGTTTCCCAGCCGCCAAGCCTACCGCGACCGCTTCGCGATGCCCTATACGGCCGCGCTGCCAGCCGCCTCCGATGGAAGTTGGCGCCGGCTCCTGTTCGTCGTGCCCGGCAACCACGACTGGTACGACGGCCTGAGCTCCTTCGACTACATGTTCTGCAAGGCGCGTTTCGGGCGCTCCGCGGAAAATCGCATCGGCGGCTGGCTGTGCCCACAGCACCGCAGCTACTTCGCGATCCGGCTGCCGCACAACTGGTGGATCTGGGGTGCCGACATCCAGCTCGCGCAGTATCTCGATGCCGGGCAAGTGCTCTACTTCGAAGGCGTGGCCGAGGCGATGAAGCAGCATCCGACGGAAGCGCCAAAGCTCATTCTCTGCACGCCCGAGCCGAGCTGGAACTACGACAAGGACGACAAGCTGCAGGGTGACGACAACCTCAGCAACATCACCAAGATTGCCAACGACGCGGGAGCGCGCATCTGCGCCGTCATCGCCGGCGACCTGCACCACTACGCCCGCTGCGTGACGGAAGGCACCGCAACGAACTTCATAACCGCCGGCGGCGGTGGGGCGTATTTCTCGCCGACGCACTACCTCCAGAACAAGCGCCACACGCGGTGGCTGGGCAACGAGGTCGCGATCAATCTTCGCTGCCAGCTGAAGGACGGCAAACCTACGGGCAAGCCATCGTGCTGGCCGTCGCGCACCACGAGCCGGCGCATGAGCCTCTCGACGCTGCTGTTCCCCTTCAGGAACTACGGCTTTGCGGTGGCGCTGGGCGCCATCTACTGGCTCATGATCTGGGTCTACGCCACGACGAGCCTTCCGGGGACGCACTGGCACTACAGCACGGTCGGGGAGGTCCTCATCAAGGATGAAGACTTCAAGATTTTCCCGCACCTGTTCCTCGTCACGCCGCTCGCCGCCGCGAACAATGTGCTCCTAGGCATCATGTGCCTGGTGCTGTGGATCGTGCTCTACGGCTACGCCGACTCCGGCTACGGGACGAAAATCCGGGTGGCGCTCGCCACGTTGCACTGGACGGGGCACATCGCCATGATGCTCACGCTTTACTTCCTCGTGTCCTGGTCGTCGATCACGCTCATGAATTGGGTTTGGCCGCTGGCCAAGCCGACGTTGCAATCGTTCGAAATCGACACCTCTCATCAGGTGCAGGAGCTCGTGCGCACCATCGTCGTCTTCCCGCTCGAGATGATCTTCATCGGCGGCATTGGCGCCGGCTTCGTGTGGGGCGCCTACCTGACCATCTCCTGCCTCATCGGACTCCATTGCGATCAGGCCTTCGCCTCCATGGGCATTCCCGATTGGAAGAACTTCCTGCGCATGAAGATCGAGCCCTCCAAGCTGACGATCTATCCGATCGGCCTGCGCAAGACGCCGCGGCGCTGGTCGTGGAGGCTCGCCAAGAGCAACGCGCTCGGGGCCGGTTCCGACGGCCCTGTGATCGTGTCCTCGCGGCCGCTGCGGCCCACGCTCATCGAAGGCCCGATCGAAATTCGCGTGGGCGACGTGAAGCTGCGCGGGCCCAAAGGCGGATCGGCCTACGTTTAATAGCTGCGGGGCCGCGCACGGCGACTTGCCCGGCGGCCGGATGGACAGAGGGGACGAACGGGACATGCAGGTTCGGCTCTCAAGACCCGCTACCGAGCTGAAACCCCGCTACGATGCCATCGTCGTCGGCTCGGGCTACGGCGCGGGCGTTGCCGCCTCCAGGCTTGCCCGCTGCGGACGCAGCGTCGCCGTGCTCGAGCGCGGGCGCGAGTTCGTGCCCGGGGACTTTCCCGTCGACGTGCCGGGCGCGACCAAGGAGCTGCAGGTCACCTCGCGCCGCATGCACACCGGTTCGGCGACCGCACTCTTCGACGTGCACCTCAACGATGACATCCATGTGCTCAAGGCCTGCGGGCTCGGCGGCACATCGCTCATCAACGCCAACGTCTGTCTGTCTCCGGATCCACGCATCTTCCAGGACGAGGCATGGCCGCTCGAGGTGCGGCGCGACCGCCTGCTCGCCGAGGGCTACGTGCGCGCGCGCCACATGCTGCGCCCCGAGCCGTCGGCGAGAATGTTCGGCTATGAGAAGGTGAAGGCTCTGCGGCTCGCGGCCACGGCGTTTGGGCGCTCAGTGCAACCGATACCGCTGCACGTCGCCTTTAAGAGCGGGCTCAACGCCGCCGGCCTGCATCAGGACGCGTGCACGGAGTGCGGCGACTGTTGCGGCGGCTGCAACATTGGCGCCAAGACCACCGTCGCCTCGACCTACCTTGCCGATGCTGCCGCCTTCGGCGCGGAAATCTTCACCGAGATGCGCGTGCTTTCGCTGTCCAAAGGGGTCGACGGCGCTTGCCAGGTGTGGGTCCGGCCCGGCTACTGGGGGGAGGGCGGCGCGCAGAAAATCGCGCTTGAGACCGGCATCGTCGTGCTCGGTGCCGGCACGCTCGGCTCGACTGAAATTCTGCTGCGCTCGCAGGCACAGGGCCTTGCGCTGTCTGATTGGCTCGGCAGCCGTTTCACCAGCAACGGCGACGTGATCGCCATGGCCTACAACAACGACGTGCCGGTCAATGGCATCGGCGTCGGCAACCCCTCGAAGGCGAACGTACCGCCCGTCGGTCAGGCCGTGAACGGCCTCATGGACTTGCGCGACAGCCCGGAGGCGCGCGACGGCCTCGCCGTCTGCGAATGCGCGCTGCCGAGTGCGTTCGCTGCGATGCTGCCGGCGCTCCTCGCTCCGGGCGGAGCGCTGTTCGGCGAGCACGGGGCGCGCTCGGCTGCTGATGCGCTCACCGCAGCGGCGCGCGCCGGACAAAGCGTCATCAAAGGCGCCTACGAGGGCGCGGTGCACAATACGCAGACGTTCCTCGCCGTCGGTCACGACGCCGGCAACGGGCTCATGCGGCTCGAGAACGATCGCTTGACGATTGAATGGACCAATGGCCCCGGCCAGCGCGTGTTCCAGCGCATCGAGGCAGCGTTGAAGATGGCTTCCGAGGCGACCGGCGGCAGCTACATGCGCAATCCGGCGTCCGAGCGCATCCTCGGCGGCAATCTGATGACGGTGCACCCGCTTGGCGGCTGCAGCATGGGCGTCGACCGCAAGAGCGGGGTCGTCAACCACAAGGGACAGGTGTTCGACGCCGGCAAGTCGGCCGCGGCAAACGCCGTCCACGCGGGCCTTTACGTGTGTGACGGCGCCGTCGTGCCCTGCCCGTTAGGCATCCACCCACTGTTGACCATCACGGCGCTGGCGGAGCGTGCGATGATCCACCTCGCCCGCGATTACGGCTGGGAGATCGACGATCGGGCCGTGCAGCCGGGCGCGCTGGAGGCACGCTATCGGCCGACGGCGGCAAAGAAGCGATCGCTCGCCTTTCTCGCGCCTTGGCGCCGAGGCGAAGCGGCGCGGACCGGGGGGAATTGAGCCATGCGGCGATTGTCGAAGCCCATCGCCGATCTGAAGCTGCGCTACGACGTCATCGTCGTCGGCTCCGGTTATGGGGGCGGTGTCGCCGCCTCGCGGCTTTCCCGCGCGGGAAAGCGTGTCGCCGTGCTCGAGCGCGGGCGCGAGTTCGCCATCGGCGATTTCCCGGACCGCCTGGTCGAGGCGCAGGAGCAGTTCCAGGTCTCCAAAGACGGTCTGCACGTCTCGGGCTCGCGGCTCGGCCTCTATGACCTGCATCTGGGCAAGGACATCCACGTCTTCGTCGGCTGCGGCCTTGGAGGCGGCTCGCTCATCAACGCCAACGTCTCGCTACCGCCCGATCCGCGCGTGTGGGACGACCCGGTGTGGCCGAAGGAGATCGCCGCCGATCAGATACGCCAGGAGGGGTTTACGCGCGCGCAGGAGGTGCTGCGGCCGGTGCCCTATCCGGACAAAAAGCCGCTGCACAAGCTGAAGGCGCTGGAGGTCAGCGGCAACGCGATGCACGTCGACGTGGTGCGGCCGCCGATCAACGTGACGTTCGAGCGCCAGGTCAACTACGCAGGCGTCGAGCAGCCGGCCTGCACGCTGTGCGGCGACTGCTGCGCGGGCTGCAACGTCGGCTCCAAGAACACCGTGCAGGTGACCTATATCGCGGACGCCTACAACCACGGCGCGGAGATCTTCACCGAGATGCGCGTCTCCCACCTGCGGCCCGAGCGCGGGCGCTGGCGCGTGTTCCTCGACCCGCTCGGGCACGACCGCGAGAAGTTTGCCGCCGCCGAGCAGTCGATCACGGCGGACGTGGTGATCCTCGCAGCGGGGGCGCTCGGCTCCACCGAGATCCTCTTGCGCTCGCGCGAGCAGGGATTGCCCATCTCCGACCAGATCGGTCGCCGCTTCACCGGCAACGGCGACGTGCTCGCCTTCGCCTACAACAACAACGTGCCCGTGAACGGCATCGGCGTGGGCGAGCCGCCGATCGCAGACACCGATCCCGTAGGCCCCTGCATCACCGGCCTCATCGACCTGCGCGGCACGCCGCGGCTCGAGGATGGCATGGTAATCGAGGAGGGCTCGATCCCGTCAGGCCTCGCCCCCGTGCTGCCCGCGCTCATGGCCGGCGGCGCGCACAACTTCGGCCAGGATACGGATAAGGGCATTCTCGATACGATCGAGGAGCGTGGCCGCGAACGCCAAAGCCTGCTGTTCGGCCCCTACCAGGGTGCGGTCTACCGCACGCAGACCTACCTCGTCATGAGCCATGACGATGCCAAGGGGCGCGTCACGCTCGAGAACGGCGGCGCAAAGGTATCCTGGCCGAACGTTGCCGGTCAGCCAATCTTCAAAAGCGCTGAAGAGAACCTGAAGAAGGCGACGCGGGCAACGGGCGGCGTCTTCACGCCAAACCCGCTCACCGACACGTTCCTCGGCCACAACCTCATCAGCGTGCATCCGCTCGGCGGCTGCGTCATGGGGCAGGACAAGACCCAGGGCGTCGTCAATCACAAGTGCCAGGTCTTCGATGGGCGCCCACAGGCTGCCCCCGACGCCGTGCACGCGGGGCTTTACGTGTGCGACGGCTCCGTGGTGCCGCGCCCCCTTGGCGTCAACCCGCTGCTCACGATCACCGCGCTCGCCGAGCGCGCCATGATCCATCTCGCCAAGGACCACGGATGGGAATTCTCGGTCGAACCCATGCAGCACGCGCCGCTGCTCGTCGCAGCACCCGAGGGACGCGAGAAGCTCCATCCGGCCGGCGCCGAGTTCACCGAGCGCATGGCGGGCTACGTCTCGCCGGCCGTCAACGTGCCGCACGAGACGGCGGCGCGGCGCGGCAAGGAGGCCGGCACCACGCTCAGCTTCACGGTGACGGTGGCGATCGACGACGTCGACCGCTTCGTCGACGACAAGCAGCATCGCGGCCGCATCATCGGCTCAGTCCAATGCCCGTCTCTCTCGCCCGAGCCGCTCGAGATCTTCGACGGCGTCTTCAACCTGATGAGCATCGATGAAGCGGCGGTGGAGACCAAGCGCTTCGAATACAAGTTCTCGCTCGGAGCGCGCGACGGCTCGGAATACTACTTCGAGGGCTACAAGATCGTGCGCTCGGATGCCGATCTCGATCTGTGGCGCGACACCACGCGGCTCTTCATCGATCTCGGCAAGGGCGCGAAGGGGGAACTCGGGCACATTGCCCGTGGACTACTAGAAATCGCGCCCAGCGATTTCTATGTGCAGATGCAGACGCTCAAGGGCACCGGGGGCCAGGACGCCAACGATCGATTGCGCGCGGTGGGCAAGTTTGGGCGCTTCTTCAGCCGCGAGCTGTTCGACACCTATGGCGGCGTGCTGGCGCGGCTCGGCCGTTATGACGTCTTCAACCCGCGCAAGAAGCGCACGCTGCGCGCGCCTGAGCCCGAGATCCACCTGGTCAAGACGGCCGACGACAAGATCCTCAAGCTCACGCGCTACCGCGGGGGCAACAAGGGGCCGCTCGTGCTCTCGCACGGGCTCGGCGTCTCGAGCCTCATCTTCTCGATCGATACCATCGAGACCAATCTGCTCGAATACCTCATCGCAGCCGGCTACGACTGCTGGATGCTTGATTTCCGGGCGAGCGTCGATCTCCCCTATGCGCACGAGCTGTGGACCGGGGACGAGGTCGCAACCAAGGACTACCCGGCGGCGATCGGTAAAGTACGTGCCTTGACCGGCGCGCCGACGGTTCAGGTGCTCGCGCACTGCTTCGGCGCCACCACGTTCTCCATGGCCATGCTGGCGGGGCTCGAGGGTGTGCGCTCCGCCGTCATCTCGCAGATCTCGACCGACTACATCGTGCCTTGGTTCCCGCAGCGGCTGCTCGCCTATCTGCGCGCTCCCGGCCTGTTCGAGCTGATGGGCATCGACGTGGTCGATGCGCGCGCCACCACCGCCGACAATTTCCGCGAACGCGCGCTCGACAAGGTGCTGCAGCTCATTGTGCCGGTGCCGCGCAAGGAGCGCACGCACGACGCGACCAGCAACCGCATCACTGCGCTCTATGGGCGGCTCTACCAGCTCGACCAGCTCAACAACGCGACGGTAACGTCGGGGCTCGCGGAAATGTTCGGCGAGGCCAACATCGAGGCCTTCCGGCAGCTCGCACTCTTCGCCCGCCACCGCCATGTCGTCGACCGCGATGGGCAGGACGTCTACCTACCCAACGTCGCGCGCCTGGCGCTGCCGATCACCTTCATTCATGGCGCGAAGAACGCCTGCTTCAAGCCGGAGAGCACCGAACGCACGCTCGCGCGCCTGTCGCAGGCGAATGGCAAGCAGCTCTACGAGCGCCACGTCATTCCGGGCTACGGCCACATCGACTGCATCTTCGGCAAGAACGCGGCGGCCGACGTGTTCCCACTCATCGTCGCCCACCTCGACAAGACGGCCACGATCTGAACGGGCGGCGCGGGCGCTCGATGGCTTGCGTCAGCCGTGGGTCGCGATGGGAGCGTGCCGCACACCCTGCATGAGCGAACGGAACTGCTCGCCGCTGAGGTGAATGAGGCTGCGGTGATCGCCGCCCTCAAGGTACACGTCCGGCTGCTGCTCGAGGCTGTCGTCGATCAGCGCCTCCACGGCATAGGCCTCCGGCACCGGCGGCACCGCGCCCATGTCGCAATCGGGGAACAGCTCGCCGATCTCCTCCTCGCTCGCCATGCTGACCCGGCAGTGCAGCATCCGCTCGATGGTCTCGAGCCGGACCTGCGCGCACGCCGGCACCACGGCGACGACAAAGCCGCCCTCGCGCGTCAGCACCACGCCCTTGGCGAGTCGATCGCCCGGCACGTGGCTCGCGCGCAAGGTGTCCTCCGAGCAGTGCGTGCGTTTGTGCACGAGCACATCGTAGTCGATGTGGTGGTCGTCGAGGTATTGCTGCAACGTCAATGCAATTCCCATGGCGGCTCTCCTGCCAATTCAAGGCAGCTGGCGCCGCGCCTCAAGGCTCGCGGCATGCCGGCCGCCGGTAGGGGTCATGGCGCCTACGGTGAGGGAGACATCCGCACTCGATCCGCGCCTCGCGTCGGCGGGGGGTCGGCCGATCGCAAAAACGACTCTATGCCTCGACGTGCGGGCCGGCAAGCCACTCGCCGCGGGCCGACACGCGCTTGGCTAATCAATGATTTGCGGTCAGGTCTTGGATTTGGAATTGGTCTTAGGAAACGCCGCGAGCACCAGAGGGGAGAGCTGCTCTCCGCCCTCCGCGATGTAGGCATCGAGCCTCTTGCGCATGCGCGGATCCCAGAAGTTCTTGATGTGCTTGGCGACGCCATCGATGGCTTCGGCGCGCGGGTAGGCTTCGAAGAAGGCCGCGATCTGGTTGGCCATGCGGATCATGTCACGGTTTTCCATGCGTCGAAGCTTCCCGGATTGGCACTCAAGGCCTAGCTGTTGAACACGACGACGCCGCGGTCGCCGAGCGAAGCGAGGAACATACGGGCTTTGCGGGCGATCTCAAGCGCGAGCAGCGTCGGGGCCGACACGGTGACGAGCGCGCCGATGCCAACGGTTGCCGCCTTCTGCACGAGCTCGAAGCTGCAGCGGCTCGTCATCAGGACGAAGCCCGAGGAAAGATCGGTCCCGGTTTCGAACAGCGCGCCGATCAGCTTGTCGAGCGCGTTGTGGCGGCCGACGTCCTCGCGCACGAGGGCGATCTCGCCCTGCAGCGACACCCACGCCGCGCCGTGGACCGTATGGTTGAGCCGGTTCATCGGCTGGCGCCGCGGCAGCTCCTGTGCTGCTTTCAGGATCGCGGCCGGGCCGGGGCGCACCTTGGTCGCCACAGGCTTGGTCACGCGCACGACGTCGGCGATGTTTTCCACCCCGCAAAGCCCGCATCCTGAGCGGCCCTCGATCGAGCGGCGCACCATGCGTGCGCGCTCCAGCGCCTGCTCGTCGACGGCGAGGTCGACGGCAAAGCCGTTCTCCACCGGCATGGCGAGGACGGCACGGATGTCGGAGCGCTTCGTCACGATGCCTTCGGCGAGCGCGAAACCGATGCCGAATTCGGTGAGGTTGGCCGGTGTCGCCATCATCACCGTGTAGGGCGCCGAGTTGATCTGCAGCGCGACGGCGACTTCCTCAGGCAGCTGCCACGTCACGGAAGCGCGGCTGCAGCCCGCGTCGAGGGCAATTCCCTCGACCGGGTCGGAGCACAACGAGGCGGCTAGCGCTCCAGCAATCTCGGTGTCTTTGGCCATGACGGTCATCGGGCGGTCATCGGGCCGTCATGCGGCACACGAGCCTCGCGCAACGTTTACTCGGCTGCGATGAGCGGCTTGTCCTCGATGCGCTTGTTTTCGCGCTCACGCTCTTCCCACTCCGTCTGCCATTCGGCCGGCTGGTTCGACGGCATCACCTGCACCGCCGTGACCTTGTACTCGGGGCAGTTCGTGGCCCAGTCGGAGTTCTCAGTCGTGATCACGTTGGCGCCGCTCACTGGGAAGTGGAACGTCGAGTAGACGACGCCCGGCGGAACACGGTCGGTGACCTTGACGCGCATCGTCGTGCCGCCAACGCGGCTTGTCAGCGAGGCCATGCTGCCGTCCTTGATGCCGCGCTCCTCCGCATCGTGCGGATGCAGCTCGAGGATGTCCTCCTTGTACCAGACGACGTTGTCGGTGCGCCGCGTCTGGGCGCCGACGTTGTACTGGCTCAGGATGCGCCCCGTCGTGAGGATGAGCGGGAAGTTGCGGTTGCTGCGCTCGTTCGTGGGCACGAAGTCGGTCAGCATGAAGCGGCCCTTGCCGCGCGTGAACTCCTCGACGTGCATGACGGGCGTGCCCTCGGGGGCTTCGTCGTCGCACGGCCACTGGATCGACCCCAGCTCATCAAGCCGCTTGAAGCTGATGTTCTTGAAGGTCGGCGTCACGGCCGCGATCTCGTCCATGATTGCGGCAGCGGACGTGTAGATCATCGGATAGCCCATCTCGGTGGCGAGACGGCACACGATCTCCCACTCGGCCATACCTTGCTTCTCTTTCATAACCGGGCGCACCCGATTCACGCGGCGCTCGGCGTTGGTGAAGGTGCCGTCTTTTTCCAGGAACGAGGTGCCGGGCAGGAACACGTGCGCGAAGGCCGCGGTCTCGTTGAGGAAGAGATCCTGCACGACGAGGATCTCGAGCGACTCGAGCGCATGCGTCACGTGCTGGGTGTTGGGGTCCGATTGCGCGATGTCCTCGCCCTGCACGAAGAGGCCTTTGAACGTGCCGCTCGAAGCCTCATCGAACATGTTGGGGATGCGCAGGCCGGGCTCGGGATCGAGCTCCTTGTGCCAAATCTTCTCGAACAGCTTGCGCGTCGCCTCGTTGGAGACGTGGCGGTAGCCGGGATACTCGTGCGGGAACGAGCCCATGTCGCAGGAGCCCTGCACGTTGTTCTGGCCGCGCAATGGGTTCACGCCGACGCCCTCGTGCCCGATGTTGCCGGTCGCCATCGCAAGGTTGGCCATGGCCATGACCATGGTCGAGCCCTGGCTGTGCTCGGTGACACCGAGGCCGTAGTAGATGGCCGCGTTGCCTCCGGTGGCGAACAGGCGCGCGGCCGCGCGGATTTCGGCGGCGGGCACGCCAGTGATGGGCTCGAGCGTTTCCGGCGAGTTCTTGGGATCCTTGATGAACTTTTCCCAGCGGGCGAAGTCTTCCTTCTCGCAGCGGGCGGCGACGAAGCTGCGGTCGATCAGGCCTTCGGTCGCGACCACGTGGCTGATGGCGTTGAGCACGGCGACGTTGGTCGAGGGCTTCAGCTGCAGGTGGTAATCGGCCTCGACGTGCGGGCTCTTCACCAGGTCGATGCGGCGCGGATCAACGACGATGAGCTTCGCGCCTTCGCGCAGGCGCCTCTTTATGCGCGAGGCGAACACGGGGTGGCCATCGGTCGGGTTGGCGCCGACCACCATTATGACGTCCGACTTGTCGACGCTTCTGAAGTCCTGCGTGCCGGCGGATTCGCCGAACGTCTGCTTCAGGCCGTAGCCGGTCGGCGAGTGGCACACGCGCGCGCAGGTGTCGACGTTGTTGTTGCCGAAGGCGGCGCGCACCATGCGCTGCACCACGTAGACCTCCTCGTTGGTGGTGCGCGAGGAGGTGATGCCGCCGATGGAGCCGCGGCCGTACTTCTTCTGCACTTCCTTGAAGCGATTGGCCGCGAACTTGATGGCCTCATCCCACGAGACGACCTGCCAGGGATCGGTGATCTTCTCGCGGATCATCGGGTTCAAAACCCGGTCCTTGTGCGTCGCATAGCCGAAGGCGAAGCGGCCCTTGATGCAGGAGTGGCCTTCGTTCGCGCCGCCGTCCTTGTAGGGCATCATGCGCACGATGCGCTCGCCCTGCATCTCGGCCTTGAACGAGCAGCCGACGCCGCAGTAAGCACAGGTCGTGACGACGCTGTGCTCGGGCTGGCCGTGGTCGACGATGGACTTCTCGATCAGCGTCGCGGTGGGGCAGGCCTGCACGCAGGCGCCGCAGGAGACGCATTCCGAGTCGAGGAAATCCTCGTCCATGCTCGCCGCCACCTTCGAGGCAAAGCCGCGCCCGTCGATGGTCAGCGCGAACGTGCCCTGCACTTCCTGGCAGGCGCGCACGCAGCGCGAGCAGACGATGCACTTGGACGGCTCGAACTGGAAGTAGGGGTTGCTCTTGTCCTTTGGCTGCCACAGCGAGTTAGCCTCGCCATTTTGGCGAGCGAAGACGTGGTTGGCACCGTCGTAGCCGTAGCGCACATCGCGCAGGCCGACCGCACCCGCCATATCCTGCAGCTCGCAGTCGCCGTTGGCGGCGCAGGTGAGGCAGTCGAGCGGGTGGTCGGAAATATAAAGCTCCATCACGCCCTTGCGGATGCGGGCGAGACGGTCGTTCTGGGTCGTTACGTTAATGTCGGGCGCCACGGGCGTGGTGCAGGAGGCGGGGGTTCCCTTGCGCCCCTCGATCTCGACGAGGCATAGCCGGCAGGAGCCGAACGGGTCGAGGTTGTCGGTGGCGCACAGCTTCGGCACCATGATGCCAAGCTCGGCTGCCGCGCGCATGATCGAGGTGCCTTCCGGCACCGTGACCGTCTGCCCATCGATCGTGAGCGTCACCATCTTGTTGGAATGGCTCGCCGGCGTGCCGTAGTCCTTCTCCTTGATGAGCGTCATCGTGTTGGTTTCGCTCGTCATGGTGTGGCCTCGTAAGTTGCGTTCATTCGGCCGCCTCGGCGCGAGCCGGGCGGTGGAAGTCATCCGGGAAATGGCGCAGCGCGCTCATCACGGGCATCGGCGTCAGCCCGCCCATGGCACACAGCGATCCATCGGTCATCGTCACGCAGAGATCCTGCAACAGCTCGATATTGGCCTCGCGGTTTTCGTCCGCGATGATGCGGTCGATCACCTCGACGCCGCGCACGGAGCCGATGCGGCAGGGCGTGCACTTGCCGCACGACTCGATGGCGCAGAATTCCATGGCGAAGCGCGCCATCTTGGCCATGTCGACCGTATCGTCGAACACCACGACGCCGCCGTGACCGACCATGGCGTCTTCTTTGGCGAACGCCTCGTAGTCCATTTGGGTGTCGAGCTTCGAATTGGGAAGGTAGGCGCCGAGCGGGCCGCCGAACTGCACGGCGCGGACGGGCCGGCCAGAGGCTGTGCCGCCGCCGTAGCCCTCGATCAGCTCGCGCGCGGTGATGCCGAAGGCCTTCTCGACCAGGCCGCCCTGCTTGATGTTGCCCGCGAGTTGGAAGGCGAGCGTGCCGCGCGACCTGCCGACGCCGAAGTCGCGATAGTAGGCGCCGCCCTTGTCGATGATGATCGGCACCGAGGCGAGGCTCAGCACGTTGTTGATCACGGTCGGCTTGCCAAACAACCCCTCGATCGCCGGCAGCGGCGGCTTGTAGCGCACGAGCCCGCGCTTGCCCTCGAGGCTGTCGAGCATCGAGGTCTCCTCGCCGCAGATGTAGGCGCCCGCACCCACGCGCACGTAGAGATCGAAATCATACGGCGAGCCTTGGATGGTGCGGCCGAGCCAGTTCGCCTCCGTCGCGACGCGGATGGCCTCGCGCATGGTGGCGACGGCATGCGGATATTCGGAACGGATGTAGACGTACCCGCGGGTGGCGCCCACCGCGATGCCGGCGATGGTCATGCCCTCGATCAGGCAGAAGGGATCGCCTTCCATCAGCATGCGGTCGG
>Ga0187819_10000991_pt1 | contig 14517 bp, 13 predicted proteins | sample NC_wetland_sal_i_15_FD_132411 | JGI IMG/M metagenome (GOLD analysis project Ga0187819, IMG submission 132411) | Wetland sediment microbial communities from Neuse River Estuary, North Carolina, USA - SO4_4 | ecosystem: Environmental > Aquatic > Freshwater > Wetlands > Sediment | place: USA... | reverse complement strand
CACGAGCTCGGTATCGTTGAGCGACGCCTGCCTTGGAACCGCCTCGTCGCGCCTCGTTCCGCATCAGGGCGCGGAAGCCAGCGGCCCGGCGCGAGCCGCGGGCTTCGCGACTACTGCCGGTGTCTAACGGCACTTCATCGAGGCCAATAAGCTTGAGCCGGACACGCCGCCAAAAGGCTGATGACTCCTACCGCGGTAAGCTCGACGGATAGCGCCAGCGACTGCCTTTCACTGCATCCTCTTGCGCCAACCATGAAGGCTTCCCGCTCCGGACTTTCAACTATGGGGAGCCTTCGCTGAGCTGTTGCGGCAATTCAAGGCCCCCAATTCCGCGACGTCGTGTTGAAACTTGGGGTCCATCCCGCCGCCCCCGCAGAATATGCGCAGCGAAGGATGGCCGCATAACCTCAACACGCAGGAGCGCGGAACGATCGAAGAGGGAAACGCGCGATCTTCGAGAATCCTTCACTATAAGAGGCTTCATGTGACGAAATGGCGGAAGGATCGAATAGGGAAACGGGTCACGACACGGCGGCGCAAGCCGCAGCGCATCGATGTCAATCGGCAATTGACTCCATGGACACAGCCTCTGGAATCGGGTGTTGTGAAATCATTCCCTTTACCTTCGCGTCACAGGTTGCGCGCGAACTCGAACAGCCTTACCGAAAGCGGGCGAGGCTCTCCAGCGGGTCGCAACAGCCTGCCGTAGCTTCCGTTTCCGCGGAAAACTTTCGGAACCCGATAAAGCCGCGGGTTCACCTCGCCAACCAAATTCATGAAGTAACGGCCATGTCGGGTTGGCTGTCGGACGGTGACGCCGTGCAGAGATTCGAGCGTATTGATGAATAGCACCAAGGTGTTTCTAGAATACCTGACGGTCTTCACCGTCTCGACATATTTATCGTCGACATAGGACTTGTTGAACAACTTTAACCGCTTTCGCGCGTCACGGTATTCCGGCCGCAATTGGCTAATCGTAAGGTCACCGCCGATTGAATCATCTTCGGCGCGGCGCATATAGAGCAAGCCAGAATAAAGTTTCCGGCCTTGATCGACATGGGTAGTACGCACCGAAGTCGCCGAGCGCGCCGGCGTGTTGCCGCTGATCATGGCGTCCATTAAAACGTCCGCCGTTCTGAAGCTATCGACGCGCCGCACCCCGGCTCGCATCGCCGCCATATAGTCGCGACTTGGGAATTGTAACGGGTAGCGGCGATGAATGGCCTCGAAGAATAGATCGGCAATCTGCTGAAAGAATTGACCGGACGCGTGATAGGCGATCATATCCTTCCAGATCGCAGGAATTGATTCATTTTCGGCCACGTTGCGCGCACCGCAGTCCCAACGCTTGTTGTTTAAGCTGGGTTCAACCCCGAGCACGCCTTCGGGCGGAAAATTTGCATCCAATTTGGCGTAAACGTCTTCGGGCAGCGCATCGTTTACGATAATGTGAGGGAACGGCTCCGAGCAAACATCTGATGTTTTCGCCTTCCCCAAAACAGAAAGAGACTTATCCATGTTGGCCCTCTTTCCCCGGCTTATGCGGCAAAACAATCTAGTGGATGTATCCAGTTGCTGTCACTTGCGTTTCGGAGCTAGCTTTTGGCTGACAGCCTCGGGGGGCGTTTTATTGACATGATTTACGATCCGATCTTGCGACCTAACGATAGGCGACGCATTTGCCAAGGCGGCCATTTCTAAGCGGTGTCATCTTTGCCAGCGCCCATGGCGCTGAGCATCGCGCTCCAGCACTTGCTGTTACTCAACTTTTCTTCCCACAAATGGCCCGCTAGGGTTGAAAGGTGGATAGGGACATAAAGTGTTGCGACCGTCTGGCTGAACCTTGGGTGTAAAGGGGTAACTTGCAAGACGAGCTTGAGTAGGCGAAGGGACAAAAAGCATCGCGCTTGCCGGTGCTTAATGACGGAGATAACGACAGGAACCGCTTTGTCACTGGGCCTATTGGTCTACGATGGCGCGAGTCTGCTGAAGACGATCGCGAACACTGGTTCCAACCTTTTCGGTTTCATTCGGTGGATCATACACCCACCATTCGATCGTACCCGCGAAAGGCCGCGTAATACCGTCGTCCATCAATGCCCTGTGAAACTGGCGAAACTTTTTATTTTCATCTCCAACGCTGAAGACGTGGACAGGCTTACCGGTGGCGCAAGCCTCGGAGACCATTGACCTGGAATCACTCGTGACCACAACTACATCGGCAATCGCCAGGAGACCAAGGTATGGATTCTCCTCCGCCCCGTCCCAGAAAAATAGTGGCACAGCTCGCAGGCGTTCACGCAGGATTTTCTCGTTCTCTTCCCCGGTGCGGCGCGAAGTTGTAACCGCGAGACTGCCACCGCATTCTCGCGCGGCAGCAATGAGTTGGTCAGCCATTCGATGCATGATCTGGAAAGAGTACCTTTGATGCCGGTTAGAGCCGCCTACGAGTACAGCAATTAAAGGCCGAGGTAGGTGCGACAGGCGACCATTGAACCGTCGCGCGGCTTCCTCAAGTTTTTCTTTTGTCACCCCGTGCAGAGCCGTCCGCGTGACCAAAACATTGTCTCCACGTAATGAGTCGTGCTGCGGAACCACCACCAGATCAAAACGCGAAGGAGCTACGTAGGGGGTCTGGATGTGCACGGTGAAGGTCTTTCCGCCGCTGGCGTGGCGGATAGCGAGTGCCGCAGCAACGCTGCCGCGGCCGCTAGAGATCAAAACATCTGGCCAAGGAGGAGCGAGGTTGCCCTGTACAGCGCTCTTGAGAGGATTGGGCCAAAGACTTGGTGGCAGGTATTTCAGCAGCATTTGCGGCCGCCGGACCCGTTTTATTTCGCAGCGGAGACCCACCGCCTCCGCAAGTCCGACGCACTGATTCTCCATACCGGCAAAACCCTCGGTCACGACCCAGCAGATAAGTTCGAGCATGGGGCGGTCTTAGGACCTAAGCAGAACGAAGCCCCTTGATCAGGGCCGACCATCTGTGGCGCTTGGCTTCTCGATTCACAAATTTTTGCTCCGTCACCCAGTTCATTTGGATGACTTTACGCTCTCCTTCAAAGGGCAAGTGCCCATGGAAAGAATGATTGCTCCGCTTGAAAACCAAAAGGGTGCCGACTGTCGGAGAGATCTCGGCAGCTACATCGTCGATATTAGTCCCGCTGTTCAAAATTCGTAAGCGCCCCCCCTGGTCTGCCCATCTCGGATTCATGTAAAGCAGGATGGTTATAATTTTGCTTTCCGTGTCGGTGTGTATCTTTCCGTCGACGCTTCGACATCTGCCTCGCACCGTGATCATTGAGGGCCGACCGTCTAAGCTTAGTGAAAACTTCTCCTCCACCGCGCGCCGGAAACCCGGGCCATTCATTTCATCGATAAGCTTAGAAAACTCGGTTCCCCTATTTACAGTGCTCAGCGGGAAGCTGCCGGCTTTCTTTACATCAGGAAAATCTGCGATCAGCCGGTCTTGCCATTCCGGCCGAATGAAATCGGAAACGATCAGGTAATCGAAAGGGCGCGTTTCGAGCCTCGTAGAGCGAAACTTTTCAAGATCCAAAATTGGGCTGTCGACGCGAGTGTTCGCCCTCTCTTCCAATTGCAGCATGATAGTGCCCCTCTCTCTAATAGCATGTGACCCCCGAGCGGATTGATCAAGTCCGTATGTGGCTTTTTTGGGAACCACCGCATCTCGATAAGGTCAATCCCCTCTTGTGGCAATGCCCTCGGCCTCCATGCCGACCGAGCCATCGGTGACGATCCAGGTCGTACCTTCCGGTTCGCCCTTGATGGCGCTTCTGGAATTTCCGGAACGGGACGGCGTCAATTTCTTTTCGATTCTTTTCGCAACAGGACCTAAAATTGCGTGATAAGGACCGTCATCCGCCTTTTTCGAACAGCGCTGCCGCTTCTAAGGCGCGCGCCGCGATCGTCCAGGAGCAACGCTCATGCGCTCAGCCCGCCTCGATCAAACCGATTGGCGCATCCTGCGCGAGCTGCAAGCCAACGGCCGCGTCACCAATGTCGAGCTCGCCCGAAAGGTGGGCATATCAGCGCCGCCCTGCTTGCGGCGCGTCCGCGCGCTCGAGGAAGCAGGGTTCATCCGCGGCTATGCGGCGCTGCTCGACGACCGCGCGCTTGGCTTCGACGTCACGGCCTTTGCCATGGTCGGGCTGCACAGCCAAGCGGAGGCCGACCTCGTTGCCTTTGAGCAGCGCGTACGCGGCTCTCCCATTGTGCGCGATTGCTATATGCTTTCGGGCGAAATCGACTTCATGTTGAAATGCGTGGCGCCAGACCTCACCGCGTTCCAGGATTTCATCATTCACGAGCTCACCGCCGCGCCGAATGTCGCCAGCGTCAAAACCTCTCTCGTCATCCGCGTATCGAAGCACAATCCCGGCGTGCCCATCGAGGTCGAGCCGGGGCGTGGCCGGACGGCGCGCGCCAACGAACGCGCGCAGGGCCTATGATGCCGAGGTGGCCGACAGTGCCCAGGCGCCGTAGCAGACGACCCCGACGACTCGGCCGCAGTCGCCGCTCGTTTCGCCAGAATTGCGCAACGCGAGCCGCGCAATCCTCCAGCCGCCCTCGTTCGCGGCGCAAAGGGCGCCGTTCAGCGCGCTGAAACCACCGGCGTTCTGGGGCCGAAGCGTTTGAAATCGAGCCTCTCGATTGCCTCCGCCGTGGCGCGATCGCGCCGCTGCGCGGCTGCGTCGTCGAGGTAGTGGGAGAGATCCGCGAACCCTACTCGTGGTGAGCACCCAATCAGCAGCCATCCGCGCTCGAAGGGTTTGCCCGAGGCGGCCACACTTGCAAAAGCCCTGCCGGCGCCCCCAGCTGGATAGATATAGCCGGCATGCGGCGCCGCCACGCGGACGAGATCGCTGGCGCTGCCAGCTCTGCCCTCGGCGAGAAAGCCTTCGACGGCTCTCCCAAGCTCCTTGGCGGCACCGGATAAAGCTGCCGCCCATAGCCGGCGCTCTCACGAGACGAGCCTGCCATCGCGCAAACATGGGGAGGTTGACTCCAATCAGAACCGGACCATGTTCATATCATGCAAAGAGCAGAAATTATTAGCGGCGTGCAGGGCCGGTATTGGCACGCGCTGCCCGACGGCCGCATCCAGTGCGATCTCTGCCCGCGCGAGTGTAAGCTGCATGAAGACCAACGGGGGCTTTGCTTCGTGCGGGCGCGGGCAAATGACGCCATCGTGCTCACCACCTATGGCCGTTCCAGCGGCTTCTGCCTCGATCCGATAGAGAAAAAGCCGCTCAATCATTTCCTGCCCGGCACCGCGGCGCTCTCCTTTGGCACGGCAGGTTGCAACCTCACTTGCAAGTTCTGCCAGAATTGGGACATCTCCAAAGCCCGCGCGTTCGACCGGCTGCAACAGACCGCCTCGCCGGAAGCGATCGCTGACGCTGCGCTTGCCAGCGGCGCACGCTCAGTCGCCTTCACCTACAACGATCCGGTGGTCTTCCTCGAATATGCGGTCGATGTTGCTGCGGCCTGCCGCGCGGTCGGCGTGAAGACAGTGGCGGTGACGGCTGGCTATATCGGAGAGGTAGCGCGGCCCGAATTCTTCGGGGCGATGGACGCCGCCAATATTGACCTTAAGGCCTTCACCGAGAGCTTCTACAAGCGCCTCTGCACTGGTTCACTCGATGACGTGCTCGATACGCTTCGCTACGTCAAGCACGAGACGAGCACCTGGTTCGAGATCACCACTTTGCTCATCCCGGGCGAGAACGACTCGAGCAAGGAAGTTGGGGCTCTCAGCGAATGGGTTGCCAACCGACTTGGGCTCGACGTGCCGCTCCATTTCACGGCATTCCACCCCGACTGGAAGATGCGCGATATCCAACCCACGCCGCCTGCGACGCTGAAGCGGGCGCGTGAGATCGCGCTTCGGGCGGGCCTGCGTTATGTCTATACCGGCAATGTCCACGACGAGGCGGGCCAGAGCACCTATTGCCACGGTTGCGGATCGCGGCTGGTTGGCCGCGACTGGTACGTCATCACCGATTGGGATCTCGATGCGGAGGGGCGCTGTGCCGCTTGCGGCGAGCCTTGTCCTGGTTTCTTCGACCCGACGCCGGGGACATGGGGAGCTCGGCGCGCGCCAGTGATCTTCACCGCGGCATGAGCGAGTTCGTGCAGGACAATCCCATTCTGGTCGAAGTGACGCGTGGAGCGCTGGTGGAGAGCTGCCATCGCGGCGCCGTCGCCATCGCTGATGCGGACGGCCGCGTATTGCTGGGGCTCGGCGACATCGGGCGTCCGGTCTATCCGCGCTCCGCCGTCAAGGCGTTCCAGGCCATACCACTGATCGAGAGCGGCGCCGCTGACGCCTTTGGCCTCGGGCACGCTCAACTTGCAATCGCTTGCTCATCGCATAGCGGGGAGGAGAGGCACGTCAGCGCCGCCCGCGCGCTACTCGCCAAGGCTGGGGTCGATGAATCGCAGCTTGCTTGCGGGGCGCATTGGCCGATCGGTGAGCAGGCGTCGCGGGAGCTGATACGCGCGGGCAAGAGCCCAACCCCCATCCACAATAACTGCTCCGGCAAGCATGCCGGTATGCTGGCGACCGCGGTTCACCTGGGGCTCGATCCGTGCGGCTACGAGCAGCCGGAGCACCCGGTGCAAGAGGCGATCAAGCGAGTCATTTCAGAGATTTGCGGCGTCACGTTGGAGCAGGACGCGATAGGCATCGACGGCTGCTCGGTGCCAACCTTCGCGCTGCCGCTTGCCGCGATGGCTACCGGATTCGCGCGGCTCGCAAGCGGCAGGGGACTTGAGCGCGGGTGGGCGAAGGCGGCGCAACGGCTCATGGCGGCTTGCTTCGCCGCGCCGGATCTCGTGGCCGGCGAAGGCCGCTTCGACACCATCGTCATGCGGGGACTCCGCGACGCTGCCTTCGCCAAGGGTGGCGCCGAGGGGGTGCATTGCGCGGCGCTACCTGCGCTCGGCATCGGTATTGCCGTTAAGGTCGACGACGGCACAAAGCGCGGTGCGGAGACGGTGCTCGCCGTTTTGCTCGCCAAGCTCGTGGCCGGCGCAGACCAGGTCCTTGCCGGGCAACTTGCGGGTGAGATGCGGACATGGCGCGGCGTGAAGGTTGGCGCGATCGACCCGGCGCCGGCGCTCAAAGCCGCAATCCGCGCATTGCCCCGCCAAAGTGCGGCCTCCGCCGCCGCGGCGCCACTGTGACTGGTATTGACGTCGCCAATCTAGCCAGCCTTCCTCGTGCTGAGGAAGCAAGCGCATGAAATCATGCTGATTTTTGCGCTTGGCGCAAACCATCGTTGCTTGGTCTAGTCTCTTAAAGGGAGGAGATTGATCATGGGTCTGATGAAGCTCTGGTGCCGCACGTCGGTCGACCTTGCCGCAACCTCGATCCTCTTCGCGGCAGGGATATCACGCCCACCTGTGTCGGCGGTCCGGCGCCAATCTTGCGCGAATATGTTCCGCTCGGGAGGTGAGACGGCGTCTCAGCTCGCCAGAGTGGGAGAGACCGCGAGAACGTCGTTATCTTTCCTCACGCGACATCGGACTAGCGGCAGCAACACCGGTGCGTATTGCGCCGCCCAAGGCCTCGGCTCGATCGCGGTCTTCGGCGAAGGCCAGCAGGTAATCTACGACCAGCTCAGCGCCGCGCAAAAGCTCCGCCTCGCTCAAGGGGCCACCTTGGCGCTGGCCTGGCGGGAGATGCACGAAGCAGATGTCGCAAGGTGCTTCCTGCCGCCGCGCCCAGTCGAGCGAGAGATAATAGAGATAGTTGCAGAGATAGGTTCCCGCCGAGCGGGAGGCGACGGCGGGAAGGCCCTGCGTCCGTAAATGCTTGGCGAGCCTTGAGGCGGGAACTCCGGTATCGAGCTTCCTCAGCCCACGATCGAGGATGGTGCTGGTCTTGGGGACCGCACCGCGTGCGTCCTCCCGCAAGTCGATCAGATTGTGCGCCGAGCGCTCGATCCGAAGACCTTTGGCGCGCTGGTTCAAGCCCAAATGCAAAATGAGGCGCGGTTGATGCTGGTGCACCAAATGAGGCCCGTGCGTCGCCACCTCCGCCCATTCGGTGGGAAGCACCTCGGCATGAAGATGGCAGCCGAGACGGCGGGAGCAGTGCCTCGCCGCAAGCGCCTCCACAAGCCAGGCCGAGGGATTCTCGGCGACGCCGGGAAATGGGCCGAACCCAGTAAGGAGGAGGCGCGGGCAAGCCATGTCATCGGGCTTAAACGCCCCGCTCGCCAGAGGGAAGCAGATTTCGAGCGCCGACGGGCTTAGCCTTCACTGATCCCGGCAAGACGACCGAGCTTCTCCGCCGCTGCCGTGGGCGTCATCTCGCCGCTGCGCACCTTTTCCTCAATCTCGCTCCAAAGGCGGCTAACTTCCTTGCCGCCTTTGAAGGCCGCGAGCAACCTTTGCTCGAAGATCTCGCGCATCCACGCCACGGCCTGTTCGGATCGTCGCGCGTGCAAAGTGCCGGAGGCTTCCAACGCGGCGTGACGCTCCTCGACCTTGCCCCACAGCTCGTCGAGGCCTGTATTGTCTCGCGCCGAGACGGTCAGCACCACTGGCGACCAATTCGGATTACCGGCGGCAAGAATATGGAGCGCGGTGCGGTATTCCATGGCGGCGCGATTGGCCCGCTCGACCTGATCGCTGTCGGCCTTGTTGACCGCGATGACGTCGGCCAGCTCGAGCAGCCCGCGCTTGATCCCCTGCAGCTCATCGCCGGCGCCGGGAATGCCCACAACGACGAAGACATCGACCATGTTGGAAACCGCGGTCTCCGACTGGCCGACGCCAACGGTCTCTACCAGGACCACGTCGTAGCCGGCGGCCTCGGCGAGAGCGATGGTCTCCCGAGTAGTCTTGGTGACGCCACCAAGGCTGTGGCCGGCGGGCGAGGGGCGGATGAAGGCGCCTTGTTCTGAGGCAAGTCGCCCCATGCGCGTCTTGTCGCCGAGGATCGAGCCGCCGCTCCGGGTCGAAGTGGGATCGACAGCGAGCACCGCGACCTTCTTGCCCTTGGCCACGAGGTTCAGGCCGAGCTGGTCGATCAGGGTGGATTTGCCGGCGCCAGGAACGCCGCTGATGCCAACGCGGATGGCCTTGCCGGTACGGGGCAGCAGGCGCTCAAGCAGCTGTTGGGCACGCGCCTGATCCTCGGGCTTGGCGCTTTCGATCAGGGTGATGGCGCGGCCAAGCGCCACCCGGTCTCCGGCGATGATCAGGCTAGCCAGGTTCCCGGAGGCGTTGGCTGACGCGCGGCTCATCGCGCTTCATTAGCAAAGCCGGGGCGAGACAAGCAGCAAATCTTTGCAGCCAAACTAAAGCCTAGGCTTGTGCCGCGTGGCGCCGGGATGCGCTCGAACGGCGCATGAGCATAAGGACGGTCGCAAGCGTCAGGAGGTAGACGAGAAGCTGCATCGCGGTTGGCTTGGCGGTGTAGCCGACGAGAACATGTAACAAGCGCCCGAGGATGCTCGAATCGGGCAGCAGCCAGGATGTGTCCCAAACGTGCATGGGAAGGGCGGTAACCACGCCCGCAGCTTGCAGGAAGCGAATGGATTGGGCCGCCATGCCGGCTGCGAGCAGGGTCAGGAGCACGGTCGTCACTGAGAAAATGTAGCGGGCGGGAATGGCGATCAGGCCCAGATAGCTCAGCCCGGTAAGACAAGCTCCGGCCAGCAGACCGAGCAGACCGCCCGCCAGCAGCGCCTGCGTCGATGTTCCAGCAACGACGATGCCGTACAGGAACAGCACGATCTCCGAACCTTCGCGCATAACGGCGATGAGCACCACGAGGGCGAGCGCGGTCAGTGGCCGGCGCCCGGCGCTCACATCAGCGCCAACTTGGCGAAGCTCCGCCACGAGCTCGCGGCCGTGTTCGGCCATCCAGACATTGTGCCAGGTGAGACTGATCACCGCGACGATCAGCACCACGGCATTTAGCAGCTCTTGGCCAGTTCCGGAAAATGCGCTGGAGATCGCCCCGGCGAACATTGCGACGATGCTGGCCCCAAGAACGCCGGTCGCAACGCCAAGGCTGACCCACCAGCCTCTGTCAGGGATGCCGCGCGTGGCGGCAAGCACGATGCCGACGACGAGGCCAGCCTCCATGACCTCGCGGAAGACGATGAGGAGAGCGCCGAGCACCGGGTGAGCCTATTTGACCACGATGGCGCCCTTGGCGGTGTCTTCGTGGTACTCGCCGTAGAACTCGTAACGCCCGGCATCGAGTGGTCCGACTTGGATGGTTGCGCTCTGCTGGCCGGCGATGACTTTCTCGATGTCGAGATCGTCGCTCTCGAATTCCTCCGGCGTAGCGTCCTGGTTGGCGACGCTCAAGGTGACCTTTTGCCCGGCAGGAAGGCTGATCTCCGCAGGTTCGAAGCGATGATCCTTGATGGTGATGGCGATGTCGTCGGCGGATCGAGCTTCAGACGTGATAACGCCAAATGTCAGGGCAACGAGGATGATCAGGATCAGCTGCATATTTCTTCCCTTAGCACGTTTGGAAGTCGATTTTAGTGGTGGCGTTGGCCCAAGAAGGCGGCGGAACGTACGAAGTTGCAAGCACTTAGGGCGACGCATCGGAGCTCTGCGCGGCAGGTTATAACTATTCCAATACTAAGTTAGGCGCTAACCGCCCAAGCCTTCGACGGAATTGGCAATCGCAAAACGAATCACGGCGGCAAGACGTGCGTCGATCCGACGCGCCGATCAGAGATCCCACTTCTGTTGCGGTTGCGGGCAGCGCCGCAACACGCCACCACCTTGCTCGCGATCGGCCATCACCGTCATCACATACGTAAGAAGGGCCTGGTGCAGCGGCCGGAGGTCTTTGGAGACTGTCGTGAAGCGGTCGGGGCCCGGTAACACCATTGACGGACATGCCAACGAGCCCCTCGAGGTCTCAACGCGCATTTGGTCTCGCCGACGTTATGGCGTAATTCCGCGAGCGACGCTTAATTCCGCGATATGACAGTTTTCTGACGGTCTGGTCCAGGCGTGGAAAGCGCAAACTGGCCTACTCCGCGGCGTGGGCCCGTTCGCCGGCCGCCGCGCCAAGCTTCTGCAAGAGGTCGATGGCGGCATCAGCGATGGGCGTGCCGGGGCCGAAGATGGCCTTGGCGCCGGCCTCGTAAAGCGCAGGGTAATCCTGGGGCGGGATGACGCCGCCAACCACCACCATGATGTCGCCGCGGCCGAGCGCTTCGAGCGCCTCGCGCAAGGCCGGCACCAGCGTCAGATGGCCAGCAGCCAGCGACGAGACGCCGACGATATGCACGTCATTCTCGATGGCCTGGCGGGCGGCTTCCTCAGGGGTCTGGAACAAGGGGCCGATATCGACATCGAAGCCCAAATCGGCGAAGGCCGAGGCGATGACCTTCTGCCCGCGGTCATGGCCGTCCTGGCCCATCTTGGCGACAAGGATGCGCGGCCTCCGGCCATGCCCATGCTCGAAGCTGTCGATCAACTCCTTGACGCGGGTCAGGCTTCCATCCATCCGCCCCATCTCCGCCTTGTAGACGCCGGTCACCGCCGAAACTTCGGCGCGGTGACGGCCATAGACCTTCTCGAGCGCGTAGGAGATCTCGCCAACGGTCGCCTTGGCGCGGGCGGCGCGAACGGCGCCTTCAAGAAGGTTGCCCTTGCCTGTCTTGGCACTTTCGGTCAGCGCGTCAAGTGCCGACTGCACCTCGGCTTCGTTGCGCTCGGCCTTGAGCCGCTCGAGCTTGTCGAGCTGCTGGCGGCGGACCGCGCGATTGTCGACCTTAAGGATCGCGATGTCGGCCTCGCTCTCGGGCCGGTATTTATTCACGCCGACGATGGTCTGGCGGCCCGAATCGATGCGGCCCTGAGTGGCCGTCGCCGCCTGCTCGATCATGCGCTTCGGGATGCCCGCCTCGATGGCCTTCGCCATACCGCCGAATTTCTCCACCTCCCCGATATGCTTCAGCGCACGCGCGGCGAGATCGTGGGTCAGGCGCTCGACATAGAAGCTGCCGCCCCAGGGATCGATGATGCGGGTGGTGCCCGACTCCAGCTGCAGCATGAGCTGGGTGTTGCGGGCGATGCGCGCGGAGAAGTCGGTCGGAAGTGCGAGCGCCTCGTCGAGTGCGTTGGTGTGCAGCGACTGGCTATGGCCCTGCGTCGCCGCCATGGCCTCGACGCAGGTGCGCACCACATTGTTGAACACGTCCTGGGCGGCGAGGCTCCAGCCGCTTGTCTGGCAATGGGTGCGGAGCGCGAGCGAGCGTGGGTCCTTTGGCTTGAACTCTTCCGCCATGAGCTTCGCCCAGAGCAAGCGGGCGGCGCGCATCTTGGCGATCTCCATGAAGAAGTTCATGCCGATCGCCCAGAAGAAGGAGAGGCGTGGGGCAAATGCATCGACGTTCATGCCGGCTTTGACGCCGGCACGCACATATTCGATGCCGTCGGCCAGCGTATAGCCGAGCTCGAGGTCTGCGGTCGCTCCGGCCTCCTGCATGTGATAGCCGGAGATCGAGATCGAGTTGAATTTCGGCATCTTCTTGGAGGTGTAGGCGAAGATGTCCGAGACGATGCGCATCGAGGGCGCGGGCGGATAGATGTAGGTGTTCCGCACCATGAACTCTTTCAGGATGTCGTTCTGGATCGTGCCGGAGAGCTCTTCCGGCGGCACACCCTGCTCCTCCCCGGCGACGATGAAAAGCGCGAGCACTGGCAGCACCGCGCCATTCATAGTCATGGACACCGAGACCTTGTCGAGCGGGATGCCGTCGAACAAAGTGCGCATGTCGTAGATTGAGTCGATGGCGACGCCCGCCATGCCGACATCGCCGGTGACGCGCGGATGATCGGAGTCATAGCCGCGGTGGGTGGCTAGGTCGAAGGCGATGGACACGCCCTGCTGGCCGGCAGCAAGGTTGCGGCGATAGAAGGTGTTGGAGTCCTCCGCCGTGGAGAAGCCGGAATATTGGCGGACGGTCCAGGGCCGCTGCACATACATGGTGGGGTAAGGGCCGCGGAGATAAGGCACGACACCCGGGAGCCCGTCGAGGAAATCGAGGCGCGCGATATCGTCGGCGTTGTAGACCGACTTCACGGCGATGCCTTCCGGCGTCTGCCAGGCTGAAGCCCCGGCAGGCGAGGTGCCGGCGCCATTCTTGGCGTCGAAAGCGATGTCGGCGAAGGCCGGGATCCGCGTCATGCGCCTACTTTCTCATAAACGGTCTGCAACAGGCCGAGCGTATCACAGCCCTGATAAAGGAATGTTCCAATCCCGGCGGCTTCCCAGGCCTGACGGTTCGCGCCGGGTTTGCCAGCAAGGTAGATGTGGCTCGCCCCAGCTCCCGTGAGCGCCCGAGCGGCAGCGACCGCCTCACGCTCATAGGCTTTGTCCGATGAGCAGAGGCAGGCAAGCTTGGCGCTGGATGCCTTGAAGGCCGCAGCGAGAGCAGCCGTGCCTGTCTTCACCTCTCCGTTAGGGAGAGGTGAAGCATAGGCACCTTCAAAGGTGACCGCCTCGATACCGCCGGCTTCGAACAGGCTTTTGGCAAAGCTTGCCCTGGCGGTGAAGTCCGACGCACGCCCGAGGCAGGCGAGAAACACCTTTGGGCGCTGGCCGTGCCGAGCGAGGTACGCGTCGCTCGCAGCGCGCAGGCATTCGAAAGGCTCGGCCAGTCGGACGCGCGGCAGCGACTCGATGGGCTGGCCTGCGGTTGGCCCAACCGAGGAAACCCTTCGGGCTTCAAGCACGGAAACCGCCTCCTCAGCGAGGTCAGGGAAATCGCTGGTGCCGATGAGGGTGTCCTTCCGGCTTGCGATGTTGGCCTCACGTTCCGCCCGCACCTTGGCGACAGCCTTCTGGATCAGCCCGGCCTCAAGCGCTTTTGCCGCGCCGCCAGCGCGCTCGATCTCCTGGAACAGCACCCAGACCTTCTCACAGAGCTGATCGGTTAGAGATTCGATTGCGCCAGACCCTGCCGCAGGATCGGCGACGCGATAGAGATTCGCTTCCTCGATGAGAATTGTCTGGGTGTTGCGGGCGATGCGCCGCGCGAAGGCATCGGGAATCCCGAGCGCCGCGCTGAAAGGAAGCACCGTGACCGCATCGGCGCCACCGACGGCAGCGGCCAGAGCGGCGATGGTGCCGCGCACGATGTTCCCATGGGGATCGCGCTTCGTCATCATCCGCCAAGCGGTCTCCGCGGTGACGCAGGCACGTGACGGCTTGAGCCCGCAGGCCTCTTCGATGCGCGCCCACAGCTTTCGGATCGCGCGAAACTTGGCGATGGTCAAAAACTGGCCCTGATCGGCGGCAAGGCGGAAGAAGATGAAGCGGCGCGCGTCGTCCAGCGACATGCCCTGAGCCTCGAGCACCCGCAGATAAGCGAGGGCATTGGCGAGCACAAAAGCAAGCTCTTGTGCCTCGGAACCGCCAGCCGCATGCACGGGCCTTCCATCCGCGATGGCGAAGGGCCCTGCGAAGCCTTGTTCCGCGAGGCTTGCGATGAGCGCCGT
>Ga0187819_10000990_pt1 | contig 14521 bp, 17 predicted proteins | sample NC_wetland_sal_i_15_FD_132411 | JGI IMG/M metagenome (GOLD analysis project Ga0187819, IMG submission 132411) | Wetland sediment microbial communities from Neuse River Estuary, North Carolina, USA - SO4_4 | ecosystem: Environmental > Aquatic > Freshwater > Wetlands > Sediment | place: USA... | reverse complement strand
CTCGTCGGCGGAATGATCTGGGAAACCGGGCGGGCCATTCGCCGTTACGTGGCGAAGGGGCACATCCCCCGGTCCTATCCGATTGCCGTGCTCTCGATCGTCTCGCTCGGGTTCGTGGCCTACGGGATCACCTACCTCGTCGGGTACATCGAAGGCCTGCAGGCGGGGCCGACCCTGCTGCTCACCCTCGCCGCGATCGGCGGAGGGCTCGCGACGCTCGTCTTCGCCGGGTTCCTGACGCAGTACCTCAAGAACCGGACCGCGGCGCCTTCCGGCGCCGCCGTCGAGAGCTAAAGCCGCCTTACCGCGCCGTCGAGACGGCGATCTCGCGCAGCGCGCGCTCCACATCGACGGGCGGAACCAGGAGGTGGCACTTCTCCCGGAGCAGCTGCGCGACGCCGGCCGCGTCCTTCCCCTCGGGCAGCGCCTTCGCCGAGAGGGCCCGCAGGTCCTCCCAGTAGGTCCACGGGAAGACGACCCAGACCCAATGGTCGGCCGGTACCTCCTCAGCGAAGTAGTCGGGGACGAACTTCGAATGGGTGATGTGGAGGCACGTGGCGGTCTCGAGACGAGACGGTTTCCCCGCGGTCCGGAGATGGTCCGCCGCGAGCGCGAGGCTCTCCCCCGTGTCGGTGATGTCGTCGACGAGGAGGACCGTGGCGCCCTCGACGGACCCCGAAAGCCGCTCCGTGAGCGCCGCGTGCCCGTCCTTTGTAGCGGTGGCGCCCCAGTGGGCCGTCTGGAGCGCCAGCAGCCGCTTCACGCCCAAGTAATCGGCCACGAGGCGGGCCGGTATCCAGCCGCCCCGGGTGAGCCCGACGATCACCTGCGGGGCCCGGCCCGCGGCGTGGACCTTCGCCGAGAGGGCGCCGGTCCACGCGTCGAGGTCCGCCCAGGTGGCGAGCCGGCACGTCGGAAGGTCGGTCACGGCTCGCCGGAGAGGCCCGGGCCCCTTACGGGAAGAACCCGCGCCACCGCAGCGCGTCGACGACCCGCTGGATCGCGACCACGTACGCGGCCGTCCGGTTATCGATCTTCCGTTCCTCCGCGACCGCGTGAACGCGGGCGTAGGACTCCGTCATGACCTTGTTGAGCCGGTCGTTGACCTCGGCGAGCGACCAGGAGTAGCCCTGGATGTTCTGCGCCCACTCGAAGTAGCTTACGGTAACGCCGCCGGCGTTCGCCAGGATGTCCGGCAGGACGGTGATCTTCTTCTCGAAGAAGACCTTGTCCGCCTCGGGTACCGTTGGGCCGTTCGCGGCCTCGGCGATGATCTTGGCCTGTACCTTGCCGGCGTTCTTGCTGGTGAGCTGGTTCTCGAGCGCCGCAGGGACCAGGATGTCGGTCTTAAGCTCGAGCAGCTCGTCGTTCGACACGGGCTTCGACCCTGGGAATCCGACGACGGATCCCGTCTTCTTCTTGTGTTCCTCGACGGCATGGAGGTTCAGCCCGTCGGTCTTGTAGATCCCGCCCTTGGAGTCGCTGACGGCGAGGACGTTCGTCCCGAACTCGTCGTGGAGGATGTTCGCGGCGACGCTCCCCGCGTTACCGAATCCCTGGACCGCCACCGAGGCGCCCTTGAGCTTGAGCCCGACGTGCGGAGCCGCTTCGCGGATGACATAGGCACACCCACGTCCGGTCGCCTCGCCCCGACCCTCGCTCCCGCCGATGGCGATCGGCTTACCGGTCACGACGCCGGGCACAGAGTACCCCTTCTCTTGCGAGTAGGTATCCATGATCCACGCCATCGTTTGCGAGTCGGTGTAGACGTCCGGCGCCGGAATGTCCATCTCCGGGCCGATGATCGGAATGAGTTCGCTGGCGAACCGGCGGGTCATCCGCTCGAGTTCCCCCTGACTCATGTGCTTCGGGTCGCAGATGATGCCGCCCTTGGCCCCTCCGTACGGGAGGTTGACCACGGCGCATTTCCACGTCATCCACGCGGCGAGGGCACGGACCTCGTCCAGGGTCACCTGGGGGTGGTACCGGATGCCGCCCTTGCACGGGCCTCGGGCCATGCTATACTGGACCCGGTAGCCGGTGTAGACGCGGTAGCTGCCATCCTCCATCCGCACGGGGAAGTTGACCGTCAGTTCTCGCTTCGGGTGCTTCAGCACTTCTCGGGTGCCGTTGTCGATCTTGAGAAGGTCCGCGACAATATCGACTTGGCGCTTGGCGGTCTCGAACGGGTTGATGGTTGCGGCGCTTTGGGGCATTCTTGGCCACCTACGCGGCGCGCGAGGTGCGGGGCGTATTTGAGGCCACCTCGCACTCTGTGATGGCGGCGCACGCCGGCCGTTCCGGGACCGTCTACGGCTCGCGCCACCGCGCCAGGCGCATCGCCATCAGTGCGAACAGGACGGTAAGCAGCACCATCCCGGCAACCTCCACGGGAATCGAGGAGAGCGCCGGGGCGACGGAGATCGTCGGCACGGTCAACCCCCCCGCGTGGTCGGCGAGCTGGCTGGCAAACGTCGAGGGAGAGAGGAAGGCGACCCACCGGTAGCTCGCCGGGATCGCGGCGATGGGATAGAAGATGGGCGGCAACACCGAGAGCGACGTGAAGACGACCATCCCGATCGGCCATATCTCCCGGAGCTGCCGGAAGAACGTGGAGAGTAGGAATCCGAGGCTGGTCGACAGCAGCCAGGTCAGGAGAATCACCCCGACCAGGCCGAGGACCGAGAGCACCCCAATCGGCACGACGAGCGCCAGCACGACGATGAACAGTGCGATCGCCGGAATCGTCCACGCGAGCTCCCCCAGGGCCATCCCGAGGATCCACGACATCGGACGCAGGGGGCTCGTGATGAAAATCTGCTGCAGCTGCCGTTCCAGACGGAGGTACGCACAGTCGGTCATCATCCCGTTCCCCGTGAACAGGGCCGTGAACATCACGCCGCCGACGACTCCGTACGGCAGGACCGAGTGCGGCGCGACGACGTAGAGGAAGAACAGGAAACTGAGCGGCGTGAGGAATATCGCGACGAAGAATACCGGTTGCCGGCGCAGTGCCAGGAAACCATAGAAGTAACAGATGCGGAAGATGGCGTTGGCCTGGGTCCTCCAGGTCATGCGAGCGCCTCGGCGTCTTCTTCCTCTATGGCGCGGCCGACGAGCGTGAGGAACGCTTCCTCGAGCGTCACCGGACCGACCGTGATCGCCACCTTCCGTTCCAGCGCCCGACGGGTGAGCTCTTCGACCCGGTCCCGCGTCGTGAGGAGGGTGAACCCACCCCGTTCCGCGAAGACCTCACCGTAGCTCGAGAGCTCTTCGCGAGTGAAGCCCCCGTCGAAGTGCAGCCGGATTTCCTGCCGCACCTTCGATTTGAGCGCCTCGGGAGTTCCCTGGTAGAGCACGTGACCCCCCTCGATGACGGCCAGCTCCTCCGAGAGCTGCTCCGCTTCGTCGAGATAATGGGTGGTGAGGAGCACCGTCGAGCCCTTCCGCGCTGCGTGGCGGATCACGTCCCAGACCTGGCGCCGCGCGAAGGGATCCATACCGAGGGTGGGTTCATCGAGGAACAGGAAACGCGCCTCCGTGGCGAGCACCATCGCGACCAGCGTGCGTTGCTGAAGACCTCCCGAGAGCACCATCGCGGGGATGTGCTGGTAGGAGAGCAGGCCCATCCCCTCCAGCACCTCGTCGGCGCGGCTCTTGGCCGTCTCGCGGGTGGCGCCGCGTACCCGGAGGTACTCCTCGACATGCTCCCGTGGCGTGAGGTGGTAGAACGGCTTGCCCTCTTGCGGGACGATCGCGATCTGCTCGCGAACCTCGCGCGCATGTTCGACGACGTCGATCCCGAACAGGTGCACGGTCCCGGCGGTGGGGAGTAGGAGCGCCGAGGCGATCTTGAGGAACGTGGTCTTCCCCGCGCCGTTCCGTCCGAGGAACGCGAAGAGGCGGCCCTTCGCGATGGTCATGTCGACGTTATCGAGGGCGCGGACCAGTCCGCTCGTCCCCCGGTACGTTTTGGACAACGACCGCGCGACGAGTCCGTCCATGCGGTCGCCGAGCGTATTCCGAGGATAAGGTCGTCGAAATTTCGTCAGGAGCCGTCGAAGTGACGCCACCCGGCGAGGGGCAGTGGAGCCAGGCGCCCGTCGCGCTCGAGCCAGGCACCGCGTCCCTTCTCCACGCGTCCGATCACGGTCAGCCGGCACCCGAGCCGACGCAGCGCGGCGCGAGCCGGGGGCACTCGGGCCGGTTCCACCGTCGCGAAGAGCTCGTAGTCTCCGCCATAGAAGGCCATCCGGAGTTGTTGACCGAACGACCGGCCGCGGCGCCGGAGCCGGGGATGGAGCGGGAGTTGTTCCGCTCGTAGAACGATCTTGCAGCGGCTGGCCTCGGCGACAAGGTGCGTCGCATCGGCGACCCCGTCGGAGGTATCGGTCATGGCATGCGCGACTACACGCAGGACCTGTCCCTCGGGAATCCGCGGGACTATGCGTAAGGACGCCGTGGTGTCGGACCGATAAGCCCCTCCGAACCCCACGACACCGGTGGTCACCACCAGATCCCCCGGCTGCGCTCCGCTTCTCGCCGGGATCGGTCCGTGACCGGCCCATCCCACGGAGACACCGACGACGGTCCGGGTAGGGCTCGGTTTGGTATCACCGCCCACGACGTGGCAATCGAACCGCGCCGCCATCTGCTCTGCTCCTTGCAGGACCGACTGGGCCCATTGGGCGGGCGTCCCGGGAGGCGCCAGCAGATCGATCAGCAGAGCGGCCGGACGACCACCCTTGGCCGCGATATCGCTTAGGTTCACCGCGGTCGCAGCCTCCCCAATCAGCAAAGGCGGGGTCGCCCTTCGAAAATGAACGTTCTCGATCAGCGCATCCGAAGACAGGAGCACGAACCGGTTTCGCCCGACCCGTAGGGCCGCCGCGTCGTCGCCGAGCGGCAGTGGACCCTTCCGGCCGGCGGGCAGATGCGTACGGACCCAGCGATGGAATTCCCGTTCGGCGAGGGCAAGGGGGCGCGGCCGGGCTCGCGTGGTCGGCATGCGCCTACTTGTACGGCAGGAACTCCTTGCCCAGAAGCTCGCGGCCGAGAATGATTCGCATGATGTTGAGGCCGCCTTCGGCCCCGACCATATAGGACATGATGCCGCGGAACCCCAGCTCGAGGCCCACGTCCTTCGTGTACCCCGCCGCGCCGAACCACATCATGACTCGGCGGACGGTATCGAAGGCGACCTGCGGAGCGGTGAGCTTGACGCTCGCCACGACCTTGTCGATCTCCGACCGGTGGGACGCGTCGCCCTTCATCACATAGCGGTCGATGAGCCACGCCGCCCGGCGGCACTGCCACTTGACCGCCTCGATCTGGGCGTATAGGTCTGCCATCTCGAACTGGATCCCCTCGAATTTTCCCAACGGTTGCCCGAACACCTGGCGTTCCTTGATCCACCCGATCCCGGTCTCGAGCGCTCGCTCGGCCGCTCCGACGCAAGCGGCGGAGACGAACGTTCGGGCCACCTGGAATCCTTCCATGGCGTACTGGAATCCCTTTCCTTCCTCGCCGATGAGATACCGCGCCGGTAGGGCGACGTCGGCATAGGTGAGCCCGCCGGTCGAGATCCCCATCCGCCCCATGTTCTCGAACTTCTGGGACGCGATCCCCGGCGAATTCGTGGGCACGTAGATGAAATTGAATCCGGAGCCGTTCCGATTGTGGCTGAGGGTCAGATGGCCTCCCCCGAGCCGCTTCGCCTCTTCGACGCCCGAGAGGAACGCCTTCTCGCCACGGAGGATGTAGCCATCACCGGCCCGGCGCGATTCAGTCTTCATGTTGCCGAGGTCGCTGCCCCCGCCGGGTTCCGTCGTCGCGATGCCGAGGAACGCCTTCCCCGAGGTGACCGCCGGCAGGATCTCCCGCTTCGCGTCTTCGGTGCCGTGCTTGGCCAGGGTCCAGCCCCAGCCGGCCTCGAGCAAGTAGAACACGGCCGTGGCCATCGAGAAGTCTCCGCGCCCGATCTCCTCCGCGGCGAGTTCGGTGAGGACTGCGGAGGCCCCGAGGCCGCCGTACTCCGATGACACGAGGGGGGACAACAGACCCAGACGGGCCATCTCCTGCAGCACGACGTCGGGGATGCGTCCCTCGGAATCGATCTGCCGTTCGTGGGGCCGCAGGATCTTGTCGCCGAATTTGCGGACGGCGTCCTGGAAGGCCACTTCCTCTTCGCTGAGCGCAAATTCCATGGGCAACCGGTGCGCCACGCCGACCGGTCGATAAAGCGTTCCCGTCTCACCGGGCCCAGCCCTCAATCCTTTATGCGTGGTCCGACTCGCTCGCACGAGCGTTGCATGCCGGTGCGAGTGGCCGTCAACGGGTTCGGCACGATCGGGAAGCGAGTGGCGGATGCCGTCTCGAAACAGCCCGACATGGTGCTCGTCGGTGTCGCCAAGACCCGGCCCAGTTTCGAGGCGCGGATCGCGGCGGAGCGGGGCTATCCACTCTTCGTAGGCGGCGACGGCCGGGTCGAAGACTTTCGCGCCGCCGGTATCACGGTCGAAGGGACGACCGACGAGATGTTCAAGCGGGCGGACGTGGTCGTAGATGCGACCCCGGACAAGATGGGAAAGGAGCAGGCCCCGAGGTACGAGAGGGCCCACCTGAAGGCGATCTACCAAGGCGGGGAGAAGCCGGACGTCGCGGAGGTATCGTTCAACGCGTTGGCGAACTACCCGGCGGCCCTCGGAAAGAGCCGGGTTCGAGTCGTCTCCTGCAATACGACGGGCATCGCCCGGGCGGCGTCGGTTCTTCGCGCGCGCTACGGCGTCGAGCGATGGGAGGTCACGCTGATCCGCCGTGCCGCGGACCCCGCGGAGACCCGGAAAGGTCCGGTCAACGGGATTCTACCTACGTTCCAGATCCCGTCGCATCACGCGCCGGATGCCCAGACGATCTTTCCGGACCTGCCGATCACCACGACGGCGGTGGTGGTACCGACGACACTCATGCACCTCCACGTCAACCACGTCCGGCTGCGCCGGCCTCCCGCCAGCGCCTCCGACGTCATCGCCGCCTTCCAGGAAACGCCTCGATTCCACATCTTCCGGAGCTGGGAGCGCGTGGAGGGCACACCCCAGGTGCTCGAGTTCGCTCGCGATCAGCTGACGCCGCGGGGGGACATGATGAAGAACGTGCTCTGGGAGAATGGCGTGCACCTCGACGGCGCAGACCTGCGTTTCTTCCAGGCGATTCACCAGGAATCAATCGTGGTGCCCGAGAACATTGACGCGATTCGGGCGATGTTCAACCTGGCGCCGGACGGCGACTCGTCAATCGCCGTGACCGATATGACGCTGGGTCTTCGCAGCTAATCTAGGACCGCCGTTTCCGGCGCTTCTCCGCCGCCGCCTGCGCCTTGGCCCGGCGCTTCTCGGCAGCGGTTTGGTCGCGGAAGATCTCGATCCAGTTTCCGTCCGGGTCCGTGACGTAGCCGACCCACCCGTCGGTCGTGGCCGGGGTGACGTTGGTCGGTCCCGCTCCCTGCCGCAAGAGCCGCTGGTAGATCCGGTTCAACGTGGACGCCGGTGCGGGCCCAACGAAGAATCCGATGTGGTCGAGCCCCTCCCCAATGATGAAGGGGACGTCGAACTGGGACCCCTTAGGATACCAGTTCAGCTCGAGGCGCTGGTGGGACGCCGGGTCCTGCAGCAGCACCCATGTGCCGCGTCCGAACTGGCTCAGGTCTCCCCGTGTGACCTCACGGAGCCCCAAGGCCTTCGTGTAAAAACGGAGCGAGCGGTCGAGGTCGGTGACCCGCACGCCCGAGTAGCGGAGGTGCATGCCGTGACGACTCGGCGACTCCCGAAATAGCTTGGCCCCCGGCCCGAGCGGCTCGTCCGGCCGCGAGCGTCCGGCAGCAACCATTACAGTAGCAACTCACGTGCGTGGCCCGGGCTATTTCCCGCTAGGAGCGGTCCCGTTCGACGAGGCCCGTCACGCGATGTTTCGCGATTCACCGAATCGGCTCGCCGTCGCTGGTAGGCCCTGCGGCCTTTTCCCGACGGTGGAGGTCGACTCTCCACGCGCGTAACTTCCGCCCTGCTCGGACGTAGTCTCTCCTCCACGATCTTCAATCCTCCGGCGAGAATGTTCCTCGCCGCGTTCAGGTCCCGGTCCATGGTGTGTCCACACTGACAGTGATAGATCCGGTCGCTCAGCATCAACGGCGGGTCCGCCATCCGGCCACACGCCGAGCACATCTGAGTCGTCCCTCGAGCAGGCACCTCGACGTACCGGCCCGACCTCAGAGTTTCCTTATAGGCGGTCATTCGGCGGAGCAGACCCCAACCAGCGTCCGCCATCTGCTTCGCGAGCCGATTCCCTTCCGCAAACTCCGCCAGATTGGTGTTCTCGAAGCAGACCAGATCGAACTCCTCAGCCCAGTCGTGTGAGAGCTGGTGCGCCAACCAATACCGCTGGTGTCGGACCCTGGCTTGGCATCGGGACACTCGCTCGCGTTGCTGACGATACCGACCAGACCCCCGCTTCCTGCGGGAAAGCCGTCGCTGCTCGCGCCTCAGCTGTCGCTCTGACACCCGGTAGAACCGGGGCGGCTCGATGGCCTCACCTGTCGAAAGCGTGGCGAGATGGGTGAGGCCGACGTCGATGCCCACGGGGGTGAGTGGGTCGGCCGCTGGGGGCGGTGCCGGGTCCGGCATCTCGTACTGGATGGTGGTGTACCAGCCATCCGCCTCTCGCGTCACTGTAACCATCTTCGCCGTGCCTTCTGGGGGGGGAGGCCGATGCCGCCGGATCGGGACGGAACCGATGGCGGGGAGCTTGAGCCGCCAAGTCCGGGTCGGACCAGGGATGAACGGGTCGGGGGATGGGATAAAGGAGAAAGAGGTAGTTTCCCGACGGAAGCGAGGAAAACCGGCTTTTCGCTGACCCTCGCGGAGCCGACGGAAGGCTGCCCGATATCCGAGATCGAGCCGCTGTAGAGCATCGCGCGCGACATCGTAAGGCACGGTCCCGAGACCCTGGGAGTCGAAGGCACGCCACTTCTTCAGCCGAACCTGCTGTTCCAGATAGGAGACGGATCGATGCTCGTGGAACCAGGCATCCCGACGCTGGCCAAGGGCGTAGTTCCATAGAAAGGTCATCTCCCGCAGGATGTGACCAACGCCAGCCGCCTGCTCACGGAGCGGATAGATTCGATATCGGAATGAAAGGAACAACTGAGTCGCTCCCCTTGGGGCGGAACTAACGGAGGCCAGGGGTTAACCCCGCGAGGGAGGCGTCATGAAATGGTCCCCTGAGGACCGTTTCATATCGCAGAGGAAGGGGAGCTGCGGGGGCAGGCCGGTCCTCCTCTGGGCAGAGCCCGGAAGGGACGGATTGTGGCGGGCCAGACACCGGTCGCTCCGTTCTAGGCTTTCCGAGGCCGAAAGCCGTATAGACGGGAGTCAGGCGGGGTCAGGTCAGGGCCGCTCTCACCAAATTGCGACTACGAGGCTGGGCTCGTAATCATTAGATAGGTCACTCGACTCGCGCGGCCTCGCCAATGTACTACCTAGACTATCGGCACGATGTCGTCCGGGTCCCTCCCCATCGTCTGGGGCCGAAACTGGAGACGGTGCTGACCGAGCTCGCCCAGCAGCAGTTCGAGGGCAAGCTCGTCGACGGACAGAGCCTGGCCGTCATCGTGAAGGACGTCAAGCCCGTCGGCGAGGGTCATATCATCCACGGTGACGGCGGCGTCTACCAGGAAGTCGAGTACCAGGCGTTGCTGTTCAAGCCGGAGATCCAAGAGGTCGTCGAGGGCGCAGTCGTCGAGATTCGAAAGTTCGGTGCGTTCGTCCGGTTCGGTCCGTTGGACGGCCTCCTCCATGTCTCGCAGATCATGGACGACCGGGTCAACGTGGACGAGCACAACCAGCGGCTCGTCGGGGTCGAGACCAAGAAGGACCTCAAGGTCGGGTACAAGACCCGGTCCCGGATCGTCTCGCTCTCGTTGTCCGAGATTTCCCCCCGCGATAGCCGGATCGGCCTCACGATGCGGCAGCCGGGCCTGGGCCGGCTCGAATGGATCGCCGACGCCCACAAGAAGACCGAGGACAAGGGCGCGAAGAAAGGCGGCAAGAGGGAACTCGCGGGTAAGGCGGTCATCAAGAAGTCTGTCGCCCCTGCGGTAGCCGCCAAGAAGGAGGCCGCCCCCGCGGCCGCTCCTCCGAAGGCGTAAACCATGCTTCAGCTCAAGGCGTGCAAGAACTGTATGTTCATCTCCGAGGGAGCAAAATGCCCTCGATGCGGCGGGGAGACCAGCCGCGAGTGGCAGGGGTACCTTCTCGTCGTCGATCCTGAGAAATCCGAGATCGCCCGCAAGATGGGCATTCATGCCGGCGGCCGGTACGCGCTCCGTGTCAAGTGACGAGGAAGGGGTCTGGGTCGTCCCCGCCGCCCTCCGTCCCCGGTTGGCCGAGCGGTACGGGCCGGTCTACTCCGGCGCCGAGGCGGACCGGCGCATCCGGGACCTGAAGGTCTTCGGCTCCTGCGGCGACATGGTCACGGCGCAGGCGCTGCGTCTGGGCAAGACGCCGCTCGTGGCGGTCGTCGACTACAAGACCAAGCGCCAGGAGCCCGTGGACCCTACGGCCTTTTCGTCGCTGGCTCAGGTCCGGGTTCGGAAGGTGCACAATCCGCCGGGGATGCTGACCGAAGCCCTGCGAACCGCGATCCACGACCTCGTGTTCGAGGGCGGGGGACTCGTCGTGGTCGATGGGGAAGAGGACCTGGGCTCGCTGGCCCTCGTGGAAGCGCTTCCTTCGGGAGCGACCGTTATATACGGAATTCCGGGTGCGGGGGTCTCTTTCGTTCCGGTCAACGCCCGGACGAAGGATAACGCACGCGCGCTGATTGCACAGATGGAATACCAGAAGGTGCCCCTTGGACGTTAAGATCCTCGAAGAGCGGCCGAACCCGCTCCTGCATCGAAAAGAATACACCTTCGAAGTGGACCACGCCGGCGCGGCGACGCCGCCCCGGGCCGACGTCCGCAAGGAGCTGGCCAAGCTGGTCAAGGTGCCGGCGGACCGGCTCATCATCGAGCGGATGAACGCCCGGTTCGGCACTGCCAAGACCCGAGGCGAGGCGATGGCCTACGCCACCAAGGAGGCCGTCGACGTGACGGTCCGCGAGCATATCCTCATCCGGAACGGCCTCCGCGAAAAGGCCGCCCCGACCGCCCCTGCCCCGGGCGGCGAAGCGCCGGCGCCGGTCGCCCCGAAGGAAGAACCGAAGGCCGCGCCCCCCAAGGCCGAACCCGTGAAGGAGGAGGCTCCGAAGGAGCACGCCAAACCGGAGCACCCCAAACCGGAACACCCCAAGCCGGAGCACCCGAAAGCGGAGCACGCCAAGGCGGAGGAGCACAAGCCGGAGGCGCCCAAAGAAGCCCACAAGGGTGAGGGACACAAGGGCGAGAAGGCCGAGCACGCCGAGAAGGCGGAGAAATCCGACAAGGGTCCCAAGCACGAGGGCAAGTCGAGGCCGGCCCACGAGCCCAAGAAAGAGGACTGATCCATGAGCAAGGCGCGGGTCGGTCTCTACGAGGTCCAGGGCGACACGCTCACGCGGACGCACAAGTCATGCCCGAAGTGCGGGGCCGGCGTGTTCCTCGCGGAGCACGACAACCGGCGCTCCTGCGGCCGTTGCGGGTACAGCGAATCGAAGACCGCGACCCCCAAGGGCAAGCCGAAGGGAAAGTAATCCGGGTCCGCGGTCGGAAGGATCGCGGCCGTCGCCGGCAGATCGCCTAGTATCCGCCGAAGTACTCGTACTCGAGGTCGTCTTCGGGGATTCCCAATTCGACCCTGAGCCGCTGGACCGTTTCGTTCGCCATCTCGGGGAGGCCGGCGACGTAGAACTTCGGCCGATCGAGCGCTTGGCTGACCTCACGGATCCACGGGATATCGATGCGACCCGTTCGCCCGCGCCAAGGCCGCCGGGAATCGGTGGGCCGGGTCACGGTGTAATGGATGCGGGCCTGTCCGTGGGCCTTGGCGAGGGCGTCCAGCTCCTCCCGGAACGCAAACTCCTCGGGCACGCGGGCCGAGTAGAGCATTCGGATCGGCTGGGTCGCGCCCGTGTCGACGGCGAACCGGAGCATCCCCCGGAAGGGGGTCACGCCGATTCCCCCGGCCACGAAGACGGCGGGCCGACGGGGGTTGAAGAGGAGATCTCCGACGGGGCCTAGGACGGTGACCCGGTCGCCCGGCCTCAGCCGGCTCAACGCCTCCTTGTACGGCGAGCCGGTCATCTTGGTCGTCACCGCGATGAGTCCGGGCTCGGAAGGACTGGAGGACAGCGAGAACGTGCGCGCCGGCCCGTACGGATCGCTGACCTCCGGGAGCACCAGACGGATCGCCTGGTTCGAGAGGTACTGGAACTCCGTTCCCTCCGTGGAGAAGCGGACCGTGATCGCCGTTGGGGTTTCCTGGCGACGGTCCAGGAACGGGAACTCGTACCTCCGCGGGATCGGAAGACGGAGGGCCGGGCCTAGCAGGGGGACCTCCGTGTCTCCCGCGGGCCTGGAGGTGGGCGCGCCTCGGGGCCTTTTCGGGACTCTGCCGGGCTGCACCGCTCCCTTGCCCCCCGCGGTCCCCATCATTCTGGGACCCATATAATGACTTAGTTCTAAGTTACTTAACACTGTACCATCGGTCAACTTCTTATGGGGGCCCTCCTTGGGACTCCCGTGGCGAAGGAGAGTCCCCGGCGCGAGTTGGTCGAGGAGACGTGGCACACGCTGAGGCTCGCCTTTCGCACGCTCATGGGCCGGATCCGAGCGGACGATGCGCGCCGAGGCATCTCGCTGGGCCGGAAGGTCCTCCTGCGGACGCTGGTCATGGGGGGCCGGGCGACCTCGAGGGAGCTCGCCGACGCGATGGGGGTAACGACGGGCAACATCCCCGGCCTCCTGGACAAGCTGGAGGCGGAAGGCCTCGTCACCCGGACCCGGAGCACGAAGGACCGTCGCGCGGTGTACGTGGACGTGACCGCCAAAGGGCGGGCCGAGTTCCAGGAAATGGTTCGGGTCATGGTGGATGAGCTGGTCCGCGCGTTCGGGGATTGGAGCGACCGGGACCTGAAGGCCGTCCGACATTCTTTGGCTCGCCTCTTGCCCAGGGACCGCTGCCCTCCCGGAACGATCGCACGACGATCCCGGCCTCGGCGACACGGGCGCGGATCGGGGACTTCAGGACTGACCCGGTCTCCCACGAAACCAAAGAAGAGGAGTCAAGCACATGGTAGAACGTAGAGCGAAGAGTGCGGCCGCCCAGCGGAGGGGAACCTCGCCGAGTGAACGCGCCCAATGGCGATTGACCTACGAGGAAACGCCCTACGATCAGCTCCCGTGGTTCGACCCCGGGCCGAGTCCCCCGATCAAGCTGGCCTCCGACGAGGGGTTTCTACCGAAGGGCGGCGCCGTACTCGACATCGGATGCGGGGCCGGGTCGAACGTGCTGTTCCTCGCCGAGAACGGATACCGTGCGCACGGTATCGACCTCTCGCCGGGCGCCGTGGCAGCGGCCCGGACCCGGGCCGCCCGCGCTCATCTCACTGTGGAGGTCCAAGAAGGGGATGCCCTGGCGCTCCCGTTTACCGACGGACGCCTCGACGGATTGGTCGACCACGGGTGCTTCCACACGCTCCCTCTCTCGCGCCGGGAGGACTACGCCACCGAGGTCCACCGAGTCCTCCGACCGGGCGGGAGATTCGTACTCGCGTGGGTGGCCCGAGAGCACACGGGCGCCATGGGTCCGAGGCATCGTCCATCCCTTTCGGAGGTGACCGCGCTCCTCGAATCACGATTCTTGTTCGTCCGGACGGGCTTCCAGCCCGGCGGGGCGGAGGGGGAGCCTTCGACCTACTTCGCATTCCTCACTCGTAGGTCGGCCCCGTATCCCCCGCCCCGGTAGCGGGAGCACCCCCAAGGGGTCACGCTGGAGGTATGGTGCGCCAGGGCGAGGGCCTTACAGCACGGCCGCGGCCAGAACGAGCAGGGCCACCACGGCTCCCATCAACAGGCCCATCTCCGCCATCGCTCGCAGCGTCAGCACGGATGTCACCGCCGACTCCACCCGCTCGATCCCACATAGAAAAATGTCCAAGATCGATTTCATCGGCCGGGACCTCCGAGGAAGTATCTAAATAAGCTCCGGCCTCGAACGCGACGCGCGGGCCCGTAGTATAGCTTGGACATCACAGAGGCCTCCGGAGCCTCGAACCCGGGTTCGAATCCCGGCGGGCCCGTCCCGGGCTTCAAACCCCCGTTGCCGCGGCCGGCGAGACTCCCGGGTCCCCGAAGGCGGGTTAATTAACGGTCGCTCCCGTTCGGAACCCGAGGAGCGCGGATGGATCTAGAACGGATCGTGGGACAATTCACCGACGCCTGGAACACGGATGACCCGGAAGCCAGGCGGCGGCTGATCGCGACGACCTGTACTGAAACCACCGAGATCCTCAGCCCCTACGGTGAGCACCGAGGTATCGCCAAGCAGCT
>Ga0187819_10000989_pt1 | contig 14522 bp, 16 predicted proteins | sample NC_wetland_sal_i_15_FD_132411 | JGI IMG/M metagenome (GOLD analysis project Ga0187819, IMG submission 132411) | Wetland sediment microbial communities from Neuse River Estuary, North Carolina, USA - SO4_4 | ecosystem: Environmental > Aquatic > Freshwater > Wetlands > Sediment | place: USA... | reverse complement strand
GCACCCGAAACCTGACACCTGGCAACCGAAACTTGTTTTTCACGGCTCTGATACCCGACTCTTTGCGCCCGGGACCTGATTTTTGACACCTTCGTACCACTATGCGATAATTTGCATCTAACTCTGAGAGACTTAGCGGGGCGGAAAGGGACTATGCATAAACTTAGCAGGAGATTAGGGGTTGGAGTGGGGTTCGTCTTGGTGGGGGCTACAGCGCTTTTCGCGTTGCAGGCTGCCGGTCCACCGGGGGCGGACAAACCGTCAGCAGAGACGCCCGCGCCAGCCGTGGATCACGCCGAAGCTTATTACCACTTCATGCTGGCGAGGCGGTACAAAGAGCTGGCGGGCGTGTACAATCGCGCCGATTATATCGACCGGGCCATTTCCGAGTACAAACTGGCTGTCGCCGCCGACCCCGAATCATTGTTCTTGCGGGTCGAACTGGCCGAACTCTACTGGCGCGTAGCGCGTGTCGGGGACGCGATTCACGAAGCGGAAGACGTTTTGAAGTCCGATCCCAACTACCCGGATGCCCACCGGCTGCTGGCCCGGATTTACTCGCACATGCTGGGAGAAAACCAGACCGAAAAGATCAATAAGGATGCCCTCGCAAAGGCCATCGAGCAGATGGAGGCCCTCACCCGCCTGCAACCTTCGGATTCGGATTCTTGGCAGTTTCTGGGACGCCTCTACAAACTGAACAATCAGCCTCAAAAGGCTGAAGAAGCATATAAAAAAGTCCTGAACGTAGACCCGGATTCCAAAGAGGGGCTGAGCAGTTTAGCGCAGATGTATTTCGAGCAAAACGACTACGCGAGTACGGTGGAAATGCTCAAGAAAATCCCCGAAGATGAGATGGACCCGCCGCTACTCGGCATGCTGGGCTATGCCTACAGCCAGACACGCGATTTTGATTCCGCCGTGGCCACTTACGAGAAAGCTTTAGCCAAAGACCCTGAGAATCAGGAACTTCACCGGGCTTATGCGGAGGCGTTGATCGGTATGGGAAACACTCCGGCCGCCCGGGCGGAATTAGAGAAGATTTTGAAAGCCGATCCTGATGATGTAGCAACGTACCTACAGATGGAGAAACTCGATCTGCAGGAAGGGCGGTACGACGAGGCGCGCAAGGAACTTGAACGCGCCAAGACGCTTCAGGGGAATAACTCCGACAACCCGGAAATCCCCTATCAGCAGGCGCTGCTCGAAGATGCGGTCGGGAACCAGGACAAGGCCATCGAGCTATTGCAAGGACTGGTCAAGGGGTCGGAGCGTGCCGGGAACCAATACACGGCGGCGGAGGCGAACAATCGCGCCGTGTTCCTGGAGCGGATGGGTTTGATTTATCGCGCGCAACACAAGTACGAACTCGCCTTGCAAGCATTCAATGAAATCGTGGCGCTGGGTCAAGGGCAGGTGGCGCGGGGTGAACAGCTCATCGTGGACACGATGCGCATGAATCACCAACTGCCGCAGGCGGAAGGCGAAGTGGATGCGGCATTGAAGAAATACCCAGACGTACGGGAGTTGCGGATACTGAGGGCGTACGTGGTGGGTGAGCTGGGGCGGGTGGAGGAAGCCGTCAAGCAGCTCCAGGGGCTCATGGAAAACAAGCCGGCTGACCGGGAACTTTACCTCTCGATCGCGAATGTGTACATTCAGGCCAAACGGTTTGGGGAGGCGGAAGCGTCCGTCAACAACGCGCTGGCTTCCAGTTCCAAGCCGGAGGAGCAGGAGTACGCGCGCTTTCTGCTGGGCTCCGTTTATGAGCGTCAGAAAAAATATGACCAGGCGGAAGAGGAATTCAAGAAAGTACTGGAGACGGATCCATTAAACGCTTCGGCGGCGAATTATCTCGGCTATATGCTGGCGGACCGGGGAGTGCGCCTGGAAGAGTCGGTAAAGTACATCCAGAAGGCCTTGCAATTGGACCCCAACAACGGAGCTTACTTGGATAGCCTGGGATGGGCTTACTACAAGATGGATCGCTTCGACCTGGCCGAGCCCCATCTCGAAAAAGCCGCCCGACTGATGTCCGACGATCCGACCATTCTCGAGCATCTTGGTCACCTCTATTTGCGGATGGGTAAAGATACCCTGGCCGAACAGGAATGGGAACGCGCCCTCAAGGAATGGCCCCAGGCGGTTTCCAGCGACTTCGATGCCGACCAGGCGGCCAAGCTGCAAAGAGAGCTCGATGACCTGAAGGTTCGGCTGTCTAAGCAGCGTACCGCGCAGAAATAACCGACAACTCCCCTCCTTGGCGGAGGAGGGGGCAGGGGGTGGTGGGGCCGAGCCTCACTGCGGCGCTCAATCACCCTTGACCCCTCCTTTACCAAGGGGGGACCTAAACCCTACAGATTGCCTCTCAGAGCAACGTGCCGGCCAGAAATAACTTGGAAGAATCCATCCGCCTCCGCGCCTTCGCAAAGATCAACCTGGGCCTTAAGCTCTTGGCCAAGCGCCCGGACGGCTATCACGAAATCCGCACCATTTATCAGACTATCGCGCTTCATGATCGGCTCGAGCTTTCGCTCTCGAAGGCCGGGGAAGGGATACGTTTCGAGTGCGACAATTCGGAGATACCCTCAGGTAGCGAAAACCTCGTGTATCGGGCCTGCGATCTTTGGCGGCGGGCGGTGGGTTTTCGGGGCGAGGTGCGGGCGCGGCTGGAGAAGATTATTCCCGCAGGGAGCGGCTTGGGCGGCGCCAGCAGCGATGCCGCGGCGACGCTGGAGGGGCTGGAGCGGCTGACCGGTGAGAAGTTGCCGCCGCGGCAGCGATTTTCACTGGCCGCTCAATTGGGGTCCGACGTTCCGCTCTTTTTGCTGGGCGGCAGGGTTCTGGGCTGTGGGCGCGGCGAAGAGGTATACCCGCTTCCTGATCTTCCCCCACGCAAGTGCCTGGTGGTTTTTCCTGGTTTTCCTATCTCCACCGCAGAGGCTTACCGCCAAGCGGGTTTGCGGTTGACAACCCAAGACAAACTCCGTAGCATTAAGGATGTCGGTGCGTGGCCACAGTTTCCCTTGTTCGATTGGGGACCGGCCGAAAACGACTTCGAGCGGGTCGCTTTCGCAAGGTGGCCTGAGTTGGCGCGCTTGAAACGCCAGCTCATCCGGGCCGGAGCCGAGATCGCCTCCATGACGGGGAGTGGTTCTGCCGTCTACGCGGTCTCTGAATCTGCTCGTCGGTTGCTCCACGCATCCAAGTTAATCCCCAAAGGGTGGCTCATATTCCGGTCACGCACGTTGTCGCGAGCTGATTACCGGCGACTCCTGCGCGAGCGGGAGAGGTAGGAGCGGCTTCTTTGGCTGCCCATGGGCAACCTTCCGCCAGTTGGCGGGCTGCCCCTAGGAGTTGGGAGGTCGTCCAGTGGTAGGACACATGCCTTTGGAGCATGGAACCCTGGTTCGAATCCAGGCCTCCCAGCCAAGCTCGGTAATCGAAACTCGAAAATCGAAATTCGAAAATCGAAGTTAGAATGACAAGGTTTTAGCGGATTTCCAATTTCGAGTTTCGATTTTCGAATTTCGAGTTTCCACAACGTGGTGAGGAAAAGAGAACGATGGACCCGGTTCAACACAAGCTCAAGGTCTTCAGTGGGAATGCTCATCCAGCCTTGGCCAGGGAGATATGCGCGGAATTGAGGGTGCCCCTGGGCCAAGCCTTCGTGGGACGGTTTCCCGACGGAGAGGTTCGCCTTCAGATCCTCGAGAATGTCCGCGGCGCCGACGTCTTCGTCATCCAGCCCACCTGTAACCCTGTAAACGACAACCTGATGGAACTGTTGGTGATGCTGGATGCCCTGCGACGTGCCTCGGCAGAGCGGGTTACGGCTGTGATTCCCTATTACGGATACGCCCGGCAGGATCGCAAGGACCGCCCGCGGGTGCCCATTTCCTCGAAGCTGGTCGCTGACTTGTTGACTTCAGCAGGCACAGATCGGGTGTTGTCCCTTGACCTGCACGCCGGCCAGATCCAGGGCTTTTTCAACATCCCCGTGGACCACCTCTATGCTACGCCGGTTACGGTGCGTCATTTTCGGCGGCTGAAGCTGAACGACCCCGTGGTGGTGTCTCCGGATCCGGGCGGAGTGGAAAGGGCGAGAGCCTTTGCCAAGCGGCTCAATGCACCTCTGGCCATCATCGACAAGCGCCGTGAAGACGCCAACGTGGTAGAGATGTTCAACGTGGTGGGCGAGGTAGAGGGCAAAACGTGTTTAATCGTCGATGACATGATTGATACCGCGGGCACGCTAGTGAAAAGCGCTCAGGCGTTAAAGGAGAAGGGCGCTATCAAGGTCTACGCGTGCTGTTCACATGGCGTGTTTGCGGAGAACGCCGTCGCCAGGATATGCACGGCGCCCCTCGAGCAGGTGGTGACGACCAATTCCATTCCGCTCCCGCCCGCGGCGGCGCAGTGCGCAAAAATCAAAGTGTTGAGTGTGGGCAAGTTGCTGGCACAAGCCATTCGCTCGATTCATGAGGAAACTTCGGTGAGCAAACTCTTCATCTGAAGGGGTGGAAGTAGTGACGGGCGGTGTTTTTCCGAGTGGCGATGGGCCTGCGGCCCACCATAGACCTGAAAGCTGCAAACGTCGTCGTCCCCGCGCAAGCGGGGACCCACATCCGGTGGATTCCCGATTTGGCGGGAATGGCGTCACTTTCTGTGGAGCGCCGCGGGAAATCTCGCCCTGTTTCTAGGCAGTGTGACATCGAGTAGCGAGTTGGCGCAGAGAGGGATTCCTCGCTACGCTCGGAATGACAGTTTTCAGAGAAAGTTGATGCAATGAGGAGTAGAAATTCATGACCCAGGTTCAAGTTGTGGAAGTCGAGGCGCGTCAGGATTTCGGGAAGAATGCTGCGAGGCGCCTGCGGCGTGCGGGGCGGATCCCGGCGGTGGTTTACGGGGGCGGAGGGCCGGCGATTCCCGTGGCGGTGGATCCCAAGGCGATTCTCCAGATTCTCCACTCCGAGTCCGGCCACAATGCCATCTTCACGCTGGAGATTCGGGGGAAGGCCCCGGCTCGAGTCATGATCCGCGACTGGCAATCCGAGCCCGTCGACGGCCATCTGCTTCACGTTGACTTGGTCCGAATCGCGCGCGATACCAAACTGAAACTTCAGGTCCCGATTCATGTGAGTGGCGAACCGGTGGGTGTGAAGGTGCAAGGCGGAGTCTTCGAGTTTGTGCTCCGGGAAGTGGAAGTGGAGTGCCTTCCCGACGATATTCCGGAGCGTTTCGTCGCCGACGTAAGCGGGCTCGAGCTGGGTAAGAGTTTTCGAGTTTCCGACTTGCCATTGGATCCGAAGGTCAAGGTTCTGACCGATCCCACGCGCGTGATCGCTCATGTGGTGGAGTTGAAAGCGGTAGAAGAGGTGAAGCCCGCTGCTGAAGAAGCTGTGGCGGCGCCAGGCGAACCCGAGGTAATCCGCAAGGGCAAGGCGGAGGAAAAAGAAGGCGAAGCAGGAGCGCCGGAAGCCAAGGAAGCCAAGGAAGCTAAGAAGGAAGCTAAGAAGGAAGGCAAGAAGGAAAGCTGACGCTTGGGACTTCGAAACTCGAAAATCGAAACTCGAAAATCGTTTCCGGTTTCAGAGTTCGGTCTTGGAAATTGGGTTACCGGTTTTCGAGTTTCGATTTTCGACGTGCGCAATGAAGATGATAGCAGGACTAGGAAACCCCGGCTACGAGTATCACTTGACACCCCACAATCTGGGGTTTATGGCGGTGGACCGTCTTGCCGGCGAGTGTGGTCTGGAATTGGAGCATCGTGAAGCTCAGGCCCTGACGGCTTCGGCGCGCCTCGATGGCTTGGAGGTTCTCTTGGCCAAGCCCCAGACCTATATGAATTTGAGCGGGATGGCCGTAGCCAGGCTGCTCGCGAAATACAGCCTGGAGGTAGGCGATTTGATCGTGCTGGTGGACGACGCGGCTCTTCCTCTGGGTAGCATCCGCATCCGGCCCCGAGGCAGCGCGGGCGGCCACAACGGCCTGAAGTCCGTTATCGGCGCGCTCAACTCGGGGGATTTCGTGCGCGTCCGCATGGGCGTCAGCCCGGAGCAGCCCATCGGCGATATGGTTTCGTACCTCCTCGGGCGATTCCGTTCCTCCGACTTGGAAACTGTTGAAGGAATGCTCAGCCAGGCCTGTGAAGCTGTGCACGTCATTCTTCGAGAAGGTTCGCAGCAGGCCATGAACCGCTTTAACCGGCGGGTTTCAACCCAACCATCGTGAGGTTCCATGCGTAATTACGAGATTATTTTTATTGTCCGGCCCGACGTCACCGAAGAAGATGTTGACAAACTGATTGCCCAAATGGAAGGCGTGGTAGCGGGTGCGGGGGGCCAGGTCGAAAAAGTGGAAAAATTAGGACGCCGCCGGCTTGCCTATCGAGTTGAGAAGCAACGCGAGGGTATTTACGTTCTCTTCCGGTTGCAGGGTTCCGGCGATACCGTCAAAGAGTTTGAACGCCGCTTGAAGGTTTTGGACACGGTGATCAAATATCTGACCATTCGAATTGACGAAGACTTGGAGCGCGCCGAGAAGTTCAAAGCCCTGCGGTCAAAGCAGGAGTCTAAGAAGCGCCGCTCCAAGTCCGCCGCGGCTCCGCCTCCGCAGCCCGCCGCGGAAGTACCCCCAGCATGAAGGAGCAGATCAATATGGCAGCACCCCGAACCAATTCTGGAGACCCGGACCGCTCGCAACCACGGCGGGAGGGTGGACCTCAAGGTCCCAAGAAGCAGTTCTTCCGCCGGCGAAAGGTATGCAAGTTTTGTGAGGAAGCGATTGACATCATCGACTACAAGGATGCACGCCTGGTGGGAGGGTTCATTTCCGAGCGGGGCAAGATTCTCCCTCGCCGCCTTACCGGAACTTGCTCCACCCACCAACGATCGTTGAGTTTGGCGATCAAGCGCGCGCGCAATATCGCGTTATTGCCGTTTTCGACCGGCGTCTAAGAACCAGGGGCTGGGGGCTAGTGACTAGGGGCTGGGAAGGGTAAAGTCTAAAGGGTAAAGGTTAAAGTCTGTGGACCTGACTTTTACCCTTTATCCTTTAGACTTTACACTTCTTGAGTTCTCCAGCCCCCAGTACCCAGCCCCTAGCCCCCAAAAGGAGTGCACGATGGAAGTGATCCTGCTTGAGAATATCGATAAGCTCGGAGCAAGAGGACAAATGGTGAAAGTGGCTGACGGCTACGGGCGGAACTATCTTCTGCCCAAAAAACTGGCGGTCGCCGCCACGCCTCAGAACCGTAAGTGGATGGAACAGCAGCGCGTCCGGTTTCTGAAGTTGGAAGCTAAGGAAAAGGGCGACGCGGAGGACTTGAGGACGCTGCTTCAGGATGTCAGCGTAACCCTGACCAGAAAATCCGGAGAGAAAGGTACGCTCTTCGGTTCAGTCACGGCCATCGACATTGCCGAGAAATTGGCGGCCCAAGGCTACAACATCGACAAGCGCAAGATCGCTCTCGATACACCCCTGAAGGTTTTGGGAGAATACGACGTCCCGATAAAACTGCACCGGGACGTAACGGCCTTCGTCAAAGTGCGGGTGGAAGGTGAAGGGGAGACAAAGGCCCAGCCCCAAGCTCCACCTCCATCGCCGCCGGCGGAGGCCAAGCCGCCGGCCGAGTAACCACCTTGGCACGCAACGCCAGGCGGCGTAGGGGCGCCCCTCGTTTGCGCCCTGGAATGGGGAGGCAAAAGTCCTGTCCCAACAGTGCCCGAAGCTGAGGTCGGACGCCCAGTAAAAATCTCACCGGGACTTTTTCCCAACTGGTATAATTTCTTCCGATTAATTTTCTGACACTCGGGTAAACTTTTTCTTTCATGCCAAGCTCTACCACTAGTGACCGAGTCGCACCTCATAATTTGGAAGCCGAGCGGGCCTTGCTCGGTTCCATTCTTCTGGACAATTCAGCCCTGAACCTGGCTTTGGAGGGGGTCGGGAGGGACGATTTCTTTTCTGAAGCCCACCGCATTGCTTTCGATAAAATGATCGCCATCTCGGAGAAGAACCGCACCATCGATCTGGTCACGCTTTCCGAGGAACTCGCCAAGGAGGGGCAGATCGATAAAGCCGGCGGGGCCGCTTATCTTGCTGCCCTCACCGATGGCGTGCCCGTTGGAACCTCTGTGGCGGTTTCCGAGTACTCCCGCATCGTCAAAGAGAAGTCGATTCTGCGACGTCTTATCAATGCCTCGCACAACCTGATTTCGCGCTGTATGGAGGGAACGGATGATCCCGAAACGCTGATCGATTTGGCTCAGAGTCAAGTCTTCGACATTGCGGAGCAGAAGGTCCAGTCAGGATTCACCAACATCCGTGACATTATGCGTTCGAGTTTCGGGACCATCGACGATCTCCTCGACCGCGGGCAGCGCGTCACCGGCATTGAAACCGGGTTCGTTGACCTCGACAACATGACCTCGGGCCTACAACCCGGTGAACTGGTGGTGATCGCGGCCCGGCCTTCTCTCGGTAAGACCGCGCTGGCGCTCAACATCGCGGCCCACGCCGCCATCAAGCACCATAAAACGGTTGGCTTCTTCTCTCTCGAAATGAGCAAGGAGTCGTTAGTCATCCGCCTCTTATGCTCCGAAGCGGAAACCGACAGCCACAGGCTTCGCAGCGGATTCTCGAATCGCGAGGATTGGAACAAGCTAACCCGTGCTTTGGGCCGGCTCGGAGACGCTCCACTCTTGATCGAAGATACGCCTGCCCTGAGCATCATGCAGATTCGCACCAAAGCGCGCCGCCTGAAAATGGAAAAGGGGTTGGACCTGATGGTCGTAGATTACCTTCAACTCGTTTCCGGTCAGGGGCGCTTTGAGAACCGCACGCAGGAGGTCAGTTACATTTCGCGGGGCCTGAAGAGCATCGCCAAGGAGTTGAAGGTTCCGGTCCTGGCGCTTTCCCAATTGAGCCGCGCCCCCGAGCAGCGGCCCGGCCAGGGGCGGCCTCAACTGTCGGACCTTCGCGAATCCGGATCGATCGAACAGGATGCCGATGTGGTGATCTTCATTTTCCGCGAGCGTAAGGCGGCGGAAGAAAGCGAAGCGGAAGGTGAGATGGACCGGCGAGGGCTCGAGATGAAATTGATAGTCGGCAAGCAGCGCAATGGCCCCACCGGCGACATTCCCGTCGTGTTCATGAGACCGTATGCCAAGTTTGCAAACGTGGCTCACGGTCAGGTACAAGACGCTCGTGAGCGTTCCTACTGACAAACTGCTGCGTCCCACGTGGGTCGAGATCTCGCTCTCCAAACTGCGCCGGAATTTTGAGCGAGTCCGGTGCCTGGCCGGTCAACGCAAAGTGATGGCCGTCATTAAGGCGGACGCTTACGGTCATGGCGCGGTCGCGGTCGCGAATTGTCTGGCGCAGTGCCGAGCGGATTGGTTCGGCGTGGCCAGCGTTGAAGAGGCCCTGGAATTGAGATCGGCAGGGATCACGCAGCCCATACTGCTGCTGGGTGGTCTCTACATGAGCGACCCGGCGGACCTCATCAATTATCATCTCACCCCCTCGGTTTCCTCCACGGCCCGCCTTGACACCTACGCCGAGTGCGCTCGGCGCTACGGTCGCCCCATCGAGTTCCATCTCAAAGTAGACACCGGACTGGGGCGATTGGGCGTTCCGCCGGATCACTTGGCGGCTTTTCTGGAACATTACCGGGCCCTCGAGGGCGTGCGCTTAACGGGCCTGCTTACACACCTGGCATCGGCCGAGGATCTGGTGGCCACCCAGACGGAACAGCAAGGGGAGCGTTTCCGGGCCGCCCTTGCGCAACTGAGGTCAGCCGGAATTGAACCCGATTGGACTCACGTTTCAAACTCCGGTGCATTGCTCTCCGGGCGCGAGTTTCCCGAAAACATGATTCGCATCGGAGGTTTGCTCTACGGATACTGCATGCCGCTCGTGCTTCCGCCCGGCGAACACCTTCCCGACCTCCCGGAGTTCGAACCAGTGCTCACCTTCAAGTCCCGCGTCGTCTACCTGAAGGATGTTCCGAGCCAGACACCCCTGGGTTACGGCGCAGCCTTCCACACCCGGCGCCCCTCCCGCATCGCCACCGTGCCGGTGGGCTACGCGGACGGCCTCAACCGTGCGCTCTCGAATCGTGGTCATGCCATCGTCCGCGGCCGATTGGCGCGGCTGGTGGGCAGCATCAGCATGGACCTCTCGCTTCTGGACGTGACGGACATTCCCGGCGTCAACGTCGGAGACGAGGTCATGCTCCTGGGCCAGTCCCAGCAGACCTCGATTACTGCGCTCGACATCGCCCAGATGCTCGACACCGTCCCGTACGAGGTTCTGTGCTTGATCGGCAAGCGTGTACCTCGCTTGTATGGGGAATGATCAGATGGTTACGATTTTGAGGGAGGGAAACGCCGATCGATAGAGGCGATCGTCAAGAGTGAGGAGGGAGAAGCCTTTCTGCACGGCGTGTGCGCCGATCACGAAGTCGGCTAAGATGCGGCGCGGTCCGGATTCGCCGTGCCTGCGCCGGGCGGCGTAGGCCTGGAACGCCCGCCCGGCGGTCCGCCAGATGGCCTCATCCAGGTTCCAGTCGATGGCAATCCCAGCTTCTCGGCAGAACATATCAACAAAGGCTTCATCCCGACCGGGACAGGCCATCAGCTCAGCGAAGACCGGTGCGGCGATGATCAAGCCGCCGCGCCCTAGTGCTGCGTCCAAGGCCAACTGGGCTGCGGAATTGAGCTTAGTGTCCCGGTCCCAGAGAGCCACGATAACGTTGGTATCGACGGCGGTGGTCATTGTCCGCGCAATTGGCGAACCCAGCGGCGCACGGCCTTCCGGCCGGAGGGAATCCCCGGGTTTCCGATGCCGCGGTACTTCTCAAAGGGGCTCTTGGCCCTCAGGGGCCGGATGCGAATCCCTCTGCTGTCGCTTTCAAAGAGCAGCCGATCGCCGGGACGTACGCCCAGTGTTTGGCGGATTTCCCGTGGCACCGTAATCTGGCCTTTGCTTGTGATACGAGCTTGTTTCTGCACGCCAAGTCTCCTCTCCTTACTTTAGCATATTCCTCCTTACTTTTGGGAACAGTTGCTTTTGAACAATTCCGGGAAGACTTTCTGATAAATGGCCATGCCCAGGGCGGCATTCATACCGATTTCCTCCAGGGCATTAATTTCCTCATCGGTGGTGATGCCGCCGGCGGCGGTAATAGGTAACTGGGTAACAAAGCGCAAGTTCTTAAACCACGCCAGGTTGGTTCCCTGAAGTTGACCTTCCGCGTCGATGTAGGTGCAGAGGAACTCGGAGCAGTAGGGCTCGAGCTGCGGCAGCGCCTGCCCGGAGGTGAGCGGCAGAGTTTCCCGCCAACCCCGGATGGCCACATGGTCGCCCAGGCAGTCAACCGCAATCATGAGCTTCTCTCGAGGGACGGCGGCAAGAAGAGTTCGGAGGAATGTTTCGTTAATCCCGCCGGGAGTAAACGCACTGCTCCCTACAATAACCTTGTAAGCGCCGGCCTGCGCCGTGCGCAACGCTTTCTCCACGGTGCGAATCCCTCCCCCGACGCGGCAGGGCTTTCGCTGGCAGAGCTCACGGATAATCTCGCTGTGGTCTCCACGACCCAAAGCACCATCAAGGTCGATGACTTGGATTTGGGGATAGGCGACGAATTTCTCGAGTACTGCTAGTGGGTCGGGCAACTCCAGGAACTTCTCCCGCCCCTTCACGAGCTGGACGACCTTTCCTCCCATTAGGTCGATGCATGGAATGATCATTGTCGGAAATAGTCGAAAATCGGGAGTCGAAAGTCTTAAGGGTAAAGGCTAAAGGCTAAAGTATAAAACCGACTGACGAGGATGGCGCTGAATACCCATTCGGCCGGTCGTCCTAAACCATTTCGCTGTCATTCCGAGCGCAGCGAGGAATCTCGCCCTGATTTTTTCTTCCGCAGTCTACCCCGAAGCCGAGCGAGATTCCTCGCTGCGCTCGGAATGACACGCACCCTTTGGCCTTTAACCTTTATCCTCTATCCTTTCGCCCTACAAACGCACCGGCACTCCTTGTGTCCGCAGATACTCTTTAAGGCTGCGCAGCGTATGCGTCTCGAAATGGAAAATCGATGCCGCTAAGGCAGCATCCGCATGGCCTTTTAAGAAAACTTCCGCAAAATGCTCGGGGCCGCCGGCGCCGCCGGAGGCGATAGCAGGTATATGGAGGGCCTCGGCAATGGTCTTCGTCAGTTCACAATCGAAGCCTGCCTGCGTGCCGTCTGCATCCATGGAAGTGAGAAGGATTTCGCCGGCGCCGCGTGCTTCGACTTCTTGGGCCCAGGCAACGGCATCCAACTCGGTTTGCCTGGTGCCGCCGTAGGTCGATACATTCCATTGTGGACCGGTTTCGGACCGGGTACCCACAAGGGGCGCCCCTACATGGGAAGCGGCATCGAACCGGGCACCCACAAGGGGTGCCCCTACGGGTTTACGTCGGGCATCGATAGCCACCACTAGCGCCTGCCGCCCAAAATGCTCGGCAATCTGGCTCACGATATCAGGTGATTCAACCGCCGCGGTATTTATGGCCACCTTATCGGCCCCGGCGCAGAGCAACCGCTGGGCATCCTCGAGAGCCCTCACGCCCCCACCCACGGTCAGCGGTATGAAAAGCCGGCGTGCCACCCGGTGTACGGTATCCATCAAGGTGGCGCGGCCCTCGCGGGAAGCCGAGATGTCCAGCATGACCAACTCATCCGCCCCTTCGCGGTTATACGCCTCCGCCAGCTCGCCGGGATCTCCGGCGTCGCGAAGATTCACAAACTGGATGCCTTTGACTACCCGGCCGTCCTTACAATCCAGGCAGGGGATGATGCGCTTTGCAAACATAGGAAGTTGTCAGTCCTCAGTCGTCAGTTGTCAGCAAATTGTAAATTATAAATCATGAAGTCAGCCTACTCCGGCTCCTGCTGCTATTCCTCAGCCAGGCAACCAATGTTTACACCATTCACAATTTATAATTTAGAATTTACAATTTCTCAGCCCCTAGTTCCATGTTTAGGAAATTTTCCAAAACCTTTAATCCCACATCCCCGGACTTTTCCGGGTGAAACTGCACCGCCCAAATGTTCTTCATTTCGAGTCCCGCTGCGAAAGTCTGGCCATAGTGAGTTACGGCCGAACTTTCTTTCGTGACCGGCCCATAATAAGAGTGGCAGTAGTAAACGAAACTTGCGTCCGGAACGCCTCGAAAGAGCCCGTTGCGGCTGTGAATCTCCAGTTGACTCCAGCCAACATGCGGAACTTTGAAGACGCCTTGGAAACGGGTCACGCCACCAGGGAGTAACGCAAGTCCTGGGACCTCCGGCGCCTCGTCGCTGGCTTCGTAGAGCGCTTGTAGGCCCAGACAGATCCCCAGGAAAGGTGTGCCGCCGGCCAGCGATTCGCGCAGAGGTTTCAAAAGGCGGCGCTCCTCGAGGGCTCGAATCATCGTGCCGAAGTGGCCTTGGCCGGGGAAAACAATCTTCTCGGCGGCGCGGAGCGATTCGGGCCTATCCACCACCTCGGCCGAGTGTCCGAGGTACTCGATGGCCTTGAGCACCGAGCCCACATTGCCGGCGCCGTAGTTGAGCAAGGCGATCACAGCAGTCCTTTGGTGCTGGGGAGTTGAGCCTTCAGGCGCCGGTCGCGCGCACAGGCATAGCGCAACGCACGCGCCCAGGCTTTGAATAGGGCTTCGACGGCATGGTGGCTCGAGCGGCCATAGGCCAGTTTGAGGTGCACGTTAGCGCCCGCACTCGAAGCAAATCCGTGGAAAAAGTCTTCCAACAGTTCGGCCTGGAGGTCCCCGACGTACCTTGCCTTGATCGGTGCATCGAAAACGAGATAGGGCCGGCCACTCAGGTCGATGGCGGCGATGGCCAGAGTTTCATCCATGGGCATGAGGAAGTAACCCGCCCGATTGATGCCCTTTTTCGCCCCCAAAGCGTGTCGCAGCACCTGCCCAAGGACGATGCCAATATCCTCAACGGTATGGTGCTGGTCAACGTCGAGATCGCCGCGCGCCGCAACCTCGAGATCGAATCCGCCATGCCGGGCAAACAACTCCAGCATGTGATCGAGGAAGCGGATGCCGGTGGAAACCTTGTAGCGTCCACGCCCGTCCAGGTTCAACCGGATGCGAATGTCGGTCTCTGCGGTTTTGCGGTGAATGCCCGCTTGGCGCGCGCTCATGCGAACCATCCTGTCTGGGAGTAGGTGACGAAGTTCCGCCAGGCTTTTGCTCCGTTCCGGGTCTCAATCAATTGCTCTTGCCTTTCCAGGCCTTCGAGCAGGCGGTGCGTCTGAGCGCGGGAACCGATGGTGAACCGCAAATAACCCTGGAGATGCGGATCGTAGCTCCAATCGCGCACCAGAATGCCCTCCGCGCGAAGGCGCTGGGCGATTTCCGGCGCGTGCTCCCCGACACGAGTCAGAATGAAATTGGCGGAACTCGGCACGTAGGGAATTCCCCGCGACTCGAGCCAGCGGTAGACGCGGGCGCGGTTGGCG
>Ga0187819_10000988_pt1 | contig 14522 bp, 9 predicted proteins | sample NC_wetland_sal_i_15_FD_132411 | JGI IMG/M metagenome (GOLD analysis project Ga0187819, IMG submission 132411) | Wetland sediment microbial communities from Neuse River Estuary, North Carolina, USA - SO4_4 | ecosystem: Environmental > Aquatic > Freshwater > Wetlands > Sediment | place: USA: North... | reverse complement strand
GCCCGCCCTCTGAATCGCGAGGAAGCAGGCCGCCTCTACCTCCGCGACGGGACGCCCTACCAGGTCTCAAACGAGCCTCCCGCAGCCCCTGCACCCCCCAACCCTTCCGCACCCCCCAAATAGGTTATGGCATTGGCGCCGGGGTGCTTCCCTTGGTGTCCTCCTTTGTCCATATAGACGGGGGGCGACGAGCAGGGAGGCCAGCCAATGCTTCGACCGCGCTTAAATAACCCCTGCCGGGGAGGCCCGTTTGAAGGTCGATTTCAAAATTGCACTCGATTGAATTTGAAGGGGTTGCGGCGATTTCTAATCGTCCTTAAGTGTCGATTAAGAATCCAGTGATTGGCGGCTTTGCGGGCTGGCTGCCCTCGGTCAAAGTCGGGGCAAGCGGGGCAAATAAGTGACCGTGTGGCTGCGGAGTCCTTGTCTGCGCTTGGGGCAAGCAGGGTGAAGGAGCGAGACGCGACTGAAGAAGGGCGTCGAGGCCTCAGGGCAGCGTTTATCCCGGCGAATGCTCCTGGCGAGGTGCAAATCGGCCGCACGGGGTGGTTGTCGTCCGTCATCATGGAATTCTCCGGCATTAACATCGCACGCGGAAACACGGAGGGCAAGAGAACGGGCCTGTGGACTCTGGGGCTTAATTCTCGATTTTCGATTTACCGTTTTCAATTGGCTCTGTCGGGGCTCCCTGCTACTCGGTCCGGTACATGAACGAGAGCATATACACTTCGGAGCGCAGCGCGGGCAGCGGATCGTCGGACAGCTCGATACCGTCCGTGAGCTGGGCGGGATCGAACATCAGGTCTTTCTCAGCCGCGGCGCTATCGGCGACGGCGGAGGTAATCGTAATCACGCCCATGTCAACTTTTTTGCGTTCCTCCGGCCACACGAGCGTGCCATCGTCGATGGGATCGCCCGGCTCCGCCAGTTGCACGAGCAGCTGGAACTTCACCGGGCCCTTCTTGAGACGCGCGCGCAGCTCATCGGATAGAAAATTCGGCGCCGCAGCCTTTGCGGCTGCGTCGTCGAGGTAATGCTGTCCCGCGAGGGGGGCGATAAAATAGCGTCCCGCCTGTTTCTTCCCGTCCGCGTCCACGAAAATAAACGCATTGTTCCCGAAGAAAGCTTCCGTGCCGAAGCTCTCGGGCGTCGACTTCAAGTCCTGCACGAATTTCAGTGCGAGGGGATGGCTGCCGAGAAACTGTTCAATGGGCCACGGGTGGGGCTTTGAAGGATCGGTTGCCGCGCCGGCCTTGAGGAGCGCCAGAAAATCCTCTCCCGTCGCGACGATAAAGCCGTTGTGCGAAAGCGCGGCGATGTCCGTTGTCTTTCCGCTGGGGAGCTTGAATTCGATGCCCATGCCGCGTGGCCGAGCGTCGGAGGAGGCATCGGCCACCATGGGATCAGCCGCTCCGTCCGAAAGGCGCACCGTCACCGGCACCACCGGTCCCTGAAAATGAGCGGCACGCGAAAGATTGCCCGCGTCTCCCGAAGGCGTGTAGGTGCCCGTGCACACAATCCCCTTGGCATGAACCGGCCGGTAGCCGGGCTTGGCTCCCGGCGCTTTGATCATGAGTTCAAAAATTTGCTCAGCCAAGTCCTTGGCTTGTTGCGGCGCCCCCCACAGCTGAGGTTGCGCAGCCAGCATTCCCGCCAAAAGCATGATCAACGTCACCAGCACCCGCTCTTTCGCCGCGGCTTTCTTTGTTTCCATGTGGCTCCTCCCGGGTGGCGTCCGCCTCTCGAATGAGACGCAAGATAGGCCGCCGAGGATTCCCCTTTCTGGGCGGCATGTCAACGCGCCGCGCTTTCTTTGGTAGCACTACTCATGTCTGCGCTCTTTCGGGCTATGCTCCACCCAAAGCCGCTCATCAGGGATCGGACCGAAAGCTCGCGGCCCGGCGCCCCGGTTTACGATGCATTTGCTATTTGATGTTGCTTAGAGTGGGTTGTGCCCAGGAAAAGAGGAAATTACCGATCTCCGGAAATTGCGAGGAGAGGAGCGTAATCAGCGGAAGCGCGACGAAGGAAGCCATGCGGAGCCAGAAGTCCCAGCCTAGCTCTCCAGGCGTCGTGTTGGTGATTTGGCTGATGGTGGGATCGCGATGCATCTGGCCCATGACGAAGGCCACGAGGGTGACGATGACGAGGAAGACGAAGACCATGAGCAGGTGATAGGTGGATTTTGGCTCGAAGGGATAGCAATTGAAGGAGAGGACGAGAAAGACGAACATGCCGGCCACGGACATGAGCAGGCTTCTGAGACGGAGGAAAATGGATGAGAGAAAGTTGAAATAAAAGAGGCAGACGAAATTTTCGGCGGTGAGGGTCGATTGCGGCAGAGCGTCGCGTGTGAAGCGGCATTCGGTGACGGGTTCGGGCGATTCGGGCAAATGGGCGGGAATGGGGGTTTCTTTGCTCCAGCGATTGGTGAGATAGAGCAGAGTTTGCCAGCAAACACTGGCCAGTTGCTGATGCCACTTGAACAATTCGCCCAGGAGATTTGCTTCGAGATCGTTTTTCGCGAAACTAAGCGGCACATTTCTGAGTTCCACAACTGAATTCATGAGATTTGCGGTTTCAAGATCCAGCCTTCTTATTTCTTCGCACAGCGGCTCGTCCGCGCTGGTCAGATACTTCTTCAATTTCCCGACGGCCTCGAGTTCCTTGGTAAGTAAGAGACTGTAATCCTCGTAAGCGCTGCTTCCGAGTTGCCAGATTTGTTTTCCCTTGAGGTCTCCCAGGCCATCGAAACAGCGGCGGAGGGTGAGGCGATTCAGCGATCCGAGCATGCCTCTCAGTTCGATCCAGGCCACGACAAGCCGGAACAAATCGCAGAGGAGGACAAAAAGAGCCAAGCCGAAGAAAAGCGAGTAAACGTAATCATAGGACTGGGCTTCGATGCTGCGGACAGGGTGAGAAAAGTCGATCAGGAAGATGGAGAGCATGAGGCAGAGAATCGGGACCAGGATGACGCGATAGTCGAGGCATGTGGGCTTGATGACGCACAGAAGATGCTCGTTTGCTTGGGACGTCAAGGACCTGAAGCGCAGCGATGAGGTGGACCTATTTCCCGCCGCGTCATTCACCGGTGGAGGTGAAGGAAGCTGCGGGCCGCGCTTTCCCGAAAGGACGAGGCCCGCGAGTGTAAACCAGGCCCACCAGATGCCGGAAATGCCGAGGACAAGCATTGGGATGAGCGGGGAAACGCCGGAGGTGATGTGAACAAAGCGGTAGAAAAAGAGATTTTGCGATGCGGCGGGGCCGCGGTCCAACATGAACCAGACGAAGATGGCGATAACGGGCACGAAGATCATGGAAATTGTAGCTAGCGTGCGGGCGCCTCTTCTGTGCAAGTCCAGAATTGAGGAGCCCAGAAGGAGAAAGAAGAAGAGCCAAAGTAAGTACTGCAACGCCGACTCGCCGAATTGGAACGGAGAATAGTGCCAGGGACAGAGAAGGAGGAGGAGGATGGAGAGGAACATCACATCGGCAATGAAAAGACCGTAGCTCGAGAAGGAATCATCCACAGGGGCAAAATTGGCAACCAGCTTGGAAGGCGCAATCAGAGTTCCTGACCAGCGCAAATACAAATAGATCACCATCCCACCGAGGAATATCGCGCAGAGCATGTCCCATGGCCGGTGCCTCAAGCCGAACTGCGCCACGCTGGCAGTAGGGTGGATGGCGTGCAGAAGACTGCCGGGAGCGCCGCCATGGTCGGCGTAAAGTTTGCTATCCAGGATGGCTAGGGGCCAGTAGCCGTCGTTGCCGATTACGGTGAGCCAGAGTGGTGGAGCGAGGGTGTCTTTAGCGGGTTCTTCCATGCCGCCGAGGGCGGGCCAGCCGTACTGAGCAAGTTTTTCGGTGGAGGCCAGGTCCGGACACTTGCTCGGGGGATTCCAGCATGACTTGGAGGGATCACAAGCCTGCTGGGTCTCAGCCACGAGCAAGGAGACCATGGCGTTATAAGTGCTGACGCCGGCATCCCAGGGAAACTGATGATGTTGGTCCGGGCCTTGAGGAAGGTCTTTGGGAAGGGCCACATGGTCTTTGAGTCCGGGAAAGAGTGGATAGGAGGTGATGGAGAGAATCCCGTGGAATCGAGGGTCATTCACTTCGCGGGACATCAACAGATCCTGGTCGAAGGTGACGATACGGCCCTGGGGATAGGCGCGGCGCAGGAATTGGCTGAGGAAGAGTTCGTCGAGGGGATTGGTGGCGACAAGGATGACGAACTTCGCGTGTCGCTGGTGGAGGCTGGATGCGATGCCGAGGAGGACAGATTCTTCGGAGAGGGGGGTCTGGCCGGGCGAATAGGTGGGAACGGTGTCGTCATCGTTGCCTGTGTCTTCGATGTTGAGCGGGAGCGTGGTGCGGGGAGGCTTGTTGCCGGCGTCGGTGGCAGCGGCGGATTGACTTTGCAGTTGGTAAGCGCTGCGAAGATGGGAAATGTCGCGGGGGAAAAAGATGTTGGAGATCTGGGAAAGCTGCACTTCGCATCCCGTGAAGGGAATTTCGGGGGATGACTTCTGAATTTGAGTTTTATTAGCTGGGTCCGCAGCGGACAGCGCGTAGCCGTGAGCTGTTTCGTCTTCGGCAAGAATGACGACTTCATGGGCAGTGTAATGCTCTTCGCAGACGGCATAGGCAAGGAAGCGGGCTTCCATGTAGCGGTCGCTTTCGTGAAAAGTGCGGAATTCGAGTTGCGTGTTTCTGCGGCTGGGAATCTTTTTGAACCAGGAAATCGTGTCAAAGCTGCTTACCGTGCCGCTGTGGATGATGACGCGGCCGTTGTCGGGAGCGGGATCGTGAGCGAGCAGATAATCGAGGGAATAGAGAGAGCCGGAAAAACTGGGGCCGAGGATGAGGAGGGGGTCGCCGGGAGTTTGAGGGGGGATTCCCTTGCGAATTGCGTCTCTGATCTGAAGGGCCTTGCGAAATTGCTGCTTGTTGATGCCGCTGGTGGGGCGCTCTCCCACAATGAAGACAAAAAGCGGCTTCACCGCCTCGCAGAGATTTTCCGGGAGAGCCTTGCGAAAAATCAGCAGGCCGGGAAAGGACTCTTTCATGGTTTGCCAGTCGGCGGCGTTCAAGCGAGAGAGGAAATCATCGGAGACGGGGTAGGTCTGGTTGTCCCAGGGGAGATAAGCGCGGGCGAACAGATAATGCGAGCCCTGCGCGCCCTGCATGATGGCTTCGAGTTGACGATCCGTGGAAAGGCTGAGATGCGTGTGCGCCGGGTCGGCAACGGTGGCAATGACGAAGCGAAGGCCGGCGCGAAATTCGTAGGGGACGTTCCAGTGACTGTTCAAGTCTGCTTGCGTTTGGTCATCGGATAGTTTCGGGGGCGTGGGGAGTTTGCAGGTAGAGTCGGGGGAGGATTCCGGCTCGTTGGTTTGCAGGAAGAAAGCCTTGATCGTGTCACGAAGGTCGTCCGAGGGGCAGAAGTCGTCGCAGGGATCGCAGGAGAGTTCTGCGGGGGGCTGAAGTTTGCAGATGCCCCTCGAGAGCACCGAGGTCCCACGCTTTGCGACCAGGGCGGCAGGAGACTTAGCCGCGGCTGATGGCGCGGCGGATCCTTTTGAACCGGTCGAACTGCCGCCTTGGCCATTGAGCATGAGGATGGCAATGGTGAAGGCGAAAAGCGCGCCGATCCCGCCTCTGCGCATTGGAAGACTCCCTGCGGACCACGAAAGCCGACGGCCTGTGGGGTGCTTATTACTACTATTTTACTTACGCTGTCAATATGATGTTGCGCCAGGGAGGCGGCGCCGGGAGGAGTGGCATGCGGCCGCAGTTGGGAGCAAGAAAGCCTCTCCCAGCGGCGATTCCTGGGAGCCTGGCGAGTCGAAACCGGGAAGATAGACTTTCGGAGGTGCGGCGGGCTGCCGCTGGTGTCAGCCGGCGGCGCGGAGAGTGATTAATGTGATTTCGGGGGGCACGCCGAGGCGCACTGGCATGCCGATGGTGCCGAGGCCACGATTCACGTAGAGCGCGGCGTGCTTCTCTGCTCCGTCCGCTGAGACCGCCGATCCCTCCCCGCGCCCGGCGGCTAAAGGCAAGCGGTACAATCCGGCGATGAAATCTGTCATGAACCTTGCGGGGCTGAAGGTGCGATCCACGATTTCCACTTGCACCTGTCCGCCATGGGTGTGGCCGGCGAGGCTTAGCTCAATGCCAAGTTCCGCGGCGCGGCGGAATGAATTTGGATTGTGCGAGAGCAGGACATTGGGTATGTCCTTACGGACTAGCGGGTCAACGCCGCGCAGCATGGGAAGTTTTTTCCCTGATATGGCGCGCTCGCGTTGATAATCCACGCCGATCAGATTGAATTTTTCGCCGCGCCAGCTTAGTTCCGCATTTTCCTGGCGCAAGAGACGCATCCCGTTGTGCTCGAAGAGCTGCCGAGCACGCTCCTCGAGACGCGCGTAAATCTCGTGATTGCCGTTGCATCCCCAAACGCCCAGCGGGGCGCGCAAGCGGCCGAGCTCCGCAATGCACTCCTCGATCGGATCGGTGGCATTGCTGATAAAATCACCGGTGACGACGGCCAGATCCGCGCCGAGGTCGTTGGCCATTTCCACGGCGCGCCGGACTTCCGAGATGGGCATGAAATCGCCGGCGTGGATGTCGCTCAACTGGACGATGCGCAGGCCATCGAGCCCGGCGGGCAGATTCGCGAGCAGGATTTCGACTTTCAGGACATGGTAATTCAGCCGCTCCTCAAAGAAGCCGTAGGCCGCCGCGACGAACGGCAGGCCACCGGCGAGATAAGCGGCGCTGCGGAAAAACGCGCGGCGGCCCTTATCGAGATTTTCATGATTGGCGGGGGCGGCCGCTGCCAGCGCCGATTTTGAAATCCAGTTGAAAGCGGCGGTCAGCCCCACAGCGGCCAGCGCCAGAAACGAAACGGAGAGCCACAGGCGGCAAAGCAAGAGGATCACGGCCACGGATCCCGTCCGCGGCATGAAATGCCCGTGCACGGAATCGAGAACGGTGATGAAGAGCGCTGCGGCAGCTGCGAACCATAGAATTCGCAGGCATTTTCGCCACGCGCCGCGGCCCACTCTTTGAATCAGCCGCCACGCGCGGACAAACCAAAAGCGTTGCACCAAATAGACGATCAGCAGAAATGCGGAATCAAGAAGCAGCCGCAGAGGTATGGATGTAATGGGTTCCCGAAACAAGATTGCCTCCGAACGATTTTGACCGCCCAATCAATCATATAAATGCCCTACTAGAATGCCCGGAAACGCGTGCTCCATCAATAGTACCGTCGCCGCATGTGGACATCATTTTTATGCTCGAGTTAAGACCCTTCTGTTAGATGCTTTTCCCGTCCTTGGAGGATTTCGGTTCTTGCGCGCACAGGTGCGCGAGGAAGGCCTCTTGTACACGCGTCACCGACCGACCATTTGGCGTCAGCGCACCGATGGTGCGCGCCGCCCGCTCGTCCTCGAGCGGGACGAAGCGGCAGCCCGGGCGCGGCTTCCAAATACAAGGCGTGCTGACTTAGCTATAATTTGCGATTCGCCGCCTTCATTGAGCGACAAGTTCGACCCTGCGATTCCTGGATTCCCGCGACGCGAGGATGAAATTCACCGCTTTGAGCAGAGTCGGGAAAATCGCTTCATGCGAATCGCTGCGGCCATCCACTTCCCTGGTATCGTTGGTGAGCAGGCGGATGAAAGGGCAGCCCACCGATTGCGCCGCGAGGGCGTCGGACTCTGAGTCACCGATGAAGAAGGTGTCGGCAAACGCGAAGCGGTGCTCTCTTTGCGCTTTCAAGAAAAGCCCGGGCCTGGGTTTGCGGCAATCGCAATCATCGTCCCTGGTGTGCGGGCAATAATAGACTCCGTGGATTTGCCCGCCGTTTTTTTGCACATGCTGGAGGAAACGGCGAGTGATGTCCGAAAGCTCGGCCATGGTCATGATTTTCCTCCCGACGGCGGCCTGATTGGAAATCACGAGCGCCTTATAGCCATTGACTTTGAGCAAGTGAAGGGCTTCCAGAACGCCGGGAAGAAATTCAAAGGCATGCCACGATGTTACGTAGCCATCGCCGGCTTTCCGGTTGATGACGCCGTCGCGATCAAGAAGAACGTACTGGGCCATGGATGCGCATCCAATCCGATTTCCGCTGCCTCGCGTGGAAGCCGCAGGCCGCGGGCCGTGAGGATTAGGGATCAAGTCATGTTTGCGAACTCGCCGGCCGGTTCGGGGGCGGGAGCAAAGAGTTCCTGCTCGACGATCTCGCAGAAGATGTGTCCCAGGAGAATGTGGATTTCCTGAATGCGCGGCGTTTGCTCAGAGGGGACGCACACGCAGCGTTGCGCGAGAGATTTCAGCTTCCCGCCATTTTCCCCGGTGAGACCCAGCGTCAGCAAGCCTCTCGCGTTGGCGGTTTCGATGGCGCGCAGGACATTGGGCGAATCACCGCTGGTGGAAATTCCGATGGCGATGTCCCCGGGGGAGCCGAGCGCCTCGATCTGGCGGGCGAAGACCTCTTCATAGGCATAATCGTTGGCCATCGCCGTCAAGCAAGAGGTGTTCGTTGTAAGAGCGACGGCGGGCAGAGCGCGCCGGTTCAACATATATTTGCCCGCGAGTTCCGCCGCGATGTGTTGCGCATCGGCGGCGCTTCCTCCATTGCCGAAGAGGAAGAGCCGGCGGCCACCGCGAAACGCAGCCACCAGATCTTTTGCGATTTCGGTGATCTGTGTGGTCGCGCCTTCTTCCACCAGGAGGACGAGCTTTACCGCCGCACTTTCCTCGATCCGCGCCTGCACCAGGCGTTCAAGATCTTGATTCGCTTGCATGAACCCTCCAGGCATGAAGGCCGGACGGACTGATTTCGGGCGCTCCGGTGTCCACGAAGCAGCCATCCGAGGGGAGCCCAAAAGCGAGACTGCTGGCGAGATTAGGAATGACGAGTGTTTTGAGCGGCACTAGATTCTCGCTTCCTCTTCCTCGAGTGAAGGGACGGGCGCCGTGGAGGGAGGATGGGTTTGCTCTTCGTCCCAGGCCTTCAGAAAGCTTCGATAGAGATAAAAGAAATAGACTTGAGGGATGGCTTTATCGAAACCTTCCATGACATCTTCGGCCGCGGGCCGGTTAGCAACTAGCCTCGTGAAAAACGGCTTGAAATCGAGCGAATCGAATTTTTCGAGCGCCCGCACGGCCTCTTCGATTTCGCGCTCGCGACGACCGACAAAAGCGCGCAGCATGCGCATGGATTCCTCGTCGAGCCGCCCGAACGGCCCGGCGCCATCGCCCAGAAGCTCCGGATGCTTGCGAAACAGGAGCAATTGGGCGGGAGCATAGAGTTCGGCGCGCCGCAGCAGGTGGCCAATCGTGAAGGGAAGGTGCTCGTGAGTGGCGAGCGCACCGGGAACGTAGAGGACGCGAAATCCATTGCGCATGAGCCGGATTCCCAGGTCGGTATCTTCCGCGACTCGAAAGCGCGAGTCGAAGGAGCCGGCGGCGAGGACGGCGTCGCGCCGGACGCTCATATTGCAGGTGACGAAATAGGCGCTATGCGAGTGCACTCCTTCTTTCAGGGAGACCTGCGGGAAAAGAAATGGATGCCGCGTCAGGAAATACGTGAGGGCGCGCTCGGAAGCGGCCGGGGGATAGCGGAAGTCGCCCAGCACGGCCAATTTTTCGCGGCGGTGCTTTTTCTGCTCATGCAAATGTTTCGAGAGCAAATCCGGACTGGCGATTGTATCGTCATTGATCAGCAGCAGAAATTCTCCCCGGGCATGCTGGACACCCAGCCGCCGCGCCGCTCCGGCTCCGGCATTCGCTTGGCGGAAATAATGGAAGGAATAGCCGGGGTCAAAGCTGCGGCAAAATGCTTCGGTGCCGTCCGAGGAGCCGTCATCCGCCACGATTACTTCGAATTCACTGCGAGAGAGCGATTGATCGTTCAGCGCGGCCAGGCATGCAGCAAGCGTCACCTGCCGGTCATACGTGGGAATTACAACGGACAGCCGTGGGCGTCCTTTGCGACGGCCGGGCACGTCCGCGCCAGGCGCCGGGGAAGCAGGAGAGTCGGGTGAGGGCGGAAGACAAAGCTGCGCTTCTTCCTTGCAACACAGAGCCCGATCGGGCTCGCCCAGCTCTCGATAGCAGCGTTCGAGGCACAGCAGGATGCGAGCGACGATCGGCGTGCGCGCGAGGTTTCCATAGACGCTGCAAAAAACATGGCGCAGTTGCTCGCGGGCAGCCGCGGGATTGCCGTCGCGCAGAAACTGTTCGGCGAGGCGCAATTGGCACATGAACCGCAGCAGCATTTGCCGCGGGCCGCGATTGCCCTCGAGAAGCTGCTGGAATCGTTTTTCCACAAGCAGGGCGGACCATACGTGATTCGGGTCATATTCCTTCGGGCGGAGCAAGAGAGCCTTACGGATGATTTGCTCGAGAGTTTCTTCCAGGCGCGCCCTGGAGAAGACTTTGCAGATGTGCGCCCTCCCCTGCCCGGCGAGCGAATGCCAGAGATTTGCATCGGTGTAGAGGCGGCTAATCGCTTCGGCAAAATCCGCGGGCGTTTCGGCCAATAGCGCTTCCTGCCCGTCGCGCAGATATAAGCCTTCCGCGCCGGCAGCCGTGGTGACCACGGGAAGGCCCAGCGCCAGAGCGTTTAGATTTTTCGTGCGCGTGCTTACGCCGTAGCGAGCCGGGGATATGAAGACGCGGTGATTCGCGAAAAGGGGTTTCAAGTCCGGCACGAAACCCAGGTGCTCGACCCGTTCGATTCCGGCGGCGAAATCATCGGTCAAGTGGCTGCCTGCCAGGTCGAGTTTGATTTCCGGGAATTTGGCGCGAACGGTGGGCCAGACTTCTTCGAGAAACCAATTGAGCCCATCGCGGTTCGCGAAATTCAGAAAATCACCGAGGAAGAGGAGATTTTTGCGCGCATCAAAGCTAAGACCGGGCGAAGGATCGATCAACGACTCCGCCTCGTTCGGCAGAATCTCAATCGGGAGATCTGGATTCATGGCCAGCAAGTTCTGGCGGTTGGTTTCCGAGACAGTGACGATCAGGTCGGCGCGCGGGTAGATTTCCGCTTCGCGCTGTTCGAAATCCTTGGCGCGTTCGAAGTCGACGAGTTTACCGGTGAGCTGGGCCAGAGTCATTTCGCGCGGGCCGTGGGGGTCGTCGCAGACCACGATGACGCGCGTATCCGGCGAAACTCTGCGGATTTCGTCCAGGTAATGCTCAGGGATGCTGATGCCCGTCCAGAACCATGTGAGGAGAAAGGCAACGTCGAATCGCCCCGTTTTCAGCACCTCATCAAAGGACCAAAGGGGTGCTTCGCTGATCCCGAGATAGGCCAAGCGCTCCCGGTCATGCGCGTATGCAGCGATGCCCTGCTGGTTCAGGTCGGTGATGTAGCGATCCTTATCGATGGCGTGGCGGGCGACGTAGGTGACGGCGTGGCCGCGCGCGCGAAGGGCCAGCAGGACCTGCCAGTGGCGCTGTTCGCTGCCCGAACGATCGTATTCGGGCAGGAATTCGTGGACGACAAGAACTCGGACCGCCTGCTCGCGCTTTTCCGGCTTCAAAGGACAGCCCCCCGGGATTGTGCCTTTCTGTTCCATCCATCGGCAAAACTCATCGGTTCTCCAACTTGGCGCAGCTCGGACGGTCCTTGAATCGCCGTTAACCAAGCAATCGAGAGTCCGATTGCAAGATTTTGCACCGTGGTGCTTGGCTATGATCTGGTTCAGGTTGAGGCACTCAGATTGGTGTCATTTCAGGAATGGCGCCGTTCCTGATTCGACCAGCAGGACAAAATGAAAATCTCCTTATGTTGGTTGTGTGCGAGCGGCGCGGCGGCTGGCATAGCGATTGCCTAGGATTGCTTGGTGCCGCTCCCGACTCAAGATCCCGCGCAAGAACCCCTTTCATCAATGAACTACGACGATTGGTTCGAAAGCGTCTTTCGTGCGCGCATACCTGCGCCTGCCGTGCGAATCGCCTGTAGTTGGACGGAGGATACACCGTGGGGGCACAAGGCCCACAATGCCCTGCTCAGCGTTGAACTCGAATACGTGCGCATGCTATTGCAGGAAATAAGAGAGAAGAACATCCCAGGAGAAATCGTCGAATTCGGAATCTACCAGGGCTGGTGGATTAATTACTTCTGGCTGGAAACGGAAAGAATTGGCTTGAATCGCCGAATTTATGGCTTCGACAGCTTCGAAGGGCTTTCGGAACCTGATCCCAAGCGCGACGGCTCTTATTGGAAGAGAGGCCAGTACGCTTGCAACTGGGACCAGGTCTCGCAAAATGTGCAGGCACGGCAGCGGCCGCGCGTCCGGCTCGTGAAAGGGTTCTTTGAAAAGAGTCTCCTGGGCCCGGATGCGCAACTCGTGGAGAAATTCAGTTATGTGCGAATTGATTGTGACCTATACGAGCCTGCCCGTGACTGCCTGAACTACCTGACGAACCGGCTCGCCGACGGAGCCATCCTGGTTTTCGACGATTGGCCGCACTTGCTGGGCTATGGCGAACAGCTCGCGTTCGAGGAATGGCGCGTCCAGGCCTCCCATCTTGAATTCGAATTCCTCTTCTACAACACGATCGGCCACTTTTATCTGCGCGTGCATCACAAGAAATGATTGCGACACGCTTTTTACGCACACGCCCCACGATCCCGTGATCGCGCGAGAAATCTCCGCAGCCTCTCCAGACTGCCCCCGGATAGAACGGCGCATCAACGAGTAGCTTCTTTTCTTGCACTGGCGCGAGGTCTAGACTATAAGCCGCTAGTATGGCGAAGGTATCCCTGTTCATCCCCTGTTTCGTTGACCAGCTGATCCCCGAGGTCGGCCTGGACATGGTGCGCGTCCTGCGCCGCATCGGGTACGAGACGGAATTCCCCGAGGAGCAGACTTGCTGCGGGCAGCCGGCCTTCAACACCGGATATTGGAACGACGCGCGGCCGGTGGCGGAACGCTTCATCCAGATTTTCCGCAAGGCGGAAATCGTGGTCTGTCCTTCCGGTTCCTGCACCACCATGGTGCGCAGTTTTTATCCGGAACTGCTCGCCGGCACTCCCCTGCGCGAAGAAGCGATTCTGGTGGGACAGCGCGTCTTTGAATTCTCGGAATTCCTGGTGAAGGTCGCGAATGTGACGGACGTGGGCGCGAGCTTCCCGCATCGCGTCGCCGTTCACGATTCATGCCATGGGCTGCGGGAGCTGCATTTGAAGCAGGAGTCGCGGGAATTATTGCGGCATGTCCGGGGACTGGAACTCGTGGAATTGCCTTACAGCGAGGAATGCTGCGGTTTTGGCGGCACATTCGCGGCGAAATTCGCGGCCATTTCCGCGGCCATGGGAGACACGAAGGCCGGCAACGCCGAAGCATCGGGCGCCGAATACGTGACGGCGACGGACCCAAGCTGCCTGCTGCACATCGACGGGATTCTGCGGCGCCGTGAGTCGAAGGTGCGCACCATTTATCTGGCGGGCATCCTGGCGCAAACAGATGCTTCCGCCGAGCGCAAAGCCCGGTCGGCGGCCTCGGAGGGCCAGCGATGAGCCAGGCCTCACAGGAATTTTTGCGCAGCGCCGCCGAGAAATCCGCGGATATCACGCATCGCCAGCTCATCCGCCGCGCGATCGATTCCTACAATGTGGCGTCAGAGCGGGGACGCTCGCGCTTTTTCGATTGGGAAGCCGCGCGGCTGAAATGCCAGGAAATCAAATGGGAAGCGGTGAACAACCTCGACCGCTATCTGCTGGAATTCGAGCAGCGGGTGAAGGAACGAGGCGGACACGTCTTCTGGGCGGAGAATTCCGAAGAAGCCCGCCGCTACATAACGGATCTGGCCGTGAGCCGCGGGGTTCACAAGGTGGTGAAATCGAAGTCCATGGTCAGCGAGGAAATCCATCTCGGCGCGGCACTGGAAAAGCTGGGAATCAAAGTGGTGGAGACCGATCTCGGCGAATACATTGTGCAATTGCGCGAAGAAACTCCCTATCACATCGTCACCCCGGCCATGCACTTGAACCGGACGCAGATCGCCGCGCTATTCAAGGAGAAACTCGGCGGCGTGGACACGGACGATCCGCAGCAGTTGGTGGCCGCGGCGCGGCGGTCTCTGCGGCTGGATTTTTTTTCCGCCGAGATGGGAATCAGCGGCGCGAATTTTCTGGTGGCGGATGCCGGGATGATCGCGCTCACGACCAACGAAGGAAACGCGCGGCTGTGCACAAGCGTTCCGCGAATCCACGTCGTGCTATCGGGCATCGAGAAGGTGATTCCGCGCTTGCAAGACCTGGCCACCCTCTGGCCGGTGCTGGCCACCGCCGGGACGGGTCAGCCGATTACCTGCTATAGCACTTTGGCCGGAGGCCCGCGCCAGCCGAACGAGACGGACGGCCCGGAAGAATTTCATGTCGTGCTGGTGGACAACGGGCGGAGCGAATTGCTCGCGAACGTGGAAGAGCGCGAGGTGCTGCACTGCATCCGCTGCGGCGCGTGCATCAACGCGTGCCCCATTTTCCG
>Ga0187819_10000987_pt1 | contig 14528 bp, 10 predicted proteins | sample NC_wetland_sal_i_15_FD_132411 | JGI IMG/M metagenome (GOLD analysis project Ga0187819, IMG submission 132411) | Wetland sediment microbial communities from Neuse River Estuary, North Carolina, USA - SO4_4 | ecosystem: Environmental > Aquatic > Freshwater > Wetlands > Sediment | place: USA... | reverse complement strand
TCGATATTGTTGATGCGGCGATAGTGCTTGGCGCGATCGTTATTCCACGAGCGGAATACGGCGTCGCGCGCCAAGACGAGCTGTTCGATCGCATCCTGCGGAAAGTCGCGATGGGCGTGCTTTTTGACCGCTTTCTTGTATTCCGCGATCACCTCTTGCAGCGCCTTGGCGTCAAGGCCGGTGTCGAACTTTGTCTTCTTCTGTTTCTTCTTGGCGTCGAAAATTTCGTCAAATACCGGTTTCTCGATGTCGAGCACGACGTTGCCGAACATCTGAATCAGGCGGCGATAGGAGTCGTAAGCGAAGCGCGGATTGTTGGCGCGCTTGGCCAGCGCTTCGACGCTCTGATCGTTCAGGCCGAGGTTGAGGATGGTGTCCATCATGCCGGGCATCGAAAACTTCGCGCCCGAACGCACGCTCACCAGCAGCGGGTTCTCTCCCTTGCCGAGCTTCTGGCCCTGAAGGCTTTCGAGCTTGGCCAGCGCCTCTTGCATCTCGCGGTCCACTTCTTTCGAAACCGCGTTGTGGCGCATGTACTCGCGGCAGGCCTCGGTCTGAATGGTGAAGCCGGGAGGCACGGGCAGCCCGGCGTTGGTCATCTCGGCCAGCCCCGCGCCCTTGCCGCCCAGAACGTCTTTCATCTTGCCGTTGCCATCGGCCTTGCCGCCGCCGAAGAAGTAGACATACTTTGTGCTCGCGGATTTCGTTTCCGCGGGCTTCGTTTCTATGATTCCGGTATCAGGGAGAGTCGTCGTTGCCATGTGTGTCCTCTTTTCTATTAGTTCCTGGATGTTATTTCGTCGATTCCTTGCCTTCGGTCACGATCTCGGAAAAGTCCGCGATCGTGGAGAATTCCTTAACCACGGTCTGCAATAGAGCCAGGCGGTTGGCGCGAAGAGTCTCATCGTCCACCATGACCATGACCTTGTCGAAAAACTTGTCGATCGCGGGACGCAGCTTCGCAATCTCGAGCAGCGCCGCTTCGTAGTCGCGCGCCGCCCGCAGCTTTTCGACCGTCGCCACCGTCTGCGGGATGAGCGAGGCCAGTTCCTTTTCAGATTCCTCCTGCAATCCAGCAGGATTGACGCGCAGGGCAATAACCTTAGTCTTTTCAGATGCCTGGCGCAAAATGTTCTTCATGCGCTTGAAGGCAATCGAGATGGATTCGAAATCCGCCGAGCCCCGCACTTTGCTCACAGCCTCAGCACGGGCGGCGGCGTCCACTACGTCGTCGGAATCAACCGCAAGCACGGCGTTGACCACGTCATAGGCGTATCGAGGCTCGTGCGCATCTTTCAAGTAGAACTCGAGCCGCTCGCGGAAAAACCCGCGCACAGATTCGGCGTAGGAGGCATTGGAAAACTTCTTCTCCGCTTCGGACCCCTTATAGCGAATCCGCGCATCCGCCATGATCTCCGCGAGGCGCAGCGGCAGCTTATGCTCGGCAATCGTCTTCACCATGCCGTTCGCCTGGCGGCGCAGCGCAAACGGATCTTTCGATCCACTGGGGATGAGCCCAAGCGCGAACATTCCCGCGATCGAGTCCGCTTTATCGGCGATCGAAAGAATCGCGCCCTCGACCGTCGCGGGCGCGCTGTCCTCCATCGATTCGGGCTTGTAATGATCGTAGATCGCCCGCGAAATTTCCAGCTGCACATCGGGCTTCATGCCCTCATCGAGTTCCTGCACGCGCGCGTAAAGGCCGCCGACAATTCCCTGCAGCTCCGTGAATTCCTTGACTAGTTCGGTGGTCAGATCGGTTTTCGCGAGCAGGGCCGCTTTGTGGACGATGCCGGGTCGAATCGTCATGCCACTCTGTTTCACGATCTCGGCCAGCCAGCTGGCCATGTGTTGCACCCGCATCGTCTTGTCGTAATAGCTGCCGAGATCTTTCTGGAAGGTAACGTGGCGCAGCAACTCGACGCGTTGGCGGAGGCTCTGCTTCTGGTCCGTCTGCCAGAAAAAGCGGGCGTCGTTGAAGCGCGCCCGCAAAACCCGTTCATTGCCGTGGCGGATTAGTCCCGACGAGTCGGCAGCCGTATTGAGCACTGCCAAAAAGTGCGGCAGCAGTTTCCCATTCGCATCTTCGATGGCGAAATATTTCTGGTGGTCGCGCATCACCGTGACCAGCACCTCTTCCGGCAGCGCGAGAAACTCGGGATCGAAGCTGCCGAGGACGACGGAAGGAAATTCCGTCAGATTGACGACGGTCGCGACCAGCGGCTTGTCTTCGCGCCAACGCGCTCCGGAGATGGTACGGGTGGCCGCGTCGAGAGCCTTGCGGATTACATGCTCACGTTCGGCGGCGCCCAGCACTTTGGCGCCGCGCAGGGCCTCGACATATGCGCTCGGCTTCGAGACGGCTACCGCTTCGCTGCCCGACTTGCCGCCCATGATGCGATGTCCGCGCGAAGTTTTGCCCGCGCGAATGCCAAACAATTCCAGCGGCACAACCTGCTCATCGAGCATCGCCACCAGCCAGCGCACCGGACGAACGAACACTTCCCCGCGCTTGCGCCAGTACATATTTTTCGGCCAGTAGAGCGCGGAAATTTCCTTGGGAAGAGTCTCGGCGAGAATCTCGGCGGTGGTGCGGCCTTTCCGCGTGACCGTGGCCGCCAGATATTCACCCTTGGGAGTGCTGACTTTCTCCAGCTTGCCAACATCCACTCCGACTTTTTTGGCGAACGCATGTGCGGCCGGAGTCGGCTGCCCATCCTTATATGCAACCTGCGCGGAGGGTCCGTTCACCCGCTCGGTGATGTCGGGCTGCGAGGCGGGAATTCCGGAAGCGAGAACCGCCAACCGGCGCGGCGTGTCGAGGGACGAAACCGCTCCGGCGGGTTCGAGACGCTCGCACCGCAACAGCGTGTTCAGGCGTTCGCGCAACTCCAGAGAAGCGGCGTCGATCATCCGCGCCGGAATCTCTTCGCATCCGATTTCGAGCAAAAAGTCAGCCATACTTTATTCGCTTGTCATCCTGAGCGTAGCAGAACGGTTCGCGAGCGAATCGTTCTGCGAAGTCGAAGGACCCCTATGGCGGCTCTGTTCCGTCTAGCTGAGAACTGGAGACAGCTTGGCCTTCTTATTCGCTGCTCTTGAGATCTCGCCGCTCTTCTCAGTTTTTTTTTCGACCGGGAATTGCTGGTCCATCCAGGCCTTGGCAATCCCCACGGCCAGCGCCCGCACCCGCGCGATCACGCCGACGCGCTCGGTCACCGAAATCGCGCCCCGCGCATCGAGAATATTGAAGTAATGCGAGCATTTCAGGCACAGATCGTAGGCGCCCAGCAGCGGATAGCGGGACTTTTCGCGCGCGACGCCGTCAACCTCGCCCTTGTCCTTGCTTAAAGCAGCGTAACCCTCAATCAGCTTCGTGCACTCAGCCTCGCAGAGTTCGAAATGCTTCCAGGTTTTCTCCACGTCCGCCGCTTCGAAGTTGTAGACCGAGAACTGCTGCTCGTCGGCCAGCCGCACGTCCCCATACTTCACTTCCCTGCCCGTATCCGGATCGCGCGCCCATACGATGTCGTAGATCGAATCTACGTCCTGCAGGAAAGCGCAGAGCCGCTCCAACCCGTAAGTGAGTTCGACCGAGATCGGGTCCAGATCGACGCCGCCACACTGCTGAAAGTAAGTGAACTGTGTGACCTCTAGCCCGTCGAGCATCACCTGCCATCCGATGCCCCAAGCCCCAAGCGTGGGAGACTCCCAGTTATCCTCTTCAAACTTGATGTCGTGCTGACGTAGATCAATGCCGATTGCACCGAGCGATTCCAGGTAAAGCTCCTGAATATTCTCCGGCGGCGGCTTCAAAATCACCTGCAACTGCAGGTGCTTGAACAACCGGTTGGGATTCTCCCCGTAGCGTCCATCCGCGGGACGCCGCGAAGGCTGCACGTAAGCGACCTTATAAGGATTCGGTCCCAGCACGCGCAGGAACGTTTCCGGAGCCATGGTCCCCGCGCCCACTTCGACATCGTATGGTTGCTGGACAACCGCCCCGCGCTCAGCAAAGAAAGCCTGCAGCTTGAGGATGAGCTGTTGGAAGGTCAGCGAATTGGGGTTGGATGAATTCACTCGCATAAATCAAGGCTGTCATCCTGAGCGAAGCGAAGGACCTATGTACTCGCCGGCGGAATGCATAGGTCCTTCGCTTCGCTCAGGATGGCAACTCATTTCGTACAGCGAAACGATGTGACACCACACCACTAGCCAAAAGATAGAAGCCACCAGCTAACTGCCAATCTTCTCCAGCATTCCCGCCGTCACCAGCTTCTTCTCGATATGCCGTTCCAGAATCTGAAGAAGAAACTTTCTTAGGTCGGCGCACACCGCTTTCGGCCAGTCAATCGCCGCAAAATCGGAAACCCGCGACCGCAGCATCTGCACCGCAATCCTTCTCGATTCCGGCGACAACTCCGACGACGCTACGCGCTTATCGTCAATGCAAACCAAGCCGTCGGCGAGCGCGTGATAGAATGCGCGGGTGCCGTCAAGCGCGCGTCCGCAGACCGCGCACTCCGCGAACTCCGGCAGAAATCCCATGAGCCGCGTCATCCACAGCTCAAAGTAGGTGAGCGGCATCCACAACGCCCGGCCACGCAGTTCCTGCAACACCGCCAGGCTCAACCGAAACACCGCGTCGCTCGCCTCGCGGTCAGGCATCAACTCGTCGAGCAACTCCGCAACATGTGCCAACGCCGCCGCCCGCGGATAACTGACCTCCGTGGCTAGCGGCGATTCGATCACTTCACAGGAATCGAGCCGCGCCAGTTCCTGCCGTTCGCGGTCGTCATAAAACGCCCGCACGTAGGTGAGCGGCTCGAGCGCGCCTCCAAAGCGGCGTCTCGACTTCATGGCCGCGCGCGCCACGCCTTTCACCTTGCCTTCCATGCGGGTAAACAGCGTGACCAGCAGGTCCGACTCACGCAACGGATACGTGCGCAGAACGATCGCTTCCGACTCCTTCAGCGCCATGGAGGGTCTACAGGTTAAGCAATGATTGTAATGGAAGAGGCTGTCAGTCGTCAGTTTTCAGTTCTCAGTCAGATCAGGAACTGCGGGTACAGGGCTGCTTCTACTGACGACTGATGACTGACAACTGAAAACTCCCTACCGCCCGAAGTACTTCGCATTCCGCTCGGTATACTCTTTCCACTTTTCCGGCAGATCGTCGAGGGCGAAGATGGCCGAGACCGGACACACTGGGACGCAGGCGCCACAGTCAATGCATTCCACGGGATCGATGTACAACATCTCTTCGGTTGCGTACTTGTCGGAGTCCTTCTTGGGATGAATGCAATCCACCGGACAGGCGTCAACACAGGCGGTGTCTTTGGTACCAATGCAGGGCTCGGCAATTACGTAGGCCATAGAATCTTTTGCTCCTCGGCGCAGGGAGTGTGATTGAACTCACGGATACTACACGAATATTAGCAAGAATGCAGCTATCGGTACAGGCGGCGCCAATCGGCAGTGACTTTCCAGGGTCGAGAGGCGCATAAGCGGCTTTTAATCGGCGGGAACCGCTATCGCCTGTCCTTCACTACCCGATTGTGAGAACGCGCCTGTCTCTATCGCGGGCGCAGGCATGGCGGGAATTCTCGCCGGCGAGCCGCGCCAAGCGCCCCGCTTGAACCCTTCCCTCACCAGCTTGAAGATGGTTCGGCGGTTCTGCGCAATCACTTTCACCCATGCCATCTTCCCCAACATGGGGAAATAGATGCCGCGGAAACAGATGCGCGCCAGAAAGATGTTCACGCGATAACCCAGCGGCTGGTCGTTCAGCGACTCGACCGCAGCCGCCAGCGCCTCCGGACTATACGCCTCGGCCCACCCGCGATTCACTTCGGCGTGAGCTTCTTCAATCGTCATCCTCAACGGCGTGTGCGCCATCGCAAACGGGATGAACTCCTGCCAGTGTTTGGGTCGCGTCAGCCGACCAGCCTTCTCCAGCCGCTTGTACAAAGGAGTCGCAGGCAAAGGCGTGAGCAGACCAAAAATCGGCAGCCCCGGCGGCCAGGTCCGAACTTGCCCCAGCGTCCGCTCGGCGACTCCGACGGTGTCGTTGTCCATGCCAAAAATAAATGACGTGATCGCGTACACATTGCGTGCCGCCAGCCGCTCCAGCACCGCCGCATACTCACCGGGCTTGTTGAATCCCTTGTTCACGTCTTTCAGATTCGCCGGGTCGATCGACTCCATGCCGATAAAAATCCACTTGCCTCCAGAATCCGCGATCAAGTCGACGAGTTCTTCGTCGCGCAACAAATTGGCGGAGATCTGCGCCACCCAATGCACCTGCGCTTTGGCGGCAATGATGTCACGCAACAGCGATTTCGTTCGCTTAAGGTTGATGGCGAAATTGTCGTCGATGAAGAAAACCGCCATCTGTCCTTTTTCTTTGCGGGCGCGGGCCTTCAACAACAGCAGTTCATTTACCACGCTCTCATTGGTGCGGAAACGAATCGAGTCCCCGAAGAATCCAGTCACGGTACAAAACTCGCAACCATAAGGACAGCCTCGTCCGGATTCGACGGGAATAATGCGAAATGATCCCCAGCCTTCCCCAATTTTCTGCAACAGACCGGTCGCGGCCTTCGGCACCAGGTTGAACTGTTTGAGATCGATCGACTGCCACGGAATCACCGGATATTCCTTCAACGACGGCTTGTGCTCCTGGCCAAAGGCGTCCACCGGGGCGTAAACATCCTTAAGCTGGCCACGAGCTGCGTCTTCAACAATCCGCGGCCAGGTCGCATCGGCTTCCCCGAGTGCAACCGCGTCGGCGTGGCGCGGCCCGCCATTTCGCCCCAAAGCTTCGTCGGCCATCTCCGTCACGTGCGGCCCGCCCATCACCACCGGAACGCCTGTGGTCCGCACCGCATCCGCCATGCGATACGCCTTGGCGATCATTCGGGTCATGGCGCCGATGCCGACCAATCCAATCTTGTTGTCGAGCACATATTGTGCGATCCCCGCTTCATCCATGGGTTGCGCGTTGCCATCGACCAACAGCACCTCGTGGCCCGGCGGAGTGAGCGCCTGCAGCAGAAACATCCATAGATGCGGCATGAAATTACGCGTGACACCGTTGTCGGGGTTATACAGCAAAATTTTCATAGGCTTTTAGGGATTCTGTAAAGCGCGGTACTGCTGCCTTCTCAGTTGGGGCCAATCGATGGCACCAGGGCACGTTCTTCCCCCAGTGCTTATTGGGTTGGATGTGTTCGTTAAGACGACCCCGCTCTATTGTACATGGCGATCGCTAGCAAACCATGCGTAAGCGTCATTGCAAATCGCAATGTCCTGATACGAATCTCACACCGTCTTCTGCAAACCTGCGGCGATGCTTGCACAAACGTGGTGGATTTTACGAAAGAAGGGCGGGGTGGCGCTGTCCAAAATTGAACACTAGGAGACAACTGTTGCCTTCGAAGGTTCGTACTCGACAATGTACCCGGCCACGGCGCTGGCGGCCACGGTCAGCGGCGATGCCAGGTACATCTGCCCCGGCCCGCTGCGTCCGGGAAAATTCCGGTTCTGCGCGCTGATCACGGTTTGATCGGGACGCGTCGATACTCCCGGCCCCGCGTTAATGCACGCGCCACAACTGGGCTCGATTACACGCGCGCCCGCCTTTTCGAAGATCTCGATGTAGCCCCGGCGCTTCGAGTACTCGCGCGTTTCCTGAGAGCCGAACTGAATCCAGAACTCGACATTTTTCGAAACCCGCTTGCCTTGCTTCAGCGCATCGGCGAGAACGGCCGCGTACATATCCATGTCTTCGTTCTTCCCCGCCGTACAGGTTCCGCCGTAGGCAATTTCAATCGGCACGCGGGCGCCCAGTTCGCAAATGTACTTTCCGTTGCCCGGATCGCCCGGAGTGGCGACCATGGGCATAATCTCAGCCGCGTCGAGTTCGATCACCTCGGCGTATTCGGCGTCGCGATCGCTCTGCAGGCCCTCGATCATGCTCTCGATTTCGCCACGTTTCATGCCCCGGCGCTCGATCAGAAACTCGACCACCTTCTCATCCGGAGCCACAATGCCCGTAAACCCGCCGATTTCAGCCGCCATATTGGTCATCGTGGCGCGCTCATCCACCGAGAGCGCCTCGACCGCTTCCCCCGCATACTCCATCACTTTGGCCAGAGCCTTGCCGCTGCGCACGTAGTCGAGCGAAAGAATCTTCAAGATGAAATCCTTCGCCGTAACGTTCGGATGCCGCTTGCCCCGAATCACGATCTTGACCGACTCCGGCACCTTGACGCGCACGTCTTTCGTGATCCAGGAGTTGAATACGTCGGTCGTCCCGATGCCGAAGGCGATGCATCCGATCGCGCCGACGTGCGGCGTGTGCGAATCGGACCCAACGTTCACCTGCCCCGGCAGCGCATAGCTCTCGAGCATCACCGAGTGGCAAATGCCCTCCGAGCCCTTCCGGTCGGCAAGTTCGCCGTGCAGTTTGACTCCCTGTTGCCTGGCGAAATCCGCCTGCTTCAGCTTGAGTTGCGTGGCCAGATCGAGCAGCCCCAGCCTCTTCTTTTCTTCAGAGATTACTTCGTCGAGAAAGGTGAGGTGGTCGCGAAAGAAGCGGATGCTCGAAGCATCATTGACCGGAACGTCTTTGCCAACGTATTGCTCGTAAAAAATCGCAGCCATGGGCGTGACGTACTCATGACTGAAGCGCAAATCGACGCGAGTAAAGCCAGTATCACCCGGCCGAACGAAACACGTAGGGACGGACGCATTCGCCCGTCCAGCCGAGCGAAGCTCGGCAGTCTGTACGCTCGGTGTGCCCATGTGCGCCGCAAAGATCTTCTCCGCCAAAGTCATCGGGCGTTTCGCAGTCGTGATCGCCGGCAGAAAGACCTTTCCCTGCATCCGCGCCACATTAAAAGGAAACAACCCGCCGTATTCGATCACCTGCTTCGTGATCTCATCTTCCCCAGCGGTAAATTCGCTGAGCGCGATCTCTTCCCCGCGGCGAATCCGGTCGATCAAAGAAAAGTTGGTTGAGGTCAGCAGCCCCAGGTTCTGGCAGTTTTGTTTGTAGATGCGCTCAATATTCTCGGCAATCGCGACCTGAATTCCGGCGCACATCTCGGCATAAGGCGACTGCTCGCGACTCGATCCCTTGCCGCGGCGCTTGCCGGCAACCGAGCACACGAAGCCGCCCTTTTTCACATCGCCGCGTCCAATCGGCAGCGTGCTGCCACACCTCAAACCAATGTAGGGAATCTCGCCCAGCGTCCGATCAAAGTAGAAGCAGCAGTGCGCGGGAGTAATCTCGTCGGTAGAAATGTCGTCGCGGAGTTTAGGATTCCTGGCGGGAGTCTTCGTATCCCACGGCAAGTCCCAGCCCGCCAGTTGTTTTTTGATTAGCTCCGGGTCTTCGGTGAGAAATAGAATGCGCCCCTGCAGACGCACCTTGCCGGGACGCTTTTCAAGCTTGCGTTCAAGAAGAGACGAACCCACACGGGTAATTGTAACCCGTGGAGCGACGGGCGCCTCGCCCGTCCTCAGGAAGCCGTTCCGCCGGGCGGGGCGCCCGGCTCTCCACTAGAATTTTCTGTCCTTCGCGTAGGCAACCGGACTGGCCAACTCTTCCATTCCGCGTCCCGCGAAGATTTCCTGAAACTCCCGCAGGAGCACGTCATGCACCAGCCCATTCGACGCCAGTGTCTCGCGGCTGGCGATCTGGAACGCGCCACCCGAGAAGTCCGTGACCTTCCCCCCCGCCTCTTCGACGATCAGCACGCCCGCCGCCGTGTCCCAAGGATTGAGATTAAATTCCCAGAATCCGTCAAAGCGGCCCGACGCCACGTTGCACAGATCCAGCGCGGCCGACCCGGCCCGCCTCACCCCGTGGGTGCGCAATGTGAGCTGGTGATAGAAGTAAATATTCGGGTTCTTATGCCGCTTATGACTGGGGAAACCCGTAGCCACCAGGCACTCCCCCAGATTCGCCGTGGCCGACACGTGAATCGCGGCGCCGTTCAGCCGCGCCCCGCTACCAAGTTCAGCGGCGAACATCTCGTCGCGAGTCGGATCGTAGATCACTCCCGCGACTCGTTGCCCCCGGCGTTCCACCGCCAGCGAAACGCAAAACACCGGAAAGCCATGCGCGAAATTCGTGGTGCCATCCAGCGGATCGACGTACCATTTGTATTCGCCGCCCGTTTCGATGCGCGCTCCCTCTTCCCCCATCACATCATGCGTTGGAAACCGGTGACGAATCCGTTCCAGAATCAGCGCCTCCGACTTCCGATCGGCCACCGTAACCAGATCCACGTCGCCCTTGTATTCAATCTTCACGTGCTGCCGAAAGTAGTCCATGAGCAGGCTGCCCGCCTCGCGAGCGATAGCCTGCATCGGAGAAATCAAATCCAAAGATTGAAGGGATGTCATGAGAGCCAAGACTTTCTTTTTCAGGATTGAAGCACGAGGCGCTGGGTACTGGGTACCGAGGACTGGCTACTTCTTCTTGCCGTCTTCCGAGATATAAACGATTTCGTGCTTGAAGATGAACAGATTCGGGCCATCCTCGCGCGTCACGCGCACCATGTTCTTGTCGTAGTACTCAATCCAGCCTTGCACCACTTCGCCGTCGGCCAGCTTCAGGCTCACAACTTTCTGCTTTTCCCCCAGCGCTTTCAGATAGGCTGCTTCTTCAAACGTCTCGTCCGGAGGCGGAGTGCGCTTCTTGCCAAAGTTGGAACTTCCTGGCGGTAACGGCATATGGTCATTTTACAACGTCAAACCGCACGCCCGGGTTTTCTTCGTAGAGATGACCTGTGTAGGGCGGACACTCTTGTCCGCCGCCGTTGACTTTGATTCGGTCTGTTGGAATTCCCCCGGCTTTACCTGCCGATTCCAGCCTTTGACGGACAAGAGTGTCCGCCCTACACCGGTCAGGATGACAAAACGATTAGGTTTCTAGATCTGATAATCGACGTCTTCGATAATCCGTTGCAGCGATTCGGAAGCCGGCTCCATTCCGCCCGTGCCCTCGAGTTGACGCACTCGCTCCTTCAGTCTGTTCACCTCGGATGCAACCGCGGACAAGGCCTCAGAAAGGGGGTCGTTGATCTGTTTGGGGTCGGTAATGACGACGCGCTTGCCTTCTCGCAAGATGATATGTCCCGGCACGCCGACCACGGTGGAATCGTCAGGCACGTTGCGCAGTACGACCGATCCGGCGCCAATCCGGCAATTATGCCCCACGGTAATGTTGCCGAGAATTTTTGCGCCGCTGCCCACGACGACGTTATCCAGCAGCGTGGGATGGCGCTTGCCATGCTCTTTACCGGTACCGCCAAGCGTCACTCCCTGGTAGAGGGTTACATCGTCGCCGACGATCGCGGTCTCACCGATCACCACAGCCAGGGCGTGATCAATGAAAAATCGGCGGCCTAGTATTGCGCCCGGATGAATTTCGGTCCCGGTCAGGAAGCGCGCCACCTGCGACAGTAAGCGCGCCATCAACAAGAAACGATGGTTCCAGAGCCAATGACTGATGCGATGGAACCAGATCGCGTGCAGGCCCGAGTAGCAGAGAAAAACCTCCAGCCGCGACCGCGCGGCCGGGTCCCGGTCAAGCACGGTGGCAACATCTTCGCGGATGTGGGCCAGCAGATGCGGCATGGGGTCCGAGATTTAAGATCAAGCCGGGAGTTGGACTGTCGGAATTTGCAGCGCCTGGTTCCGGAGTCCTTCAAACAGAATACTACTCAGGTAGCGCTCGCCGAACGATGGCAGAATCGCTACGATCAATTTACCGGCATTTTCAGGGCGCCGCGCCACCTTCAAAGCCGCCACCACCGCCGCTCCCGAAGAGATGCCCACCAGCAGCCCTTCTTCGAGCGGGAGCCGCCGCGCCATCTCGATCGCCTCGTCGTTGGTTACGGTGATGACCTCGTCAATGTAATCCCGGCGCAAGATGTTCGGGATAAAACCGCCTCCGATTCCCTGAATCTTGTGTGGTGCCGGCGCTCCGCCGGAAAGCACGGCGCTGTCTGCCGGCTCGACCGCAACCGCCTTGAATGAAGGTTTCTTCGGCTTGATGTATTCGCAGACGCCGGTCAGTGTTCCGCCGGTGCCGACGCCGGAGATCAGAAAATCGACGCGCCCGTCCGTGTCTTCCCAAATCTCGGGGCCGGTAGTTTCGAAGTGAATCTTTGGATTGGCCGGGTTGTCGAACTGCTGCAGCATGTAAGCGTTCGGAGTCGAGGCCAGCAATTCCTCGGCTTTCAGGATTGCGCCTTTCATTCCCCGTGGACCCGGCGTCAGCACGATCTCGGCGCCCAGCGCGAGCAGCAGCACCCGGCGCTCCAGACTCATCGTGTCGGGCATGGTGAGGATGAGCTTGTAGCCCTTCACCGCCGACACGAAGGCGAGGGCGATGCCGGTGTTCCCGCTGGTCGGTTCGATCAGAACGGTTTTGCCGGGTTGAATTTTGCCGGCGCGCTCGGCATCGGCAATCATGCTCACACCGATACGATCCTTTACGCTGGCCAGCGGGTTCTGGCTTTCCAGCTTCGCCACGACCTCGGCAACCGCGCCCTCGGTAACCCGGTTGAGCCGCACCAGCGGCGTGTGTCCAATCAGTTCCGTCACATCCTTCGCAATTTTCATAGACCTTTCGATTCTCAGATTTGCGGTTCGATTCATATTGTCATCCTGAGAGTTTGTGACTTTCTTGAATTGCCGGCTGCCCCACCCTTGCGCGCTCTTTGCGCAAGGGTGGGATTTGAGCGCCGCGTCCCACAAATTTCTGATATAGGCTAAGTTGTCATCCTGAGCGAAGTGAAGGATGACAAACGCTAAATTCTCGCTCCCGACAATCGTCTTTCGGGGTAGTCGGTTACCTTGCGCCCGGCTTCCGCCGTCCCACCCGCGCCAGTACCCGCCGCACTTTCTTCGGAGAAATCGACAGCCGCGCCGCCGCCCGCGACACTTTGCGCCCTTCGCGCTCCCATACCCGCGCGATCACAATTTCCGCAAATTCGTCGCTGATTTGCCGGAACGTCTTCTCGCCCACCGCCCCCTGCGACCACGCCTTCAGCGCCGGATGGAGACTTCCCTTGCGCAGAATTCTCGCGCCTAACGTCTGCAGATCCTGCGACATGTTGTTGTCGGGCTGATTCGTCCCGCAAGACGCCCGCGCCAGGTCATAGGAAACGCGCGCCGCTTCCGGATTGTCGAAAAACGAATTGCACTGCGTCAATCCCTGCCACAAATGCGCATTCGCGAGCAGCAGATGATGCTGCGTATGCTTCGCTAGATCGATCGCCTCCTGGCTGAACTCGAACGCCCGCCGCGCATGGCTCCCCGGATCGGCGCCTCCGCCGACTTCTTCCTCCACCTTCGCGTTCTCGATCATGCACTCGAGAATGCGCGCCCGTCCCATCAGAATGTAGTCCTGCTTCTGTTCCGCCACTTCGTACGCCGAAACCGCTTCTTCCTCGGCGCGCTGAAAATCTCCGCCATCGAGGTGGATGTACGCGGCATTCAAGTAGACCGTCCCGACTCCGTGATGGTTGGGGCGCAGCTGGTAGATGGCGCGGGCGTCGTCGAGGTGTTCGAGCGCTTCGCGGCGAAGTTGGGCCAATCGACTGCGATAGTCATGACTGGTTCCGCTCGGCTTGCCCTCGCCGCTGGCCGGCGACTTCCGGCGGCGCTCGGCGTCGCGGTCCACCCGTTTCTGCAACTGCAGCGCGATCCCGCGTTTGGCGAGCGCCATATTCGCCAGCGATCGCGCCAGGTTCAGGTGCCGCGGATCGCGCTTGCCATAATAGCGAATCGCGTTCTCGAAAAATGTAATCGCCTTGTCGAAGCGCCCTTCCCGGCGCGCCATCCGCCCGTAGAAGGATTGCAGGTTGCCAAGCGTCACATAGTCATCGGTCTCGCCCAGCACACTTTCCGCCGCTTGCGAGAGGCGCACCGCCTCTTTCCATTTGCCCTGCTGAAATAAAAGCCAGCTCTCGAGCACCTGCATCACCGCCGCCATGCGCGGATGGTTTAACTCGAGCGCCAGGTCTTTTCCCTTGCCGGTGTAGATCAGGGCCTCGTCGTACTCGCCGCGCCGCCGCAAGCAGCGCCCCTTCCAGTAGTAGGCGATGGCCAGCAGGAACCGGTCGTCCAGTTCTTCCTGCAAGCTTAAGACAAAATCAAAGTGAGCAATCGCCGCTTCCATCGCCTCTTCCACCATCGCCGCCATTCCCTCGGCCAGGCGCAGGCAGAGGTAGTCGGCGATCGTGAGTTTCGACCGTGACCCGGGCTTCAAGTGTTCAAAGCGTCGCAGAAGTTCCTGGAGTGGCGGCCCGCTGAATCCGATATCCGTCCATATCGCGAGTTGCGCCAGCAGGCGGCCGGCATTTTCCTGGGAAGGATCGAGATTGGCGATCAGGTCCTGATGCGATCGAAGACACGCAATTCCGCGTTCAATCTCCCGCGCCACAACATGTTCCCGTAAGCGCGAGAGGAAACCTGCATCAATCTGCAGGTTGGCGGAAGTTCTG
>Ga0187819_10000986_pt1 | contig 14529 bp, 15 predicted proteins | sample NC_wetland_sal_i_15_FD_132411 | JGI IMG/M metagenome (GOLD analysis project Ga0187819, IMG submission 132411) | Wetland sediment microbial communities from Neuse River Estuary, North Carolina, USA - SO4_4 | ecosystem: Environmental > Aquatic > Freshwater > Wetlands > Sediment | place: USA... | reverse complement strand
GCGCCTTGGCCTGCGCCACGGTCGCATGGCCCCTGTGACAGCACCAGTCGACCCGCACCTGATCCCCGGCCCGGGTCAGGCAGATGATCGGCCCCCACTTGTAACCGGGCCCGTTGTCGCCGAGCCAGAACTCCCGCCCGAAGGGGTGCATGTCGGTGAGCGGCTCGCGGGACATCTGGGGCTCCCTTCGCTCATCTCATAATGCGCCGGGGCGCGGACTAGGCCTGTCGCTGCGCGTCCTCTCCCACGTCGACACTCAAAGGGAGGCTGCCGGTGAAGGTCATCTGATACCGCAGGTAGGTCAGCTGCACCTCCGCGTCCAGATCCACATCTCGCGGCATTTCAGCGGTCCTCGAAGCCGTAGCTCTCGAATTTCAGCGTGCGAGCGTTCCCGGTTACGTTGCGGACCCTGTCGTCCGAATAGCCGTCGGGGTTGCGCGCGGCGATTTCGACGCGGATCTCAAGCTCAACGCCCTCAGGCGCAGCGAGGTGCTGGATGATTTCCTGAGAGACGCGGGTGAGATCGCGTGCATAGCGGTCGGGGCTGATGCGGGCGACTCCAAAGAACCTCGTGTTCTTAAGCCTTGGTGGAGGTGGCTCAGTCCCTCCCTGTTCATCACCTTCTGGCACGGCGCCCTCAGCCGTTCCGGCGTCGGTGTCGGAGCCCTGCGCGCCATCAGCAGCACGCTCAGCGACTTCGATCGCCCGCTGGGCCAGCGCCAGGTCGGGGCGGACGAGCAGCGTCTGGTCAGTGACCTGGCCGATCGGATCCTGATGGGGGATAGCGAGGCCAACGAAGCGGCCTGTCTGCTCGTTGTACCCGGAAGCGACGGCGAACGCCTCGGCGTCCCACGTCAGCTCATTCGAAACACCGAGGATCCCGTCGTCGAGCACAGCGCGGTCCCGAAGCCGGGGCAGGTAGGGGTGGCGGCAGTAGTAGCCCCACAGGTCGCCGACCTTGATACGCCCGCGTTGCCAGACGCTGGCCAGGCGGTTGTCCAGGTCATAGCGGATGCTGCAGGCACCGTGCACGATGCGCAGCAGGTCAGCCTGGCAGAGCTTGTCGCTGGCCCGCTCCGCTAGCTGCTCCTTGGCGCCGTCGGCCCGCACCACATCCCAGGTCACCGGCCGGTTGGCCTGCGGCTGGAAGGGGACCAGCAGCCAGTGGTAGGCATCGGCGATCGGCGGCGTCACGCCGGGAACGCGCCTGCGCGGCCTGCTGGGCAGTCAGGTCAAGTTCCTCCACCCGGCCGGTCCCGGTCGACGCCCGCAAGCGTAGACGTGTCGCCGTCGATGTCGGCATCGATGACGGCTTGAAGTCGTCTTCCAGGTATTGGGTCAGCTCGCTGCGGACCCGCTCGGAGTCCAACGGCACACCGCCGGGCATGATCAGCGGCGCGGCGTCACCGGACCGCCACAGCGCGTAGATCACTGCGCTCATCAGCCGCAGCACGCCGCGGGTGCGCTGGAACCGGGGGAGCGTGGACCAGTCCTCATACAGCCGGTCGAACAGCTCGGGGGGGATCGGATAAGCAGCCTTGAGCCGCTCCTCGTAGCCGGGCTCGGCCACGCCGCTAGGGAACTCGCCGAGCAGATTCCATGAGTGGCCATCTCCTGATGCTCATCCATGACGGAACTCCACGACGTCGCCGTCACGCATCACGTAATCCTTGCCCTCGATGCGCGCCTTTCCGGCGGCCCGCGCTGCGGCGATCGACCCTGCGGCCATCAGGTCGTCGAAGGATACGACCTCGGCCTTAATGAACCCGCGCTGGAAGTCGCTGTGGATCACCCCGGCCGCCTCCGGAGCCGTGGCGCCTAGCGGGATTGTCCAGGCGCGTGCTTCCTTGGGCCCGGCGGTCAGGAACGTCGAAAGACGCAAGGCGGCGAAGCCAGCCCGCGCCAGCTGCGCCAGGCCCGGCTCGCCGAGGCCAAGCTCGGCAAGCAGCTCGGCCGCCTCCTCCGGCGAGAGCTCGGCAAGCTCGGCCTCGGTCTTGGCATCCAGGAATACCGACTCGGCGGGAGCTACCAGCCCGGTGAGCCGCTTCCGCAGGTCCTCATCGCCGAGCTCGGCATCGTCCTCGTTGAACACGTACAGGAACGGCTTGGCCGTCAGTAGCTGAAGCTCGCGCAGGTCAGCCAGGTCGATCTCGGCCGCTTCGGCCCCCGCGAACAACGTGGTGCCGCCATCAAGGACCTGCTGCGCCTTGACCGCCGCCTCTGCCCGGCGGGTCCGCTCGGGATCCTTCGCCGATTTGGCCTCCTTGACCAGCCGCGTAGTCGCCTTCTCGAGCGTTTGCAGATCGGCGAGCATGAGCTCGGTGGCGACAGTGTCGATGTCACGCTCGGGTGACACCTCGCCGTCCACGTGGCTCACATCGGGATCAGAGAAGACCCGCACCACCTGGCAGATTGCGTCGGTCTCCCGGATGTGGGAGAGGAACTGATTGCCGAGACCCTGGCCCGCCGAGGCCCCGCGGACGAGACCGGCGATGTCGACAAATCTGACGGTGGCAGGCACGATCCTGGCCGAGTTGTAAAGCCCCGCCAGCGCTGCCAGCCGGGAATCGGGAATGCCGACAATGCCGACGTTAGGCTCGATTGTTGCGAACGGGTAATTGGACGCCAGCGCATTAGCCCTCGTCAGCGCGTTGAAGAGCGTGGATTTGCCGACGTTGGGCAGGCCGACGATGCCGATGGACAGGCTCACCGGGGAAGTCTAATGGGCCCGCGATCCCGATCGATTCGAGCCTCAACTGGCACCCGGCCCAGGGCCCGCGCTAGCGGCAGTCGGCGCTGGCGCAGGTGCCTGGCCGGCCTGCCGGAGAGCCCGGCCTGGCGTGTCGGACCGGAAAACTGTCGTCCGCGGCTGAAAGCATGCTGGATATGAACGCGATGTCGCTGCTCATTGGGCTCGGAGTCGGAGCCGCGCTCGGTGCTGTCATCGGCTATCTGCTCGCACGCGGACGCCTGGTAAGCCTCGTGGCGGACCTGACCGGTCGGGCAAGTGCGGCCGAGGAACGAGCCAACGCGGCACAAGAGCGGGCTGCCATCGTGGAGCGAGCGGTGCACGAGAAGGCCGCGCTGATCGACCACCAGCTTGCCGAGCGTTTCCAGGCCTTGTCCACCGAGGCGCTCGAGCGAAGCACCAAGACATTCCTGGACATCGCCGAGGGCAGGCTCAGCGCCGCTAACGCGAATGCCGCAGGCCAGCTCGACAACAGGAAGGCGGCTGTCGAGCAGATGGTGCAGCCGTTGCGCGACACCCTCGCCAGGGTGGAGAGTCAGCTGCGCGAGACCGAGGCGGCCAGGCGATCCGCGCATGCTGCTCTGTCTGAGCAGGTCGCGTTCGCACGGCAGAGCTCAGATCAGCTTCGCGCGCAGACGCAGGCTCTCGTCACCGCGCTACGGCGGCCTGAAGCGCGCGGCCGCTGGGGCGAGATGCAGCTGCGCCGGGTCGTCGAGCTAGCCGGCATGAGCAACAAATGCGACTTTGACCAGCAGGTCGGCGTGACGACGTCGGACGGCATGCTGCGGCCGGACATGGTGATCAAGCTGGCTGGCGGCAAGAACATCGTCGTGGATTCCAAGGTGTCGCTCGCCGCTTACCTGGAGGCAGCCGAGGCAGCAGACGAAACCGTACGTGCGGCTCGCCTTGGTGCGCACTCTCGTCATCTGCGCGAGCATGTCGACCGGCTCGCCGCCAAGGCGTACTGGACCGCACTCAGCCCGGCGCCGGAGTTCGTCGTCTTGTTCATCCCCGGCGAGGCGTTCCTGGCGCCCGCACTCGAGCACGATTCCGGGCTGCTCGAGTACGCGATGGCGCACAGGGTTCATATCGCGACCCCGACGACGCTGGTCACGATGCTGCGCACGGCCCAGTATGCGTGGCAGCAGGCCGCGCTCTCGGACAATGCCCGCGCGGTATTCGATCTCGGCCGCGAGCTCTACGACCGCATCACGGTGCTCGGCAAGCACGTGGATAGCCTCGGCAAGGCGCTGACCAATGCGGTGTCCACCTACAACAGGGCGGTAGGGACCCTGGAGAGCCGTGTGCTAGTCAGCGCACGCAAGCTGAACGAGCTCGGCATCGTCGAAGCGGAGCTGGAGCAACCGAAACTGGTCGAGGAGACAGTTCGAGCGCTTTCGGCACCTGAACTGATCGTGGATGCCGGTCCCGAGCTGGTGACGGCACCGCCGTCCGCGCGCGAGCCCGTCGGCCCCCACCAGCTAATCAGCGGACGTCCGATCAGGAGCGCCGGCTGACCGGCCGCCGCCGTTCCGGCCCCTGGCCGGTTTGCGCAGTTCGTGCGGCAAGGCGAAGACCATGCGTTCGTGCACTGCCTCGATCTCCTCGACGTCGCTGAAGCCGCTCTCGGCCAGCCTGGCAAGCACGCCGGCCACGAGCTCCTCCGGGACCGATGCGCCGCTGGTAACGCCGACCGTCGTCGCGCCGTCAAGCCAGGAGTTGTCGATACCTGACGCGTCGTCCACCAGGTGTGCAGCGCGGGCGCCCGCGTCGCGGGCGACCTCCACAAGCCGAACGGAGTTGGACGAATTCCGGGAGCCGACCACGATCACGACGTCGGACTGCCCGGCGATCTGCTTCACTGCAGCCTGCCTGTTCTGCGTGGCGTAGCAGATGTCGTCGCTGGGCGGGTCAAGCAGCAACGGGAACCGCTTGCGCAGGGCTGTCACCGTATCGATGGTCTCGTCGACAGACAAAGTGGTCTGTGACAGCCAGGCGACCTTAGCCGGGTCGCGCACCTCAACGGACTCGCCGGCGGCCGGGCCGTCCACCAGGTGAATGTGCGCGGGGGCCTCTCCGGTGGTTCCGACGACTTCCTCGTGCCCCTCGTGGCCGATCAGCAAGATGTCATAGTCCTGCGCCGCGAACCGGCGGGCCTCATTGTGCACCTTTGTGACCAGCGGGCACGTCGCGTCGATCGCCCGCAGGCCGCGATCCCTGGCTTCCTCGCGGACCTCAGGCGACACTCCGTGCGCGGAGAAGACAACCACGGACCCCTCCGGGACCGCCTCGGTCTCCTCCACGAAGATCGCGCCGCGCTGTTCCAGTGTGCTTACGACGTGGGTGTTATGCACGATCTGCTTGCGTACATAAACTGGCGCGCCGAAGCGCTCCAGGGCCTTCTCCACGGTCTGGACGGCCCGGTCAACTCCGGCGCAGTAGCCGCGGGGCTTGGCAAGCAGCACTCGGCGAGACTGGGCTGGCATGCCACCAATAGTAGGTGATCATCAACAAACGCCACCCAGTCCCCTGCTGCGCCCGACAGACGGCGGTCGGCAATCTGGCGGCAATCCAGCGGGTAACTGACCGCCCCGGTTTGCGGCAACCTTCCGGCCAGCGACAATGATTCGAGGCTAGCGCCCGTGCAGCACTGACTTCGCCTGGGTCAGCCACGGCGAGCGCAGGCGGCAGCAGCTGAGGGAGAATGATCATCCATGGGTACCCAGCAGATCCCGGACCAGGTAAAAAGGGCGCCGACCGAGGCACTCCGGGCTGTCTTCTCGGGGATTGGCCGGATATTGCTTGCGGCCGAGCGACAGCAAGGCCACTCGCCTGACGTGCAGCGCGAGATCGCCGCGCTGCGGGCTACTCGCAAGAAGAGGGCCACTACCGGGCGGCATGACCGCTTCGACGAGGCTCGACCCGCTGCTGAGACCTCCAGGTGGCGGTCGCTTGACCAGACCGGAAACGTCCGGCTGCTGTCAGCCACGGACCTGGACGACTACGAGGATGTGCCGGTAAGCAATGGTGCGGCTCGGGCCGCCGCAGCCCTGCCCATCGCCAACTACGACTCGCTGTCGCTGCCGTCCATCCGCGCCCGGCTGCGCGGCCTTGACGTAGCTCAGCTGCGCGAACTCGCAGAATATGAGCGCCAGAACGCTGAGCGCCCGGAGGTAGTTGGCATGTTCGAGCGCCGCATCTGCAAGCTTGAGACTCTCCCCGCCGACCGCTAACCGGTGACAAGCCGTGCCGCTGCACACCTCGGAGCAAGAGCCCGTGCCGGTGCGCACGGTCATGCGGCTCGTCGGCGAGTGGATCGGACGACTCGGCAAGGTCTGGGTGGAAGGCCAGATCGCTGAACTGACCCGGCGCGGCGGCACTGTCTTTTTGACGCTGCGCGATCCGGTGGCAGCCGTGTCGGTCCGGGTCATTTGCACTAGCGCGGTGCTTGATGCCAGCCAGCCCGCTCCCGGTGAGGGCGCGCGCGTCGTCATCTGGGCGAAGCCAGAGTTCAACGCGGCGAAGGGCTCATTCGCCCTGACAGCCACGCAGGTCAAGGCCGTCGGGATCGGTGAGCTGCTTGCCAGACTGGAGCGGCTTCGGGCCGCCCTGGCTGCCGAGGGGCTTTTCGCGGTCGAGCGCAAGCGGAAACTGCCGTTCCTGCCTGGCACGATCGGCCTGATCTGCGGCCGGGATTCGGCCGCCGAACGGGATGTGCTGCGCAATGCCGCGCGGCGCTGGCCTGCCGTGCGGTTCCGGGTGGAGCAGGTAGCGGTGCAAGGCCTATATGCCAGCCAGGAGATCATCGAGGCGCTGCAGAAGCTGGACGCCGATCCGGCCGTTGAGGTCATCATCATCGCGCGCGGCGGCGGATCGATCGAGGACCTGCTGCCATTTTCGGACGAGGACCTGGTCCGCGCAGTTGCTGGCTGCCTAACGCCAGTGATCAGCGCGATCGGCCACGAGCAGGATGTTCCGCTGCTCGACCTGGTCGCCGACGTGCGTGCCTCGACACCCACGGACGCGGCGAGGCGGGCAGTTCCCGATGTCGCCGAGCAGCTGGATATCATCGCCGACCTGCGCGGGCGGGCGCGCCGGTCGCTGGCTGGCCGGCTGGACAGGGAAAGCTCGTGGCTCAGCGCTATCAGGTCACGGCCCGCGCTGGCCAGCCCGATCCGCGAGATCGACAGGCGCCAGGAGCAGGTACTGAGCCTGGCCGAGCGGGCCAGGCTGGCCATGACCACCGGGCTCGACCGGGCCGGCGATGACCTCAGCCATGTCAGGGCCAGGCTTGTCGCGCTGTCGCCCGCGGCAACGCTTCGGCGCGGTTATGCGATCGTGCAGCGCTTTGACGATTCCGTGGTCCTGGCGGCGGCCGATGTTCGCGGCGGTGAGGATCTCACGATCAGGTTCGCCGAGGATCAGCTGACTGTGACGGCGGCCGACAGCCCAGATCGCAGTTAGCAGCGTGGCCCGGTCACGCGCCAGCTCATCGAGATCCACGGGAGCCTGCCGTACCAGCAGCTGCCAAGATCGGCCAGGAAGCCCGGCCGGATGCGCTGTTGCTGGCAGCGAGCCCGCGCATGCCCGGGCTTAGACCAAGCCGCGACCCAGGTGACCTGCCGCCGCGCCAGCCGGGCACCGGGCCGTACGCCGCAACGCCCGTTCAGCGAGAGCGCGCATGCGCGCCGGACGCCAGGATCATAATGGCAACCCATAGTGCCCCTTCGCCGACGCCGGGCAAGCACACCCGGCAGTTGACAGTTGATCGGCCCAGCCCGCTGACAGCGTTACTGCCGGATTAGGCTGAGGACGTGACGGCGGCGAACGGCAAGCCGGGGAACGCGGAGCGCCCGGCTTATGAGACGGCCAGGGATGAGCTGACTGAGCTGGTCAAGCGCCTGGAAGCCGGCGGCCTTACGCTCGAGCAGTCACTGCAGCTCTGGGAGCGCGGCGAGGAACTGGCCGCGATCTGCGAAGAGTGGCTCGAAGGTGCCAGGGCGCGGATGGCGACAGCGCTGGAGCGGCACGAACACCCCCAGCAGTCCGGAGAGGCACCGTTCTGATCGCGTCGCGTGCGGAGCGGTAGCGCGCCTTTCGATGATCGGGTGCGTCCCGGCCGGATCAGCCGGTCCTGACCTGGAGCCTGGCCATGACCGCGAGCACGCCGTCAGCGAGCCGCCGAGCCCGCATCTCGTCCTTCGCCAGTGACACCTCGGCCACGGCGAGCATCATGGCGCCGGTCATCACGACGGCGGCTGCCTCATCTAGCGGCTCACCGCCGCGCGCGAAAAACTCGGTGTTCTTGCTAACCCAGTCCAGCAGGCGCTGTCGCCACAGCACCTCGAATCCCGGCGGCCCGTCTCCGCGGAAGAACATGGCCGCAAGTTCGCGCTGCTCTATGCACACCTCGAGATAGCCACGGGCGCCGTCCACGAATAGCTGCATCGGATCGGACACCCCGGCCGCACGGCTGGCGCGCACGGCACTGCGGGTCCGCGCCTCATTCTCGCTTGTCAGCTCCTCGAACAGCGCGAGGTACAGCTCGGCTTTCCCGGCGAAGTGGTGATAAAGGCTCCCCACGCTGGCACCCGCCAGCGCGACGATGTCGGTAACGCCCGCCTGCGCATAGCCCTCGTGCGTGAAGACCTCGCGCGCTGCCGCGAGCAGCATGCTGCGCGTCGACACGCCCCGGTCGGAGGGGCGGCCCGCAGGAGCCGCCCGGTCGCTGGCGAGGGCGCGCTGGCTTGTCGTCGTGGGATCCAGGACCATGCAATCCGGCGTTCTAGTACGGACCCGCTGCAGGGTGGTCAGCCGGCTGGCCGACTCGCTACATAGGATTCCACCATGGCCCGCCGACAGGGAAGGTGCTTTGGTCATGGGCGAGGATCAGGCAGGCGCCATGGCAAGCGTCCAGGCCGATGCGGCAGCGGCCGCACCTGAGCCTGGTCGTCATGCCCCCGACCGGAACCTAGCTCTCGAGCTAGCCAGGGTCACCGAGGCCGGCGCGATGGCCTCGTCCCGCTGGGTGGGCCGAGGCAACAAGAACGGCGCCGACGGCGCCGCGGTCAACGCGATGCGCCAGCTCATCAACACGGTATCGATGAACGGCGTCGTGGTGATCGGCGAGGGCGAGAAGGACTCCGCGCCGATGCTCTACAACGGAGAGCAGGTCGGTGACGGCAGCGGGCCGCTATGCGATGTCGCGGTCGACCCGATCGACGGAACACGGCTAACCGCGACCGGCATGCCCAACGCGATCTGGTGATAGCCGTGAGCGCACGAGGCTCGATGTACGACCCCTCCGCCGTGTACTACATGTCGAAGCTCGTCACCGGGCCGGAGGCGGCCAGCGTCGTGGACATCGAGGCTTCGCCCGCAGCTAATGTCGCGGCGGTTGCCAGGGCCAAGAGCTGCTCGCCATCCGACGTGACTGTGGTGATCCTGGACCGGCCGCGGCACGCCGAGCTGATAAGCCAGGTGCGGGAAGCTGGCGCCAGGATCAAGCTGCTGACCGATGGCGACGTGGCGGGCGCCATCATGGCAGCCCGGGACGGTACCGGCGTCGACCTGCTGCTCGGGATCGGCGGCACGCCCGAGGGCATCATCGCGGCCTGCGCGATCAAGTGCCTGGGCGGGGTGATCCTCGGCAAGCTCGCCCCGCGCGATGACGCCGAGCGGCGCAAGGCCATCGAAGCTGGCCACGACCTGAACCGGGTACTGACCACCGACGACCTGGTGACCTCCGATGACGCGTTCTTCGCGGCCACCGGAATCACCGATGGTGAACTACTTGCCGGGGTCAGATACCGGGCGGGCGGCGCGACTACTCATTCGCTGGTGATGCGCGCTAGGTCCGGCACGGTACGCAACATTCACAGCGAGCACCAGCTGTGGAAGGTCCGCACCTACAGCTCTGTCGTGTACTAGCCCGTCCGCGCCGGCTGCTCGTCAGCGGATTGCAGCTGCCCCTCCCAGGCCGAGAAGTGGTCAGTCAGCGCAGCCTGAGTGGAGTCCGGCGCCAGCTGGCGGCCGCCCGGGGGAGTCGGTTCCCGGGCCGGCGGCTTGGGTGTGCCTCCGCCGCCGTTACCGCCGCTGCCCTGGCGTTGCCAGCCCATGCAGACTCCGAACACGACCATGATGACGAGCACGATCAGATAGGAGCCCACCACCATCAGTACGCTCGGCAGGAACTCATGCACCGAGGTCGGGCGAGGCGTCCGGCTCGAAACCGCCCGTGACACGCTTATCGTCACATGCGGGGCAAGAGCGATTGAGCGAAGCGAATGGCCGAATCCAAGTGTCATCTGGCCTCCCTGGCGCAGCCTGCCAATACCAGGCTAGCCGCCCCGGCGGCGCACCGGCCGCCGCCCCGTTACCTGGGCAGGCTATTACGCCGCAAACCGCCCAGCCATCGCGACTTCCGCGGCGAGCTCACCCTGATCGTGCCGCCGACGGCCATCGTGCGAACCTCGATGACCGGCAGGGCCGGGCCGGGCTGACCTGCCTCGTAGCGGTGCGAGCCCAGCTGCCTAGTCGTCCGGTTGATCCTGCGGGTCAGCACAGCCGTGCCGTTTATCTCTACTGCGACGCCCTCTGGCACGATCAGATGCAGCGTGCCGGCGATTACGGTCGCGTAGACGATGATGCGGCCGCTTTGCAGGAGCGCCTCACGCAGGTCGAGCTCGACCTCGCCGAACATGGCCAGGACCGGAAAGCTGGTCGGGACTACCCACCGGCCGTTCCTGCTGTCCTTCCCGAAGACGCCGGCCACCGCTCTCTTGCCGTCCAGCCGGATCGGCTGCGAGGCCGGACTGACCAGGTCGGAGGTCAAGACCGCCAGTTCACCGAGTGTGCGCGCACCGTGCGCGCGCTCGATCCGCTCTGAGTGCTCATCGGGCGTTAGCCTGCCGTCCGCGGCCGCCTCACTCAGCAGCGCTATCACCCGGTCGCGGTCTGAGTCGGAGGCACGCAGATCACGCGGCGCCGGGCGGTAAGTCACACTCCGAAGATACTCCAGCCGCACTTCAGCGGGGGTGCACCGGCGACGGGCTACCCCGTTCCCGGCCAAAGCACGGCATGCGGCCAACCCGCGCCGTGCCCGCTGCCTTCAGGGGCCTGTTAGTTTGGTATTCGCAAGTATCCAGCGACGGAGGGGCACGTGGGCGAGCCTACGGACACGCAGGCGGTGGACGGACGGCGCAGCCTGCGCGGTAGTCATTACAAGTGGGTCGCGCTGTCGAACACGACTCTCGGCATGCTGGCCGCGACCGTCAACGCCTCGATTGTCATCATCGCGCTGCCCGCCATCTTCCGCGGGATCCACCTCAACCCGCTCGAGCCAGGGAACGTCAGCTACCTGCTCTGGATGCTGATGGGCTACCTGGTCGTGTCCGCCGTCCTCGTCGTAACGCTCGGTCGGCTCGGTGACATCTACGGCCGGGTGCGGATGTACAACGCGGGCTTCGCGATCTTCGGGCTCGGTGCCCTTGCACTGCCGTTTGACCCCTACACCGGCAGCCAGGGCGCGCTCTGGCTGATCGGCTTTCGCGTCATCCAGGCGATCGGCGGTGCCATGCTGATGGCGAACTCCCCCGCCATCCTGACCGACGCGTTCCCGCCCAACCAGCGCGGCACCGCCATGGGCATCAACCAGGTCGCCGGTATATCCGGACAGTTCATCGGCCTGATACTTGGCGGCGTCCTAGCCGCGGTCGACTGGCGGCTGGTTTTCATCGTTTCGGTACCAATCGGTCTCGGCGGCACGATCTGGTCGTACCTAAGCCTGAAGGAGCTCGGCGTCCGGACCCCGGCCAAGATCGACTGGCTAGGAAATGTCACGTTCGCGGTCGGCCTGATCATCCTGCTGACCGGCATCACCTACGGGATCCAGCCCTACGGCGGGCACTCGATGGGCTGGACCAACCCGCTGGTGCTGACTGGGCTGATCGGCGGCACCGCCCTGCTCGTCCTGTTCTGCTTCATCGAGACCAAGGTCGTCTCGCCAATGTTCGACCTGGCCCTGATGAAGATCCGCGCCTTCGCTGCAGGCGTCGGGGCCACGCTACTGGCCTCGATCGCCCGCGGCGGGCTGCAGTTCATGCTGATCATCTGGCTGCAGGGCATCTGGCTGCCGCTGCACGGATACGCCTACAAGGACACCCCGCTCTGGTCGGGCATCTACCTGCTCGCGCTCACCCTCGGCTTTGTGGTATCCGGCCCGCTATCTGGCTGGCTCTCTGACCGGCACGGAGCGCGCGCCTTCGCCTCGGGTGGCCTGCTGCTGTCGGCTGCCGCCTTTGGCGGGCTGCTGCTGATCCCGGTGAACTTCACCTATCCGGAGTTTGCCGCGCTGATCTTCGTCGCCGGGGCCGGGATGGGCCTGTTCTCGGCGCCGAACGCGGCCGCGATCATGAACAGCGTCCCGGCCAAGCAGCGGGGTGCCGCGTCCGGCATGCTTGCCACGTTCCAGAACTCAGGCTTCGTGCTGTCGATCGGCGTGTTCTTCTCGCTGATGATCGCAGGGCTGGCGGCTACCCTGCCGACCACGCTGACCGGCGGCCTGACCGCCCAGGGCGTGCCGCACGGCGTGGCGCAGCAGATCGGCGGGCTGCCGCCGGTCGGCAGCCTGTTCGCCGCCTTCCTTGGTTACAACCCCGTGCACGAGTTGCTCGCCCCGACCGGCGTGCTCAAGCATCTGCCTGCCCCGCACGTCGCGCTGCTGACCGGCCAGAAGTTCTTCCCTGAGCTGATCTCCCAGCCGTTCCACCACGGCCTGGTGATCGTGTTCAGCATGGCGATCGCGGTACTGGTGATCGCAGCCGCGGCCTCCGCGCTCCGCGGCGGCCGGTACGTACACGAAGAGGGCGGCGAAGCGGCAGCGATCGCCGCCGGGACGGCGACGGAAGCAGCCGGCACGGACATTGTCGCCGACGAGATCGCCGCGAACGGCGCTCGTCAGGCCGAAGCGTTTGGGCAAGCGGCGCGGGAGTCTGTACGCGCCTCGGACGGGCGTGCTACCCCTAGTCCATGACATCACCCAGGGAGGCGGCAATCAGTGATCCGGCAGTCATGGACGCGGTGGTCAGGGCCGACGCCGATGACCTTGAGCTAGTCCGGTTCCTGTACGCCGATCACGGCGGAATCATCCGCGGCAAGTCGGCGGCAACCGAGTTCCTGCCCGAGCGGATCGCCAGCGGCATCGGCCATACGGTCGCCATGATGGCGATGTCCATGCTGGACACGCTGCAGCCGGTGGCCGGGATGAGCCCGGTGGGCGAGGTCCGGATCAAGCCGGACCCGTCAACGCTGGTCTCCCTGCCGTATGCGCCCGGGGCAGGCGCCATGCTGGCCGATCTGGTCAAGCCGGATGGCGAGCCGTGGGAAGCCTGCGCGCGAACCTTCCTCAAGCAGGCGATCGCCGAGCTAGCCACCGAGGGCTATGCGATGTCGGCAGCGTTCGAGCCCGAGTTCACCCTCGGCCGGCGCGAGCCCGACCCGGGCGGCGGCCCGGACCGCCTGGTGCCGGTTGATGACAGCCTGTGCTACTCATCGACCGGCTTCCATCAGGCGCATGACTACGTGCTGGAACTGGTCCAGGCGATGAACGCGCAGGGCCTGCGGGTCGAGCACTATTACCCCGAGCTTGGCCACGGCCAGCACGAGGTGGCCATCCGGCACGCGCCAGCGCTCCGTGCCGCCGACAATCACGTGCTGTACCGGGAGACGGTTCGCGGCGTGGCGTTCGGCCGCGGCCTGTGGGCGAGCCTCGCGCCAAAGCCGATCCCCGACCAGGCGGGCAACGGCGCGCACCTGCACGCCTCGCTCACCGACCTGGCCACCGACGGCTCGCCCGGCGGAGCGGCCGTCTTCGGTGATCCCTCCGATCGGTATGGCCTGTCCGCAACCGGCTACCACTTCATCGGCGGCTTGCTCGCGCACCTGCCGGCGCTAGTCGCGCTGACCTGCGGCAGCGTGAACAGCTACCGGCGGCTGCAGCCCCAGTTCTGGAGCAGTGCGTACGCCTGCTACGGGATGGATAACCGGGAGGCGGCGATCCGGATTTGCTCGCCGCTGCGCGGGGACGCGGCCAGCTCGGTCAACCTCGAGCTGAAGCCCTCGGACTCAAGCGCCAACCCCTATCTCGCGCTGGGCGGGTTCATCCAGGCCGGCCTGGACGGGATTCGGCGGCTGCTCGAGCCCGGCGAGGCGGTCAATGTTGACCCGGCGACCATGACCGAGGCAGAGCGGGAGGCAGTCGGAGCCCGCCGGCTGCCGCGCACGCTGACCGAGGCGCTCGACGCGCTCGCTGCCGACGAACTGCTGATGAGCAAGCTCGGCCCGCTGCGATCGTCTGCGTACCTGGCGGTTAAGCGGGCCGAGGCCGCGGCGTTCGCCGAGCGCGAAACCGCGTGGGAGTGCTTCCAGCACTTCGCCCGCATCTGACTCGCTGCACAGTGCCTCCGGGAGGGACCGCATGAGCCTGAGCGACGCCATCGAAGAGCTGCGGCTCGTCGACAACCACGTGCACTCGGTGCTGCCCGGGCCGCTGACGCCAGCTGAGTTCGAGCGGTTCCTGACCGAGTCCGACCGGCCAGCGCCGCCCGGCATCAGCCAGCTCGACTCCCAGGTCGGCTTCGCTGTCCGGCGCTGGTGCGGGCCCGTACTTGGGCTCGGGCCGTCCGCCGACCCAGATTCCTACATCCAACACCGAAATTCGTTGCCGGGAACGGGGCCGTCTGGCGAACTGCTGTCCGCCGCTGGCTGCTCGCACCTGCTGG
>Ga0187819_10000985_pt1 | contig 14534 bp, 15 predicted proteins | sample NC_wetland_sal_i_15_FD_132411 | JGI IMG/M metagenome (GOLD analysis project Ga0187819, IMG submission 132411) | Wetland sediment microbial communities from Neuse River Estuary, North Carolina, USA - SO4_4 | ecosystem: Environmental > Aquatic > Freshwater > Wetlands > Sediment | place: USA... | reverse complement strand
TCGTCCCTCGGCACAAGGATTTCTTACGCAGCGGCCCCGCCTGGCGCTGCTTGTGCTCAGGACGAGCGCCTGAGTTCCATCATTCCGGCGCAGCTGATTCGGCGCTATCCGGCCGCGCCAACCGCTAACAAGCCTCGTCGTCTTGTCAGCGGATCATCGAGTGGCGCACGGATATTTTATGCCCGCGCGGCAGTTCGGGCGTAAGATGAAATTAGAGCCGCCAATCGAGCATGGGGGCAACGAAACATGGACAGAGACACCGACGTCAACGTATTGGGCATGGACCCGCAGGAAGTGCAGGAATGGGTAGAATCGTTCAACGAAGTTGTACGCGAAGAGGGACAGGAATCCGCGATCACTCTGCTGGACCGGCTTCGCGGCCACGCTCAATCCCTCGGCATTGCGCTTCCCTTCACTGCGAACACCCCGTACCTCAACACCATTTCCTTTGAAAAGCAGGCCATTTTTCCGGGCGATCAGGAAATCGAGCGCCGCATCAAGAGCCTGGTTCGTTGGAACGCCCTGGCCATGGTGGTGCGCGCCAACCGCGTCGACCACAGCATAGGCGGCCACATTTCCACGTACGCCTCAGCGGCGACGCTGTTTGAAGTCGGCTTCAACCATTTCTTCCGCGGGCGCACCGAGGAATTCGAGGGCGACACGGTTTATCTCCAGGGGCATGCCTCGCCGGGCGTTTACGCCCGCGCGTTTCTGGAAGGCCGCCTGTCCATGAAGAAGCTGGAAAATTTCCGGCGCGAACTTCGCGAAGGCGGCGGGTTGTCTTCCTATCCGCACCCGTGGCTGATGCCGGACTTCTGGGAATATCCAACGGTATCGATGGGCCTCAGCCCGCTCATGGCCATTTACCAGGCACGGTTTAACCGCTACCTGGAAGACCGCAACCTCAAACCCCGCACCGACGCAAAAGTCTGGGCGTTCCTCGGGGACGGAGAGACGGACGAGCCGGAGACACTGGGCGCGATCACGCTGGCGTCCCGCGAAAACCTCGACAACCTTATTTTCGTCATCAATTGCAACCTGCAGCGGCTGGACGGGCCCGTGCGCGGCAACGGAAAAATCGTGCAGGAATTGGAAGCCGCCTTCCGCGGCGCCGGCTGGAATTGCATCAAAGTTCTTTGGGGCAGCGACTGGGATCCCCTGTTTGAACGGGACACGGAGGGACTGCTCGCCAAGCGCCTCGGCGAAATGGTGGACGGCGAAGCGCAGAAGCTCAGCGTCGAATCGGGCGCTTACGTTCGGCAACATGTGTTCGGAGGCGATCCGCGCCTCTTGAAAATGGTCGAGGACTTGCCCGACGAGGCGTTGCGGACGATGCGCCAGGGCGGCCACGACCCGCGCAAGGTCTATGCTGCTTACAAAGCGACCTTCGAACACAAGGGCTCACCCACCGTCATTCTCGCCCGGACGATTAAGGGCTATGGCCTCGGCGAGAGCGGCGAGGGCCGGAACATCACGCACCAACAGAAAAAGCTCAATGAAGAAGAGCTTCGCGAGTTTCGCTCGCGCTTTGGCATTCCGATCAGCGATGAGCAGCTTGCGGAGACGCCGTTCTATCGTCCTCCCGAAGACAGCCGCGAAATTCAGTACCTCCGAGCGCGCAGGCAGGCGCTGGGCGGTTACGTGCCGACGCGCAAGGTGCGCTCGAAGCCCCTGGTCGCGGACCACGACGCGCTGTTCAAGGAATTCCACTCCGGCAGCGAAGGGCGCGAAGTTTCAACGACAATGGCGTTCGTGGGAATGCTGCGCCAGATGTTGCGCGATCCCGAAATCGGGAAGCTGGTAGTGCCCATCGTTCCCGACGAAGCACGCACGTTCGGCATGGAGTCCCTGTTCCGGCAGGTAGGAATCTACAGCAGCCGCGGGCAGCTCTACGAGCCGGTCGACGTGCACACGCTGCTGTACTACAAGGAAGCGAAGGACGGGCAGATCCTCGAGGAAGGAATTACCGAAGCGGGCTCGATGGCGTCGTTCATCGCCGCTGGTTCCGCGTACGCCACGCACGGGATCAATACCATTCCCTTCTTCATCTACTATTCGATGTTCGGGCTGCAGCGCATCAGCGATTTCATCTGGGCTGCGGCGGATATGCGTTGCCGCGGATTCATGCTGGGCGGCACCGCGGGGCGCACGACACTTGCGGGCGAAGGCCTGCAACACCAGGACGGCAACAGTCACGTTCTGGCCCTCCCCATTCCTACCATGCGCGCTTACGATCCCGCATTTGCGTACGAGATTGCCGTGATTATCCAGGACGGCATTCGGCGCATGTACAAGGACGGTGAAAACATTTTCTATTACATCACCGTGATGAACGAAGCTTATGCGATGCCTCCCATGCCCGCCGGCGTGCAAGATGGAATCCTCAAGGGCATGTACAAGTACCGCGCGTCGGAAATGAAGAAGCCGAAATTGCGCGCGCAACTTTTCGGCAGCGGCGCCATCCTGCGCGAGGCTTTGAAAGCTCAGGAACTTTTGGCGGAAAAATACGGCGTGTCTGCGGATGTGTGGAGCGTCACGAGCTACAAAGCGCTTTACTCCGACGGGATCGACACGGAGCGCTGGAACTTGTTGCATGTGGGCGAAAAGCCGCGCGTTCCGTACGTCACGCAGTGCCTGGCGGAATCGGACGGCGTGCTGGTGGCGGCTTCGGATTATCTGAAGGCGCTGCCCAATCTCATCAGCCGCTGGACGCCGCGGCGCCTCGCGTCGCTCGGCACCGACGGCTTTGGGCGCAGCGAAAGCCGCGCTTCGCTTCGGGACTTTTTCGAAGTTGACGCGCGGTTCATCACGCTCGCCACACTGTACGAATTGTTCCGCGAAGGAAAAATTGAGTCAGCGGTCGTACAGAAGGCCGTACAGGATCTGGAAATCAATCTCGACAAGCCGAATCCGCTCTTCACGTAAGAAAAATATGCACGACGGCGCACCCCAGCGCGCTCCGGACAAATCGAGGAAGCCCGAACTTGCAGTCGTTGCGGGGGTGATTCTGCGCGACTCCAGGATTCTGGTCTGTCAGCGGCACCGCGACGATTCGCATGCCCTGCAATGGGAATTCCCGGGCGGAAAAGTCGAACCCGGCGAAATCCCTCAGGACGCCCTGCTCCGCGAACTTCAAGAAGAACTCGGAATTACGGCCACGATCGGCAGGGAGCTTTTCCGAACGCGGCACCGCTACCGCGAATCAGGCCAGGCGATCGAATTGGTTTTCTTTCAGGCGAGCGTCGATCCATCCGCTGAACTGCAAAATCTGGTGTTTGAGAAATTCGAGTGGGCCGATCCCTCCGCGTTGCCGAACTATGACTTTCTTAAGGCCGACGAGGAATTTGTCGCCCTGCTCGCAACCGGCGCGATTCCGCTGGATTAATTCCGATATCCTACGTGAGGGTCCTTCCTCCATCGACGACGATCACCTGGCCGGTGATGAACGGCGACTGAACGAGAAACACGACTGCGTCGTCGATGTCCTTTGCCGTGCCGGTCCGGTGTAGCGGCGCGCGTTGGATGTAGTCCTCCGCAAGGCCTGGAGCGTCGTCGGGAAAAGAAATTGTGCCGGGGGCGATCGCGTTCACCGTGATTTCGGGGGCGAGGGCGCGCGCGAGGCAGCGCGTCAACATGATTACTCCCGCCTTGGAAACGCAGTAGTGCGTGTAGGCGGGCCATGCCAGCAAGCCGCCGAGTGACGCGAAGTTTACGATCCTGCCCTGGCCGCTGCGGCGCAGCATCGGCGCCGCCGCCTGCGAACACAAGAATTGCGATTTCAAATTTGTGTCCATGATGCGGTCCCACTGCTCATCAGTCAGCTCCTCAAATTTCGCCGAGAAAAACATTCCAACGTTGTTGACGAGAACATCGAGGCGGCCGAAGTCCCTTTCCACTGCCGCGAATAGCGCAATCACATCCGCTCGCTTAGCGATATCGGCCTGGACCGCCGCCGCTTTCCTTCCCATCGCCACAATTTGCGCGGCGACTTCGTCCGCCTCGGCTTTCGAGGTGCGATAGTTGACGACAACGTCCGCGCCTTCCGAGGCCAGGCGCAAAGCGACGCTTCGGCCGATGCGTTTCCCCGCCCCGGTCACCAGGGCCACTTTTCCCGAAAGAGATGCTCGCGACACGAAACCCCACTCCTTCTTCATCCGCGAAACATCCTAACCCATTTCGTCAGAGAGTGGCGCAGGCTTCAGCCTGCGGGGTTTGGCCCTTGCAGGGGCGAAAACCCACAGGCTGAAGCCTGCGCCACTTTGAGCGCGCCGGGAAAATGGATATGATGTGTCGGCTCTCTCCAATCCGAAACGCGAGGCTATCCCGATGGAAACGATACGGACGGAAAAAGTTGCGCTGCAAGTGGCGGATGGAACGTCGATGAACGCGTATGTCGCTACTCCGGCAGAGGGCGCGAAGGCGCCGGGCTTGCTCGTATTTCAAGAGGCGTTTGGCGTGAACGCGCACATACGCGATGTTACGGAGCGCTTCGCGAAGCAAGGGTACGTCTCGATCGCTCCGGAACTGTTTCATCGCACGGGTCCGGGCTTCGAAGGCGATTACAAGAATTTTCCGGCGTGCATGCCGCATATGCAGGCGCTCACGCCCGACGGGATCATTGCCGACGCGCGCGCGGCATTTGACTGGCTGCAGAAAAATCCACGCGTTCTGCCGAACGCGACCGCCAGCGTTGGCTTCTGTATGGGAGGGCGCGCTTCGTTTCTGGCAAACTCAGGGCTTCCCCTGAAGGCGGCCATCTCGTTCTACGGCGGCGGGATTGTTCCGGCGCTTCTGCCGCGCGTCGCCCGGCAGCATGGCCCGATCCTGTTTTTCTGGGGCGCGCTCGACTCGCACATTCCCAAGGAGCACGTTCGCGCGATTATCGACGCCATGCAGGAAGCGAAAAAGACATACGTCAGCGTAGAATTCTCGGACGCCGACCACGCGTTTTTCTGCGACGCGCGCGCCGCTTACAAGGAAACCGCGGCCAAGCAGGCGTGGGATTTGAGTCTTAGATTTTTAGCAACGTACGTGAAGTAGGTGTGACTGGTGACCAGTCACCAAACGGGGGATGCGCATGGACCAACGAATGCTCGACACATTGGCAATCAAGGAGGTGGTCGAGAACTGGGCCGTGTATCGCGACTCCGGGGACTGGGAACGGTTTCGCTCCGTCTGGCACCCGGAAGGCGTGATGATGGCGACATGGTTTCAAGGGCCGTTCGAGGAGTTCATCCGGGTTAACAAAGAAGGGTGGGACAAAGGCGTCAGCATCCTGCACCTGCTCGGAGGGACGTCGGTCGAAGTGGCGGGCGCACGCGCCATCGCTCAGACCAAGATGACGATTTCGCAGCGCGCGCCGGTGCACGGCGTGCTGGTGGACGTGCTTTGCACGGGCCGCTTTTACGATTTTTTTGAGAAGCGAAACGATCGCTGGGCCATTGTCTTGCGGCGGCTATTTTATGAGAAAGACCGTATGGATCCCGTCGACCCGTCACAAACCTTGCAACTCGATCCGAAAATTCTGGCACAATTTCCGGAAGGCTACCGTCACTTGGCCTACCTGCAATCGGGGCTCGGTTTCAAGGTCAAGGTGGATATGCCCGGGCTGAGGGGCCCTGAAGCCGAAGCGTTGTACGCGCTGGGAAAGAAATGGCTGTCGGGCGGGGCACTATGAATGAGACGACGCAATTCTGATGAACGAGCGGGAAGCTTGTTCAATCCGAGGATTTGGGAAGTTAAAGAGAATTACCGCGAGACTTCGGTCGAAACTTCCTCCGACTCGGATTCCGGGAGAGTGACTGACGAGCTATCCGCACGCGCAAGGGCTTGAAACGTTTCCCGAGTGGTCGACCGAGTTTTGAATACCATTTCTTCCACGCGAAGCAGGCGCACGGCGACGCCATACTCTCCGAAGGGCAGCTGCTCAACCCGGACCACTTCGCCCAGGTACTCCAGGTTAAGGCATCCGAACGCCGGCACCACGTGCAATTGGATTCCCGGCTTGTAGGAATCCCGGTCGGTGATGAAGTAGAACCCGCTGCGGCTGAGATCCCGCATACTGCGAACTTCCTCGAAATAGCTGTCCCCGGAATCGGCCAGTTGCACGTACACGAGACGATCGACCTGGATGCGCGGCTCGCGGCGCCGGTCTCGCTGGTCCGGTGTTGCTTCCAACACTTCTTCTTTCAGGGAAAAAATCCTCTGTTCGAGCTCGTTCACGGGGGGCACCCTCGATGCCGCTGGCTCGGGTCGACTGGAGAAAGAGCCCAGGGCTATTCCATTGCCAAGAGGGATCAGGTTACGGTACGCCCCCGGCAAGGTCCATAGAGCATAGGTACCATTCGATATACCCCAATAGTTTGGCGCGTCTTATTGTGTACTCAGGAGTTACAGACCGAGGCAGTTGCGGAAAGCGGGGCCGGAATAGCGATTAGACTTCCTTGGCCTTGCGGATCAAGGCACGGGGCGAGTACGCATTGGCCTTGTACTGGCTCAGCATGCGGTGAGTGTTGAAGAAGCTGGCGTTCAGGGAGATGCACGATCTCATGATCTGCGCGTAGGCTTCGGGTGCGCGGTAATACATGGGAACGACCTGGTGTTCGAGTTTGTCGTATAGCGAGGCGACCTCCGCCGCGGATTCGTCACCGATGATCTTGCTGTCGTAGCCGATAGCCCAGCCGGTTACACCCTCGACGCAACCCTCGACCCACCAGCCGTCCAGCACGCTCAAGCTGGGAACGCCGTTCAACGCCGCCTTCATGCCGCTGGTGCCGGAGGCCTCCTGCGGGCGCTGGGGCGTATTCAGCCAGAGGTCGACGCCAGAGGTAATCAGCTTGGCGAGCGCCATGTTGTAGTTCTCAAGGTAGACGATCTTGATGTTGTGATTCAGTCCTGCGGCAGCCTGTATCACGCGCTGGATCAGGGCCTTGCCGGCTGCGTCATTGGGATGAGCCTTCCCCGCATATAAGATTTGAATCGGCCCGGCCGACTGAGAGATGAACTTCAGTCGCTCGATGTCCTTGAACAGCAAATCGGCCCGCTTGTAGGTCGCCGCGCGGCGGGCAAAGCCAATGGTGAGCACCGACTCATCTAGCTGTACACCGGTGCGTTTCTGCACTTCCTTAATCAGCGCCGCCTTGGCAAGGCAATGGGCCTTACGGATGTCCTCGATGGGAATGCCCACGGCGTAGCGCATATAGGCATTATCGCGCCGCCATTCCGGGATCTCGCGATCGAACAGTTCCTGGAACGGCGGCGAGGCCCATGTGCCCGCGTGCACCCCATTCGTAATCGCGTGAATCGGGAATTGAGGGAACATATGCTGGGAGACTTCGCCGTGGCGCATCGCCACTCCGTTCACGTATCGGGAAAAGTGAATCGCGAGGTCGGTCATATTGAGCATGTTCGCGTTGGCGAAGCCGGATTGCTGCAGCAAACCGGTCCGGTACTCTCCGAGCACCTGCCGCACCAGGTCCCAGGGGAACCGATCGTGGCCCGCTTCGACCGGGGTGTGCGTCGTAAAAACGCAGCGGCGGCGCACTACTTCGATGTCCGCTTCCACCGCCACAGTGTATTTCCGAAGCTTGAGCTGCTCCTCGAGCATCGCCAGGGTGAGGAACGCGGCGTGGCCTTCGTTCATATGGTAGCTGCCGATGTGCGAAACGTTCAGATGCCGCAATAAGGTGATGCCGCCAATGCCGAGCAGGACTTCCTGGCAGATTCGATAGCGCTGGTCGCCGCCGTACAGGGAATCGGTAAGGGTGCGGTCGTAGTCTGAGTTTTCGGGCACATCGGTATCCAGCAAATAGACTGGCACAATGAACCCCGACAAGCCGTGGACGCTGTAGCGCCAGGCGCGGACATGAACGTCACGATCCTCGATGCGAACTGTAAACGCGACTTCAACGGCGGGGAGGACGGTTTCCGGCTGCCATGGGTCAGGCTCCTCGACTTGATTCCCTTCCTGATCTATTCGTTGCCGGAAATAGCCGTTGCGGTAGGCCAGTGTGATCGCAACCATGGGCAGTTCCAAATCGGCAGCGGACCGCAGCATATCGCCGGCGAGAATGCCCAAACCCCCGCCATAGGTCGGAATCGATTCGTCCAGGGCGATCTCCATGCAGAAGTAGGCAATCTTAGGTGTGCCTTTTTCGGTCACCATAGGGGAATCATAGCATCGCAGCGTCCCTCAAGATGCTAGTCGATCTCCGAACAGGTTTCCTAACTTGCATGGATTCCCATGGGATAAGAGCCCGATGAAAAATGTGTCAAACGCGTGCCTTGCCGCCTCTCTTGTCATGAGCTGTACGGCTCATTGTCAGGCAACCCGGCGTACAATGGACGCCTTGCGCCTGTTCCGGAACGGAGACAGGCAGCGATCGGCAGGACTGAGGAGGAGGGCATGCGTCACGCGATTCTGGGGGCAGGAGGCGTCGGAGGGGTAATTGGGGTAGCACTGGCAAAGGCGGGGGAATCCGTCACACTCGTGCTTCGACCCGAGGCGCTCAAAGACTATCCAGCGGAGCTATCGCTGGAAAGTCCCCTGGGCTCATTCAGCGTTCCAGTCGATCGAGCGGCCAGTGTCGACCGGCCGTACGACACATTGTGGGTCACAGTGAAGGCCACACAGCTGGAATCGGCGCTGCGCAGCGTCACGGTGGATCCCAGTCAAATTGGGGCGGTCGTTCCCCTCTTGAATGGCATTGATCACGTCGCGTTGCTGCGGTCGCGTTTTGGGCACGATCGAGTTGTCCCGGGCAGCATTGGAGTGGAGGCAGAAAGGGTGGCGCCTGGCAGGATCGTTCATCGCGGCATGGCGATACGCGTCACGCTCTCGTCGATCGGGGAGAGCAGGCTGGCATCCACCGCCGAAGAATTTAAGAAGTTCGGGATTTCGTGTCAGTTTGTCGCTGACGAGATGAAGATCCTTTGGTCGAAGCTATCCATCCTGGCCCCGTTTGCTCTGACGACCACGGCTACGGGGCTGACCATTGGCGAAGTAGCGGGCGATCCTGAGTGGCGGAAAAAGCTGGAAGCCGTGGCTCACGAAGTGGCTGCCGTGGGCACAGCCAGTGGGACGCCGCTTGACGCCTCCGTGATCATTCCATTTTTTGACAAAACGCCGCCGGGAGGGCGCAGCTCGATGCAAAAGGACGTTGCCGCCGGCAACCCGCCGGAACTGGACGGGATCGCCGGACCGATTCTTCGACGCGCGGAAGAACATGGGATTGACGTGCCGGTGACGCGGGAACTTGTGGCGATGATACGAGGAAAATCCACGGCGGCGAATAAGGGGTGAACCCAAAAACAAAAAAAATTTAACACAGAGGGCACAGAGTACACAGAGAAAACTCAGAGGACAATCATTCTCTTCCGGAATTCCTCCGCGTACTCTGTGCCCTCTGTGGTGAAAGCTTTTTCAGTCATGCGGCTGCAGAGATCGCGGTCTAACTCCCGGCCGCGGCTTTCGCCTGCTCCGGATGCGACAGCGGCATGGCCACCAGATGCTCGGAGAGGAACCAGACCTGCAATTCGTTCCTGCGAATCACGTCGCTTACCAAGAGATCGTTGGTTCCATCGTCGCCGACTTCGACGGCTTCCCGGGCCATGGCGCGCGCTTCCTTCAGAATAAATTCGTGCGCTTCGAGCAGACGTGAAATCTGTACGGGCACTTCTTCCCTGCCGCGTGGCGGGCGCGGGATAATCGTGGTTTCCGCAACGTCCGCGGCCATGGCGATGCTGACGCCGCCCAGGAGCTGAATCCGCTCGGCGATGGTATCCACAAGTTCGTCCTGCTCGCCGTGATGCTTATCAAAGAGCAAATGAAGCTGGTAAAAAGTGGCGCCTGCAACCTGCCAGTGATGCTTCTTGTACATGTCGCGCAACGTCATCGTGTCCGCGAGGACTTGGTTCAGGTTGTTGATGCTCGATTCGCAGGCGGTCTCGTCGAGGGCGATCGGCAATTTGGCGATTTTTCCGTAGGGCTGGATTTCTTTCGCGTGCTGGTGCAGGACCGGCTTGGCGCGTTGCGCGCCTGCTTCCAGCTGATTAATTCGCGTAGCAACATCCCGCTTTTTTACGCTCATTGCTTGCCTCCTTGAGATTCTACGGCCACGACAGGGCACTTCTCGTATACGCCCGCATCCCGCAGCTGTCAAGCAAAGGGGCCCACAGCAAAATTGCCACTGAGACACGGAGGCACAGAGAAAGCTGGAAGATGTTTCGCTGCGCTCCTTCCGCCTCTCTGCGCCTCTGTAGGTATTCCTTCAGGGCTTCTATGTGTCCTCTGTGTTTGAGATTTTTTGATTCGATTAGTTGGGCAAGAGCACTGCGTCAATCACATGGATGACGCCGTTCGATTGGTAGACGTTGGATATTGTGACCTTGGCCATGCCGCCCTTTTCGTCGGTGAGCACGAGGTCCTTGCCCTGCATGCTGGCCCACAGTTTGCCGCCGCTTACCGTGGTCAGCGGCGCCTTGCCGTTTCCGGCCTTGATCGCCTTGGTGATTTCTTTCGAGTCCATTTTCCCGGCCACAACGTGATAGGTGAGAATTTTTGTCAGCGTGGCTTTGTTTTCCGTCATGAGCAAGGTATCCACCGTGCCGGCAGGAAGCTTTGCGAACGCTTCATTCGTGGGCGCAAACACAGTGAACGGGCCGGGGCCTTCCAGAGTGTCTACGAGTCCTGCGGCCTTCACTGCGGCCACCAGCGTGGTGTGATCGTCGGAGTTCAAAGCGTTCTGGACGATATTTTTTGAGGGGAACATCTCGTGCCCGCCGACCATGGGGTTATTCGCGGCGAGGAGAGCGGTTGCCGCAATCAGCGTAATGACACACATCTGTGCAAACTTTTTCATTTTGTTTTTCCTTTCTTGCGATTTTATCTTGGCCTGCAGCTTGTAATACGAGGGTCGCGGAAGATTAGATGAGGGGCTTGCCCGATTTTTTCGCGAAAGCCTTGTTCTGCGGCGCTGCGAATCCAAAATTCCCAATGCGGGGGTTTTGAAGCCGGGCTCGCTCGCGTGCTATGATCTGGCAATTGCCGCAGTGCGATTTTGCCGACAACTGAATCTCGGGAGGATGGGATGCGTTCGTATCAAAGGTACGTCTATGTGGTTGCCGCGCTCGCTGTCGCTCTGTGGACCGCGCCGCGCGCTTTCGTCTTTGCCGAGGATGCCCCACCGCTGAAATTGGTAAAGACCATTGAGCTCGCGGATATTCGCAGCGGCCAGCCCGACGTTTCGGCGGATCAGCTCTCGAAAAACCTGACGACCACTCGCATGGTGGGCGTGGCCAACCACTTCGACCACCTGACTCCCGATCTGAAAAACAACCGCCTGTTCGTCGTTCCGGAAGACAACAAGTCCATCGAAGTCTATGACATCCGCAGCGGCAAATTCGTGCACAGCATCAAGGGAATCGGCGTCGGGCATTCCGTCGTGTATCGCGCCGACATCGACAGAATTTTCGTGACCGACGGCTCCGACGGCGATCTGAAAATTTTCAACGGGACCACGTACGAGTTGCTGGAGTCGGTGAAGCTCCTCGCGGATTCGGACGCCACCGGGTATGACCCCGTCACGCACTACCTGTACATCGCGGACGGCGGGCTGGATGCGAAGCTCAACTACACCTTCCTGGAAATCGTGAACACGGATACCGGCGAGAAGGTAGGCCAGATCAAGATTGATTCCAATCGCCTTGAAGCGATGGTCGTCGAAAAAGCGGGATCCAGACTGTTCCTGAACATGACCGAGAAAAATTCGATCGGCGTGATCGACCGCAAAAAGCAGGCGGTGGCCGCTGTCTGGCCGCTCACATGCAAAGTGAACGCCTCCGTCGCGATTGACGAAAAGAATCATCGGCTATTCGCCGCGTGCCGCGACGGCAACATGAACGTTCTGGATTCCGATACTGGAAAGGTCCTGCAGAACCTGCCGATCTCTACGGGCGTCGACGACATGACTTTCGATCCCGCAAGCCAGCGGGTTTATGTGGCTGCGGGCGAAGGGTTCGTCAACGTATTCAAGGAGACCGATCCGGACCACTATCAGGCCATCGGGAAGATTCCAACAGGACCGCTGGGTAAGACCGGATTGTTGGTTCCGGCGTTGAAAGAGTATTTTGTGGCTGTGCCGCCGCATGGGGCGACCTGCGCGGAGGTATTGGTCTTTTCTGTTCAGTAAGCAGCGCCCGGAAATGCCATTCACCTGAATGGCGGTGCAAAACCAGCCCGCCGAGGCGGGGAGGTTGGCGTTCCCGGGCTGCGGACTACAAGCGATTGCCGATGGCCGGTTTGGCTTTTAACCTTCGCCTCCGACCTCAACTTCCCCGCTTCCGTCGCATTTCTGGCACTCGCCGCTGCCCCCGCACGAGGCGCAGGAAATATCATCCGCGGCTCCTTCAGACATGGCAGAGAAATTGTCTCCCGGGAGCCTTCCGATGCCGTGGCAAAAAGGACAATTTCCGTCGCCGGGAGAATCACAATCGAGGCACATATGGGTGGACATGCTGCACCTCCCATCAGTTTCAGGGATTGTGAGCGCGTTTCGATTAAGTGTCAAATCTTGTAAGGGTTCAACAGTGAGGTGCGGCCCGGAACCTAGCCCGCCATTAATCGCTTCTCAGCCGCTTGTACAGCCTCGTAGATCTGATCGAAGTTCTCGATCGCGAACAGGCGCTTCTGAAGCTCGTCCACTTTGACGGGAGTCTCAAGGACGTCGTCCAGATTAAAATCCCTAACTTCGCAGCCTGCTTCGATCACGTTCGTGCATTCCCGATGGGAACTGATGACGCCGCTGCCGTAGACCTTAATTTTTCCCTTCTCCCGAATCAGTCCAAACTCAACCGTGTACCAAAATAGGCGGCCCAACCGTTCCAGGATATCCGCATCTTTTGCCTTCGCGCAGATGCTGCCGTAGTGCTGAAGGAAGTCCGCAAATACGGGATGCGCGTGCATCGGAACGTGCCCGAAGACGTCGTGAAAAATGTCCGGCTCGGGAATGTATTCGAGGGAATCCTGGCTGCGCAGCCATGTGGTTGTTGGGAACTTGCGCGCGGCCAGCATTTCAAAAAACGCTTCCCCGGGAAGAAAGCCGCTCACCGGTGTGGCACTCCAGCCGGTTCGGGGTCCGATTCGATCGCTTATCTCGCGCAGATTTGGCAGGCGGTCGTCCTGCAATCCGATGATTTCGTATCCTTCGAGGTACTCCTGGCAGGCGTGCGCATCGATCTGCGGCCGCCGCCGGCGCACCAATTCAGCCCAAACTGCATGCTGGCCAGGGGTGTAGTCCTGATACTTCTGTTCGATTAGATAGGGGGCTGCTGCCACGAGAGGTTCAATTGCCATGACTTACCTCCTCTCGCTGTGGCGTACATTTCAAGTGTATCAAAAAGCGGGAGCGCAAACTTGCATGGAAGAAACTGCCCCCCCTCGTAGCCAGCACCCCCGCTATTGAACATCGCTATTGAGTATTGGTCTCCTTGAGGATAGGCACCAGGGCGGCTCCGGCAGGCCTCCACTTTCCATTTTCCTTGGCGAACATGCGGAGCACGCGCGTTTCGGTACCGGCAACCGAGCCGTCCCTGCTTTCGCGCCGCAGGAACGTGTGATCGGTGGCCAGGGCAAAATCGCCGTAGACCGCCATCAGCTTGAAATCGTCGGGATGCGGGCCAACTCCCGGAGAAGGATGCGCCGCCCTCTGCATGGCAATCATCTCCGACTTGGTCTGAACTTTCCCCGCGATGGAAATCTCGAAAAACTGATCGGTCCAAAACTGGTTGCGAAATTCGACGCATTCTTTGTAGTCCTTGTGATATGGAGTCGCGCCCGCGCTGCACAGCCACTGCTGATCTACGTCCCATAAAGTCTTTTCCAGCTCAGTCCATTCTTTGCTGCCCATTTTTGGCGCCTGCTTGGCCGGCTCCTGGCCAAATGCCACTGCCGAAACGCACATCGCCGCAACGAAACACAGCACACGAATCGCTCTCACGATAGCCCTCCTGGGTTAACTTCGATTTGCTCTTGTGGCGCAGGCTTCAGCCTGTGGATTTTGGTAATTGCAACGACGAAACCCCACAGGCTGAAGCCTGCGCCACATTGATCAAGCCAATTCCCTGTTGACGGGACAAATTCTACTGAAGATCAGAGCTCAGCTGGGATGAAAAAATTCCGCATGCTCGGGTCACGCGCTTTCTCTGAGGTGCGCGTAGGTCGCGGTAAGGCGCTCGCGGATGTAATCGGCGCCTGTGGTGGGCGGGTACTTCGGCGCTGCACCGGTTTTGAGGCAACTGGGCAGGACTTCGACGCGGGCGTCGGGATCGAGATCGAGGAAGAAGGCGGCAGAATAGCGGTCGCACAGCGGGATGGCGACGCGGTGAGGCGTCGAGACGTAATGGTCGAAAAAGCCTGCTTACCGCACGCCTCCCACGTTTTTCACCGGGCCGGTGTAAGCCTCAAAGCGTTTCCGCAATTCTTCGAGCTGCTTCGTGTTGGTTAGGAAGGCGCGGTAATTGTTGACGACTTTGTAGGA
>Ga0187819_10000984_pt1 | contig 14539 bp, 12 predicted proteins | sample NC_wetland_sal_i_15_FD_132411 | JGI IMG/M metagenome (GOLD analysis project Ga0187819, IMG submission 132411) | Wetland sediment microbial communities from Neuse River Estuary, North Carolina, USA - SO4_4 | ecosystem: Environmental > Aquatic > Freshwater > Wetlands > Sediment | place: USA... | reverse complement strand
CTCGGTGGGTCTCATCTTCGACTGCAGTGGGAGCATGGGAGACAAGCTCAAGAAATCTCGTGAGGCCGTTGCACAGTTGTTGAAGACGGCAAACCCCGACGATGAGTTCTTTCTTGTCGAGTTCAGCAACCGCGCCGAACTCGTGGTTGGCCTTACGAAACGGAGCGAGGAGATCCAAAACCGCCTGACTTTCACACAATCTAAAGGGCAGACCGCCTTACTGGACGCCATCATTCTTTCCATGAATGAGATGAGAAAAGCGCGCAATCCCAGGAAGGCGTTAGTAATCATTTCAGACGGCGGGGACAATTCCAGCCGCTACACCATCAATGAAGTCAAAAACAGAGTCCGTGAGGCGGATGTACAGATCTACGCCATCGGCATACTCGAGTTGTTCGCGGACCGCGGGCGCACTCCCGAAGAGCTGGCTGGACCCGAATTACTTAGGGGTATCGCTGAGCAGACAGGCGGCCGCCTTTTTGAAGCGGCAAACTTGAATCAACTCCCTGACATTGCGTCGAAGATTGGCGCCGCGCTACGCAACGAGTATGTGCTAGGGTATGCACCTTCCACTGTTCGGAGCGATGGCAAGTATCATCACGTACGTCTGAAGCTTGTGAAACCAAAAGGTTGGCCATCCCTGCAGGCTTATTGGAGGTTGGGCTACTACGCCCCAGCACAGTAGCTCAACCCCTCCGTCGAACCGCCCACTAGCTAGACGGATTTTTGAAAACAGTAACTCCGCCTGAGATCGGAGTTCTCACAACCTGTGTCGGAAGCCCACTCTAGCGCGGCTTCGAGGAACGATCTGTCTACTGTGGATGTTCGAGGCACAAGCACAAATTATATACGGCAAGAATCAGTAGCAGGAAACTTTTGCGATCATGCCTGATTCAGTAGCCATGAACAATGGTGGACAGCTCAGGAGGTGACAGGCCAGGCGAAAAACATGCTGAATCTCCAGATCGAAAGGCAGGATCACAAAACAGTGAGGCTGGGCTTCCTCCTTCCCGGCTGGGCTTGGAGTGAAGTGCCCCGTCTTGATGGCCTCGGTCACGAAACTCCGAACCTCGTGGAGAGGCCGGGGCCATCCTCCACAAACCGCAGCCATTGGCTATCGCCTGTTCATCCCGAAGGATTGGCAGCGAAGACAGGGTTCATTATCTCGCAACTCAAGTTTCATCAGACTGCATCTCCGCACATGCGGACTACTTTGCAGTGCTCAACTGCCTCAGCATTTCACGCCGGATTCTGCGTAGGACCAAGGTCTAATAGACTGTCTAGCCCTTAGCACAGTATGCTCAGCAGCAAAACCCTAGCGCCCGGCAATGCGTGGCAGCCTCTTTTCTGTAACGCAATTTGCGTGAACCGGGCGCTGGGCTTGTTCCACCGGAGCACTGTGTGCGGTGGAGGCGAAGGAAGGCGGACTGTCGCAATTTGTTCCAATCGCAATGCCACGCCGAGCGGGAAGCCGGAAGCTAAGTTCTCTTGGCTTTCAGCCTGGGTACTTCCCGGTAATGTAGCTATGTAACTGGTGGATGGTGTCGGCCTGCGCGGAGATGATCCAGTTGACGAGATCCCCGATGGAAACGATGCCCACCACCTCTTCATTTTCAACCACCGGCAGGTGGCGCACTCGGCTGGCGGTCATGATCTTCATGCACTCGTCCACCGTCGCCTGTGGCGTTACATACGTCACGGGACTAGTCATGATTTCGCCGACCAGAGTGTCCTTTGAAGATCTCCCTTTGAGAATTACCTTGCGGGCGTAATCGCGTTCGGAGAGGATGCCGACCAGCTTCGCTTCCTCCATCACCAGCAGCGCTCCGACCTGCTTTTCGGACATCATGGATATCGCGTCATAGACAGATATGCTCGGGGGCACTGACCAGACAGTACAGCCTTTGTGTTTCAGAACCGAGCGTATCGGGTCACGCAGTTCCATCGGCCCGGCCAATTCTCCTGAAAAGTGTAGCATGGATGACAACCACCGCCCGCCCTCGCTTTACCGTCCAATGCAGATGCCCCGGAACCTTTAGCACTTCAGCGCAATGCTGCCCTACCCATTCTTTCGCCTCATCGACTGAAGTGCTGTTCAGGAAATGCAGCGGTTGATGGTGGAAACGAGTGGTGTTGCCAAACAGACTTAGGTTCACGGCGATGCCGGCCGGAAATTGGCACTCTAACAGATTGCCAAGGACGATGGTAGGTTGTCCCCGCGGATCAGCGTTCATCGAGAATTTCTCGTAATTTCACTGCTAGGGATTCCAGCGTGAACGGTTTGTGAATGCAGGCAAAGCGGGGGGTGCCCCCTTCCGTAGGGTGCGGGTCGACGTACCCCGACATTAATAGACCTTTAATATCGGAGTACGCGGCACGCACTCGCTCCAACAGCTCGGATCCTGCCATTCCCGGCATCACGACATCGGCGAGGATCAAGTGTATCGCGCCTTTGTGCTGTTCGATCGCCTGCAGAGCGTCATTCGCATTGCCAGCCTCCAAAACGCTGTAACTGAGCTGGCGTAGGATCTTGCCTGCGAGCGCGCGCACCTCCTGGTCGTCTTCGACCACCAGGATGGTTTCGGTCCCACCTACGATGGTTGGGGCAGTTTCTTTGATGCCCGGTTCGGTCGGCGCGGCAACCGCGGGCAGGAATATTTTGAATGTCGTACCCTTGCCGGCTTCTGTGTCAACGAAGATGTATCCGCCGCTCTGATGGATGATACCGTATACGGTCGAGAGGCCGAGGCCAGTTCCCAGTAACTGCTCCTTCGTCGTAAAGAAAGGTTCGAATAGATGGGCGCGTACTTCCGGGCTCATACCCACACCTGTGTCAGAAACAGTGATCAGGATATAGGGCCCAGGAGCCATTCCCGGATCTGGGGGAACAACTCCTTCGTCAAAATGTACATTTGATGTGGCAATTCTCAACGTGCCGCCGCGGGGCATGGCATCGCGCGCATTCAGGGCCATGTTCAACAGCACCTGGTGCATCTGGGCGGCGTCAGCGCGGACAAACCCCAACGCAGGCTCCAACTCCATCGTGAGATCGATATCTTCGCGGATGATACGCCTCAGCATCCTCTCGTTCTCGGTAACGAGCGTGTTCAGATTCAGCAAGATCGGGTACAGTCTCTGCCGGCGGCTGAACGCGAGTAACTGATGGGTTAGCGCAGCGCCTTTTTCGGCGGTCTTTTTAATCTCGCAAAGAGCTATGTACAAAGGATCCATGACATCCCTGTGTGCCAGGAGCATTCCGGTGTAGCCGAGAATAAGCGTCAGCAGATTGTTGAAGTCGTGGGCGACCCCGCCGGTCAGTCTCCCGATGGATTCCAGTTTCTGAGCTTGGCGGAGTTGGGCTTCCATCGCCTTATATTCGGTAATATCGCGGCCGACGGCGGCGACGCCGGTCACTTGGCCCTTGAAATCCCGCAATATCGTACTGTCCCAAGCGATCAACCAACGCCGGTTGTCCGGCCCTAGAATCGTGCTCTCAGAGTGCTTCGGCGGCTGCGAACCCTCGCACAAGGATTGAAACGCGGCTCGGGCGCTCTCGCGCTCCTCGGAAGGAACGATCTGGTCGAACCAGTTCTTACCGGTGACCTCTTTCGCCTGCCAACCCGTCAACCGCAGGAAATAGTTGTTGCAGAGAGAGACTAGCCCATTGCGGTCCAACATGATGGCGATGAGGTGCACGTTTTCCAGCAATTCGGTGAGGCGTTGCTCCGAAGCCGCGAGCGTCCGTTCGGAGCGCCTTAGCTCCGTGATATCCCGAACCGTACCCCAGATGCGCAACAAGAGTCCGTCTTCAACGATGCCCCATTGGCTTCGCAACAGGTATCTTTGGTTCCCATTCAGGTCGAGCGGACTGGTTTCGACTGTGGCGAACTGATGTCCCGAAGCAATCGCCGACCGCAAGTCACTTCGAAAGCGAGGCGCAGAGGGCGGCTCGAGGTCGCCGAACCTGGTCCCGATCAACTGCTCAGCAGTTTCAGCGTCGTAGAGCTGAGCCATGGCGTCGTTACATTCCGCGAGGTAGCCGTACTGATAGATCTTGTCGATTTGCTCTTCGGCAGGGAGAGCGATGGCGATGGGCAGTTCGAACTCGATGCGCCACATGGCATCTGGGCTCCTCGCAATGAAAGCTTTATGTCGCTGTTCGCTCTCACGAACGGCCTCGTCCGATTGCTTTCGGTCCAACTCCGCCGCAGCGCGCGGTGCGAAGATTTCGAGCATCGATTTCGCAAACCGGACGTTGCCGAAGGCCCGCCGGTAGACGGCCGCAATCAGGCCCAGGGTTTGCTGCTTGGAATCGTTCAGAGGGATGCCAACGAATGCTTGCGCACCCACTTCACGCAGGAAGGGATCGGCCGGGAACAGCTCCTGGACCCCACTTGGATGGATGGATGGCTTGCCAAGAGCAATCTCAACCGCAATGCTGCCTGCCAGTGGGTACTCGAAACGGCGCCCGTGCTCGTGATCCAGAAACACGGCCAGGGTTCTGACACGTTCTACATGGCCCCCCACGAACTCTCCGAGATAGACGCAATCGGCATCCATCGCGTCAGCCAACTGCTTGACGAGGGAAGCGAAGAACTCGGTTCCAATGGAGGCCGAAATTTGGCTGGCTATGTGTAGAAAGCGCCTGTGCTCGCTACCCCCAGGCCTTCGAGTTGTTGCCTTTTGCGGTTGATGATGGTTGCCCATTTAATATTCCATGCATCGCTCGTGCATGGCTAGCCAGAGATTCGCTCCGGGTTTGCCATTGCAACAGATGCGATATCGGCGCGGCATGGCCCTTCAGTACTTCCGGGGAAGATGGAACAACACGACTCACTAGCACCGATGCAGGCTTTCCGCTGCATGATTGTAAAGTTGCCGTTAATGCTGCAGGACTGGGAAACGTCGACGGGGCCGGGAATCGGGGCAAACATCCTGCAACACGTGCGACACTGGCGCATCTTGGAGCTGGGAGGTTTCAAATGAACACGTACCACCCGGCTCTGGGGTCGAGTATATGAGCCAGATTGGACGGCCATGCAAGGAATGTGGCAGCCCGATTGATAGACCGCAAGGTCGCCAATGCCGCAAGTGCTACAACCGCCAAAATATGGAAAGAAGGCGCCGCCAGTTTAGCTCAATAGCAGTTAGGTACCGTAAACCCACTCCACACGACTGTACCTGCGGGCAGATCGAATGTGATACCTGCGGCGACCGGATGTTGCAGTCATTGCTGGACAAGCGGCCGCCTCAACCCACCGAAGAGCGGTCCTGGGTGGGCGTTCCGCAATTCACTTGAAACTCCCCAACAACCACGTACTAAATCTTCCGCCACATTGCGCTTCCCTCGATTCACACGTGACTAATTACGTATCGGATCGGGGCCGGCAAATGGTTCCGAGCACCGCTCCCACTATCTCGCGCTGGAAGCAACACTTCGAACAACACGGGATGGCGGGACTCGATCCGCGTCACAAAGGCAGTCAGCCCTGCGTGGTCAACGCGGCCGTGCCCGCCGGATCACGCAAGACATAACAGAAGCCTGCGGATGGATCGACGCATTGGTCGTGCCGCAAGATGGCGTCGGCACTGGGACTGAGCAAGTCGACCGTGCACCGCGTATGGGCACAGGCCCGTCTGAAGCCGCACCCTCTGCATCGTTACATGGCCTCGGATGATTCACGATTCGAGCAGAAGGCCGCGGACATCCTGGGTCTCTACATGAATCCGCCGCAGCATGCGGCCGTATTTTGCGTGGATGAAAAGACGGCGATTCCAGCGTTGGATCGGCTCGACCCGGTGCTGCCGTTATCGCCCAGTCGCGCCGAACCGCACGGCTTCGAACACTATCGCCATGGAGCGCTCTCGCTGTTACGCGGCGCTGGACGTGAAGACTGGCACGGTCCAGGGGATGACGGCGATGCACCGCACACCAGCCAAGACTTCATCGCCTTTCTGCAAGGCCTGGTGAAGCGAACCGCATGGGCCCAGCAGATTCATGTCGTGCTCAACAATCTGTCGATGCGTAAGACCAAGGACGTCGAGCGGTTTCTGCAGAAGCACCCGCAAGGGCGGTTTCACTTCACTCCGACTTGCTCGTCCTGGTTGAAGCAGATCGAGCTGTGGTTCGCCAAGATCCGAGGCTAGGGAATTGAGACTGATGATGTGACGGTTCGCCCGGTCTGTGCTGGCCGGCGCGCTCGGTGCGGGACACCCCGGCCCGCATGCGCTGAGGTCGGTAGCGAAACTGTCAGAGTCGATCCTTTCCCTACATGGCTCTTCAGCAGGAGTTGGCCACCGTGTGCTTCCACGATGCGCTTGGCGATCGCGAGCCCCAAGCCACTGCCGGCCGTTTTCGATAAAGTGGCCAATTGGCCCTTCTGGAACGGCTTTAACACCGTTTTCAATTCATGGGCCGGGATTCCCGGTCCTTGATCCACCACAGAAATATTTATCAATCCATCGCCCGTCTCCACACGGACCATGACTTTGTCGCCGGGGCTCGAAAACTTGACAGCATTCATCACCAGGTTGTCGATGACCCGATACATCTTGATCGAATCCAAGCTGATGCGAGGCAGTTCACTGGGTGCGATAACATCGATGCTGATCTTTTTACGCTCCGCCACTGCGCGATTGAGCAATAGAATCCGCTCGATCAACGAAAGAAGGTCTGTAGGCTTACGATCCAGAAGCAGCCTGCCTGATTCAATTGTGGAAATCTCGACCATGTCGTCGATCAAGCGAAGCATGAAACGGCTCGTGGACTCAATACCTTGCAGCAACTTCAAATCATTTTCTTCAAGCAAGCCCTGAGAATCCCCGAGCACGTACTCGGTGGCGTTCAGAATCCCGCTAAGCGGATTTCGCAAGTCGTGCGCTACCATTCGCAAAACCTGGGATTTTACGGCGCTTACCTTCTGGAGTTTGGCGTGCTTCTTGGCCAGTTGTCGCTGCCCGTTGACTAACTCACGGTTAATCCGGGTGAGTTGGTCGACCAGAGAAGTTTCAATATCTGGATGGGCGGGCCCTGCAGGATGCTCCCGGGTCGGTCGCGACGCGTGGTTTTTTGGGGGGGGATCGGCCATGTAACAATCCAGGGCGCCTGTCAACTGAAGTCTTGCTGCTCCTCCTGACACGATGCTGCGGCCGGTGCTACCGCAGCAAAAAAATCCTGACGCAGCTTCCTCGGAAGGCGCAGTCTGCACTTGACAACCCGTCGTGCGAAGAACCCGAATCGCATGTAAAGATGTCAAAGGCTGCGGTACCACAGATGGAGCCGATTCGGGCGGTGTAGCAGATTGAGGCACTCTGGTCAGATTCATTTCATTCTCCTGTTCGAGCCGCTCCGGGTTTTGCCTCGTAACCAAACGATGCTCGGCTCAGCATTAAGATTGGAAAAGTACTGTGAAACACCAATCTCAAGCCCGTGGTCTGTGGGTACCCGGCCAACCAAACACGGCGTTGAGAGCAGGTTCGTTTGCATCGTTCGCATTTTGAGATCGTATGCTGAAGATGGCGCTTCGCAGAAGTATCCTGTCACAGCTTACGGTAATTCCTAGCTAATTACACGGACCGAGTAACCTGTTCCAAGTGCCTAGGTGGGCGTTGCCTCCCGAGTATATAATACCAATAAAATCAGCAACTTAATGGCTATGTCAACGCCATTCTCGCGGGCCGACAAGCTCATGGTTTCAGGGCGCAAGTCGCGCAATTCAGCTGGGCAACGGCTATAACAATCGAAGATTTTTCCGAAACTGCCGTTATGTTTCGGTCGGGGTCTGCTAGGCTCCTACACCAACATGGCGTGGGCAAGCAAACGACGTGATTAAGCGCTCAACAAAGTTTGGCAAGTCTTGGGAATTCTGACTAGTATAGGATTATCGGAGACGTCATGGGTGGAATTCTGGAGCGAAGCGGCAATATTCTGGTATTCAAGTCCTCTCAACCCGTCATAGACTACCAACTTTGTTTTGCGACCTGGTGCACCGGAAATGACGTGCGCAACAAATATATTACGCCTGCTAGAGAAGAGCCTCCTAAGAGCCCACTTTTTTACGACCGAAGGAGGGCGGCCTCGGGATGGGCCTCTCGATCAGCCGCACAATTGTGGAATCTCATGGTGGCCGTATATGGTTGACAGCGAGTGAGCCGTACGGCGCCAGATTTTGGGTTGATCTTCGGGCTGCGTGAGCACGTGACGAAAAGCAACGGGGCTCGTAGGTCGCCATGAGGGGCGGATGTGCAACCGGCACCATGAACACACGTAATCCAGTTGTGTATGTCATTGACGACGACGCCTCGGTGCGTGGAGCGATCCGGAATCTCCTCGAGTCCGTAGCGCTGGCTGCGGAAACCTACGGATCGCCGCAGGAGTTCCTAAACGCTTTCCGTCCCGATTCACCAGGCTGCCTGATCCTGGATATTCGTCTGCCAGAGGGCAGCGGCCTCGATTTTCAAACGTCTCTGATTAACAGAGGAGTCCACATTCCAATCATCTTTATTACCGGCCACGGGGACGTCGCAATGTCGGTTCGTGCGATGAAGGCGGGTGCGGTCGAGTTTCTGACGAAGCCGTTCCGGCAACAGGAACTACTGGATTCCATCTATCACGCGATTGAGCGCGACCGAGCTGACCGCGAGCGCCAAGCCGAGCGGGCGGATATTCGAAATCGATATAAGTCGTTGACACGTCGTGAGGTAGAAGTGATGGGACTTGTGGTGGCCGGAATGTCGAATAAACAGATCGCCTCCAAAATTGGAATCCAGAAGGCCACCGTGAAGTTTCATCGGGGCAAAGTTATGGCCAAGATGCGGGCAGACTCCGTGCCGGATCTGGTTCGCATCGTCGAGCACCTTGACCCGACTAGACCAGAGTCCAGGTCGTATGCGACTAATGGCTAATATATTCTCGCATCTGCTTTCGTGCATAATACTTGGAATGATAGGTGCCGAACCGCGTTGTTCCGGAGCTATTATCCTCAATTGCGCCAAACACCTGCACTTGCAGACGATTGAGGTACCCGGTTGTTGGTGTAACTTCTGAGATGCTCCTAACACTAACTTGGAGGAGGCGAACCCGAAGAGGGCACCGCTAACATGCCATCCATCGTCAGACGACTGGTGGGCGTTGTGGAAGATGATGAATCGGTCCGCCAGAGCCTTTTGCGTCTGCTACGTTCATCGGGCCGAGCTGCCATGGCTTATGCGTCGGCTGAGGAGTTTCTCCTTTGCCTTCAGCGGGATAAGCCATGCTGCTTAGTCCTCGATATCCACTTGCGCGGCATGAGCGGGGTCGACCTCCTGGAAAAGCTAGCCCGGGAAAACGTGAGTATACCAGTTGTCTTCATCACTGCGAACGGCGAGGAGGCGCCCGAGGGAGTATTGCGGCAGTCAGGTGCAACCTGTTTGCGGAAGCCTTTCGACGAAACCAGCTTGATCCAAGCTATCGATGCGGCGATAGGAGAGCTGCCCGCCGCTTCGGCAGGACCCGCGTAGATGAGCGTGGGTGGCGAAGGTGAGGCAGCTCGCCTTCATCACAGTGCCTTCTGTCTATCGTTATCCACGGCACGGTTCTTTCTGTTGGGGCTGCCCGGCCTCCTCTGCGTGTCGGTGTGCGCTACATCCCGCGCGCCGAAGTCGGTGCTTCTTCTGGTTGCAGGCCAAATGGGTATTCCAGAGGTGGACGCAGCAGTAGCCGGTGCACGGTCAATTCTGCAGTCGGATACTTCGATCTCCTTGACCATCTATACCGAATATCTGGATGAGGACCGGTTTGGTCCTGACTATTTGAAGAGCTTGCCCGACTGGTATCGGGAGAAGTATGAGGAGCACAAGCCCGATCTAATCATAGCCGGCGGCGCTTCTGCCCTGGACTTTCTGCTGCGCTCGCGCCACAATTTATGGCCTAATGTGCCGGTGGTATTTTCGGCGGCTGACGAACGTATTCTCAGGCCGGCGCTGCTAGGGAAACAGGTCACAGGCATCCTTTTCGGTCGCGACATCAAGAGATCCCTGGAACAGGCCCTCCGGCTCCTGCCCGATACCGAGCGGGTAGCACTTATTGGCGGTGCAACGCCAGAAGACCGGTTTGGGCGGGACATCTTCCGGCGCGAAGTTGGACGATTGGTTAACCGCCTCACCTTCCTCGACCTAACCGGCCTACCGATGGATGCGTTAAAAAACTGGGTGACGTCGCTGCCGAAGCGCACCATCGTGTTTTACCTCCCTATATATGTCGACGGGGCCGGACAAGTCTTCCTGCCATCTGAAGCGCTTTCGACGCTTGCGGCACAGTCGAAGTGTCCTATTTTTGGCCTAGATGAGCCGTTTCTGGGACGCGGTCTTTTGGGCGGATGGCTGGCCAGCTACCAGGAGATGGGCCGACAGGTAGCCCTGCTGGCACTCCGCATCCTGCGGGGGGAATCGGCTTCCGCGATTCCCATTCAGAGAAGCGCCGCCAGCGTGCTTGCGTTTGACTGGCAACAGCTTCAAAAGTGGGACATCGATGAGAGCCGATTGGATCCAGGGGCGATGGTGCGGAACCGGGAGATATCTACATGGGATCAGCAGCGGTGGCTCATTCTCGCCGTTCTGACAGTCTGCGTGATTCAGACCTCGTTGATCACAGGGCTTTTATATCACCGGCGGCAGAGAAAGCGCGTGACGGAATCTCTCGACGAGCGCTTGCGCTTCGAAACCTTGGTGGCTGATGTCTCTGCTATTCTCTCCAACCTGCCGATCAGCGAAATTGACCATCAGTTTCGAGACTGTTTGGAGCGTATCGCGCGGTTTCTGCAGGCGGATCGCGGTAGTCTGTGGCGGCGGACCGGAGACAAAGGAAACTGGACGGTCGCACACTCGTGGTGGGCTGAGGGTCTGAATCCGCCGCCATTATCGATTTCCGCGGATAATTTTCCCGCCATTGGCGAAGCCTTGAAACGGGGAGTCGTGGTGATCTCGAAGCTAGACGAACTGTCGGTCGAAGCGAACCTGGACCGTGAGGTTATCAGGCGTTTTGGCGCGCGATCGCTTGCGTTAGCTCCGCTTGCGGTCGCTGGAAAGATAATCGGGGTACTGGTTTTTGTTAGGACGCACCGTGAGTGTGCGTGGCCAGCCGGATTGGTGCAGCGACTGCAAACGCTCGCTGAGATTTTCGCAAATGCCATGGCCCGCTGCGAATCGGAGAGAGCTGTGCGCCAGAGCGAAGAACTGAACAGCGCGGTACTGGCCTCACTCGAGGAATATGTCACGGTCCTCGATCGCGAGGGTGTCATCATACGCACAAGCCCAAAACCGCCCATAAGGGTGTCCGACAACGGAAGCGGCCCTCTCATTCAGATGCCGGTGGTAGGTCGCAACTACCTGAAACTCTGGCGTCTTGTAGCCACCAGTGACGTGAACAGCGATGCGGTCCCTATGGTCGAAGCCATCAAACGCGTGCTACAGGAGCGCCAGCCCGTCGCCGTTATGGAGTACCACGATCCTCTAGTCCCGGGGGGCCGATGGCTCGAGGTCCGAGTCCAGCGTCTTGACCGGCCGGAGGGAGGGGCCGTTATCACTCACCTTGACATCACCAACCGTAAACGGGCCGAAATTGAGGCTCGACGGAATCTCGACGAAATCGCGCATATGAACCGCGTGGCCGCCATGGGCGAGCTGACGGCCTCATTGGCACACGAGATCAACCAGCCTCTGGCAGCAATACTCAGTAATGCCCAAGCCGCCTGCCGGTTTCTCAGTGGCAAGTCTTCAGATCTCGCGGAAGTCGGTGATTGCCTTAACGACATCATCACAGATGATAAACGCGCAGGCGAGGTGATCAAGCGGTTACGCGAGTTGCTGAAGAAGGGAGAGTTCCAGGCATCTGTGGTGGATCTGAACGAGGTCGTGCGTGATGTGATCCGGTTGGTCGGGCACGACGCGCTACTCCGAAAAGTCTCGGTCGTATTCGAACCGCTTCCAGGCCTATCGCCGGTAATTGGGGACCGCATTCAGCTTTACCAGGTGGCGCTAAACTTGATCGTGAACGGTCTAGCAGCCGCGGCGGAGCAGGCTCAACGGGACCGCTGGTTGCTCGTGCGGACCGCCGAGTCGAATAGCGGCGGCGTCGAATTGACGGTGGAGGACTCCGGCAAGGGAATTACTAAAGAGGATCTGCCTCGGGTGTTCGAGCCGTTCTTCACCACCAAACAGGAAGGTCTGGGTATGGGGCTCTCGATTAGCCGGTCCATCGTGCAGGCGCATGGTGGCCGGCTTTGGGCTGAAAACAGCGCCGGCGGCGGCGCAATCTTCCGATGTGCGTTGCCCGTGGCCAGACGGGGAGCAATGGTGAGTGTGCCATGAGCCCAACGGTTTTCGTAGTTGACGATGACGCGTCGGTCTTATCCGCCGTGAGCCGTCTGATCCGGTCCGCGGGACATAAAGTCGAAACTTTTGGCTCGCCACGCGAGTTTCTCGAGAGAGCTCGTTCGGGCATGCCGGGCTGCCTACTGGTGGACCTTCGCATGCCAGAGCTGGACGGCCTGGAACTACACGCAGCGATAGCCGGGGCAGGACACCATTTGCCGGTGATTTTCATGAGCGGCCAAGCCGACATACAATCAACCGTAAGAGCGATGCAAGGCGGGGCCATAGATTTTCTGATTAAACCCTTCGACGAGGACCAACTGCTCATAGCAATCGATCGCGCTATTGCACGCGATCTTGAAGAGAGTGCTGCTCGCGCCGATCGCGACGCATTCCAGGCGCGCCTCAACTTGCTCACAGTCCGCGAGCACGAGGTCTGCATGTTGGTGGCGGCAGGTCGGCTGAACAAGCAGATTGCCGCAGAACTCGGCATCGCGGAGAAGACCGTTAAGGCCCATCGAGCTCGAGTGATGGCGAAGCTGGGTGCTCGATCAGTGGCGGACCTAGTGAGGATCGTCGACCGGGCTCACAAGACTGAGACAGTTAATCCTCCTCGATAAATAGAGCCTCACAAGACGTCGGACTTTCCGGCGACGTCGAAATATGGGGTGGAAACTCACACTGGGATTCTTCTTAGGACCAAGGTCTAATGGACCGCGCAGCCTACGCGGAATATTCTGGAACTCCCAGTTGACACGGTAATTCGCGACGGTTATTTGTCCGTAACGCAATTAGGTGCCGCTACTGAGATTGGGTGTGGCCCCATTGTCGACAGCAACGTTGGGAGGACGCGGGCTGTTGTCGCAGCAGCCCCGGCCGCCTACCCAACACTGGCAAGCAAATTCGAGGGGGCTCAGTATCACTGGTGCTAGCCCGAGGTGGACCGGAAATGACGGCAGGCCGAGAGCGAACCCGGATCGAGGGTATGATTAGTGCCTCTGGGATCCCTTCATGGCCCACGTGTCTAGGTACGCTGAATCGGCTTTGGTTGAGCGCTGTGCGGCCTGCGGCCGCTAGCATCGCGTTTGCACTGATTACCGTTTTCGGCCTTAGTTTGCACCTCAATGCCACCGCTATTGTGCCGCTATACCTGTTGATTGTAATACTTCAGTCGCTCGCTGGTGGACCGATGACAGCCGCTATCCTCACGGCCGTAGCGGGAACTTGCCTCGAGTACTTCTTTTTCCCACCGAGATTTTCGTTTCGGATCGGCGATCCTCTCAACCAAGCAGCCTTATTCACCTTCCTGCTAGCGGCCTATGTCATCACGTGGCTCGTATCAAACGCGCGTAAGACTTTCGGCGACAACCAGAAGTGGGTTGCGCCTGCCGAGAGCGCAGCGAACTTTGGAGATCGGGACCCCGAGCGGCCAAGCACTGCGATCACGAGCCAGTTGTTGACGTACCCGGCCACTGGTAAACCGCAGGATGGTATGCGTGGATCACCAGTCCCGGACGATATTGTTTATCAGCAGGTCTCTCGCATCGTTGCGAGCCGCGCATTCAAAAAGTCTATTCGGCTGAGGCACCTGTTGGAATTCATCGTCGACGCCACAATAAGAGGCGAGGCGGCCTCACTGAAGGAGTGGGTAATTGGCACAGACGTGTATAGCCGCGGTAAAGACTTCGATCCCCGCTTGGACCCTATTGTTCGCACAGAAATCCGGCGGCTGCGCCGCAAGCTCCGCGAATACTTTGAGACTGAAGGAAGAGGAGACGCTTTTGTCATTGTGATACCGAAGGGTGCCTACATTCCGTGCTTTCGGGAACGGTGCGATGATGACGTTGCCAAATTGGCCGGATGAACTATCGGCGATGTTCTGTTGGGTACAGATTCGATAAGCGCTTATGACACGGCAACGGATCGCGTCCGCGAAAATATCTCTCAGCAAGGCAAGCTCACATTTCACGGTACCGTTCTTCGCAACTGCCCCGTAACTTTCTGCCTCGCCCGCAGGCAATTCTGGGTAGGCAGCGAAGAACGTCTTGTTGGTGCATGTGGAGTGCAACGTGTGATTTCGGCAAGCTTGCGTGACTTGAGGCAGCTAGGGTGCTAATTTCAACCAGTCGCCGGTCTTGCGACTGATGATGTCTCACACAACTACGCCGCTCGCTGATTCAATCGCACAGCT
>Ga0187819_10000983_pt1 | contig 14559 bp, 14 predicted proteins | sample NC_wetland_sal_i_15_FD_132411 | JGI IMG/M metagenome (GOLD analysis project Ga0187819, IMG submission 132411) | Wetland sediment microbial communities from Neuse River Estuary, North Carolina, USA - SO4_4 | ecosystem: Environmental > Aquatic > Freshwater > Wetlands > Sediment | place: USA... | reverse complement strand
GTCGGTGGACAAGGCCAACGTGCTCGAATGTTCACGCCTCTGGCGTGACGTCGTGACCCGCGTCGGCAAGGACTATCCCGACGTGAAGCTCGCGCATCAGTACGTCGACTCTGCGGCCATGCTGCTGGTGCAGCGTCCCGCCGACTTCGACGTGATTCTCACCGAAAACATGTTCGGCGACATTCTTTCTGATCAAGCCGGGGGCGTGGTCGCATCGATCGGCTTGCTGGCCTCGGCGAGTATCGGCGGGCGCGTGGGCCTCTATGAACCCGTGCACGGCTCGGCGCCGGACATCGCCGGCAAGGGCATCGCCAACCCACTGGGCGCCATTCTGTCCGCGGCGATGCTGTTGCGTTATTCGTTTCGCCTGGAGCGTGCGGCGGCAGCCATCGAGACTGCGGTGCAAGCAGTGCTGGCGGCCGGTCATCGCACTCGCGACCTCGCTGCCCCGGGCCAGCCGTCCGTCAGTACCGCGCAGATGGGGCAACAAGTAGCGGAGGCAGTGCGCGCTCTTTCCACGGCAGGCGCCGCGACAGAGAAGTCGGCCTGATCCGAGCAGGTCCCGAAGGGTCCGTGGCCTCGGGGGATTCGTCGGTTTTCACCTGGGGAAGCACTTCCCAAACGCCAGCAGCACCCGGGGAGAGCCCTTGAGGCGGATCTTTCTCCGCAGCAGCGCCCAGACGATGTGCGCTTCTCCCGAGAGAAACTTCAGCCAGGTCGCGCTGTCGGCTGTCACTTCTACGTCGGCATTCCCTTCGTGGCCCTCGAGGACCTGCAGCGTCTGATCGCGGATGATCACAGTAGCTCGCTGCGATTCCCTGCCGGTGAATGTGAAATGAAGGGTCGCCGTCAGGCCGGTTGACCGTCCTCGCTCGAAGGTCAGCGGCATTCCGGCGAGGAACCGGGCGATGGAGGGCGCCCGCAGTCCGTTGTGCACGCGCTTAGTGCGCTTGTGCGGGAAGCGCCGTTGCACGTACGCTTCCGCGTCCGAATCGGCCAGCACGTAGACGGTTTCCTTCTTTTCCTGGAGCGGCCGCACAACTCCATCCAGAAACTCCGTGCGGTCATCGAGAAACGGTCGGATGACATCCTCGCCCGCCGGGCACACCGCCATGCAATATGCCGCCTTGTAGTTCGCGCCGAAAGACAGGCTCTGCCACATGGATACCGATTCCTGCGGGGTCATTTTCTTCCTGTAGTCGGCGGCGCTGCGGCTGTCGGCAATGGTTTCGACCCAGTCGGCGAAGCCGCCCATGAACTCGCGGTAGTTGTGGGTATAGCAAGCGGAGAAGTTGAAGTGGCCGTCGGAGCCAATCGCCCCCGTGGGGCAGGCGGCAACGCACAACTTGCACTCGAGGCACGGATTGTAGGAAACGGGCTGCGCCTGCTCGTCGACCTCCACCTCCAGGATCACCGTCCCCAACAGGATGAAGTTTCCGAACTTGGGATGGATGACGTTGCGGTGGATGCCCATGTGGCCCAATCCCGCCGCCACCGCCACCGGCTTGTGCGACACTACCCACATCTTGCTGCCGAAGCGCTCGGCTTCCATGGGAAACCCGGCGGTCGCGTTGAGCGCGGCGATTCCGCGCTCCTGGCAGGCGCGCACGATCCTGTGACCGACCGCATTCACTTCGTCGGTCGTATGATGGAACTCGACGTTCGCCACCGAGCGGGCCGGCGTGCGAATGCTCTCCCGGTTCATGCCGAGGACAAGACTCACCAGCGTCTTCGCCTTGGGGAACAGGGGCAGAATCTCGGAGCGAGCGCCCGCCAGGTCTGCGCGGTCCAGGCGCACGACGGCGGCGTCATCGGCGCCCGAGTCCAGGGCCAGTTGCTTGAGCCAGGCGGCGGAGACGCTTCGTGGTGTCTCCGTGTTCGTCGGCGGCTGCTGGCGGATACGCTGCACGGTGGGGTGCTGGTCGAGGCTCTTCATTCCGCAGTAGATGTATATACATCATGTGCGGATGGCAAAAATTATTGCCGCCGGCTGGCGGCGGCCGCCGCCAGGTCGGCGGACAACTGCAGCAGGTTCCAACCCGGGTCGCCGAGGGCCCGGCGCAGCTCTTCCTGGGCGCGCCGCCAGTCGGGAGTCGCCAGTTCCAAGACCCGGCGCCCCGCCGCCGTGAGCCACAGGAAGCGCTGCCGGCGGTCAAGACCGGGGCGGCCAAGGATCCAGCCGTTCTTCTCTAACGGCCTGATACTACGGCTCAAAGTGGTACTGTCGATGGCCAGCGCGGCAGCCATCCCAGCCTGGGTCGTTTCGCCGGCGAGGGCGAGGAACTGCAGAAAGGTGAACTGAGTCACCTCCAGCCCGGTTTCCCTGAGGGACGTGTTATAGAGCTGGGTGACCGCCCGCGCCGCCCGGCGTAGCGTGGCGCAGGCACACGGCAGGGCGGGCTCGTACGCGGTAAAGGTTTTTCGCGGCGCCTTCTGACTCATACTATGTAAGTACATCTATATTCAAGGCTCGTCAAATTATTTTCGACGGTTCACTCGTTCGCGGCGCCCACGCGATTGTCGAGAAGTATCCGAAGCTCGCGCGCCGCCAGCGGTCAACCACCTGGGGACGCTGGGCACGGGCAACCACTTCATCGCGGTGTGCCTGGATGAGAACGACGCCGTGTGGTTCCTGCTGCGCCCGGGTTCGCGGGGCGTGGGGAACCGGTTCGGCACATGTTTCATCCGGCTGGCCAAGAACGACCGCGAGCTGATGATGCGGAACCTGATTGCGCGCTGCGGGCGTCGGGACGGGTGCGGCCGTTTCGCGGCTGGGGAGGAGATCGGTGAAGCGGCCACTGGCACAGGCGGACAGCAGTGCCCGCCCCACACCGTGGTGAGCTGCCATCACAACTACGTCACCTGGGAGCAGCACTACGGCGAGAACCTGCTCGCAAGGGAGCGGTGCGGGCGGGGGAGGGTGATCCGGGGATCATTCCGGGAAGTATGGGTGCGCGGTCGTATATCGAGCGTGGCAAGGGGAACCCGGAATGCTTTGTGAGCTGCAGCCATGGAGCGGGACGCGGCCTGTCTCGGACCGAGGCCGAGCGCCGCTTTACGGGGGCCGACCACGTCAAGGCGACGGCGGGAGTGGAATGCCGCAAGGACGCGGGCGTGATCGACGAGACACCCATAGCCACAAGCCGATCGACACGGTCAGGGAAGCGCACAAGGACTTGGTGGAGGTGGTACAGACGCTGCGGCAGGTGGTGTGCGTGAAGGGGTGAGCCAACAGCGAAAATCCCAACCTGTCTCTTCGCGGAACGGAAAAGGCAGGTTGGGGCGGTAAGCGGCTATCAACTCTTTGAGCCGCTACTTCTTCTCTGTCTCGGTTAACGCCGCGGGTTCGACCGCGCCCTTCTTGTCTTTGGATTTCGTGGCCACGGCAGGTGCTCCTTGCTTGATGGTCCAGAAATCCGGGTTGGCTGCGACCAGTGACTGAGGCGGACGGCTCAGGCTGGGTTCGACGCGCGTGTATTGGCTTTCTACGTGGGTGACACATTCCCGGTTGAACTTACTGAACGCTCCCTTGACCAGCGGGTTGTCGAAGGCTTCCTTTTCGGCGGCGTTGGGCTCCTGGTCGTCGTCAGCCAGGGAGCGCATAGGTTCGACGAACAGAATCGTGGGCTCGGCGTAGCCGGCGCGGACGTCGTAGGCGATCCAGTGCTCGTTGTCGCCGGCCTTCTTGTGCAGGTCGATGACCTGCTTGGCGAGATCTTTGAGGTCGTCACGGCATCCCGGCCGCAGGCTTAACAGCGTCGTGCTCCACCAGGTGGTGTGGGAGAGAGGAACCATGTCCGGCCGGTAGGAAATGTCCTTGTTGTATTCCGCAAGAACCCAGTGGGCGCCAGCGGTGGACTCGGCTTCCTGCGCGGCCATGCTGACGTTCTTGGCCAGAACCTCGTCGACCTTATCGAAGCCCTTCATCATCTTTTCGACCGAGGCCAGGTTGTCGTGGAAGGTTACGTACGTGACGCGATCGGATTCGCCGGTGATGGGCGAGCCGGCAATCCAGTAGATATCGGGCGCGGCGGTGTTCACGGCGTCGCGGAACTGTGCGGTCACCTTGGTATACACCGAGAACTTGCCGCTGTTGACCTTTTCTGTCCCGTACCAGACATATTTGCTGGGTTGATCGGGCGATTTGCTTTCCTGAGCGGAGGCGACGGTCGCGCACGCACACGCCACCGCGAGTCCGATGGCGAGCAACTTTGCCATAAGTACTCTCCTTTCCTGAAAGGAAGGTGATTGGGTTATGAACCGCGGGCCTATTTTTACCGACCGGACTCTACACCTGGGGAAAGGGGGTGTCAATCGGACATGGCGCGCCCGACGCGCCAGCCACATCACAATGAACGGCCGGAAACCACGAGAACCCTAACAGGCTGGAGCTCGCCTAGCGACGGGGCTGGACGCTCTAGCTCCCCCCTCAACCGTGGATGAGATCGGGCTAGTTGCTGGTGACGGTCAACACCAGGGTGGCGCTGTTGCCGCCGCTGCTGCAGCCGAGGTCTCCCGTGGTGCCGGCGGGCGTGTGGACGAGGACGTTGGCAGCGCCTGGGCCGGGGACTTCCTTTGTGGTGAGGGTCGCTTGCAGCAGCTGGTGACTTGCCACAACCGGGGTGACGCTGCTTCCGTTGACGAACACGATGGAGGAGGCGTCAAAATTGCTGCCGTTAAGGTTGAGAACGAAGCCCTGCTGGATCTGGGAGAACGCCACTGTGGACGGAGAAAGGGAAGTCAGCACCGGGACAGGACGCGAACTGCCGCACAAAGGGTTTAGGGACGAGCAGGCGGGCAGCATCAGGACCCCGGCTGCGAAAATGCCGAGAGGAATCATTGCCCGACGGAACATCCTGTGCGTCACGTCGCTGCTAAGTGTAAGGCCTGTTGCGCCGGTTGAACAAGGAAAAGCGGGATCAGGTTCCCGAACGCGCACCATGCGCCGGCTGCGAAAGACAACGCTGTAACGCTAGGGCGCGGCGGGAGATTCGCGGCGCGTGACCAAAAGTGGGAGGTGACGCAGGATTAGGGCCAAGAGCAGCATAATGGCGTAGAGGCGCAGCGGTCTGACGCGGTTATTGGCGAAGGCGAGGACGAAGATCAGGAACATGGCGTAAAGCGTAACCTTGCGCAACGCCGTGTAGGGGCGGGAGGCCCGGGGAACAGCGGTCAGTCCAACAAGTATCGTTAGTGTGAAGCCGAAGAGGATCACCAGTGTGGCCGACCCTGGGTGCTGGGCGACGTGAGCACGGTCAAAGGCCGCGAACACCACGCTCACGGCACTAAAGTGAATGAGATGGGCCGCGACGAACGCCTGCAACAGCACGGCTTCGCTGGACAGAGTACGGATCCAACGAACCAGCCCTGGCGTGGCGAAGGCTACGAGGAACCAGAGCGCCGAATAACGTGCGGTGTTGCGGGCGGCGGCGTGCGCGGAGGCGGCATTCCAGCCGTAAAGGGCGTAGGGAGCGGCCGCCACAGCAAGGTTGCCCAAGGCTGCGATCAAGAGAAGGGAGCGGGTGGCGATGGGTCGGCCTCCAGAGCGGGAATTATGGCACAGTCGGCGGCGAGACGCGCGGCGGGGACGAAGGCGAGCACAGCCCTAGATTCCCAATTGCTGTGCCGCGAGGCGCGTACCTTCGACCCGGTTGCGGATTTTGGAGAAAGCCGTATCGCGGGAGGTGGAGGTATCGTCGGCGAAGGGAGAGAAGCCGCAGTCGTCGGTAGTACCTAGGGCGGCGAGCGAGATAAACTCGGCAGCTTCAAGGACGCGGTCCCGCACTTCGGCGGGCGTTTCGATTCTTGGGCTGATGGGGTCGGTCACCCCGACGAAAACGATCTGGTTAGACCCGAGCAATCCGCGGATGGTCTGGAGAATGCGACCGCGATCGGGCTCACTTGCCAGCTGGATGTAGAACCGGCCGACCGCGAGGCGAAACAAGGCGGGTAACAGGCCGGCATAGTCGACATCGGCACTGTGGGTGGAATCGCGGTCGCCACCGGGACAGGTATGGACGCCGATTTTGCGGCGGTCGTGTTCGCTGAACCGTTCGAGCACACGGTTGTTGAGATCGACGAAGGAGTTCAGCAGGCTGCCGGAAGGGTCGAGCTTGAGCGCGAGCCGGCCTTCAGTGAAGTCGATCTGCACGTTGGCGGCGCCGGCCTGTAGACATTGGCGAACATCGCGCTCGGCTTCGTCGATCAGGTCGGCAAGGAACGCGTCGCGCGAGTAGCCGGGTAAGCCCTGCTGGGGATAGAGCAGGCTGAGGGCGGAGGCGGAAATCACGGCTTGCTTGAGCGGGAGGTGTGCGTGGCGCTGCGCGGCTTTGAGGAAGGAAACGGCGTGCACCGCATAACGAAAAGGGCCGGCGGTAAGACAGGGCAGTTGGCGAGTGTGGCCGTCGGCGAAGGGAATCACTACCCCGTTCGGGGCGAGGTTGGGCAGCCCGGCAACCGGATAGGTGGCGAAGCTGGGCTTGGTCTGTTCCCCGTCGCTGATGATGGGTGAACCGGTTTCTTCGAAGCGGGCGATCGTATCGCGCAGCGCGGCTTCTTCAACAACCTGCAACTGGGCGTCGCTAATCTGGCCGGCAGCGCGGGCACTCATGGCGGCTTGCAAGTCAGCGGGGCGCGGCACACTTCCAATCGGTTCGGTTGGAATGGGCATAGGATGTCCTCAGTGAAACCCCAGGGGTGGGTTCACGTTAAAGACCATTGCCCCAAGCAGCAATAGCAGAAACACATTAGGGCGCAAGCGGCGCGAGGTCGTGTAGCATTTCCTTCTTTCACAAGAGGCCGCGCTGGGGGGCACGGTCGTGGGGTGAAAGGCATGGCAATCCGAGTTTCCTGGAAACGCTGGGTTCCGGTGCTGGTGGTTGTGCTGGCCTTATGGGCCGCCTTCACCGGGTATATCTGGTGGGCGATGAACCAGCCGCCGCAGAAGTTCGGCCACGTGATGGCGGGGCTGCCGACGCCAGCCTACTTCGTGCTCCCGTTTGAAACGATGTGGACACACGCGCGCGCTGGACACTTGCATCTGGGCGATGCCGCGCCGGATTTCACCCTGACAAAGCAAGACAAGAGCGGAACAGTCGAACTGGCGCAGGTGACCGCCAAGCAGCCCGTGGTGCTTGTGTTCGGGAGCTACACTTGACCGCCGTTCCGGCGGGAGGTCCCCGCCCTCAACAAGCTATATGACCAGTATGGCAGTCAGGTGGCGTTTCTGGTGGTGTACATCCTGGAAGCGCATCCCACCGACGTGTGGCAGATGCGCAGCAATTTGAAGGACAACGTGCTGTTCGCCAGCCCGAAGAGCGAAGAGGAGCGGGCGCTGGTAGCGGGCGCCTGTGTGCGCAAGCTGGGAATCAAGTTTCCTGCGCTGCTGGATGAGTTCGGAAACTCGACGGAACGGGCCTACACCGGGTGGCCCGACCGGCTCTACCTGATCGACAGCAAAGGCCGGGTGGCGTACAAGAGCAAGCCCGGCCCGTTTGGCTTCAAACCAGACGAACTGGGCACTGCGTTGCGGCAGGTCGTGGGGCGGCATCTCCAGCAAATGTCTCCGAAAAAGCCTTTAACCGCGGATGGCGCTGCGGGAGCAGTGGGTGGAGACGCTGAGCCTCGCTTGTCGGCACAGTGACATTGGTAACCTTTCGTTGGTCCTTTTTCGTTGGCTGTGGCGCGGCCTGGTTGCTATGCTGCGCGGCGGATACGGATTCGTGGGGTGGGTCCGTATATGAGCCGAATCTGCACAATCCTGCCTGCGGTGTGCTGTCTTGTTCTCGCCGCCTGCGCGCTGGGGCAAAGCGCGACCTCCGAGTCCGCCGCGCAGGAGAAACTCCTCGTCCTTGAGCATCTGTGGAACGAAGCGCAAGTCAATCGCGACTGGCACGCGCTCGAAGGGCTGATCGCCGAGAAATTCATCAACACCGAGTACGATGGCGAGGTCAGTGACCGGGACAAGTTCCTGGCGGACATCAAGGACCCGGACTTCAAGCCGAGCGCGGTCACCATCCGGGAGGTACGCGTGAACGTCTATCGCGATACGGCCATCGTGACCGGGGTCTACCACACCCGGGGAACCTACAGCGGCAGACCCTACGAACACCTGGGGCGATTCACCGACACCTGGATTCTCGAAGATGGCCGGTGGCTGTGCGTGGCCAGTCATACCAGCCTGCTGAAGAAGTAGCGGACGGTCTCCGCATCACTGTCCATTCAGCCAATTGCCGTAGGCCTGGAAAGAATAAGGACGGCCCAGGAAGTTGTGGACCATGTCTGCGGCAGGTTCGGTGCCACTGGGAGCGAGCACAGTCTGACGGTATTTCGCTGCGACCTGCGGATTCAGCAGGCCATCGCTCTTGAACTCGGTGAACATGTCCTTGGCGATTACCAGCGACCACATATAGGTGTAGTACACGGCAGAGTAGCCGTTGAGATGGCCGAAGGCGGTTTCGAAATGCGTGCCTTCGAGCTGGTGGAAGGGGGTGTAGCGCTGGCGTAACTCGGCGGCCAGCTTGGTGGTATCCAGACCTTGTGGATCACCGTTGTAGAAGTCGAGGCTGACGGCCGCGTAAAACATCTGTTGGCGGACATTGAGAGCGCGATCGAAATCGTCCGCAGCCCTTGCTTTCTTGGCCAGCTCGGCGGGTATCGGTTCTGCCGACTTGTAGTGCTTGGCAAACGTGGCCAGGATGACAGGGTCCCGAGGCCACTCTTCGAACATCTGCGAAGGAGCCTCGATGAAATCCTGCTCCAGGTCACCGGTGGCCCACTTCGTGTTGCCGCGGAAGATGCCGTGAAGCAGGTGGCCGTACTCATGGAAGAAGGTGATAACGTCTTCGAGTTCCATGAGTCCTGGTTCGCCGCCGGCCGGTTGCGGAAAGTTGCACACCAGCACATATTCGGGCAAACGCAGCCCGTCCTTTCCGGTGGCGAGATTGAACGTCGCGTAGTGTTTGTACTTGTTTTCGCGAGGGAACATGTCGAAGTAAATGCGCCCGATACGCCGCTGGCCATCGTAGACGTCATACACCTGGACGTCGGGATGCCAGACCCGGGCGTCCGCCACCGGCTTGTAGGTGATTCCGTACATCCGGCTGGTCAGGTCGAGGATCCCCTGTTTTACCCGGGAGTACTCCAGATACGGCCGCACACTCCGCGTGTCATAGCCCAGCTCTTCGATCTTGGCGCCGTGCTCCAAGTGGAACCATTCCCAGGGATTCACCACGGTCGCGTTGGGGTCGGTGCGTTTTTTAAAGGCAAGGAGGTTCTGGTAGTCACGCGCCGATCCCGCCGCGGAGGCCGCGCTGATCTTTTCGATGAAGTCCGCCGCATTCTGCTTGCTGGCGACCATCTTGTCTTCCATGGCGTAGGAAGCCCAGTCGGGATATCCCAGCAGCTTTGCCAGCTCGTAGCGCTTGGTCAGGAGCCGGTTTAGCACGTCGATATTCTTGGGATAGGCACGCTGGTTATAGAGGATGTAGAAAGCCTTGCGGGCCTGGTCGTCCGTGGCGTATTGCATGAACGGAAGGTAATCGGTGTTGTCGGTGGTGAGGATGATTTTGCCGGAGGCGTCGGGCTTGTGGGTGCGCTTGAAGTCTTCGGGCAGGCCGTCAAGCTGCGAAGGATCGAGCGGGAGCTTGCGGACATCTTCGGCGATGTTCTGATCGAATTCCTGGCCGATCTTGACCAGTTCGTCCTGCAGTCGCTTGATCTTGGCGCGCGTGGCGTCGTCACGGTCCACGCCCGCGCGGTGGTAATCGCGCAGGGTGGTGCGCAGGAAGTACCTGCCGGCGCGGTCGAGTTTCGATCCGTCCAACGATGCCAGCAAGGCATAGAGGGCGGGGTCGAGAGAACATTCAGTCAGCAGCCGGGCGGATTCCTGCTCGCAAGTCTGAGCCGCATCACGAAAGGCTTTGGCGGGGTGAACCTGCTCGGCGAGTCCAGCTTGGGCACCGGCATCGCTGGCCAACAGTATCGCCGTATCGAACGCCTGCAGGGTGGCGTAGGGATCACGGGACGGCTTGGCAGCTTTCAACTGAGTTACCTGCTTGCGGGTGGTCTCCAGGTCGCCGCGGCACGATGAGAGAAAGGCCTCGGGCGTACCGGAGAGGTGTGCAGAAGCGTCGGGAGTGAGCGTCTGTCCCGATGTCATTCCCGCCAATACGAGCGTGCTGGTCAGCGGCAGCAGCAGCCTTACCCACAACCGATATCGAGCCATGATGTTGTCCTCTTCCTGCTGCAGGGTCAAAATCTAAGGTTAATGGACGGCTCAGCCCGGACAATGTTTGAAGAATGGAGTGTAGTCGGCGGCAGACTGACATAACACTAGACATGGGAAACAAAGTGCACTTCTTCCCTCTGGCGCTGGGCTAGCGCCACTTCTTGAGCCGTGGCCATAGTTCCGAGAGAGAGCCGAATTTCGGCCCCCGGCAGATGTAAACCGGGAGCCTGCGTTCCCAGGCATAGGGGTTGTCGCGGGACGTTCCCACAAACTCCACGTTGTAAAACAACTTCTCCAGAGCTGCCTGCTGATCGTCGACGACAATGAGGCAGCGTCCCGAATAACCGCGCGGACCCCAAAGAAAGAACGTCTGGTGGCCGCTGAGCGCCGGAGGCAGGCCATAGCGGCGGCCGAAAAAGTCGATGGCTCCGGCCTGCCCGTAGTTCTGGGCAAAGATACCGCAATCGGTCCGTTCGGCGAGCGGGATACGCTGCCAGGCGACATTGACCTCCTCCGTCAACTCCCGCCATCCGAATTGGTCGGCGTAGTGCTGCGGGATGATGGGCTCGGCGGGACGGTTCTCTGGGCGCGGCACTTTGAAGGGGAGCACGCTCACGAACGCCGCCAGACGATCCACGGGAAGCACGGGAACGACCAGCGGCGCGATCCATAGCCCCTCGGCGACAATCAGAGCCATGATCGTCGGTTTCAGCCAGGTCTGCTGGGAGCGCTCAATGCCGTTTTCCAGCAGGACAGCGCCGGCAGCCAGCAGCAGCGGATAGAACGGCGCGAGGTAGTAGTTCTTGCCCTCAAGCGCCACGAACACTGCGAAGGCAACGAGGTAGCACCATCCCAGGAAGCGCCACGGCCTGAGCCGCGGCCAGGCAAACAGTGCCACCAACCCCAGAACCCAGACCGGTCCTGCGACAGGCTGGACCATCAGAATCTGCTGGCCGAAATACTCCAAGGGAGAGAGCACTACGTCACGGCCACTGGCCTTCACACCGCGCATGAGTTCGAGAAACGGCCAGTGGTGGTGGTGGTTCCAGAGCAGGTTCGGCAGGAATAGGGCCAAGGCCACGAGTCCGCCCAGCCAGATCCACTTACCGGCGAAGACCCGGCGCCGTTCGGTGAGCAGCAGGCCGATTCCAATACCAAACCCAAATACGGCAATGCCGTACTTTTCCTCCAGGCCAATTCCGGCAATCACTCCGAACCAGAGCCAGTAGCGGGGATCATCCCGCACTGCCCGCACCGCGCACCCCGCGCAGCCCATCCACAGGAGGGGTTCGAGGGCATTGGTGGTCACGAGGCTCCCGTAGGCGAGATAGATGGGAGCAAGGGCCACGCCGACGGCGGTGAGGATGAGGGCGTAGCGGCGTCCGCCAAACTCGCGGGCAAGCAGGGCGGCGACCACGATCAGCGCCGAGTTGGCAAGCGCGGGCAAGAAGCGGAGGGCGCGTAGGGAATCGCCGAGGGTGACTCGAGTGAGATGAACCAGAAACGGAATCAGGGGGGGATGATCGACGTAGCCCCAGGCGAGACGATCGCTGCAGGCGAGGTAATCGAATTCGTCGCGGAAGTAGCCGTAACGGTTGTTGAAGTAGCAGTGCAGAACTAATTGGGTGAAGGCAATGAGCAGGACAACGGTCACGCCGTCGGACAGGAAGCGCCGGTGGTCGCGGATCGAGACAACGACGGGAGCAGACTTCGCACAGGCGACAGCGGGGCTGGTCATGCCAGGGTTCAAGAATAGCGGAAGTCAGCGCGACGTGTCACGGCGGTGTGGCCGGCGGCAGGTTGCAGGCAGTCGAAAGATTACTCCAGCACGCTGTCGTCGAGTTTCTTCTTGCCCCAGTCCGCGGCAGCCTGCACAAAAGCCAGCACCACAGGGTGAGGCTTTTCGGGTTTCGAGGCCAATTGCGGCTGGAACAGGGTTGCCACGAAGAAACGGTGTGTAGGGGACTCGATGGCGCGGACCTCGCCGTTCGGGCCCCGCGCGGCGATAGGGAACCCGGCCTCGATCGAGCACCACTCGTAATCAGGATTCAATTCAAAGTTGCAGAAAAATTCTTCCGTGACTGTGTCCGTTTTCTTTCCGTAGAAAGTCTGCAGGTAGGAACCGGGGCGCAAGCGAATGTGCGGGATCGAGCCGGAGAGCTTGGGGGCGTCATCGCTGCGGGTTGGGACGGCGCAGGCCACGGGATAGATGATTATGTTCTTCGAACCGGAATTGTTCTCGGCGGTATCGGCATCCTTGATGCCGATGACGTTGCGAGCACACTCGATGACCGCATACTGGAAGCCGGCGCACGTGCCGAGGAACGGCCAATCGCGGCGGCGAGCGAACTCGATGCCCGCCAGCATGCCATCCATGCTCTTGTAGGGGCTGCCGGCGGAGGCCCATAGGCCGTCATGACTCTCTAGTATCTTCTGCGCCTCGGGCCCTAGCAGCGACGGTGTGGACAACCATTGGGATTCCACCGTGAGGTCAAGTTTGGTGGCGGCGTGCTGCAGCGCGGCGTTGGTCGCGTGATGGGAGCGGAACTCAGGATTGAAGTCGCCCAGGATTCCTATGCGGACGGTCTCGGCCACAAGCCATTCTAACAGCGGTCGTTAGTCGTCGGGGAAGCCTGGGCGCCAGCCATGGGTGGTTAGTCGTTGGCTGAAAACCGGTCGCTTACGACCCTTGCTGCAAGCCTCACGGGATCAATCCGGTTTGCTGAACAGTTCCGGCAGTGATTGGAAGAACCGCAAACGCCCCGAAAGCTGAGATGCTCAGGACCGGCAGGCCGTTCGCCCCGTCCTCGCTGACCTCTGAGCAGCAGGCTTAGCTAACGGCAAACGACCAACGGCTAACCATCGGGGTTCGCTGAAGACTGCCGACGCAGACTAACGACTGGCTACAGCCATCCGAACTGCGCGGCGAGGAGGTAAAGGCAGGCCAGAGTGAGCGCCGGGCCGCCCCAGATCATGAGAGTTGATTGCCAACCGAGCGAGTTGAGGACGGCGCTCTGGCTACGCCATGAGATCAGAAACGCCGGGTTGTTCGTCCCTTTCATCAACACGACAGGCGGATGTAGATCCCAGGATTCTGGAGCCGAGCTGGCCTCGTTCCTGTCGCCAAAAGGCGCTTCGACATGGGCGATGCCGGCGGTGGAGTCCAAGCCCGCGGCTTTCCAGGCAGCAGGATTGGTGATGCCGGCCCGCATGAGGGCGGCTGCGATGGTTGCCTGCTGCGTCATGGCGGGCGAAGAAGCGGTCGGACCACTGCCGGCAGGATGCTTGTCCGCCATGGTGCCGCCGCTCGCCTCGGCCTGGAGGGACACCGGAGCCGGCGTGTCCAAAGCCGTGCTCCAGCTGAAAGACGCGCTGGACAGATGATTTGCGACTTCTTGTTCGAAGTTCAGCAGCCCGTCGTTACCATTCGGAAGCGGCGCCGGCCCGAGCCTGGTCCCATGGTTCTCCGCCAGCGTGCCCAGGATAAACAGGAAATTCTTGGGCTTGACGCTGAACTCGTCGATGCGTACGCTCTCGCCGTCCGCCGACACGCCATGGCGCATGAGGAAGTTACTCACCTCCGGGGGAACGAGGTCGTGACGGGAGAACAGGTTGTCGCTGTATTCCTCGTGGAAGTCGCGGTGAATGTCTAGCTCCGCGCCGTGCGGGTCGACCAGCACCTTGCCCGTGTTGTCGTCGAGGAAGAATGGAACATGCAAGCTCTCCTCGGCAACCTTCTTCCACTCCTTGTTCCGGCCGGCCTGTTCCAGCCGCCACACCACAGTACGGTAGCAGTAGCAGGTGGCCCCGGTAATGGGAGCGGACATGGTGTAGGGACCCGTGGCCAGTCCGCTGACCTCGACCAGGCCGAGCGACGCGCTGCGTACCTTCGAGGCCGGAGTATTCCGGATCAGCTGCCTCCGCTGCAGGATAAGAAATCCCCGGATAAAAAAGTAAATGCCGGCGCAGGCTCCGACTGCTTCCATCACCCCGGGGGCGGTGGAAACACGAACAGTCAGCATGGCGAAATACGAAATCACGGTCGTGCGTCCGCGCTCATGAAGGCATGGCCATCCAAGCCAGTGTGCTGGCATGAGCCTATCGAACGGACCGCCGCCAGGCAGCCGAAAAGCGGGGGGTCGAGCTTACGTCGGTAACGTTACCTTGCCGCCAAGGTGGTTGGAATTGTTTGCCGGGCCCGGAGCACGATAGGTGAAGCGCTGCACTTCCCCCTGGGCGAAGGCGTGCCAGAACACGACATCATGCTCCAGCACGCGATAGGCGTCGGCGGACTGGATCTTGCCGGATTGTAATTCGGGATTCCGGAAAGG
>Ga0187819_10000982_pt1 | contig 14561 bp, 12 predicted proteins | sample NC_wetland_sal_i_15_FD_132411 | JGI IMG/M metagenome (GOLD analysis project Ga0187819, IMG submission 132411) | Wetland sediment microbial communities from Neuse River Estuary, North Carolina, USA - SO4_4 | ecosystem: Environmental > Aquatic > Freshwater > Wetlands > Sediment | place: USA... | reverse complement strand
GCGGCCTCCTCCTCGAGCGGGGGAATGCACATCAAGCCGGCGATGTCGAGCTTCAGCTCGTCCCGGCACAGCGCCACGAGGCCGCCCGCGTCTTTCGGCGGCACGCCGGCCTTTTGCGGCTCCTCGCCGGTGTTGACCTGGACGAATAGCGGCAGCCGCCTCCCCTGCCGCTGCATCTCCTCGGCGACCGCGCGCGCGATCTTTTCCCGGTCGATCGAGTGAATGGCGTCGAACAGCTCCACCGCCTCCTTCGCTTTGTTGGATTGCAACGGGCCGATCAGATGCAATTCGACACCCGGAAACTGAGCCTTGAGCGCCGGCCATTTGGCCCTCGCCTCCTGCACCCGGTTCTCGCCGAACAGGCGATGGCCGGCCTTCAGAACCGGCAGAATGGCAGGCGCCTCGAAGGTCTTGGAAACCGCGATCAGCTTCACGGCCGCGGGATCGCGCCCAGCTCCGCGCGCCGCGATCGCGATGCGCGTCTCGACCTCGCGGAGCCGGCCTGCGGCGTCATCCGTCATCTCGCTTGGCTGTCCCATGCACTATGCTGCCTTGACCCGTTTGCTCCTTTAAGGCTCATTACGCCGCGCTAAACCCAAAAATCATGGGAAGAGATTGACGCCGTATGGCCAACGAAAGCTACGACGCGCCTACGCGCGAGAAGTACTGGCAGGAGGTTTGGGAGAAGGCGGACATCTTCCGTGCTTCCAACGATGACCCGCGGCCCAAGTGCTACGTGCTCGAGATGTTTCCTTATCCATCGGGGCGCATCCACGTCGGCCACTCCCGCAACTACACCATGGGCGACGTCTTCGCCCGCTACAAGCGCGCCAAGGGCATGAACGTCTTGCACCCCATGGGCTGGGACGCGTTCGGCATGCCGGCCGAGAACGCGGCGATGGAGAACAAGGTCCACCCCGCGGAATGGACCTACCAGAACATCGAAACCATGAAGCGGCAGTTGAAGTCGATGGGCCTGTCGCTCGATTGGTCGCGCGAGATCGCGACCTGCTCGCCCGATTACTATCGCCACCAGCAGAAGCTCTTCCTCGACATGTTGAAGAAAGGGCTCGCCTACCGCAAATCTTCCAAGGTCAACTGGGACCCGGTCGACCACACGGTGCTCGCCAACGAGCAGGTGATTGACGGCCGCGGCTGGCGCTCGGGCGCGCTCGTCGAGCAGCGCGAGCTGACGCAGTGGTTCTTCAAGATCACCGAGTACGCCGAAGAGCTGCTCGACGCGCTACAGACCCTCGACAAGTGGCCCGAGAAGGTGCGCCTCATGCAGGCGAACTGGATCGGCCGTTCGGAAGGCCTGCTCGTGCGCTTCGCGCTCGACAAGGAGACGGCGCCCAAAGGCCAAAGCGATGTCGAGGTCTACACCACGCGGCCCGATACGCTGTTTGGCGCGGCATTCATCGCGCTTGCGCCCGATCACCCGCTGGCCAAGGCCGCGGCCAAGGACGACCCCAAGCTCGCTGCCTTCTGCGAGGAGTGCCGCCACATGGGCACCTCCGTCGCCGAACTCGAGACGGCGGAGAAGCAGGGCTTCGACACCGGCATCCGTGCCATCCATCCCTTCGACAAGGGCTGGAAGCTGCCGGTCTACGTGGCGAACTTCATCCTCATGGACTACGGCACCGGCGCCATCTTCGGCTGCCCCTCGGGAGACCAGCGCGACCTCGATTTCGCGCGCAAATATTCGCTCCCCTTTAAGCCCGTCATTCTCCCGCCCGGCGAGGACCCGGCAACCTTCGCCATCAAGGACAAGGCCTTCGACGGCGAAGGCACGATGATCAATTCTAAATTCCTCGATGGCCTCGATACCAAGGCCGCGTTCGAGGAGACGGCGAAGCACCTCGAGGCGCAGAAGCTCGGCAAGAAGCCGGTCGGCAAGCGCAAGGTGAACTACCGGCTGCGCGACTGGGGCATCTCGCGTCAGCGCTATTGGGGCTGTCCGATCCCGGTCATCCACTGCAAGGCGTGCGGCGTCGTGCCGGTGCCGGACAAGGATCTTCCCGTCGAGCTGCCGGCCGACGCAACCTTCGATAAGCCCGGCAACCCCCTCGACCGCCACCCGACCTGGAAGCACGTCAAGTGCCCCACCTGCGGCGAGGACGCGGTGCGCGAAACCGACACCATGGACACCTTCGTCGACAGCTCTTGGTACTTCGTCCGCTTCACCGATCCCGCCATGCCCACCCCCGTCGACAAACCAGCGGCCGGCTACTGGCTTCCCGTCGACCAGTACATCGGCGGCATCGAGCACGCTATTCTGCACCTCCTCTATTCGCGCTTCTTCACGCGCGCAATGTGCGACACCGGCCACCTCAGACTGAAGAGCAACGTGCGCGAGCCGTTCGCCGCGCTGTTCACGCAAGGCATGGTCACGCACGAGACCTACAAGTCACGCCGCGGCGGATGGCTGTTGCCGACGCAGGTGCGCGTCGAGGGCGAAGGCGACAAGCGGCGCGCGTTCGACATGAGCTCAGGCGAACCGGTCACCATCGGCTCGGTGGAGAAGATGTCGAAGTCGCGCAAGAACACCGTCGACCTCGATGCCTTCGTCAGTCAGCACGGCGCCGACGTCGCCCGCTGGTTCGTGCTCTCCGACAGCCCGCCGGAGCGCGACGTCATCTACACGGACGTCGGCGTCGACGGCGCCCGGCGCTTCGTGCAGCGCATCTGGCGCCTCGTCGACCAGGGGGCGGCCGCCGCTGCCAAGAAGGGGGCCCCGAAGCCGGCGGCTTTCGGGCCCGAGGCGATAGCTTTGCGCCGGTCCGCGCATAAGGCGCTCGACCAGGTCGCCCGCGCCATCGAGAACCTGCGCTTCAACGTCGCCGTGGCCTACGTCTATGAGTTCGCAAATGTTCTCTCCTCCGGCCTGGGGAAAACGGGGGAGGGCCACCCTTGGGCCCTGCGCGAGGCGCTCGAATTTCTCGTGCAGATGATAGGCCCGATGATGCCGCATTTGGCCGAGGAGAGCTGGGCGCGGCTCGGATACAACACATTGCTGGCCAATCAGCCCTGGCCCGAGGCCGACCCAGGCTTGCTCGTTGACGATACGATAACCATTGCCGTACAGGTGAACGGTAAGCGACGGGACGAGCTCACGATTGCTCGAACGGCCGGTTCTGACGAGATCGAGGCTGCGGCCTTGAAGCTCGAGCCGGTTCAGCGCGCCCTCGAAGGCCGGCCGGTTAAGAAGGTCATCGTTGTGCCGCAGAGAATCGTGAATGTCGTCGGGTAGGCCGGAACAGGGGGCGATCGATGCGGAGCGTTAGCCGCCGATCGGCAATCTGCGTTGCGTTTGTCTGCGCCGCGGTGCCCATGCTCGTGGCCGGCTGCGGCGATTCCGGCTTCCACCCGCTCTACGCCACCTCCCCGCTCGTTGGCGGCTCCGATACCGCTGCCAAGCTCGCGAGCCTCGAGATCGCGCCCATTCCGAGCCGCGTCGGACAGCGCCTGCGCAACGAGTTGATCTTCCAGGCGACGGGCGGCGGCAATGAAGCGCTGAACCCGGCGTACCGGCTGGAGGTCATTGTGACGGAATCGATCTCGGCGACGCTCGTCCAGGTCGACGGCAACTCGAGCGGCAGCATCTATAACCTCAATGCGAAGTTCAGGCTCATCCGCATCGCCGACAAGACGGTGGCGCTGCAGGGCGAGAGCAACGGTCGGATCATGTTCCAGCGCTTCGAATCCGTGTACTCGAACGTGCGTGCGCGCAAAGAGGCCGAGGACCGCGCCGCGACCACGGTCGCGGAAGACTTGAAGTCGCGCCTCGCCGCCTACCTGTCGAACGCGGCTTGAGCCGGCCCAACGCGCGTTCCAGTTTCCACTTCGCCCATTGCCCATGGTCGCCGTAAAGGCTCATCAAGCGGAAGCGTTCCTGAGGCCCCCGGGACCGAGCGTGCCGGCGTTATTGTTCTACGGAACGGACGCTGGGCTCGTCAGCGAGCGCGCCGCACGGCTTGCCGCCGTCGTTGCAGCTCGCGACAATCCCCCGGGAGAGATCATCCGCATCGAGGACACGGATCTCGACAACGACCCGGACCGCCTCGCCGTAGAGCTGCAGACGATCCCGATGTTCGGCGGCTCCAAGGTCGTGCGCGCCACCGCCGGCCGGCGCATCACCGCCGCGGCGCTGGAGCCGTTCATCGCCGGCGATAGGCTCGCGGCGACCCTGATCGTCGAAGGCGGCAATTTGCGGCCGACGGACCAGCTGCGCACCCTGTTTGAGAAGGCTGGCAAAGCGGCGGCCGTCGCCTGCTACCCCGACGAGGCGCACGATCTGGAAACACTGGTGCGCGACACGCTCAAGAGCCACGGCCTTGCCATTACGCCGGAAGCCAGCGACCTCCTGGTGACGCGCGTCGGCGCCGATCGCGCGCTGTCGCGGGGCGAGATCGAGAAGCTCGCGCTCTACGCCGCCGGCAAGGCCGAAATCGACGTCGATGACGTGGAGGCGATCGTAGGCGACGCCTCCCAACAAACGATCGACCGCATCCTCGATGGCGCGGCCGCGGGCGACGCCAAGCGCGCCGTCGCCGAGTATGCGCGCGCGCTTGCCGCCGGCGAGAGCCCGCAAATGATCATCGCCGCCGCGCAGCGCCACCTCGAGCGGCTGCACAAAGTCCGCTCGGACATCGATCAGGGGCGCTCGTTCGAGGACGCGATCCGCCAGTTGCGCCCGCCGATCCACTTCAAGCAGAAGGACGCGCTTGGGCTGCAGTGCCGTCTGTGGTCGACGGTTCGGTTGTCGCAGGCGCTGTCGCGTACGGCAACTGCGGCGAAGGCCGCGCGGTTGTCGGGTGCGCTCGAGGAGCCCATCGCCGAAGAGCTGCTCATCGCTCTCGCCGCGGCTGCGCGCCCGGCACCCCAGCGCTGATCGCGGCCGCTTGCCCCCGCTCCCGCGCCGCCTATAGTGCGTCGCCACCCGGCGATCCGGGCTGCGATTGGGGGCTTCAATGGCGGACACTCGCTACGATGTCGTCGGCATCGGCAATGCCATTGTCGACATCATCGGGCGGTGCGACAACGCCTTTCTCTCCAAGCACGATCTTGCCAAGGGCTTCATGCGCTTGGTCGACGCGCAGCAAGCCGACAAGCTCTATGCGCTCATGGGGCCCGGCATCGAGCGTTCGGGCGGATCGGCCGCCAACACCATCGCCGGTCTTGCATCGTTTGGCGCGCGCGCGGCCTTCATCGGTCGCGTCGCCGACGATCAATTCGGGAAAGTGTTTGCCCACGACATCCGCACCATCGGCGTGACTTTCAACACGCCCCCCGCCACCAGCGGCGCACCGACCGCGCTGTGCATCATCTTCGTCACGCCCGACGGCGAGCGCACCATGAACACGTTCCTCGGCGCCAGCACCGAGCTCGGCCCGCGCGAGGTCGACGAGACGCTCATCGCGTCGGCGCAGGTCACCTATCTCGAGGGCTACCTGTTCGACAAACCGGAGGCCAAGGAAGCATTCCGCACCGCCGCCGCCATCGCGGCGAAGGCGGGGCGCAAGACGGCGCTGACGCTGTCGGACGCCTTCTGTGTCGACCGTCACCGCGAGGACTTTCGCAAGCTCGTGCACCACGGCGTCGACATCCTGTTCGCCAACGAGAAGGAAATCACGGCGCTCTACGAGGTAAACCGCTTCGAGGAGGCCGTCGCGGCCGTGCGCCGCGACTGCGAGATCGCGGTCTTGACGCGCTCAGAGCTCGGCTCCGTGATTGTCACGCAGCGCGCAACGATCGACATCCGGCCCGAGCCGGTTTCGAATGTGGTCGACGTGACCGGCGCCGGCGATCTCTACGCAGCGGGCTTCCTCTATGGCTTCACGCGAGGGCTTTCACTCGCCGACTGCGGACGGCTGGGGAGCCTCGCCGCGGCCGAGGTGATCGGCCACATCGGCGCGCGCCCCGAGCAGCCCTTGAAACAGCTCGCGCGCTCGGAGGGCCTCATCCGCTGAGCGCCGCCGAGCAAATCGCAGCTCGGACGAGTGCGCGATACACCTCGTTTGGAGGCATTTTCGCCACTAGAACCGCCGATTGCGTGGACTAGCTCCTACAAGGCATTTAATCTCCCTGGTAAGCCACGGCTGGATCGAGAAAATCCAATGCCAACGAATCGTGGCATGGGACCCTTCGATGCAGACGGCCAGCGCACGTTACGGGCGGCCCAAAGGCACCGGACTAGACGACCGCCAGCGGCTCGCGAGCATCGCCGCCGCTCTCGTCGCGAACCCCAAGCTCAAGCCGACGACGGCAATCCGCTCTCTCGGCGTCGACGACCCTTCGACCATTCGCCGCCTGCGCGACAAGTTCAACCTCGAGCAGGGGAAACTGATGGCGGAGGCGCGCCGCGCCTCGCGGGTCAAAGCCGCAGCCCCGCAGCGAGGGCCCGCAAAGGTGGACACGCTGTCCGAGCCCGGCGCGCCGCCTCGCTCCGGCGCCGTGCAGAAATCGAGTTCCTCTCAGTCTCTCTCGATTGTCCCGCAGAGTTCCCTGCTCGTCGGTTGCTTCGACTTGGGAGTGTATGCGGTCAGCACCGCTGTGGAAGGCCAAACCATCCTGGCCGGGTATTGGCTGCGTTTGCCGGCCGTCTCGATGGCGTTGAGGGGACAGCTCACCCTCAACGCGGTGGCGGTCGCGATCTATACGCGGAGCAAGAGCCGCATCGCCCGCCTCAACTCACTCAACTGAAATGCCCTGACCACCTGAGCACCAACGCGTAACTGTACGGCCGCCGCCCCAGGCGGCCTTTTTTTGCTCAGAGCTTGCGCAAGGCGACCGACTCGACGTGGTGATCGGCCTCCTTGCGCAGGATCAGGCGTGCGCGCTGCCGCGTCGGCAGGATGTTCTCTTCCAGATTCCTCAGGTTGATGGTGCGCCAAATCGCAAGGGCGCGCTCGTGCGCGGCTTCCGGCGAGAGGTTCGCGTATTGATGGAAATAAGCGGCGGGGTCGCGGAAGGCCGTCGTGCGCAGGCGCATGAAGCGCGCGATATACCAATCCTCGATGATCTCCGGCTTGGCGTCGAGGTAGATCGAGAAATCGAAGAAATCCGACACGAACGGGATTGCCTCGCCGCCGCGCGGCATGCGCGCGGGCTGCAGCACGTTCAAGCCCTCGACGATAAGTATGTCGGGAGACTCCACGACCGTGCGCTGCTCGGGAAGTATGTCGTAGTGGAAGTGCGAGTAGACGGGGGCCTCGACGCGCGCCACGCCCGACTTCACATCGGCGAGAAAGTTCAGCAGCCGCGCGGTGTCGAAGCTCTCGGGGAAGCCCTTGCGGTCCATGAGCTGGCGGCGCTCGAGCTCGTCGTTAGGGAACAGGAAGCCGTCGGTGGTGATCTGGTCGACGCGCGGATGGTCGGGCCAGCGCGCGAGCAGCGCTTTCAAGACGCGCGCCGTGGTGCTCTTGCCCACCGCCACCGACCCGCCGACGCCGATGATGAAGGGCACCTTGCCGTCGGTGCGCCCGAGGAACTTCGACGTGACCGAATGGAGCTGCTGCGCCGCGGCGACGTAGAGGTTCAACAGGCGTGACATGGGTAGATAGATCTGCTCGACCTCCTCGACCGAAAGCTCCTCGATGAGGCCAGAGAGCTGCTCGAGCTCGCTCTCCTCCAGCGTCATCGGTGTGTCGGCGCGCAGGCGTGCCCACTCCGCGCGGCTGAACACGCGGTAGGGCGAGTACTGCAGATTGGCGGGATATGACATCGCGAACGCCGGACGTTGGGATGCGAGTGTATCAGCGCTTGCCGCGGTCGGCCTTCTCTTTCAGGCCCGAGGTGCCCATGCGCGCTTCCAGCACCGCAAGCACGTCCGCGATGGCAACCTCGCGGGATTCCAGCAGCACAAGCAGGTGGTAGAGAAGGTCGGCCGCTTCCTCCTTGAGCCGCTCGGCGCTCTCACCGGCCCCGGCCATCACGGTCTCGACCGCCTCCTCGCCGAGCTTCTTGGCGCATTTGGCCGGCCCCGCATCGAGCAGCTGTCGTGTATAGGAGGCTTCCGCCGAGGCCGCGCGGCGGGCGTGAATGGTCGCCGCAAGTTGCACCAGCACGTCGTTGTCCATGGCTAATCCCCAAGCGCGCGCAAGGGCTTGTCGCTGCTCAGGGCCATGCCGCATGGAGCGGGCGGCGTCAAGCGCCGCTGGAACGGCTCAGCTGCCGGCGCCGTGCGCCAGCCGCATGCGGATGTAGTCGAGCTGGTCGAAATTGCCGAACTTGATGACGAGGTTCCCGCTCTCGCCGGAGCCGCGCTTGATCTCGACCTTGAGGCCAAGAACCGCCGACAGCTCCTTCTCGAAGGCGCGCGTGTCGGCGTCCTTCTCGCGCACGCTGCGAGTTCCACCACCCGAGGTCTCCGTTTCGGCAGCGCTGCCGTCCTGCACCAGCGCCTCGACCTGGCGCACGTTGAGGCTCTCATCGAGGATGCGGCGCGCGAGCGCTTCCGCGTCGTCGCGCCCGACGAGAGCGCGCGCGTGCCCGGCCGTGAGCCGGCCGTCCTGCACCATCGCTTGCACGGCTTCTGGCAACTTCAACAGGCGCAGCGTGTTGGCGACGTGGCTGCGGCTCTTGCCGATGATGTCGGAGAGCTCCTCCTGTGTGTAGGAGAAGCGCTCGACGAGCTCGCGGTAGCCGGTCGCCTCCTCGATGGCATTGAGGTCGGCGCGCTGCACGTTCTCGATGATCGCGAGCTCGAGCACCTCTTTGTCGGTCAGGTCGCGCGCGATGACCGGCACGGTGTGCAGCCCCGCCTTCAGGGCCGCGCGCCAGCGGCGCTCGCCGGCGACGATCTCGTAGCCTCCGGGTATGGGGCGCACGATGATCGGCTGCACCAGGCCTTTGCTGCGGATCGACTCCGCGAGCTCGGCGAGCTCCTCGTCGCGGAAGTCCTTGCGCGGGTTGAGGCGCCCCGCCTTGAGGTCGGCGGTCGGCACCAGGCGCTGCTCGCCTTCCGGCGGCAGCGCGACTTGGCCCTGCACCGGCTCGCCGATGAGAGAGGCGAGCCCGCGTCCAAGACGGCTTTTCGGCAGTGGTGCGTTCATGGGTCGTCGGCCTCTTTTCTTAAGCGGCTTTGTACTGACGCTCGCGCTCGATGATCTCGGTCGCGAGCTTGATGTAGGCTTGGCTGCCGGCGCAGTCGAAATCGTAGAGCAGGATCGGCTTGCCGTGCGAGGGCGCCTCGGCGACGCGCGTGTTGCGCGGGATGATCGTCTCGTAGACCTTCGGCCCGAAGAAGGCGCGCACGTTGTCGGCGACCTCCTTGGAGAGCGAGGTGCGCGCATCGTGCATGGTGAGCACGACGCCCTGGATCTCGAGCCGCGGGTTGAGCGTCGCCCGGATCTGGTCGATGGTCTCCTTCAACTGCGAGATGCCTTCCAGCGCGAAGAACTCGCACTGCACCGGCACAAGCACCGCGTGCGCAGCCGTCATGGCATTGAGGGTCAGCAGGTTGAGCGAAGGCGGGCAATCGATGAGAACGTACTTGAAGGCCTTGTCGGCCGGCTGATTGCGTTGATGCGCGGCGAACCCGCTCATGGCGTCGCGCAGCTTGAAGGCGCGGTTTTTGTCCGTCAGAGTTGTATCGATCCCCACGAGATCGGCGTTGGCAGGCACGACGTGCAGCCCAGGCACGGCGGTCGGCAGCGCCGCGTCCATGACGCTGCAGGCGCCCGTGAGCACGTCGAAGGAGGTGCGCGCGCGGCCGTCGGCGGCGATGCCGAGCCCGGTCGAGGCGTTGCCCTGCGAATCAAGGTCGATGACCAGCACCCGCTCCCCGATCGAAGCGAGCGCGGTGCCCAAATTGATGGCCGTCGTCGTCTTGCCGACGCCGCCCTTCTGGTTGGCGATCGCGAGGGTACGCGGCTCGCCGGCTCCCATCTTCGCGCTCATCGCGCATGACCCTCCGTCTTGGCGTTCAACGCGCGGATTACGACGATTCGGCCGCCGGCGTCCGTCAGGCTCGGGTGCAGCTCGGAGCTAAAATCCCAGAGCTTCTTGGCCGCTTCGACCTCGGCTTCCGCTTCGCGGCCCTTGAGGAACAGCCCGATTGTGGGGCCGGAAAAGAAGGGCGCGGATAACTCGAGGAGCCGCGGCAACGGTGCCAATGCGCGCGCGGTGACGATGTCCACAGCGCCAAGCTTATCTTGAGTCGCGCTTTTTTCGATTCTCGTCCCCCGGATGTCCACAGCCACTCCCACCCGGCGGGCGACCTCGGCGAGAAAGGCTGCCTTGCGCGTGTCGCTTTCGATGAGGGTCATGCGGCCGACGCCGCGCTCGGCAAGCAGGATCGCGAGGACCAGGCCGGGGAAGCCTGCGCCGGAGCCGAGGTCGAGCCAGCGCTCGGCGTTGGGCGGGGCGAGCGCCAAAAGCTGCGCGGAGTCGGCGAAGTGGCGGTGCCAGATGTCGGGAAGCGTGCTGGGGGCGACGAGGTTGATCGTCTTCTGCCACTGCCTGAGCAGACCTTCGTAGGTCTCAAGGCGCTCGACCGTTTCACGTGAAACGCCGAATGTGCGCGCGAAGTGTTCGGGGGTGGCGATGGCCGCTAGCCCCTTCATCACGCCGACTTCCGCGCGGGCTGCCTCTTCAAATGCGCGAGCAAGAGCAGCAGCGCCGCGGGGGTGATGCCGTCGATGCGCCCGGCCTGCGCGAGCGTCGCCGGCCGCTGGCGCTCAAGCTTCTGGCGCACCTCGGTCGACAGGCCGGGAATGGCGGCGAAGTCGAAGGCGGCGGGGATCCGCAGCGCCTCATCCTTGCGCAGCGCCGCCACGTCGAGCTCCTGGCGGATGACATAGGAGGCGTAGCGCGCGTCGACGGCGACCTGGGCCGCGATGGCCGGCGCGATACCCCCGATCTGGGGCCAGATCGCTGCCAAGCGCGGGAGATCGATCTCCGGCAGCGCCAGCAGATCGAAGGCGGAGCGCCGGCGCCCGTCCTTGTTGACCTCGATGCCGTGGCGGGCAGCTTCCGTAGGCGTCAGCGATAGGGAGCGCAGCAAGCCCGCCGCGTCCTTGAGCGCCGCGGTCTTGGCGGCAAAGGCCTGGCGGCGCGGGGTGCCGACACAACCCAAGGCGATGCCGGCAGGGGTCAACCGCTGGTCGGCGTTGTCGGCGCGCAGGCGCAGGCGGTACTCGGCGCGCGAGGTGAACATGCGGTAGGGCTCGGTCACCCCGCGCGTCACGAGGTCGTCGATCAAGACGCCGAGGTAGCCGTCGGCGCGCGAGACGACGAAGCCTGGTTCCGCGCCGCCAGCAAGCAAGGCCGCATTGATGCCGGCTGCGATGCCTTGCGCGCCCGCTTCCTCGTAGCCGGTGGTGCCGTTGATCTGGCCGGCGAGGAACAGCCCGGGCAGGCGTTTCACGTGAAACGTGGCGTCGAGCTCACGCGGGTCGACGTAGTCGTATTCGATGGCGTAGCCCGGCCGCTTGATGACGCCGCGCTCGAGCCCCGGCATGGTGCGCACGAAGGCCTCCTGGACGTCGGCCGGGAGCGAGGTCGAGACGCCGTTGGGGTAGACGGTGTCGGCGTCGAGGCCCTCCGGCTCGAGGAAAACCTGGTGCGCGGTGCGGTCGGCGAAGCGCACGATCTTGTCCTCGATCGAGGGGCAATAGCGCGGGCCGACGCTGCGGATTTCGCCGGAATACATGGCCGAGCGGTGCAGGTTTTCCCGGATCAGCGCGTGCGTGGCCGCCGTCGTGCGCGTGATGGCGCAGGCGATCTGCGGCGTCGTGATGCGCGTCGTGAGGAACGAGAACGGCACCGGCGGGTCGTCGCCGGGCTGCTTTTCGAGGGCCTCCCAGTCGATGGAGGCGGCGGCGAGCCGCGGCGGCGTGCCGGTCTTGAGGCGCCCGAGTTGCAGGCCCAAGCCGTAGAGCCGTTCGGACAGCTTGAGCGCCGGGGCTTCGCCGACGCGGCCGGCCGGGATCTTCTGCTCGCCCAGATGGATGAGGCCGTTGAGGAAGGTGCCGGTGGTGAGCACGACGGCGCCCGCGCCAAGCCGTCGGCCGTCGCTCAGCACCACGCCGCAAACTTGGCCGGCGGTCACGATCAGGTCCTCGACCCCGCCCTCGACCACCTCGAGGTTGGCGGTTTCGCGGATTGCCGACTGCATGGCCTGGCGGTAGAGGGCGCGGTCGGCCTGGGCGCGGGGGCCCTGCACGGCCGGCCCCTTGGAGCGATTGAGCAGCCGGAACTGGATGCCGGCCAGGTCGGCGGCGCGGCCCATGAGGCCGTCAAGCGCATCGATCTCGCGCACCAGATGGCCCTTGCCGAGGCCGCCGACGGCGGGGTTGCAGGACATCTCGCCGATGGTCGCGAAGGCATGGGTGACGAGCGCGGTGCGAGCCCCCATGCGGGCGGCCGCGGCCGCGGCCTCGCAGCCGGCATGGCCGCCGCCCACCACGATCACATCGAATCTCAGATTAAGCACTTCGGAACCAAAATGTTGGGTGCGAGCCGACGGCTGAAAATCCGGCCGGAACCTACGGCAGGAGGCCCACTTCGTCAAAAACCGCGTGAGTTTGGGAGGACAGATTCCATCAACGAAATTTGCGAAAATCGCAACTTTCCCTTGCTCAAATAGCAACGGCTCAGATACGAAATATGCATTCCGTTTCACGTGAAACCCGTGAACGCGGATGAAGAAAGGCCGAGTGCGGAGAGGGTGGGATTCGAACCCACGGAACCTAGAGAACCGTCCCCGACTAAGGTTTGGGTCTTTCGGTCCGCCCGATTATGAATCGGGTGCCTTAAACCACTCGGCCACCTCTCCCCCAAGCTGCCCCCCTCCCAGATCGCACGAGAGGTTGGAGTGATCTCCACCCGGGAAACGAATCGGAATCTAGCCGAGCCTTCGCGAACGTCGAGTCCCGAAGTGTGTTGTCGATCGCACTCGTACTAGATGTAGGTGGATAGCTCTGTGGCGACATTTCACGTGAAACATCGGGGGCTTATTTGCCGACGCAGAAGCGGCCGAAGATCTCCCCTAGCACGTCCTCCACATCGACCCGCCCGGTGATGCGGCCGAGCGCGTGCGCGGCCTGGCGCAACTCCTCTGCACGCAGCTCAATATCGCTCGCAACACCACTTAAGAAGGCCTGCAAAGCCTCTAAACAGGCCTGCAACTGCTGGCGATAGCGCGCATGTGTAATGGCGGGCGAGGCGCAGGCCCCGATGCGATCGCGCGCGATATCCCCGATCCCACGCGCGAGCGCGTCTATCCCCGCTCCGGTCTTGGCCGAGACGGCGAGAGTGCCGGGAGCCGGCCGCGCGGCGGGGACATCTATTTTGTTGGCGATGGCGAGAAGAAACTTATCCCCGCGCGCCGCGAGCTCCGGTGGCGGGGCTGCCGCCTCGGGCGCGCTCGCGTCGCTGAGCCACAGGATGAGGTCGGCCTCGCGCGCATGCGCGAGCGTGCGCCGGATGCCCTCGCGCTCGATTGAGCCTTGCGGCTCGCGGATACCGGCGGTGTCGGAGACGATGACCGGATAGCCGCCAAGGTCGAGGCGCACCTCGATCACGTCGCGCGTCGTGCCTGCTTCCTCCGAGACGATGGCCGCCTCGCGCCGCGCGAGCGCATTCAACAGGCTCGACTTGCCGACGTTGGGCGCCCCGGCGAGCACGACGCGGAAACCCTCGCGCAGGATCTCGCCGCGGTTGTTATCGTCGAGGTGCGCGGCAATGGCATCGCGCAGGTCGGCGACGCGAGCGCGCGCCATTGCCAAAGCGTCGGCCGCTACGTCCCCTTCGTCGCTGAAATCGATCGCCGCCTCGGTGAGCGCGCAGGCCTCGATCAGCTCGCGCCGCCATCCCTCGTAAAGCGCCGACAGCGCGCCGGCCATCTGCGCCACGGCTTGACGCCGCTGCGCTTCCGTCTCGGCGTCGATGAGGTCGGCCAGGCCCTCCACTTGCGCAAGATCGATCTTGCCGTTCTCGAAGGCACGGCGGGCAAACTCGCCGGGCTCGGCCAGCCGGCAGCCGGGCAGGGCGGAAAGCGCCGCCAGCACCGCTTTGACGATGGCCGGCCCCCCGTGCAGGTGGAGCTCGGCCATGTCCTCCCCGGTTTCGGTTCTAGGCCCGGCGAGCCAAAGCACCAGCGCATGGTCCACAATCTCTCCAGTGTGGGGCGAGTGCACGCGGCGCAGGGCGGCGACGCGGTCCTGCGGACGCGGGGAAACGAGAGCATCGAGGGCCGGACCGGCCCGCGGCCCCGATACGCGCACGACGGCGACCCCGGCTCGGCCGGGAGCGCTCGACAGTGCAAATATCGTCGGTGTTTCGTCCATGCTTTTGGACTACTCGTACGGACACGCGGCGTCCAATCGATCGATGCCGCCGGAGGCCGGAATGAGCGAGAACCGCCTGGGGCAAGAGACAAGCCCCTACCTTCTTCAGCACAAGAATAATCCGGTCCACTGGTGGGCGTGGGGGCCCGACGCGCTGGCGGAAGCCAAGCGCACCGGCAAGCCGATCCTGTTGTCGGTCGGCTATGCCGCCTGCCACTGGTGCCACGTGATGGCGCACGAGAGCTTCGAGGACGAGGCGACCGCCGCGGC
>Ga0187819_10000981_pt1 | contig 14562 bp, 11 predicted proteins | sample NC_wetland_sal_i_15_FD_132411 | JGI IMG/M metagenome (GOLD analysis project Ga0187819, IMG submission 132411) | Wetland sediment microbial communities from Neuse River Estuary, North Carolina, USA - SO4_4 | ecosystem: Environmental > Aquatic > Freshwater > Wetlands > Sediment | place: USA... | reverse complement strand
TGCTAAACAAGCTGCCCTGAAGAGGGCAATCGGATCCCTGCCGGCGGAGGTCCGATTTGTCAGCATCGACTTCAACCGGCAATCTTTGGCCGAGGCTCTCAGTCAAGCCGGCTTCGATCAGATGCGCCCCGCATGTTTCATCTGGGAAGGCGTGACCAACTATTTGTCCGCGGATGCTGTTGATGCCGTTCTTCGTCAGATTCGGCAAGCTGCTCTTGGCAGCGTTCTCCTGTTGACCTACATCCACCGAGGCGTTCTGGAAAGGCCGGAACAGTTCTTCGGAGCAGAAAAGCTGATGTCCAGACTCCGGTCATACGGGGAACCGTGGACGTTCGGCTTCTATCCCGAGGAACTCGGGGCGTATCTTGCTGCGCGGGGATGGCGGTTGACGAAAGATGTGAGCGTTGCGGAAGTCTGGCAGCATGCCGGCCGGCCGAGTTCCGACGTGCGTGGATACGAATTCTATCGGCTCGCCTCCGCTTGCGTGGACCGTGCAGCGGGTTAGTGCGGGGTTGTATTCTATCGACGTGATCCTGAAAACTCTGCTCGTCGTTACGTTCGCCGTGGCCCTCACCGCGGCCACGGTCAACTGGCCATCGTTCCGCGGGCCAGAAGCCACGGGCGTCGGGGATGGGAAAGTAGCTACGTCGTGGAATGCCGATCCATCGGCAGGCCCGTTGCGGAACATCCGGTGGAAGACGGCCATTCCGGGCCTCGCTCACTCCAGCCCGGCGATCTGGGGAAACCGGCTGTTCGTGACGACGGCCATCAGCTCGGCCGGGCCAGCGCCGCTCAAAGTGGGTCTCTACGGCGAAGGAGATCCGGCGGACGACAACGCGGAACAAAGCTGGGTGGTCTACTGTCTGGACAAGGATACAGGCAAGATCCTCTGGGAGCGGGTCGCCCACAAGGGCGCTCCCAAAACCAAGCGGCACACGAAGGCCACGCACGCCAATGCGACGCCCACAACCGATGGCAAACGCCTCATCGCATTTTTCGGCTCCGAAGGCGTGTACGCGTACGATCTCGAGGGCAAGCTGCTTTGGACGAAGGATCTCGGTGTGTTCGATCCCGGTCCGCAGGGTTACGACTTGCAGTGGGGAACGGCCAGTTCGCCGGTGTTATTCGAGGACAAGCTGATTCTGCAGTGCGACCAGAAGAAGGATTCGTTTCTGGTGGTGTTGTCCGCTCAAGACGGGAAGGAGCTGTGGCGCGTGGGACGTGACGGCGTCTCTAACCACAGTTGGGCGACGCCCGCCATAGTTCGCGCTGCCGGGCGAACGCAGATTGTTTGCAACGGGTGGCCCTACATTGCCGGATACGAACTCGGGACCGGCAAGGAGTTGTGGCGGCTGAAGTCGGGCGGAGACATTCCGGTGCCTACGCCGGTTTTCGCGCACGGTCTCATTTACGTCACCAACGCGCATGGCGGGCCAAAGCCGCTGTACGCCGTGAAGCCGGATGCGTCCGGGGACATCACGCCGCAAGGCGATGCCAGCCGGGGCTTGGCCTGGTATGAGCCGAATAACGGCGCGTACATGCAAACGCCGGTGATTCTGGGCGATCTGCTGTACAGTTGCTCGGATCGCGGCGTCCTGAAGGTGTTTGACGCCCGCACGGGCAAGTTACACTACACCGAGCGCCTGGGCGCCGGGACCACCGGTTTCAGCTCTTCGCCCATCGCCGTCGATTCCAAGCTATATTTTGCCAGCGAAGAGGGCGAGGTCTACGTGATCAAGGCCGGGCCGCAGTTCGAGCAGCTCTCGAAGAACCTGCTGGGCGAGATCGCCATGGCGTCGCCGGCGGTTTCGGAGAACGTTTTGTATTACCGGACGCGCGGGCACGTGGTGGCGATTGCGGAACCGTGATTGCGATTCCCCTTGACACCACCATCGGTTTCCGATATAACGGAATCCGACTATGAATGCAGACCTGAGTCCCTTCCTTCCCTTATCCCCCGCGACGTTACACATCTTGCTGGCGCTGGCCGGGGAAGACCGGCACGGATACGGCATCATGCAGGAGGTCGCGCGGCAGTCCGAGGGCCAATACAAGCTGGGCCCGGGCACGCTGTACGACAATCTGGAGAAGCTCATGAACCAGGCGATGGTGGAGGAGGCTCCGCGGCCTTCGGAAAATGATGATCCGCGGCGCCGCTACTACCGGTTGACGGGGCTGGGGCGCCGTACGCTCTCCGCCGAGATTGCGCGGTTGGAGGGCGTGGTTCGCGAAGCCAGGCTGCGGTTGCGGGTACCAAGGAGGGCGTCATGACGCGAACTCTCTACCGGTCGCTGCTCTGGTTGCACCCGCCCGCTTTCCGCCGCCAGTTCGCGGAAGAGATGCTGTGGATTTTTGATGAGACCGGCGGCGCGGTCTCGCTGGTTGCGGATGGCTTCACCTCGCTGTTGCGCCAGTGGCTCACGCGTCCTGGCACGGTGACGCTGGCGGCTGCGGGTTTCGGCGGAGCCTTGCATATGGCGCTGTTCCTGGTCATGACCCTTCCGATGATGAGCCGGTCACCCAGCGTCATTTACGTGCGCCGCGCCATACAGGCCAACGGTCCGGTGGATGTGGAGGCGCTGCGGTTCAGTGGCAGTTGGGTGGGTACCTTAAGCTCCACCGGCCCTTCGGGACCGCTGCAGTTGATGCTCACCAGGACGGACGCACAATGGGTGGGAACGCTGTACATGCAGCTAGCCGACGGCGCGCTGCATAGCGGCCCGCTGCAGGACGTCAAGGTACTGGGAGATAGTCTGCGCTTCCGCGTGCAGGCAGGGGACGCCGATATGAACTTCACCGGCCAACTCCGCCAGGGCAAACTGACGGGCACTCTCGAGGCCACCGCCAACGGAAAGCTCACTGCTTCGGGCGCGAAGGGCAGAATCGTCGGCCAGGGAACGTGGGTGATGGACCGCGCCCGGGCGCATAGCCGGACGTTGAGTTCTGTGCATCGCGAAGCGTGAACTGAATCCGGATTGAATTCCGTGAATTCGATAAAATCCTCGCTCGCCAGCCTGCTGTTCTGCGCCTCTTTGAGCGCCCAATCCGACGGTATTCCCTGGCTGCAATGGGGCGGGCCTCATCGCAATTTCCAGACTGAAGCCAAGCTGCCGGATGCGTGGCCCGCGGCGGGGCCGAAGATTCTCTGGCGGCGGCCGCTGGGCGAAGGCTATTCGTCGATTCTGGTGGAAAACGGGCGGCTCTACACGACGTACCGGAACATGTCCACCGAATTCGTCATCGCGGCGGACGCCAATACCGGCAAAACGATCTGGGAATATTCCTACAGCGCACCGTTTCACAACGACGCCGCCGAAGAGGGCAACGGCCCCCACGCGACGCCGGCCATTGCGGGTGATCGCATTTTCACGGCCGGTTCGAGCGGCAAGCTGCACTGCCTGGATAAGAAGACCGGCAAAGTGTTGTGGGAGCACGATCTCTGGAACCTCTTGTACCGCGGATCGGAGCTGATCTACGGGTATGCGTCAAGCCCGCTGGTTTACCGCGACACCATCATTCTGCCGGTGGGCGGCGATGGGCACGCCATGATGAGCTTCCGGCAAAGCGATGGCTCAACCGTCTGGAAAAAAGGAGATGCCGGCAACGCCTATTCCTCCGCGGTGCTGATCCAAGTGGATGGCCTGGAGCAAGCGGTGGTGATGACGCGCTTCCACGTGGTGTCGTTTAATCCTATCAACGGGGATGTGCAGTGGAGCCGGGAGCACAAGGCGGATTACGGATTGAACATCATGACGCCGTTATGGGGCGCGGGCAACGTGCTGGTGGTGTCGGCGTCGTATGGCGCGGGAACGACGGCGCTTGAGCTCAGCCGCTCAGGCAATCAGACCAACGTCAAAGAGCTGTGGCACAGCCATACGTTTTACGTGAAGCATGTAGACATGCAGCGCATTGGCGACGTGCTGTACGCGGCGAGCGGCGATTCCGGGCCGACTCCGCTGACCGCTGTCGACGTGAAGACCGGCAAGATTCTCTGGCGGCAGCGCGGTTATCCGGAAGCCAATCTGATCTATGCGGACGGGAAGGTCGTCATTCTCGATCAGGACGGAAATCTAGCGCTGGCCCGCGTATCTCCCGAGGGCCTGAAGGTGCTGAGCAGTGTTCCCTCGCTGCTGAAGAACAACGCATGGACGCCGCCGACTTTGGTCGGCACGCGCCTCTACATCCGCGACCGCCACGAAATGATGGCCCTGGACCTGGCACATTAGCAGGCGGTGGTCATGACACGCTTTATCGTTTCGCTCCTCTTGCTTGGCTGCTTCTCCGGGTGTCGACGGCGCGTTTCGGCGAATGAAAATTGCGAATGGCCTCAAGAAAGCGCCGCGGCGCTTGATCTGAGCAAGCCGGCGCAACGACAACATCTCAGCGATGACGCACAATTCGCGGAGGACCTCGCTATTCGCTACGCTGATTCCCACAGGGGGCCAAATTCGGGCCACTTCACGGATTTCGAGGAATATCGGCGATCGAGACAGCAGTGCATGGCGAAGCTGTTCGGCGTGATTGAGAAGAACCACAGTGTGACTGAGGAACAGGTCCGCGAATCGCTCCTGCATCGTCGCACGAGTCTGGACTTCGCCGTCATCGTGTCCTTCGCCGTGCTCTACGGCTTTGCGGCGAGCGGCATGGCTCGGCGATTATGGCGCCGCTATCCGCCTGACGAGGGATGGATCACCGGGGCGGTAGTAACTGTCATTGCCTCGGCTTTCGTCAGCATGGCTGGCGTACTTGTGGGTGAAATCTGGTCAGAGGCAATGGAAGGGCTTCGAGTGGGCACCGGCCATCTGAGCTATCGGCTGGATCGCATCCCCTGGCATCAGCACCGTCTCAGCCTGTTCGTCAGCGGCGTCGTTCTCTTCTGGCTTGTCGCTGGGCTTAACTATCGTGTCGTCGCGCGGCATGGAGCGCACACGGCCGACGGTGCCCTTCCGCAATCCGGGTGAACTGTTCGAAGCGGTACGTTTGACCTCGCGGTTTGCTTTCTGCGGCGCATCCGATTATTCGATCATCTTGGATATGAGTTTTGGAGGCTACCGTGTCGGAAAAAAAGCGATATGAAATCCTCATCATCGGCAGTGGCGAGTCGGGCAAGTGGCTGGCCTGGACTATGGCGGAGGCCGGCCGGCGCACGGCGGTTGTGGAACGAAAACTGATCGGCGGGTCGTGCCCGAACATTGCCTGCCTGCCGAGCAAGAACATCATTCACAGCGCGAAGGTTGCAGATTTTGCCCGTCACGCGAGTGAATTTGGAATCGACACCGGGCCCGTGAAGATCGACATGCGGGGCGTGCGGGGGCGAAAACGCAAGATGGTGGACGATCAGATTGCCGGGCACCTCGATCGCTATAAATCAACCGGGGCTGAGTTGATTATGGGTGAAGCCCGCTTCGTGGCGCCGCGGACCGTCGAGGTGCGGATGAAGGACGCGGGTACACAGATTCTCGAGGGCGATCAAGTCTTTCTGAACGTCGGTACCCGCGCAGCGATTCCCGATGTCCCCGGACTCAAAGGAGCCGAACCGCTCACGCACGTAGAAGCGCTCGAACTGGACCATGTGCCCGAGCATCTGATCGTAATCGGCGGCGGTTACGTCGGGCTCGAACTAAGCCAGGCCATGCGGCGGTTCGGAAGCCGGGTGACGATTCTGGCGCGAGGATCCCAACTCGCAGGCCGTGAGGATCCCGACGTTGCCGAAGAGATCCTTCGCCTCTTCCGGGAAGACGGCATCGAGGTGCTATTGCAGACGGATCTCGTCAACGTGGATGGCCTGTCGGGCCGGCAGATCAGAGTGCGCATCCGGGATGGCCATGGCGAACGTACCTTGGAAGGCTCTGATCTTTTTGTCGCCACGGGACGCGTCCCCAATACACAAGGGCTTGGCCTGGATAAAGCCGGCGTGGATCTCGACGATCGCGGTTACATTCGTGTGAACGAGAGGCTTCAGACGACCGCGCCTGGAATCTGGGCGATGGGTGACTGTGCCGGGAGCCCTCAATTCACGCATGTCGCGTTTGACGACTTCCGCGTTGTGAACGACAACCTGACTGGCGGCGATCGGACCACAAAAGACCGGCTGGTGCCTTTTTGCATGTTTGTGGACCCGGAGTTGGCGCGCGTGGGTTTGAACGAGACGGAGGCCCGGCAGCGTGGAATCCCGTACCGGCTGGCGAAGATTCCCGCGGCGGCGGTGCTCCGGACGCAGACGCTTTCCGAAACCAAAGGTTTCCTGAAGGCCCTTGTGAGTGCCGAAAGCGACGAGATCTTAGGGTTCACGGCATTGGCTACACAGGCGGGAGAAATGATGGCCGTCGTGCAAACGGCCATGCTCGCCAAGCTGCCATTCATAGCGCTTCGCGACGCGATTTTCGCGCATCCAACCATGGCCGAGGGTTTGGGCGTGTTGTTCCGCTCGGTTGCAGCCCGATCGATGGCCGGCGCCAGTTAGCGCGATCCCAACAACCACACAAGGGGCGCATCTGACCCCGGAGAGGCGCCGTGCGTGGCCAAGTTAGGGATATAATTCCCTCAACTTCGAGGAAATTTCATGTCCAAAAACGCCGTGATATTGTTTCTGATTTCGGTGGCGGCCTGTTTCGCCGAATCCGAAAAGCCGATGCTCTTTCGGAAGCCGACTGTCAGCCGGACCCACATCGTGTTCAGCTATGCGGGCGATCTTTGGATCGTTGCGCGCGAAGGCGGCGACGCGACGCGTCTCACCGCAGCTCCGGGCGTGGAGACCGACCCGGTGTTTTCGCCGGATGGCAGCCAGATCGCCTTTACCGGGCAGTACGACGGCAACACCGATGTTTTTGTTATCTCCGCGGCTGGCGGCGTACCGCGGCGCCTGACCTATCATCCCGCTGCCGATGTGGTTGTGGGCTGGACGCCGGACGGCAAACAGGTTGTCTTTCGCTCCTCGCGCAACAGCTATTCGTTTGGCTTCAACCGCCTGTTTACCATGGCGCTGGATGGGGGCTTTCCCGCGGAGATCCCTTTGCCGCGAGCCGAAGAGTGCTCCTATTCGCCGGACGGCACGCGCATGGCTTACGTGCCCCGGATGCAATGGCAGCGCGCCTGGAAACGCTATCGCGGCGGCCAGACCAAACCCATCTGGATCGTCAATCTTTCCGATTCAAGCGTGGAGGCGGAGATCCCGCGCGATAATTCGAACGACTTTAACCCCATGTGGCTTGGCGACACCATCTACTTCCTCTCTGACCGCAATGGCCCCGTGTCGCTGTTTGCTTACGACACTCGCACCAAGAAGGTGAAGGAGATGGTGCACAACCAGGGACTCGATTTCAAATCGGCCTCCGCGGGTCCGGGCGCTATCGTCTTCGAGCAGTTCGGCGCCATCCATTTGTATGACCTGAAGTCCGGTCAGGAGCACAGGGTCGGCATCCGCCTCACCGGGGATCTGCTCGAAGTCCGGCCGCATTTCCAGAAGATTGAACCCAGGCGCATTCGCTTTGACGGAATTTCCCCCACGGGCGCGCGTGCCGTCTTTGGCGCACGCGGAGAAATCCTCACGGTTCCCGCGGAAAAGGGCGACATCCGCAATCTGACCAATACGCCGGCCGTTGTGGAGCGAGACCCCGCCTGGTCGCCGGACGGGAAATCCATTGCCTACTTCTCCGATGAATCCGGCGAGTATACGCTGCACGTACGCGACCAGAGCGGAATGGGCGAGGTCCGCAAAATTGATCTGGGCACGCCGCCGTCGTTCTATTACTCGCCGACGTGGTCGCCGGATAGCCTGAAGATCGCCTACACCGACAAACGTTTGAATCTCTGGTACGTGAGTCTGGAAGGCAAGAAGCCGCCAGTGAAAGTGGATACCGACACGTATGCGGGACCCGGCCAGTCGTTTAATCAGGCCTGGTCCCCCGACAGCAAATGGATCACGTACACCAAGCAGCTTCGGAATCACCTGCACGCCGTCTTTGTTTATCCCATCGATGAAGCCAAGCCTCATCAGATTACGGATGGCCTGAGCGACGCCGCGTTTGCCAGGTTTGACAAGGAGGGCAAGTATCTCTATCTGATGGCGAGCACTGATGCGGCTTTAAGCACAGGCTGGCTGGATATGTCGAGCCTGGCGCATCCGGTGACGCGCAGCGTTTACGCTGTCGTGCTGAAGAAACGCGTGCCCTCGCCGATGGCGCCGGAAAGTGACGAGGAGAAGCCCGCCGAGAAAGACAAGGATAAAGACAAAGACAAGGACAAAGATAAGGACAAGGACGCGAAGCCGCCCGCGGTCGAGATCGATTTTGCGGGCATCGGCCAGCGGATTGTGACTATGCCGATCCCGGCGCGCAACTACGTGGATCTGGAGCCCGGCAAGACCGGCATCCTGTTCCTGGTGGAAGCCCCGCCGGTTGATTCGTTCGACGGAGACGACAGCGGACCGGCGCTGACCCTGCATAAATTCGAGCTGAAGACGCGCAAAACAGAAAGAATTCTGGAAAACATCAACTCATTCGACTTGGCATTCAATGGCGAAAAGATGCTGTACCGGCAAAAGGAACAGTGGGTCATCGCGCCGGCGGAAAAGCCCAGCGGCGCGCCGCCGAAGCCCGGCGAGGGCGGCCCGCTCAAGCTGGACGCCATGCAGGTCTATGTTGACCCGCGCGCGGAGTGGCAGCACATGTATCGCCAGGTGTGGCGGGATGAGCGCGATTTCTTTTACGATCCCGGCCTCCATGGTGTGGATGCCAATGCCATCCAGAAAAAGTACCAGCTGTATCTTGAAAATATTTCCAGCCGCGACGATTTGAACTATCTCTTCGAAGAAATGTTGGGTGAGATGACCGTGGGCCACATGTTTGTGGGCGGCGGCGACACTCCCGAAACCAAGAAAGTGAAGGGCGGGCTCCTGGGCGCCGACTACAAAATTGAAAACGGGCGCTACCGGTTTGCACGCGTGTACGACGGTGAGAATTGGAATCCCAAGCTCCAAGCGCCGCTCACTCAGCCTGGCGTGGACGTCGTGGCCGGTGAATACCTGCTTGCCGTTCGCGGCCACGACTTGCGCGGGACTGACAATATCTACAGCTTCTTTGAAGAGACGGCAGGAAAGTCGGTGGTGCTGCGGGTTGGGCCCAATCCGGACGGGAGCGGTTCGCGCGAGGTGACTGTGGTCCCGGTCGAGGACGAGATTGGCCTGCGCAACCTGGCCTGGATCGAAGACAACCGCCGCAAGGTAGATCAGATGACCGGTGGCCGCGTGGCTTATGTCTACCTTCCGGATACTTACGCCGGCGGCTACACAAACTTCAACCGATATTTCTTTGCGCAGGTGGGGAAGGAAGCGGCCATCATTGATGAGCGATTCAATGGCGGCGGCGACATTGCGGATTACATCATCGACTACCTGCGCCGCCCGTTGCTTAGTTACTGGGACATGCGCGAAGGGGAAGACATTACCACGCCCATCGAAGCGATTTTCGGGCCCAAGGTGATGATCACCAATGAAATGGCCGGTTCGGGCGGAGACGCCATGCCGTGGCTGTTTCGCAAGACAGGCATCGGCCCGCTGGTGGGCAAGCGAACCTGGGGCGGACTGGTGGGGCACTATACGAATCCGGGGGACCTGATCGATGACGGATTTACCGGCACACCGGACCTGGCGTTTTATACCACCGACGGCAAGTGGGATGTCGAGAATCACGGCGTGCAACCGGACTATGACGTGGAGTTCGATCCCAAACTCTGGCGCCAGGGGCACGACGCGCAACTGGAGAAGGCGGTGCAGGTCGTCATGGAGTCTCTGAACAAGAACGAAATGCGGCCGCACAAACGGCCGCCGTTCCCGAACTATCACGCGTCCGGAAAATAGTGAAAGCGCTTCTGCTGGTGGTGGCTACGGCGGCGGCGTTTGCCGCCGAGCCGACGGCCGCGATCAAGGTCGATCAAGCCGGATATCCGGTCGCGGCTCGTAAAGTCGCGCTGGTTTCTTCGGAGACGCCGGCCTCGGAATTTGTCGTTCGCCGGGTGAAGGACGATTCGGTCGCATTCCGTGGCGTGCTCTCTCCGCAGCAGGCTGACCCCGACTCGGGCGACCGCGTGCAGTCGGCGGAATTCACCGGCCTTACCGCTAGGGGAGATTATTACGTCGATGTTCCAGGCATCGGCCGGAGCTGGGGCTTTGCGATCAGTCCTTCGGTTTATTCTCGCGCTTACTATCTCGCCATGCGCTCCTACTACGGCCAGCGCTGCGGAACGGCAGTGGATCTGGGGGCGGAGTTTCCCGGCTACCGGCACCAAGCCTGCCACCTCCAGGGCGCATGGCATGAATCCTCGGGCAAGGCCGGGCCTCGCGCCTCCAAAGGCGGCTGGCACGACGCGGGCGACTACGGCCGGTACGTGGTCAACTCCGGCATCTCCACGGGCACGCTGCTGTGGACCTGGGAAATGTTCGCCCCGCGCATCCGCGGCATCAAGCTGAATCTGCCGGAGACAGGCAATGGCACGCCGGACATCCTCAATGAGATCCGCTGGAACCTCGATTGGATGCTCTCCATGCAGGATGACGACGGAGGCGTCTGGCACAAGCAAACCAGCGAGCGCTTTTGCGGCTTCGTCATGCCGGAGCAGGACACGCTGATCAGTTACGTGATCGGCACCGGCAAGACGCCGTTCAAAAGCTCATGCGCGACGGGCGATTTCGCCGCGGTTACGGCGATCGCTGCCAGCGCGTACCAGCCGTTCGATCCGGCTTTCGCCGGGAAATGCCTGCGCGCGGCCCGGCTGGCCTTCGCCTGGCTCGAAAAGTTCCCGGACGTGATCTACCACAATCCCGCCGGCGTCTCGACCGGCGACTACGGCGATCGTGACTGCGGCGACGAGATCCTGTGGGCGGCGGCCGAGCTGTGGCGAACCACTCGGGAGAACGCCTACGAGCGGTATTTTCTGGAGCACTATGGGGCTTTTGAGAAATCGATTCATCCTGTCGGGCCGCAATCGTGGAGCAACGTCGCAAACCTGGCGCTGTGGAGCTACGTCCTCGGCGGCGGGAAGAACGCGCAGGCGGCAAGCTCGATCCGGCAGACCTCGCTGGATGCCGCGGACCGGGTGGTAGAGCGCTCGGCGGCGAACGCCTACCGCATCAGTCTGACCCCGAGCGATTACATCTGGGGGTCCAACGGCGTGGCGGCTAATTACGCCATGCAACTCGTGGTCGCCGACGCACTCGAGCACAAGCCGGCGTATTTGGAAACCGCGCTCGACAACCTGCACTACCTGCTCGGGCGTAACGTCTTCTCCCTGTCTTTTGTGACGCAGGTGGGCGCTCATCCATTCCGGCATCCGCATCACCGGCCGAGCGGCGCTGACAACAATGCGGAACCATGGCCGGGCCTGCTCTCCGGAGGGCCGAATCGCGGCCGGCAAGATTCAGCCATGCGCCGCTTGCCGGCGGATCTGCCACCCGCACGAATGTACCTCGACGATCAGGCAGCGTATTCCGCCAACGAGATAGCCATCAACTGGAACGCTCCGTTGGTGTTTTTGCTGGCCGCCGCGCTGCCGGAACGTTGACCGGTTTGCGGTCCAGATCCGCGTTTTGGCAACATGCAATTGGATGGTGTTTGAGCGCGCCGTTTGTCTGGGAATCGCCTGCATCGCAACGCTAGGCAATCTAGCGGCGCAGGCGGCGCTTCCGGACTCGTCTCCCAAGCCCCCACTCGGGCTGCCTCCGGTAATCTGGCCTACCGATAATCCGTACTCGCCCGCGCGCGTGGAACTAGGCCGTTATCTGTTCTTTGACCCTCGTTTTTCGGCCAACGGCAAAGTCTCGTGCGCCACATGTCATCCGCCCGAGCACGCGTTTGCGGGCGGCGATCCGGCTCCGCTCGGTGTCACCGGCAAGCCGCTGCGAAGGCGTGCGCCCACGGTAATCAATCGAGCCTACGGGCGAAGCCAGTTCTATGATGGACGCGCAGCGACGCTGGAAGCTCAGATCTTCGGCCCGGTCACAGATCCGGACGAGATGGGTACCACGCCCCCGGCCGCGGCTGAAGCCATAGCAAAAATCGCGGGCTACGAACCGCTCTTCGAGCGGGCATTCGGCGACCCGCAGGTCAGCTTCGACCGCATCACGAAGGCGATCGCGTCCTTCGAGCGCACGATCCTATCCGGTAACTCGCCGTACGACCGTTTCCTGAGCGGGGACAAAAACGCGCTGAGCGCCAAGGCGAAACGGGGCCTGCAGATCTTCGAACGCACCGGCGAATGCTCCGAATGTCACAACGGCTTCAACTTCACCAATGAGAAGTTCGCCAGCCTGGGCATCGGTCCGGACCAGGATCCTCCGGACCTGGGCTTGGCTGGAATCACGCGAAAGCGCCGCGACGAAGGAAAGTTCAAGGTGCCCACACTCCGGGAAGTGGCCCGCACCGGTCCTTACATGCATGACCGCCGCTTCAAAACGCTGGATGACGTGCTGGAGTTCTATCGGAAAGGCGGCCAGCCAGGTCCCCACCTCGATTCGCGCATTGCACCGTTCTTTCTCGATGCGCCCGCTAAGGCGGACCTGACGGCCTTTCTCGAGTCGTTGAGCGGCGAGGGCTGGCAGCAGACCAAGGCGCCGGAAAAGCTGCCTTGAGTACCGTCGCTGCTATCTCTTTCCGAACTTCAGGCGCCGGCCGAGGATCATTTTCACCAGCAAATGATCGGTGCTGCTGGTGAGGCCGATGCCGGTGGCGAAATTGAATTCCCAGTTAGGGCCAAGGTTCAGGTCGATGGCCGGAAAAATTGCCTGCACTTGGTCGCGTAACGGATCAAAGCCAGTGATGGAACCCAGGTCGCCGTAATATTCGAAGCCCATCGTGACCCTCTTGGTCACGTCGTAGCTCACCTTGAGGTTTGGCGCGAAGGTCACGCCTTTGCTCACGCTCAGTCCGTGGAAGGAACGGTCCACGGCAGGATTGAAGCCCACGTACCAGCGGTCCAGTTGCTTGTCGATGATGGGCCGGATCTCCCAGGTCCAGGTGTCCGGTGAGTAGGAGCGGCGCTGGTAGCCGATCTCGGTGGAGAGGCTCACGTTCACCGGCCAATGCCAGGCTTCCGGGATGCGAACGCGCGGGCGAATATGATCGCCCACCCATTGGTAGCCCTCGCCGGCGCGGTAGCTCATGAAAATATAGAAGCCGGTTTCAAACCAGCTCGTGAAGCCTTGCGTGATTTCGATGGTTTCATGCAATGCGTGCTCATCAGGACGGACCCCATCCACCGCGGTTTTCGATCCCTCGAAGGTGAAGTTCGAGTGCAACTCCACCATAGTGCGTGCGGGCGGGACCATCTCGGCGCCGTATACCTGAACTTCGTAGTTGCCTTGCGCGCGGCCGGCGGTAATCAGCAACAAGAAGAGTGCCACGGGGACCAGAACCCGATGGACGAACTGGAGCGTGAACCGCCTCGGTTCAAACACCCGAAGACTCTAGCAGGTCGTGGCACCATTCCCACAGGAGCTGCAATCGGCGTGTCCAGTTAAGTGGATAGTCCCCCGAGAAGCTGATGACGCGCTTGAAGTCCGGCGGCGGCGTGAATACCTGCTTGTCCAGCGGGCCTTCCACTGACTCGGTTACTTCGATGGTCCACTCGCGCGATTGGCCGTCAGAAATTTTCTGCAAGACGGCGAGTCCGGCCGTCGAGGGTCCCGACTGGTTCACCCTGATGTTCGGCCGCGTGTTGGCCGCGGTTATAGACAAAAAAGCGACTGCACCGCCGCGTTTCTCTCGAGGCAGCGTATCGGAGTCGATGTACCAACCGTCTATCCGACGTTCCCAGTGGCTCGGTGGGTCTCCTTCCATGTGGGATGTCACGCGCGTTACTAAGTGCCGTGCCGCGAGGCCGAAAAAGGTCCGCCGCTCGCCGGTGTCGGTGGTGGCGCGATCGATTACCGTGACCTGAGGTGATAACGGGCGCGAACTGAACCCTGAGTAGCGAGTCATCGGCTGAATTACATACTGCCGCAAGTCCAAATTCCAGACGATCTGGCGCAGGTGATCAAAATCCAGAACCGTCACATGCCGGCGACCCTGCGGATCCACGGAATCGGTCCGCTTCAGACCGCCGCTGAAATATTCGGTCACAACAGATTGGCCGGATTCTGAGTTTGTCTGTGTGGTGATCTTCCAGTCCGCGCGAAGCGAGCCACCGAGAACCGCCATGAGCCCAAGCGTGCAAAGTGACCGCCGACGCATCGATTTGCCCGTGAGGCTATCCTACTACTTGCCCACATCCCGCACCACCAGCAGCGGGATGCGTAGCTTATGCCGCACCGAGTTGATGGTGGTGCCGAAAATCAGATCTTTCAAACCGCCGTGTCCGTGTGCGCCCATCACCAGCAGATCCGGCTGGATCTGGCGCGCGCAACGGACGATCTCACGGTTGGGATTAGACGAATGCGCCACCATGGTTTCGACGTCGACGCCCTCGGCGCGCAGCGAATCGACGATCTCGTCAAGGTACTTGCGCCCGGCTTCCACTTCGGCGGTGGACGACAGCGATCCATAAACCTGGCTGGTCACGCCCTCTTCGACG